>ERZ1643251.3145-NODE-3145-length-15684-cov-5.514108_pt1 | contig 15684 bp, 23 predicted proteins | sample MGYA00579261_ERZ1643251 | MGnify/ENA primary metagenome ERZ1643251 (study PRJEB29033, sample SAMEA4952267) | chicken gut metagenome | biome: Broiler Chicken; feature: Gastrointestinal Tract; material: Caecum | place: Ireland | collected 2018 | study: Broiler...
TGTTTGTCATGCGATTAAAGGAATGGATACCCTCTACTTTTCATTTTCAATCTTCCTCCTCTGCCCTCTTAATGCTCCTGATACAGTACATTGCAATTTCTTCCCACTCATCCTGCATTCCCAAAATACAGTTGAATGAACCATACAACAATTTTCCTTCCAATGAAGTAATAAACATGATATTAAAAATATCCGCATCAATCGCCATAGTTTCATATACAAGCCATGCTATTTTGCCACCATCATTCCGTTCACCATATTGTAATTCCTGAAATTTTGCATTTACATACACCTGCTTCATACTTTTCACAAATCCCTCTGCCGCCTTTTTTAACTGTCCCTCTGCAAGCGCCATATCCATGAGATGAAATGTAAAGTTAACCTGATTATTCTTATCCATCAATATGACCGGCGGTCTGTGCTTTGACGGATATTTCTTTTTGGCAAAATAATCCGGCATATCCTTAAATCCTTCCGGGATTAAAATTTCCATCTGTTTTCTAAACAGTTTTACCTTCTCGTATACTATGTCCATCGTCTCTACCTCACTCTACATAAATCATCTTCTCCACGAAGCCTTCTCTTAAAAGCTCCCGAACCTGCCGCATCTCAATGGCATATTCGTTGTAATCCACCATGTGCCCCAACACAACAATCACAAAGTCCTTCCCTGCCAAAGCTTTATCCACATCATCTCCCCAAAGAGCACTCCACCACTCTGATATGGACATTTTCCTCTCTTTTATGTACCACTCTATATCCCAGTCGTCGCCATTCAACTCCTCCAGAAGCATATAGGAATCGTCCCACTTCCCTCCATATCCGTATACATTGCTTATTTTAAAGTAATCGTTTGTTTCTCCAGCCCATGCCGTAATATCCTCAAACTGGTCTTCCAAAAGCGTTTGACTCAGACCTTCCATATCATCAACCACATCTTTCAGCTCAAGAACTTTCATCTCCTCGCAGTCGATCGTTGTTGCCATCATTGTGGGACTCAACGAATTTGGTGGTGCAAAGTATGTTGCCCACCCGGAGTAGTTGATACTTATAAACTTTTCATCCGCATAGCTTATTTCATATCGATGTGTTCCTATATCAAAAATGTAGCCAAACTCCTCATCAGGAGCTGCCAGTTCCATCACTTTTTTTATGTCATCCTCGATCAACTGATTTATTTTGCTTTCCTTTTCCTTATCCCTACTCCCCACCATTTGCGGATATGAAAGATCCTCCACTCTGCAATATTCATTCTCATACTCATAAACTGTTTCCTCAAACTGAAAGGAGAGATCGGAACTTTCCTGCCCCCATCTCCAAAAACAAAACACGCAAATCATCACAAGCACTGCCATCACTGCGGCTGTTATGTACCAGCTTTTTTTCGTTATTTTTTTCATGCCTCTCTCCTCAAATAAATACGGTCTTTTTCTGCACCAAATCCGCTCTCATATTCTATCAGGCCTTTCCCTTTTTCCCAGACAAAGCTCTCATAATATCCCGTCTCTGTAAAATCATTATAACTGCGATAGGTACATACTGCTCCATCCACCGTGATCTTCTCGTGCCAGCCCCTTTCTACCTTTAACGGATCTTCTTTTCCCGTCTCCTGACAGACCACTGTGCCTTTTGCAGGAAACTCCTTCTCATTTTTTATGCCCGCTTCCATCCCCGCTTCGTCCATTCGATAAATTTTGTCTTCTGTCACATAAAAATAACCAAGAAAAAATCTATCCTCGCCGTAGGAATATCTGCCGGCAGCCTCTGCGTCACTCTCTATCATCAGTGTATACAAAATACCATTTTCTCCTTGTGCCACCTGCTCCACTTGTATCTTTGCCTGTACATACTCGCCAAATGGAGTGCCTGCAAACCCCGCCTCAAACTCTACCATCTCAGTTCCATGATCGAAGAAAAACGGTGTCTGGGCTGTCGCCCCACTCTCTCCTTTAAGCCATCCCTCACACAAGATAACTGTAATTAACAGAACAAAAACTATTGTACTATCAAATATCAGCTTATTCTTTTTCATCACTTACCTCTTTACCTAACGATATTACCAACAAATATATTCTTGGTTGTTTATCAACCAACTCAGGATCATACTCTCCATCACTAGCATATTTTCCACTTATATACACATCAGTTCCACTATATACATAAGGACTCGCCGTATTTCTATAGTCCGTATATCCTGTCCCATTATATAACTCTGCAAACAACATCATCATTTCTATACTATCTTCTTCTGATAAACTGATACCTTTATTTTTCTGTTCACTATTAAGCGCATCTATGGCCGCTTCAGTAAAATCATTAAAAATTCTTCCCTTTGGCACTATGGTTGTCGGTTTTCCTAATGATTGACCATTATGTAAATATGTTTCAAAATTACATCCAGATTCACGATAATGTATGGCAGCAATAAGTTCTGGCGGAACACCTGTTTGATTTGCTATCTCTTCATATGTACCTTTATTCTCCGTAAAAATTTTTGAAAATTCCATATATCATAATCAAACTTGTCTTCCTTATTAACCACTTTAATTTGATTTCTTAAATCTTTATTATTGATATAATACTTATGATAATTTTCTGGAATTCTTTTTAAATCAGCCATTTCCGCCATCTCATTTCTCAACTCCTGTCCCGCATCCTTAAAAAACAGATACCCTCTTCCATACGTGCATATCATATACGACTCATTTGCATTGAGCAGTTCCTTTCCCTCCCCCTGGCTGCTGCTCTCATCATACGACTTCCATTCCTGATCTTCTATGCAGGTGACATCAAGGGTACATTTTTTGTCCGGCGAGAATTTACATACGGTAAATTCCTTTTCCCGCTCAATGTCTGTCCGGTTGAGCTGAGCGATGTCAGCCATCAGTATGTTCTTCTCTTCTTCGCTTTTTTTGATATGTACTGCCTCTGTCTCATCCTCCGATGAAGTACAGCAGACAAGTGCATTGCAGGTGCACGGCTCTCCTTTTGTGCTTTCACACTCTGCAATCTCCTCCTCAAATTCTTCCGTTCCTTCCGTGTCTTTCTTCTCATCCGGATCTTCGCCACGATCTTCTTCGCCGTTTTCCGAATTACACCCGCTCAGCATTGTGCCAAGCAGTATCAGCAACGGTATCACAGGCCATATGGGTGTCATAGGATCTCCCCTTCCTTACTTTTTTCTTTTACGGCAGGATGCCCGCCCTTGACGGTATAATTCTCCATCTCCTGAAACACTTTGGGGTAAGAGCTTTCGCTCTCCTTCCTTCCCCGCATCACTTCCCCTAATGCAAGTACTGTCGCGCCTCCTGCTACCTTTGGCACACTTCCGCAGGCAAAGATATCAACTGCCTGATCCGTTCCCTCTCCTATTTTTCCAAAATCTGCAGCCGGCACTGCCGCCATCGCCGAAAAGGATGCCCGCCAGTGTTCTGTCCGTCCGCCATTATTCGGGTTTTCAGCAGGCAGCTTTGTCTGCTTCCCGGAAGCATCGCCATTGCCAACCGTCCTCACCCCGCCCGGTGCATAAAAATTGAAATCGCGGCATATCTCAAGGTTCGCTTCCGGCGTTCTGCACGCAATCTCCAGGGGCGCTGTTACCGAAATATTGTTTCCTTCCATACAGACTTTCCCGCCTGCAGTCATACTGATATTTTTACTGCTGTCCATCTGTATCCCCGCCAGATCGTCCATAGACAATCCCAGACTTCCCTCCGCACTCTCCAAAAAAAGCTTTTGCGGATAAAGTCCCAGCTTTTTGCGGCTTGCAGTGACAAACTCTCTGTTTTGCACATCCCCATAAATCTCTCTGTTTGTACGATGCACCGCAGCAAGAATCGCCTGCCCATCCCTCTCCTTTTGTGTCGGAAAATATAAAGTGACTTTTGTTCCCACTTCCGGCATACAATAGCACAGATTATTTGTTTCCGGCGCCCATATCCACGGATAATCCTGACCCTCCTGATCGTCATCGTCTATGTCCAACTGTATGTAAACGTGCTCCTCCTCTGTCTGCTTTACTGTTCCTTCGATTCTCACTCCAGCCAGCGCTTCATTGTAAAGTTTTTTCTGATAACAGACGGCTTCCCTCCCCATCCGGTAAGAAAATATGATCTCTCCGTTTAAGAACGCCATGCTGCGCCTATATATCTGATACCGTTGATTTTCATACAAAATAAAATCGCCTATGTTCCAGTGCTCTTTTGTTCTCATCTCCAGATAAAATAGTTTGCTTCTTGCAATCCCGTTTTCATAAGCGCCATTTTCATAATAAGCGGCATCAAAGCCTTGTCCGATGAACTCCGCCTTACCCGCTTCTCTGTCTCTTCCATCCTTTAGATGAAAAAAAAGACACTGTTCACCCACCCGAACGTCTGTGAACAATGTCCGGGAAAAATGGCTGCCTAATCTGATTAAAAATTCCCAGTCTGTCTCTTCATACTGAATCACAGGGTCAACAATCTCCCTATCCTCCATGCCATCCCAGAGAAAATTGATATGGTCGTAATCTTTTAGCACTTCTTCTATGATCTGCCTATATGTCTTTTGCGGATTCTGAAAAGCTCTCTTCTTTTTTTCTCTGTCCAGACAGACGGATCTACCTTTCGCTGTCAGTTCTACAATCAATAATCGGTTTTCTTTCCGGCATACCACATGTTCAATCACGCCGCAAAAAAGTTCTCTGACAGCATCCAGCCTTTCCATTACTGTAATTTTTCCATCCATCCAGTCCGTATCCAGAACAGCCTGCTGATCCCTCTCTCTTACCGTTGCTCGCATTTTCAGGCTATTGTGCTTATTTTCACTGGTACAGATTTCCAACTGCAGCAATTCCAAAAGTGGCATTGCCGTCCTGACCACGATGTGCTCACCATACACTTCATATTCCTTCCCCATATCGCAATGTTTCTCCTTTCCGGTTTGTCATAATTTTTAATTCATATAAATTTTCCCACCTTTTACCTGAATCGTGTCATCTATCTCTATCCGTGCTGCACCCTGCTGCATGAAAATACTCTGCTCTGCAGACATCTGTATCCCTGCATTCTGACTGTCTATCTGAATATCTCCTGCTGCCCGGACCATAATGTCTTTATTGCTGACCAGTTTAATTCCTTCTTTGTCCGATAATTCCAATACCAGTCCCTGATTATTTCTGATAACAATCGCTTCCTTCGTAAACAGTATTTCTTTGTTTTGCTTATTCTTCCACGATTTCTCATCAGGATTATACCTTCCTCCTGCTGCTCCTGCATGGACACTGCTTGCCACATATGCATTATTTTCATTGTGATCCGGAAATACTACCCTTACCTCATCGCCTATCTCCGGCATACAATACCATCCTGTTCCATCTTTCGATGAATAAACGGTTGCATAATCAAGCCAGCGTCTTTTGCGGTTATCCTTATTCTCATCCTCCACAATTGTTACCTGCACCATGGTTTTTTCCACTGCCGAAACATTTGCCCGCAGTGAAACACCGGACAACCGATCATTAGAAACCGGAAGAAGCACACCGTTTTCCCTGCTGATCAGGCGATATTCATTGTACAACTCCTGCCCTTTCAGCCAGCTTTTGATTCTCCCTACGACCAGATCATGTCCTCGAAACCGTACATTTTCTCCAAGACTATAAATCTCTCTTGTATGCAAAATGTAACTTTTTGCATTGACTTTCTCCTCTCGGGCTGTTCCGGTCTGCTTCCGTCTCCGGTATCTGCCATAGTCTTGTTCCACCTGATAACTTTCCATTGCAATTTCATGCGATACCTTATGCTCCTGATAACCAAAATAAAACTTTTTCCCCATTGTTGCATCTTCCGGTATCAGGGGGACTCCCGCACAGGATGCAATCCGTTTGATAAATTCCCAGTCCGTCTCATTGTATTGCATGAAAAATTGTCCCGCCTGCTCTCCCTCTTTCTCAAGCATAATATATCTTCCCACAGACGCCTCTGTGCAGATCCGAAGTATATCCACATACCGGAGTCCATGATCCTGAAAAGAGCGTATATGCGGCTCTATGTCAAGCAGAAATGTCCCTGTTTTTATTTCAATTGTAAGAGCAGATAACTGATTTTCCTTTTTGACCCACAGATTTGTTAAAACGCCGCAAAAAAAGTTCCTTGTTTCTCCGGTTTCCGTTATCACTTTTACGCTTACCCACGTCTCTTTTGCCGCCAGATTCATATAATCCTGCTCTTTTTCTCTCCGGATCAGTCCCGTGACCCTCAATTTCCCATGCCGGTTCAATTCCCTCTTACATTCCAGTTCTGTATAATTCAAAAATTCAAAAGGCTCTACCAGTATTTTTTCTGCACGCATCTTTTATACCTCCTCTATGTCGTTATAGATTTCCACATCATCAGCACCAAATCTCTCCATTTCTGATGTTCCCGATAATAGCAGTTAAAGCTGCACTGCAGCAGTTTTTCTCCCAACAGAGCAACAAGCATCATATTATATAAATCACTGTCCATTGCATGGCTGCGAAATGCAAACCAGTAACCCTCTGTTTCCGAAAGCTTCTCCGATGCATACATCCGGTAATCCGGGTGATCCCTATGTATCGCCGCACTCATACGCTCTGCAAGTTTTTGTATTTCGTTATTTGGTATCTCGCTTGGAAATACGGTAAACCCCATGTTTACACTCAGATCCAGTGTTGTAAAAATCATCTGCGGGCGAAATTCTGACGGATATTTGATTTTCGCATATATTTCCGGCATCTGCTTCATTGTGTCCGGAAGCACGATGGACAGCGCTTCCAGCAATTCCACCCTCTCAAATTTCATAACTTTTCCATCCATGTAGACCCCATCTTCCAAAGAGCAGTATCTTTCCTTTTTTATTTCTTCTTTCTTTTCCAGTATCTTCTCATCCATATATGCCATATATGCTCTCCTCAAATAATCTGTATTTCTTGCAACCCAATACCGGTTGCCCCTCTTCGCAAAATACTTTCCACCAAATCCATTCGCATAACAATCCCAGTTTTCCCTTTATATACCACTTCTGCGATCACCTCTTCCACAAGTTTCCCATGCTCTAGCGATATTACACCGCCCTTTTGCCCATTTGTGAGCACAACTTCCATTTCTTTCAGAAATGGCATATAATACGCCATACTTCTTTTTCGGGCTTTATTGTATAAAATAATTCTCGTAAATTTTATATAGGAATCGTACAGCCTGATCGTATCATGTAACATTTTACTTACCATAAGGCATGGAAACGTAATAATGTCTGTGAATATCATCTGCATATGTTCCTCCGTTTGAAACATCAAATGTTTATCCATTTGATATGCCTTCTTTTCCCGCCTTGATTTTCGGTCTATCTTCCCATACCATCCCACCGGAACCGGCGCTACATAGTTTGCATCTACTGTTACCAGATAATATTTCATAGATTTTTCTTTCCCCCTCCCTGCTATCCGTCTCCAATCAGGCTTATCTCATCCATAAATCCGCCAAAATAAATATTCTTTCCTTTGAATCTCCATACCGTACGAAACTCCTGGTACAATTGTTCCATATACCAACGGTGAATCTCCTCTTTCTCTGCTGCAATCAAACGGAAAAACTCTCTTTCCAGTGCCTGATCCAGCTCCACGAAATCCTTTTCTACATTTCCCAGCAAAGGTTTGACACTAATAAAACCATGCTTTATTTCTTCTACAAAAGGTTCTGCCTCATAGACGCCCACATAAAACTCATGGGTTTCTGTGATGTAACTTGCGCGCAGGTAAGATATCACAATAATCTCCTGCTCTGCTCCTGACGTGATCGCCCCCAGAACTCTCTCAAACTGCTTTTGCACATTTCCGACATTGCTTTCAAATTTTTCTCTGACCTCTTTTAGCCGTTCCTTTTTCAACCCGTTTATTTTTTCAGACAAAAAATCTTTCATAAGTCCAGACCGCTCCAGTACATTTTGTTCCATCGATCTGCTCTCCCCTGTCATGACATCCACCCTTCCCGTCGTGCAAAGAAAATCCTTCCCCGATCTTCTATGAGCATCGTATCATCGTTCAAAAGCGTACATTTTTTCTCCAGCTCCTCATGTCCCCATAGCCGGTGTCTGACCTGCAAAAGCAGTGTCTCCTCTTCATCATAATCCTCCATGTTATTGATTTTAATTCCTTCCTCCTCAATCAGTTGTTCGAGATACGGCTGAAGTATTCCCCAATGATTAAGCTCCGACAGCGTTATATATTTTATGGCGTAATGCGGATCTTCAGCCATCCGTTCCTGCAATACAGGGTTATTAGGATAGCGGGAAGTTGGTTCTCCCTCACGGTAATATTCTCCGGTATACTCCAGTTCATATCCGATAAAGTCTGTGGTAACGAACATAGCTTCTTCTAAAGGCATTCCCGATGTTAATTCCGGGGTCAGCTCCGGAATGATTACCTCGCTTTCAATACGCCATGTCCCAAAAAACGGAATTTTCCTTTCTCCGCCAAATGCTGCCATAAGAATGATACATACGGCTACACATAAGAGCAGAACTGCTACCGCCTTTGTGCGTTTTCTTATTTTACATATAATCATTTATAAATACCTCCGCTCCCAAAAACCATCTTTCAGACTGCTTTTGCAACGGTTACGCAACTCTCCGTGCCAAAAGTGTCTTTCCCCAAAATTCTACGAGCATAGTGTCATCATTTAAAAGTGTAACGTGTGTTCCCACCGGAATAAAATCATACTTTTCATAAAACACCGTTTCCTGAAAATCTATGTAAACCCGTAAATGCAGTTCCATGCCGTCTCTTTGACCGTAATATTTATCATCATGCCAATCAATCCCCTCTTCCTCCATAAAATCACACACATGTGGAAAAAATCTGCCCCCATCGTTCACAGTAAAAATATCTTCAAAAAACATGCTGTATTCAGGATCTTTGTATATGTTTTCCCCCAACCGGAAATAATCTGCAGCATACTCCAGCTCATATCCAACAAAATCTTCGGAATTATATAAATCCTCTTCCAGCACTCCATCTTTGGTTGTCCCTGTATACATTTCTGAAATGACCGCCACCTTTTCGATATACCATGTCCCCAAAAATGGCAATTCTGCTGTACCTCTCTCTCTCCCACATCCTGATATGCCGGCTGCACATATCACCAAAAACGCTATCACCTTTGCATATCTTCTCATCCTACTGATAGCCATTGATAAACACCTCCGCTTCTTTTGCCCTCCGCTCATCATAATCATGTTGTGCAAACACTTCCCGTACTTCTTCTGGATCATAATTTCCTTTGCCGTCGCGTATAAATTGGGTCATAAGTTTTTCCTCTCTCTTAAACCACCAATCTTTCCCATACTGATGTGCGAAAGAAATCAGTGCATCAAATTCATGCTGCTCTAACTCTATGTCATTGTTTTCCAGAAAGGTATTTAATGATTCCTCTGCCTCTTGCAGATCCTGTATGAGCAATTCCCTCGCCTCATCCATTGTGACATAAGAGGAATTTGGAACAATATAGGGTACTCCATTCTCCGGAATGTAAGGTGGATTAAATGAAGCCCCATTCGCATATCGATCAATCAGATTTTTCTCGTCATCATTTACATTGTACTCCTTCTGCTCTACCCAGTGTCCATACCCTAGCGTAATCCCACCGTCACTTATATAATTTCCGTTCTTATCTTGTTTAAAGACATAATGGGGATATATTCCTATCACCTCTCCATTTTCATCCACCTCAACAAGCCCCCACGCCTTTGCTGTTCCAACATTCATTTCAAAATTAGCAATCATCTCGACTCCTTGTTCACTAATATGCAATTAAAATTTCCATCTGTTTTCTAAACAGTTTTATCTTTTCATATACCATTTCCATCGTGTTCACCTCACACTACATAAATCATCTTTCTATCATATCCCTTACCGCGTCCGGCACCTTCTTCACTGCTTAAGGAACCATTATTTAAATATACAAAATTTCCACACCTATCAAAAACTGACATTTTGTTCTCTCATATTATCTTTTGCTATCTCTTAACAAAATTACTGACGATCTGTTTAACAAATTGTTGTATTTCCATGTTTTTATCCATTTTATTTTGTTTCTGGCTGGAATGCAGATAAGAGCCCGTAGTCATCTGCAACTTTCTCACTTTAAAACTCACTTGATACTTTCCGCTTTTTTTATTCTTTGTTATGATTACCTGCTCTACCCCCGGCATACTTCCAAGTGCTTTCAATGCACTACTGGAACTTTTGGACGCAGGATTCATAATAAGCGGCATTGCCCCCAAAGCTTTCGGAAGATTTTGCTTAAAATCCGGTGTCACCCTTACATGATGCTGTGGAAGGGGAGTATATGTATTATGCTGTGTTGCTCTAAGATAAGTCTTTTTCCCACTTCCATTAAATTCGTCTCCCATATGAAAAGAACTCTTTTGTTTTCCCACGTTCCTCTTCCTTTCCCGCTGTATTATTCTCTATTTGCACTAATACTGCCTACTATATCCAGCCTGTCCATATAATCCCCGGCCAATATCTCAATTTCATCTTCAAATATTTCATATCTTTCCCGGATCTTTTCTGTAGCTTTATCTGACAGTCTAACTAAAACTTTAAAAAATAGTTTCCAGTCATCCAAAAGAAGTTTTTGTTTTATATGTAACAACTCATACTCTTCTATCCTGATATATTTCTGTTCCAGTTTCTTTCTGACATTTTCCATGTCACTATTTATATCTTCATATATTAAATCCGGTTTCCAATATACACAGGACATATGCCCGTCCAAATATAGCATGGCATTACTCAATCCCATGGATATTTCGTAAGTTCCTGTATAACCACTGGTTCGTAAACGTTGAAAAATAAGGTATCTTATTTTATCCTGTCCCTTATCATTTTGTTCACCACACCAGTTTTCTATTAGTATATCTAGGTTCTCCAAAAAAGCTGGGAATAACATACTATAATGCTTGTCTATATATTCCCATTTAATCTTTCTTCTCTCAGAACAATATTCTTGTATGTACCCTTCAAGCTCTTTACAGCGCATCATAAATTTCTCTTCACCTCTCTCAATACACCAAAACGCTTTCTTCCCTGTATGGTGCTTAATCGCCTGGGCTCAGTCCAATAAATTTCTGGGAACACCTAAGATATAATAACCATGAAAAGATATCCCCTCTTCCATCGGGAAATAAATATATATGTATTGTTCGTCTATCCCAATATTCTGGCTGCTGAAACGGTCAAAGCTTCCTTCTGTAATGCTTTTACTAATTTGTTCTTCAAACGTTTCTGCAAAACAACTAATCGCCTCTTGACCATGTGCATCTTCATCTGTAAATTCACTGTAAGTTCCTGCATATACTTCAAAACTACCCGAACGTAACACTTTCAATACCTCATTAAGATCCACTGAATCATTAAAATAAATGTATTCGCCTTTTTTTATATCAATGGTAACCGGATATTGATGCATATAAGACGGTCCTCCCACACAATAATCTATAGTAAAAACCATACTTATATAATCCTTTTCCAACTGCAGGATATCATAATCAATTAAACTTCCCTCAAAAGAATGTGAATCTTGCAGTTCTTCTTCCAATACCACGATTGCATCCACAGACGTTTTCCCATACATAGAAAATGCCGCATCTTTTATAAGTGCATTTACTCTATCTATGTCTATATCTGCTTTATCCGTACTATCAAATTGAGGATAATTTATCGTCACATTGTATGCCTCCTGAACGCCTTCGATTTTTTCTCTTTCAATTGAATATACGTCATTCCTTACCTGTAAATGCTGCTTATGACTCATACTGTTTGAGACTATGAAAATTAAACTTATTATCAAGGCAGTGATTATCCCCAAATCGCTTATTCTTCTAAATCTGTCCATTCAATTTCATTTTTTATCCTTTCTATCCCATCTTTGTCGATATATAAGAAGCGTTCTGTTAATTTTCCCAAATATCTTTTGTCACCTCTGCATTGTCAAATACATACTCATCACCTTCGTCATATTCTCCATTAAAATTTTTATCATACTTCGTAAACCCAATACTAAAAATCTCATTTCCATATGTATCAAAAATATAATAACGATACACATCAGACAAAGGTCCCGCTCCAAAATCATGGCTGATGAATGCCCCATTCTTCAAAGCATAGTAATACGGATAAGGTGATAGATTCTTATATAACTGCAAAGCGTCATTTTTATACTGGAATATGTAATAATATCTTGCAGACTGCACATGAAGCTCCGCCTCTCCATTGCCATCACAATCAAAAACAGCATATTGGGTATCGTACCTCTTATCTGGCTCCCCTTCAGGTGTCGTAATAAAATCAATGTCTATTCCATCACATTCTATTTTTCCTTCTAAAAATTTTTCATACACTAACATTGCCTGTTCTGCGAAATCTTCTGGAGTAATTTTTCCGCCTTCCTCCTCATATATCGAAAAATCTCTTATGCTCATCACAATTAAAAAAAATAAGAAAAGTAATAGAACTACCAGATTCCTTTTCATAACGTGGTACCCCCTTTTCAACGCAATTATATTCAATTTTCAAAAAATCATTGCCATTCTTTTGTAGACAACTTTAATAATTTACATCTCGTCATAAACAATAAGCTCTATTATTTTATAATTATTACTATGAAACAAAACCTTCCGGGTAGCCAAAAAAGCGCAGACTACCCCTATCAAACTTAAAAAGGCTGATTTTAAACTTAACTGACAGGCCTATGCGGCAACTACTGGGGCCTCCCAGCCAAGCGCTTTTAACTTTTTCAGATACGCATTGATCTTGCGCTCCTTATTGAACTGATTGTAATACCCATCTCCCAGATCCTTGAAAACAACACCATCCTTGAGGATGTGGTATATTGCAATGAGCATGGAATGGGCTGCTACCACATAGGCACGCTTTGCTCCACGATGGGCACTGATTCTCATAAACTGGGCATAAAAGTAATATTCTTGTTTTTTACAGCTGCATGCGCACAGGTAATCAGTGTTGTCCGCAGGAGAGCGTTTCCCTTTCTGGTTTTGCCAGACTTGCGCTTTTTTGCACTTTCATTGTCACCGGGGCATAATCCTGCCCAGGAAGAAATGTGCTTATCTGTGGGGAAACGTTCCATATCTGTACCAATGACGGAAATGACGGCCTGTGCACTGGTGCTGCCTATGCCGGTCACATCCTGGACAGCCTGCGAAGCCTGATTTTCTTCCGGCTTCATGAAGCTGTCAATTTCGTCGTCCAGATTTTTGATATGCTCATTCAGTTCGTCCAAATGGCTGAGAAGCTCTTTCATCATCCTGCGCTGGAGAGGAGACACCACGCCATTCAGGTCATCGATGATCTGTTCCTTTGTGGCTTTGAGGTTATGGGCAATGACTTTCTGCCCATACATCTCATCGTATTTTGCCTCGTCAAAGGATTCCCCGGTAAGGAGATATTCCAGGATGCTACGGGCACTTTTGCCATTGATGTCTGATACGGTTCCGGACAACTTGATATTGGCACCCTCCAGCATTTTCTGGAGACGGTTCAGTTCTCTGGTACGCTCACCCACAAGGCTTTTGCGGTAGCGGACTAATTCCCGCAGTTCACGTTGATCCTTGTCGGGAATGTAGCTGGGCTGGAGCAGTCCATGCTGAAGAATACTCATCATCCTCATCCCATACGCTATTTCCATTCCTATCATTCCTGTAAAATCTAGCTGTTTTATGACTTTTTCCAGAAAATTCAAATTTACTAAAATAATAATTTTCTTTGTTTTCTGTTGTGTATATATACACAATTTCACCATTTTGACGAATATCATAATATTTTAACGCTTCTTCCATCTGCTCATGAAGCAAAATAAATAATACATTATTTCGATATGCAAGCATATAATAATCTCCTGCTGTCTGAATATGTAACTCCGGTACATGATCTCCGTTTATATCATATATCTCATACTTCCATCATCTATATCTGCTATCGTTCTGCCATTTGAGTTTTCCACCACTCTTTCTCCTGCCAAGAATTCATCATACATCCTCACTGCCTCATCTGGATTTCCAGGCAATGCTTCTTTTCCAATAAAATCTTCACCGAAAGCTTCCTCGAACGACATCATAGTAACAGGACAATCAAGTGCTGCAAAAAAATCTTTCGTCACTTCATCCCATTGCTCCTGATTAAGATATGCACTCATCTTTTCAATATTTTCACTCCCGAATGTAAAAAACTCATATTGCTTTCTATCTTCCCCATAATAAACAGTAAAATATATCTGATTCTCCACTTCTCCAGACTCATCCAGTATTTTATATCCATATCGGGTATTATTAGCGCTTGTAGGATTACAATATCCTATCTGATTTGAACCAAGAAGTACCTCATATTCATTTAGCCAGTGATAACTTTCGACTTTTTGCTCTTCCGGAAGGTATTTCAATATACAGAAACCATTTATGCCAATGTCCATTACCAGTTCCGGAAATCCTTCCCCATTGCAGTCAATAAAACAAAACTTCCCATTTTTTACAAATTGCTCAATAAATTCTATGTCATCAATATCCTCTACGCCACGAAGATGATCTCGCAAATAGACAGCCTGCTCTTCCCCATATTCTAACGGAACCTGATTTGTAATAGTCATATAAAAAGCTTCCTTATACTCCTGTTCCATTTGAGGCGTGTAAATATCCTAGTCAATCGGATATTCTTTCGACGAAAAATCCAAGTTCTTTATTGCTTCACATAGTATGTCATTTTCCTGCCCGCCTGCATATGAAGTCTCTTCTGTTCGGCTTTTCTCTGATTCAAGCTCTTCCGTTTCAGTTTCTTCTATCTCTTCGTTATTTCCCCCCCCAACCAGCAGTCCTACTATTGCGATTCCTATTATCCAACTACTGATAATCCTTCTTTTCATAACACCCTATGGCTCCCTTTCCCTGCCACATTTCACTGATTAACCACTTTTTCATACTCTTCACGATATAACCATTCAGCCTCTTTAACACTCCACTCCCGTTCCGGAATTACTTCGCCTGTCTCCCTGTTGACAGCATAACTCATGCTATACTGATTGCAAATAAACATAGATCCATAGCTATAAGTATAACAAGCCGTGTAATGTGCAAAAATATAATACAACTTATCTTCTGTCAAACCTTTACAACAGAATTGTTTTATACAAGGTAGTTCTTCGGGGAGCTGATATACATATGCCGTTGTTTTCTGCTGAATTGTTTTTGCAGTCATCAAATCATAATCGTAACCATCTGCCGGATACAAATAATAAAAAAGAGTTTCCGCCGCCTCTTCCTCCGACATTTTCCCATCCTGAATATCCTCGTTAAAATATTTTTGGATGATTTCTTTTTCATATTCTTTATTATAAATCACTTCATAACTTTCACCTTTTTTAAGCCATTGACGCTCCAAGAGGACTTCACCTGTTTCTCTATTGACGGCATAATCCGTATGATATTCATAGTAATATCCACACGAAAGAGCATCCGTTTCATACTGTGTATAATGTGAAAAAATATAATATCGTCCATCATCTGTTAATTGTTTGCATTGCAGCATTTCATGCTGATCATTCTTTTGCCCCGGCGTCTGATATAAGTATGATTGTTTCTTATTAGGAACACTGTAAATACAAGGCTTTTCGGGGCCTGCAA
>ERZ1643251.3148-NODE-3148-length-15676-cov-4.537033_pt1 | contig 15676 bp, 17 predicted proteins | sample MGYA00579261_ERZ1643251 | MGnify/ENA primary metagenome ERZ1643251 (study PRJEB29033, sample SAMEA4952267) | chicken gut metagenome | biome: Broiler Chicken; feature: Gastrointestinal Tract; material: Caecum | place: Ireland | collected 2018 | study: Broiler...
ATAAAAATGAAAATTAATGGTACGATGTATTGTCGAATTTAACTTCTGATAAATCAGTTGGAATAATAAACGTAATAGACGAATTTGTTAATGGAGAGGAATTAAAAGATGCTAAAGGATTGTGTGGCATATGAAGATGAGCTGAAGATTTTTCTTATAAAATTACAAATAACTCCAAACTATAGAGGATATGGGTATATTGTTTTTATTATGAGACTCATATTTGATAACCCAGAACGACTTCAGCATATAACAAAAGAATTATATATGATTACTGCACAGCATTATAGTACAGACTGGAGAGCTGTAGAACATAGTATAAGAATCGCTGTTTCGAGAAGTTGGTACAAGAATCCTGATAGGTTCAAAAATCTATTTATGGGTTGGGTAAAGCAGAGACCTTCTACCGGAAAATTCTTAGCATTTCTATATACATATTTATATTTTGTTCAGGAGGGGAAAAAGATTGAAGGGACAGAAAAGAATATTTAAAGTAATAAAACGTTTTTTGATTATTATAATCATCGTTTTTCTTGTTGGAATAGTATGGAATGGCATTTGCGGTATTTCAGATCAGGAAATACTGGAGAAAGCTTATGGACAGTCTGTTGAAGTAAACGGGAAAAATATGACAGTTGAGATTTTTAATCAGAATAGAGAAGGCCCAGTGATCGCTATACTGCCAGGATGGGGCTGCGCATCACCTGTTTTAGAATTAAAACCATTAGCAGAAAAATTAGCGGATGATTGTACGGTAATTATTATAGAACCGTTTGGATATGGGCTATCTGATGAAACGGACCAGAAAAGAACAGTGGAGAATATAACGGAGGAATTGCGCCAGTGTATATTAGAATTGGGATATGAGGAGTATTATTTGATGGGACATTCCATAGCTGGTCTTTATTGCTTATATTGGGCCAATGCTTATCCTGAAGAAGTGAAAGGATTTATCGGGATAGATCCTTCAGTTCCACATATGACGGATGATGAGAACGAACCATTTATGATTAGTACAACAACCTTAAATAGATTATCTGCATATGCTGGGAAGGCTATGAATGCAATAGGTATATCTAGATTGCTGTCAATTAGAGCCCCTAAGAAAGCTATTTATGCAGACTCTAGTTATTCTTACACAGAAGAAGAACTGGAGATTTTTCGCTTGTTATCTATTGATGAGGCATATAACAGCACAGTTATGAATGAATTAGATTGTATGACTAAAAATCTGTCAATGTTAGAGGATTATAAATTCCCGGAAGAAACACCTGTATTGGAATTTGTATCAAAAGAGAATTGTGAAATGATGCCTGTATGGGAAAAGCTACACAAGGATACACTGGCGATGGTGACAGATGGTGAAATTCAGGTCTTAGAGGGGGCGCACTATCTGCATTTTGAGCAGAAAGATAAAATTGTATCGGAATCTTTAAAGTGGATTGAAAAACAAGAGAATGATTAGAAAGAAGATGCGTGGTAAGAAGTAATGAAACAAAAGAAGATACATTAAAGAATTGTTCCTAGAAAGTCAGTAATTCAAGAAAAATTTCAATGATCAGTAATAAAAGAATTACGGTTAATGAGTCAGTAAGATTATAGAAATCAATACTGACTCTTTTTGTAATGTTTGTAATTCAGTTTTTGATAAAATTGAATTACAAATTTGAGAGATGGTTTAAGTCATGGATCTATGTAACAAATAGTCATTTCTTAAATAGATTAAGATGTGTAATCAAAGCACCTCTTTGGAAAATTATGGGTGCAAAAATATACCTGAAATACGATTGGTATCGTCATTCATACTTAGAAATTGTTGTTCGTGTGATACCTATTGAATTTTATTTTGAGAAATGTATGATATAGACAACACGAGGGAGAGGTGCTTAACAATAATGAAAAATCGGAAATTATATAGTAAGATAATCAGTTTATTATTACCGTATAAAAACTATATACTGGGTATGTCACTGCTAATGATATTTATCACAGGAGGGACAGTTTTTATTCCGCTTCTGCAGCAAGAGATTGTAGATGGTGGACTTATGAGCGGCGATTTGGGATTATTAGGTACTCTAGTTCTAATGGTTATTGCATTAACTATAATCACAAATCTCGCATCGTTGTTTCAGGCATATCTTAGAATTAACCTGAATGCTAAATTTTTAAAGGATAAGCAGGTAGAGATACTGGATCATTCCCTTAAACTGAAAATAGATTACATAAAAAATGACGGTCTTGTGCAGATCATTAAAGATGCAGAATACGCTTTGAATAACTTGTCAATGCTGACCGGAGAGGAAATGTCAAATACGCTGGTACAGATTTTTAAATTTATCGGTGTATTTATCGGTTTGGTGGTCATTAATTGGAAGTTGACGCTGTTTCTTCTGATTGTAATTCCTATCAGGATTTTTGTGGCTAACAAACTGGGAAAATATGTAGAAAAATACCAGATGGATACTCTTATGACACAGAAAGTCATTCATGGCTGGGAAGATGATATATACCATTCAGCTACAGAGGTTAAGTTGTGGAATCTTTATGATAATAAGTGTAGGGAATATGACCGACTGCTTCAAGACAGGAACACGGCTATCAAAAAACTTAGCTTTTTTATCGTATTGAGTAGTTTATTGGGACAAAATATTCAGGCTATTTTTCTAAACATGCTCTATGTATTAGGTGGAATACTCATATGGGGCGGAGAGTTGAGCCTTGGTGGAATTGTTGCTTTCATTACCTATGCTGCATATCTATTGGAGCCGATTGGTTTTATTGCTAATTTGAAAATGATTTTCTCTCAGGTAGGGCCTGCATTTAATATGTACGAGGATTTCCTTAATTATCAGGAAGAAGAGCTGGAGAGGGAAAAGGAAAATAGAATTAGTTGTCGCAATATTGAATGTTTAGATTTTAAAGTACGGAATTTGTCATTTTCCTTTAAAAATAGAGAATTACTTCATTCACTGTGCTTTGATATAAAAGAAGGAGATAGGGTGGCTATTGTCGGTGAAAACGGTTCTGGAAAATCTACTTTGATGAATATCTTCTTGAGATTTTATGATTCACAGGAAGGCTGCATTACATTAAATGGCAAAGCAATAAGTGATTACGAGCTTTTCTCATATAGAGATCTGTTTTCGGTAATCATGCAGAATCCATATTTGTTCAGGGGAACAGTGAGAGATAACCTGACTATGTTTGGAAAGAACGAATTAACACAGGAAATCTTGGATAATAAACTCTTGGATTTTGTAGAACATTTATCGGAAGGCTATGATACCGATATTGGAAGTGATTCATCACACATATCTGGCGGAGAAAAGCAGAAAATCGCATTAATGCGTGCATTGGCTTCGAAGAGTAAAATATTGATTTTGGATGAACCTACAGCGGCATATGATAAGCAGTCGGAGAAGGAATTTGTGGATGTACTTCGTGAGTGTAATAAGAAAATAATTATTTTGATTACACATGAACCTAAATTGTTGCAATTTGCAAATAAGATTATAGAAATTAGGGATATGCAGATTAAGCAGTATAGCAGCTATAAAGAGTACCAAGAAAAAAAATAAGTTGATCGAGGTGAGTACTAAGTGGATATCATTTTTAAAGGAATCAAAACACCAAGAAATTGTTACATATATGACAGGGGACGAAATGCTATTCTTGCCGTTTCCGACAGTGAATATGAGGAATTAGAACGGTTACAAAGAGGATTAATAAAGGAAGAAGATTCCGAAGTGTTGAAAAAATACCAAAACGAAGGTTTTTTATGTCCCAATACAGTTACTAGAATTGAGCATCCCTGTTCTGGAGTTTTAGGTCATTATTTGAAAAATCACGTGGAAAAGCTGACATTGCAGGTGACTCAGCGCTGTAATTTGAGATGTGAATACTGCATTTATTCTGGAAATTACGATAACAGACAACATTCGGATCTTGATATGAGTTTTGAAACCGCAAAAAAGGCAATTGATTTATATTTGCGTTCTTCTGGTGAGATGGGCGAATACTCACTTGGTTTTTATGGCGGAGAACCTTTACTCAATTTGAAGTTAATTAAGCAATGTGTGGAGTATGCCAAAAGCAAGACTTTAGGGAGAAAAATTGGATTTGCTATGACAACAAATGCTACGTTGCTGAATGATGAGGTCGTAGATTATCTCCAAAGAGAACATTTTAAGATAATGATAAGTCTGGATGGATCCAAAAAAGATCATGATAGGCATAGAAAATTTCAGAATGGAAAAGGCTCTTTTGATGTGATTCAAAAAAACCTTAAAAGGATAAGAGAAAGATATCCTCAATTTTTCGCAAACATTACATACAATTCTGTGATTAATCCAGATAATGACTATCAAAGTATTAAATCTTACTTTGAAAGAGATGAACTACTTAATTCAGCTGAGATTCTTACAACGATTGTTGAATCAGAAAACCCTGGAGAAAAGGTAAAATTATCGGAGGATTTTTTGAAAATAGATAAATATGATCAGTTGAAACTTTACTTGTTTATGTTGGGAAAGTTAGATAAAAAAGATGTTTCTAAATTGGTGTTAATAAGAGCTAATTATATTATAAGGAAATATAATGAAATTATAAAAAAAGCCGAAATAGGATCGACATGTCACCATAATGGTCCTTGTATTCCTGGAACTAGAAGACTTTTCGTTAGCGCTCAAGGTGATTTGTTCCCTTGTGAGCGTATTTCAGAAACTTCACCAATTATGAAGTTAGGCGATGTCCAAGATGGGTTCGATGTAGAAAAAGTTCGTAAACTGTTAAACGTAGGGCAGGTGACTGCGGATTTATGTAAGAAATGTTGGGCATTGCTTCATTGCAATCAATGTATCCGTAATGCAGATGGAAAAAATCATCTATCACGCAAACTCAAAATGAGATATTGTCCAGATACACGGCAAGAAGCATATTTTAGCTTAAAGGAAATCTGTGTTCTACGTGAACTAGGGTGTATATTTGAAAGAAGTTATAAAAAAAAAAAAAAAAATTATTAATTTTCCCACTTACATATTCTAATAGGGAAATTTTGATATATAAAAATTATATGCCTGAATATGAACTGGTAGCAGCAGTGGTAAAAAGTCAAGCGGATTTGCAATTCATTCTTCACAAATTTAATAATATTGAGAGTGTTCTGATTACTGAAGAATATGAAAATGCGCTTCCTATGTGTGATACAGTACTTTTTTTAGATTGTGAGAATATGGACGTTTCTGTCTCTATGTATAAAAAATATATACAAAAGGCAAAGGATAGCTGTAAAAAGGTAGTTTTCTCAAAAAAATGTATGGATTTTTTATATGGAAGCAATGAAGGAGAAAATACAGCGTATTATACAAAGAATACAGGCGAAATCCTAATACCTAAGAACGGCTATATAAAATACATTGATTTCCCAGCTATTGGAGTAATGGGGCTCGGCGATTTCTGTAATAAATTTTGCTGTGAAGTGGAAGTGGCTTCCTTTTTCAGAGATAAAGGATATAATGTAATTCATTTCGGATCGAAAGATTTTGATGGCGTGATTTTGGAAAAAAGATATCCGGAATTCTTGTTTAAACAAGAATATAGTATTACTCAACGGATTTTAGGATGGAACCAATATCTTTTTGAACTATGTAGCAGAGAGAAACCAGATTTAATTGTTTTAGGGATGCCAGGCGGCATTATGCCTTTGAACAATAAAATTTTAAATGAGTTTGGTGAGATACCTTATATCATTTCAAATGGCATCCGTGTCGATACGGGGATCTTATGTTCTTACTTTTATGAAAAAGTTGATCAGAAATATTTAACAGAATACAAAAATTACTGTAAATATAAACTAAACTGTAATATTGAGTGGATCTGTGTTTCAAATAGTTCATGTAGATTTAATCCGGATTCAGAAGAAAGTGTTTTAGAGTACCTGCATTATGAGCCAGAAATAGCCGACAAAATGGTTGTTGATGTAGAAGATGAAGAGAATATAAGACTTTTTAGTGTCCTGAATGATAGAAGCAAAGAAAAGATGTGCCAACAGTTATATGAAGAGTTAACTGAAAGTGTGAGTGCATTTTAAGGAGGATACTATGAGGCAAATTGAGAAGTTTTTAAAAAACAGCATTAAAGAAAACACAGGAATTTTAATTGAAAATATAAAAGACAATATATTGTCAAAGAATATTTCACCACTTGATTTTTTATATGTAATTTACGATATTGAGCAAACATATGGTTTACTTGCCAAAGATATTATTAATAATACAACACCTGATTCGTTTACAATTGAGTGTATCGCAAAAGTTATTTTAGAAAAAAGTAGCGGTAATTAATGCTTATGCATTTAATTATAATAATGAAGGAAGGAGGAATTTTCTTATGAAGAAACTTACAAAGAAAGCTACAGCTATGGCTAACACTGTAGAGGCTAACGCTACAATCTGCATTTGCATCTGTGGCGAAGGTGTTTCCTCAGTAGGGCTGAGCAAAAATGGTTATTATATGTAAAATCTAGCATATTAATAACACCTAAACAGTAACACCATTGTCTTTAAGGCAATGGTGTTACTTGCATTAAGAGCAAATTTATAAATTATAAAGAAAATAATGAATATCGGAGGAATTATGTATAAAGTAGCATTTATAGACGATGGGATTATGGAAGGGATTCAAGAAGTGCCAGAAAAGACAAAGAAATATAAAATTAGTAATGGAATATTACAAAAAAAGGAGGAATCCTCGTCTGTATTTTGTTTGTCTCATGGCACGATGTGTTTTTGGGTTTTTTCAAAGTATGTAAGTGATAAAGACTATATTTTATATGATATTCAAGTCCTTAACGAATTAACAAGCAGTGGAAATAAGGACGATTTAATTAAGGCATTATGGTTTTGTCTTGACGAAAAGGTGGATTTAATTAACATGAGCTTGGGAATAACGCATCTTATCGACAGTGAAGGCGAAGATGTATTAAAGGAACTGTATGTTAAAGGTACTATAATGGTAGCAGCCCAAAATAACAATAATCAGATAACATATCCTGCTTGTTCACCTTATGTTTATGGGGTGATGAGAGATTATGTGGGAATACTTAAAAAAGGCCAATTCTGTTATATTGACAATGAGGATAGAAAAATAGATATCATAAGCCATTGCGAAGTTTCCGATATAGAATCAAAGCATGGTGTGATAATGGGAAAACAAAATAGTTTTAGTGCCCCCTATATATCAGCATTAATTTATAATGAGCTTAAAAAAGGAGGGGATCAAGAGAGCATCCGATATTTTCTTAAAAAGAATGCTATTCTTTCTGACATAATGAACCAGTGGGAGTATAAGATAAAAAGCATTCCAGATTGGCAGGAGGATATATCAGCACCGATTGTTGTTATTGATATGAAGAAAAATATTTCACAAAAATATTTTGAGGAATTGATTAACATCTTCCGCAAGGAAGAATTTCATGCTGCAGGAATTTGGTTTGGCGAGAAATGTAAAAAAGAGGACCCATATATTTTTCGATATTATGTCAATGAGGATGGAGTAGAATCTGATATAGAGAAAGTTATAAAGTGGATATTTAATATTGCAAGACCAGATATTATTTTTATAGGACAAGATTTCAATGATGAATTTACCTTGAATAATATTGCTGACGTGATTTTGTCAGACGGTATTCAAAACAATGACAAGACATTATATGTTTCTGAAAAAAATAGTGAACAAATATCCGAAATGATTATTTCCCATTTTGAATAAGAATTAAAAGTGCTTATGAAAAGTGTTTGTCTATACTGTCACTAAAAATTCATATTTGTATAGTATAATTCATTTAGGAGGTATAGTATGGCAAAAAAAATTTTAATTATTGAAGATGATAAATCTATTCAAAATATCTTAAAGGAATTTCTTGTTGCTAATGGGTATTTAATAGACATCGCAAATGATGGAGTAGAAGGAATTGAAAAATTTCGAGGACGTAATCCGGATTTGATTTTATTAGATTTAATGCTCCCAAAAGTTGATGGATATGCTGTTTGTGAAATTATACGACAGGAGAGCAATGTTCCTGTGATCATGTTGACAGCTAGAAATGATCAGGCTAGCCAGATGAAGGGATTTAAGGTTCTTGCAGATGATTATATTACAAAACCGTTTTCATTACCCTTAGTTGTATGCCGGATTGAAGCTGTGTTGCGCCGCATACATGAAAAGCAAAAAATTGGAACGAATGATAGGGATAAACTTAGTTATAAGAAACTTACTTTATATTTGGACGGACAAGAGGTTCTTGTAGACGGAAAAGAGATTGTTTTAACGGTCCGAGAGTATGAAATCCTAAAATTATTTATGGAAAATCCGAACAAGATATTTTCACGGGAGAATTTGTTGTGTAGTATTTGGGGGTATGAATATTATGGAGATGAGAAAATTTTAAATACACATATTTGTAATATACGTAAAAAATTAGGCGAAGAGTATATCGAGACAATTCGAGGGCGAGGGTATAGATTTGGAAAGAGATGAAAAAATTAGAAAGAGAATAAAAATTAAAGAAAGTATAGGTGCAAAAACATTTTTATCAATGTTAGCACTATTAATTATATGCTGTATTATTATCTATGTTTTGGTAATGGTTTTTCTCCCTAAGAGTTATCGTGCAGAACTGGAAACTCAATTTTCAAATGAGTTTCAAAACCTAATTTCAGAATTAGAAGAAGATGGTTATGAAAAAAACTCTCAGGCAATTACAAATTTTGCTATGCATAATTCGGCAAGAGTTGTTATATCAGATTCTAATAATGAGGAAGTATTTATTATCAATAACATTATTCAGACTGGGAAAGAGAGCATGGCTGAAAAGGAAAAAATTGGCATAAGTTCAAAATTCCTATATCAAGAGGAAATCTATACGTTAAGTGCCGAATCATCACTTGAAGCAGTATCAAGATCCTATAAAATTTTGGTAAAAATAGCGCCTTTAATATCTTCAATTATTTTATTGGTTTCTATTATAGGAGCCTATATTTGTTCACGCTATTTTGCAAAGCCTATAGAAGATATTTGTAATGTGGCAAAACGTATGACCAAACTTGACATGACATGGAAGTGTAATATTTCAAGGAATGATGAGATGGGATTATTGGCGAGTAGTTTAAATGATATGTCAGAAAAATTGCATGATGCATTGTTTGAATTGCAAGAGGCAAATGAACAGCTTCAAATAGATATTGATAAAGAAAAAGAACAAGAAAGGCAACGAGTAGAATTTTTTACAGCAGCATCGCATGAATTAAAAACGCCTGTTACGATTCTTAAGGGGGAATTGGAATGTATGATATATAGGGTAGGAGAATACAAGGATAGGGATAAGTATTTGTATCATTGTATGTCAACAGTAAAAGAAATAGAGCGACTCATAAATGAAATACTATTATCGGCACAGATGGAAGCGGATGATATTCAGACAATGATGGAAAATTTGCAACTTAGTGAACTTATAAAACAATGTTGTGATAAAGTAAAAGGAATTGCAGAAGATAAGGATATAGAGCTTCTGATTGACATTGAAAAGGAGGTATATTATTTTGGGGATGGATATCTGTTAGAGAAAGCATTTACAAATATTATAGATAATGCTGTTTCATATTCGCCGATAGGTGCAACAGTCAAGATAGTACTAAAAAGTTGCTGTTTATCGGTAGAAAACACAGGAATCCATATCGAAGAAGAAGATTTGAAACAGATTTTTATGCCGTTTTATAGAGTAGATAAATCACATAACCGCAATACAGGAGGAAGTGGCTTGGGATTATATATTGTGAAAACAATTTTTGATCATCATAATCTTGGATATTCTTTTGAAAACACGGAATTAGGAATGAGATTCGAAATTAACTTTTAGATTTGTGTTAATTAATAGTCTTATTTGCTGTCAATGTCTGGAAAAATTTTATTATTTTAGTCAAATTGTATTACACTATAATATATAAAAGGTGATCGTATTGATCATCTTTTTTTTGAATATTTTGTATTATATGTTAGTTCGGAATTGTGCGGTATTACTAAAAATAGAACAAAAAACAGAGTTTTTTTTTATACCTATCTCAAGATAAACTTTATGTTTTTTTAATCTTGTCTAAACCTCAATATGAGATATTTAATATGATCTAATGAAATAGGAGGAGATTTCTATGAACATATGCATGAGAGCATTACTGTATAACAAGCGAAAATGGAAGAAAACATTAATTCTCTTTTTCTTACTATTTTTTATAGTATCATTGGTTCTATCTGGAATTTCTATATTAAATGCTGAAGAAAAAGAGTCAAAAGAATTAAGAGGAACTACAGGAGCCGGTTTTGTGGTAGAGCGTGATACATCAACGGGTGGTTGGACATCGGATAATCACGGAACCTATAGTACACAGGAGTTTGTTACGGAGGAGATGCTTAAAAAGATTTCCTCAGTGGATGGAATTGCAGGATACGATGCTTCAATTGTCGCAATGCCTACACTCTATAGTAATGGAGAAACGTTGATTACAGACACTCCCGCTCTTATTTTTTACGTTTATGGCTCCATGAATACAGAGTATAATCCTTTATTTTTGTCTGGAAGCTTTGAATTGGTAGAAGGATCCCATATTACAGAAAATATAGAAAACGGTCTTATTATTAACAAAGAACGTGCAGAGCTAAATGGGGTTAATGTAGGAGATAAAGTTAGCGGAATTATCGATAATTATTCTGATGATCCAGAAGTGGAGATGGAGATAGTAGGGATTTTTGATATTGTAGTAGATAAAGATGATGAGGCAAATATGTATGATGACTCTACTATGTGGGATTATACTGACTACGCCTTCTGTAGTATTAATGCCATGAAAGATATGGCTGTGAATTATGGAGATGGTAATAAAACACGAGAAGCCCATTTTTATGTCGATGATGCAGCCCAGTTGGATAATGTGATAAAAGAAGTTAAAAATATTTCATCTATTAACTGGGATAATTTTATAATTGAAAAAAATGACGAAGTATACCAGAACATCTCAAGTTCTCTTTCTGATACCAGTACACTAATTACTACGTTGATAATTGTGATTACAATTGTCAGCATGGCCCTGATTATTTTGATTCTATCTATGTCCATGCGGAGCAGAAATCGTGAAATTGGAATATTGCTTGCTATAGGAACTGCAAAGCCTTCTATTCTTTTACAGTATGTTATAGAAACGCTTATGACTGCAGCAGTGGCATTCCCCTTGGCTTATCTATTTAGTAGGCAGATAGCAGATGAGTTTGGCGCACTCTTTGGAAAGGCTGCGGAAAATATTTTTGTAACATCACAATATTTTGCGCTTATAACAGTTGTAGGAACTATGCTTTTAATCGTAGCAGTACTGATTTCCTGTATTCCTGTAATGCGGTATAAACCAAAAGAAATTTTGGCACAAATGGAATAGTAAAAAACATCAAAAAAGTAACAGAAAGGATGAGAAAAATGAAAAAATTAAATAAAGTAATAGTTGTAGTGACAGGGTTATGTATGTGTGCTATCTCTACATTATCTGTATCAGCGGCGACAGTAGCAATTTTAGACTGGCATCTGGTAGGGGAAGATAAACATATAGACTGGACTGGGAACAGTGAGTACCTTACAGAATTTGTAGATGGGACAGAAATCTGGAATAACTATAAGCCAGATGTAATCCGTGAAGCGACAGAAGATATGAGTGTAGAATTAACAGTTTCTGATTTTTCAGAAGTAAGTGCAGCAGTCGGTGTGACGTCTTCACGGGGGACAATAAAATTTAATTCCTATTATATGAATGATTACAGTAATGTGCAGAAAACAAATGTGTGTGCGCATGAATTGGGTCACGCATTAGGGCTGGATCACAATCAGGAAGGCGACCTTATGTATGCAGTAGTTGCAGATGTAATTACGTTATCCGAAAACGACAAAGCGTCTTATGATGCAAGTTATGCAAGATATTAATTTGAGGAGGCAGGTAAAATGAAAGCACAGATAAAATCTAAGGACATAATTATTTCGGTGCTGGTTGCAGCAGTAGCAGTGGTGGCGGCAATTATATTATTTCAGAGCATAAATAAAGGGACTCGAGAAATTCCGACTGCATATTTAAGGGCAACCTATGCTATTGACTATAATAATCTGGAGGAGGTAGTTGGGGATGCGGATTATGTATTTGTTGGAACTATCTCTAGCAAGGAAAATACTGTTTACAAAAACCCTGTGGAAATTGTTAATGAAGAGGGTAAAGTCAGCGAGGAAGCTACCCCTTATACAAATTATACAGTAGAAGTTGTAGAAAATATCAAAGGAAATCTGACAACGGAAGAAACAATTCCGATTCAAAAAACAGGTGGACTTTCTAAGGACAAATCAGAGTATGTCATTTATGAAGGAGATGAATTACCAGCAGTTGGTCAAACCTATATTTTCTTTACCTATGCACAGCCTGATGGATCGCTTCTTCTTTCAGGCCCAGTGTCGAATATTGGAATCAAAGAGAAAAGTGCAGATGGCCTTGATTCTACGACAGTGTATAAGGAAGTAGTGGAGGCATATAAAAATCAGATGGAAACAGAACGCCAGAGATATGCTTCCATGTATGAGATATAAATAATTAGATAAAATTGGTGAGGCTAAATATATTATGAATGGACTTAAACGAGCATGGCTACATTTAATACGGAAAAAGGGCACATCATTGCTTCTGTTTTTTTTCCTGTTGATTATGGCTACTCTGCTATTGATCTGCCTTTCTATTCAGTCAGCTACGGGTACGGCAAATGCAAACATTAAAAAAGCATTAATGGGATATTTTACAATTAATGCCAAACAGTTGGATGGAGGAATCGATGAAAAGACGCAAGAGAAGATTCTGGAGATTGATGGTTTGAGCGGGAAGTATAAATTGAGAACTTATTCCTATGCAAGCTATTATGATGCAGCAGGGAATCCGTTGGAGATTGATACGGAGGGAGCGTTAGAAATCCCGGAGGGCTATGAAAACGCCGGCAAAATTGTAGCAAATAGTAATTTTGAAGATGACACTTATTTTACAGAAGCAGGATTTGAACTGATAGAGGGAAGAGGTATTACTTCTGATGATAAAAATAAGGTGTTGATTCATGAAGATTTTGCTGAACGTAATAATTTGAACATTGGCGATACCATAATGCTTGGTGATGTTACAGAAAAAGATAGGATAATTGAAGCAACAGTAACAGGGATTTTTACGAATACAGAGGAACAGGATTCTCTAGGCGTTGCACCATCTTATGATTTGTATGACAATATTATATTTACCGATCTCTCTACAGCGTCATATTTATTATACGGGACAATTGGTAAAACAAATGTTGAATATGGAGACTTCTATGTAGATGATCCGGATGAGCTTGACCGTATTATGAAAGAGGTACAGGAAATAGAAGATGTGACTTGGGAAAATTGCACATTAACAAGATATGATAATGATTATCAAAATGCGAAAGAGTCCTTAGCGGGATTACAGAATATTGTATTTATCGCTATTGTTGCAGTATTCCTATTAAGTTTGGCAGTACTATCTTTATTTCTGCTTCTACGCTTACGTGGGCGTATCCATGAGACAGGAATATATCTGGCAATGGGGATTTCAAAGGGAGCAGTGCTTTTGCAGTATTTGCTAGAAGTGGTAATAATTGCGATTATTGCCCTTGTCCTTTCATATTTCGTAAGTTCAGCTATTGGAAATAAGATTGGGCACAGTTTATTTTCACAGGTGACGACAGAGACATATGAGACTGTAGAATTAAATGGAAATGAGCTAGAGAAAACGAATGAGCCGGAGGATTTGGGACTTTCCAAAGTGGAAGTGTCCGTATCTGCACAGGATTATCAGATTGTCTGGGGACTGATGATGGGGATTTGTATTGTTTCCATAACATTGGCATCTTATCCGGTCCTGAAAATGAAACCGAAAAATATATTGTCGCAGATGAGTTGAACAGGAGGAATGACTTATGAGCATAATGGAACTGAAAAATATTTGGTATGGATATGACAGTAGAAAGAAAGTCTTAAAAGGAATAAATCTGATGCTGGAAGCAGGAAAGATGTATGCTATACTTGGACCATCTGGTTGTGGAAAGACAACACTGCTCTCACTCATGGGAGGCTTAGACAGTCCATCTCAGGGGCAAGTTTTTTATGAAGGGCAGGATATTGAAAAGGAAGGTCTTTCCAACCACCGTAAAAAGAATGTGGCTTTTATTTTTCAAAGTTATAATCTGATAGACTATCTTACACCGAAAGAAAATGTGGCCCTTACCTGTAAGTTGCCCCCTGGGCCTGTACTTGAAAAGGTGGGGTTAACAGAGGAAGAGAGCAAAAGGAATGTTCTGAAGCTTTCTGGTGGACAGCAACAACGTGTAGCGATTGCAAGGGCTTTGGCGGCAGATGCCAGGATCATACTTGCCGATGAACCTACGGGAAATCTGGATGAAGAAACAGCAGAGGAAATCACAAGGATTCTAAAGGAATGCGCCCACCAGATGAATAAATGTGTTGTTGTCGTTACACACTCAAATGAGTTAGCAAAAGAAGCAGACGAAGTTTTCCGGCTTAAAAAGGGAGTCCTGATTCATGGAAAATAAGTTTGAGAGAGAGTTAACAAAAGATGTGCTGGTTAGCAATGAACACAACAGAGAAAATATCAATGCGAAGATGAATTATGATTTGTCATTGCTGACGAAAGAAGTTTTTGAGGAATTGGAATACGAAGCGGCAGCTTTGAAAATTCCATTCTTAATTGATCGAGAGCAAGCTTTTGGGAATTTGATTTATGGGGATATAGATGTTTTACGAAAGTCAATCATAATTCTTATAAAAGCAGTTTTACAGTTAGTAAGTAAGGGAGAAGCGGTCCATATTGCATCGAAAGAAAATTATATTAGTATCAGGCTGACAAGGAAGAAAGCATTTTCATCTCTTCTTCTACGGCCAGAGACAGTGATTTCCAATGTTCAGGAGCTGGCTGATTTCCGTAAAGCACTAAATTGTATTCGTGCTTTAAAGGGAGCGGTTGAAATGAATGATGGGAAAGATGAAATTAGGATTATGCTTCCAATATATTAGGAAAAGGGGAGAATGAAGATGTATTGTGATAGTGCAAAAGCATTCCCAAATTACAAAAGCCTATTAATTAATCAAAAAGGACTTAAATGCAGCACATTTATAGGAAATAAAAAAGCAAGAACAGAAGGAATTATGAGCGAGAACTCGAAAATAATTAAATATACGAGGAGTAGGCTGATTTGTGAGGACAGTAGCGCAAAGGAGGAAAAAATTGATTTAGATGATTTTAGTTTTGAGGTAGCATATATGTTCTCCGAACGACTAGAAAAGTCAGGGTTATATGTGAAAATAGACTTTACTGACAAGGTTCTGCCAACTATACAGGGTAATCAGGAGCTTCTAAAAAAGATTTTTTCATCGGTTGCTGATCAATGTGCAAAAGAAGCTAAACCTAAAACGATAGTCCATTTGTCGGTACAAAAAGGAAAGACTGGTTGTGTTTATGAAATTTCATACCAAAATAGAGACCTTAAAATGAAAAATTGTGGACAGATGAAGCGGTTTAAAACGGAC
>ERZ1643251.3151-NODE-3151-length-15667-cov-4.790418_pt1 | contig 15667 bp, 14 predicted proteins | sample MGYA00579261_ERZ1643251 | MGnify/ENA primary metagenome ERZ1643251 (study PRJEB29033, sample SAMEA4952267) | chicken gut metagenome | biome: Broiler Chicken; feature: Gastrointestinal Tract; material: Caecum | place: Ireland | collected 2018 | study: Broiler...
AGTTAAACTTGCCAACTTAAGTGCATCTACTATGAGAGCTGGATGTGGTGTAGTTAGACTAATAGTTCCAGAAGGAATGGCAAAAGCTGTAGCACCATATTTACTAGAACAAACTATATTCTCAATGAACGACAATAAAAATAAAATGGTATTTTCAAAAGAACAAGTAAATGAAGCCATGGCTAAACTAAAAGCTTTAGCAATAGGAATGGGCTGGGGAGAAAGTAAAGAATATGAAAAAATACTGGAATATATATTAGGTAACTATGAAATACCTGTAATAATAGATGCAGATGGTTTAAATACTATCTCTAAAATGAATATGGATATTTTGAAAAAAACAAAATGTAAAGTAATACTTACCCCACATTTAAAAGAATTTGAGAGACTAAGCAAAATAAAAATAGAAGATATAAAACAAGACAAAACAACTATAGCAAGAGACTTTGCTAAGAAATATAATGTTATTCTATTATTAAAAGGGCCTACAACAGTAGTGACAGATGGAGAGAATGTATATCTAGTAAAAAGAGGATGCCCTGGCATGGCAACAGCAGGAAGCGGAGATGTATTGTCTGGAATTTTAGTTGGATTACTAGGGTATAATGAGCCAGATATATTAACAGTAGCTACAGGAGCTTATTTAAATGGAATGGCAGGCGAAATAGCACAGGAAAAGTATACAGATATAAGTATGATAGCATCCGATACAGTAAAATCTTTACCGGAAGCAATTAAAAAAATAAGAAGATAAATTTTATAATTAATTTTAGGAGGTTATATTATGAAAGAAGTATGTTTAAAAATTAAAGGAATGCATTGTGAAGGATGTAGCACAAGATTAACAAAGGTATTAAATAGTCAAGATGGAGTAGAAGAAGCAAAAGTAAGCTTAGAAAAGGCAGAAGCTAATATTAAATTTGATGATTCTCAAATAGGTGTAGATGAACTAAAAGAAGCAGTTGAAGATGCTGGTTTTGAAGCTGAATAAGTGAAACAAGGGGACGGTTCCATCGTCCCAATAATGGGACAAAGGAAGCGTCCCTTTGTCTCACAAGGAGGATGAAATGAAGAAGGTTTTATTAAAAATTGATGGTATGACATGTAGTGCTTGCTCTAGTGGGTTAGAAAAGTATTTGAATAAACAAGATGGAATCATCAATGCTACTGTGAATTTGGTAATGAATAATGCTAGTGTGGAGTATGACGAAAATAAATTAGATATTTCACAAATAGAGAAGTTTGTTCAAAAAGCCGGATTTGAAAGTTTAGGTATTGATAATTTTCAAAAAAAAGACAAAAAGAAGTCAAGAGAAAAATATAAATTATGGGGTTTTACTGCAATTGCCATCCTTACTTTATATATAGCTATGGGACATATGGTAGGCTTACCTGAATTCCCTTTTTTGAGTATGCATTCATATCCTATTAATTATACTATTGCATTATTAATTTTGAGCATAATTTCTATTATTATGGGATGGGACATTCTAAAAAATGGATATAAAAACTTAATACATAAAACTGCCAACATGGATACCTTAGTTGGTCTTGGTGTATTAAGTAGTTTCCTTTATAGCATATATGGTACTTATATGATTTTTACAGGACATCACGATTATGTAGAAAATTTGTACTTTGAGTCTGTTGTAATTATCCTTTTCTTTATTCACATTGGTAGATATGTTGAAGCTCGCAACAAAGATAAAACAAAAGAAGCAATTCAAAGTTTAATGATGATTACACCTAATAAGGCCACTATTTTAAAAAATGTCAAGGAAAAACAGGTTACACTCGATGAAATTGTTAAAGGAGATATTGTTATATGCAGACCTGGAGAAAAAATTGCTGTTGATGGAGAGGTAATAGAAGGTATAACTCATATTGATGAGTCGTTTGTAACTGGAGAAAGTGTACCTTCTAAAAAGGAAGTAGGAAGCAAAGTTATTGCGGGTAGTATTAATTATGAAGGAACAATAAAGTACAAAGCTGAAAAAATAGGAAAAGAGTCAACTGTATCCGAAATAGTTAGAATGGTAGTTGAGGCAACTAATACAAAAGCTCCAATTGCTAAAATTGCAGATAAGATAAGTGGATACTTTGTACCTGCAATTATTATAATAGCAATATTGTCAGCTATTGTATGGCTAATTATCGGTCAGACACCAGCATTTGCAATAAATGTATTTATTACTGTTTTAGTTGTTGCTTGTCCTTGCAGTTTAGGACTTGCAACTCCACTGGCTATTGTTGTATCTTCTGGTGTCGCAAGTAGGGAAGGAATTCTAATAAAGAATAGCGAGAGTTTAGAAAATGCACATAAGGTTAAAACCATTGTATTTGATAAAACCGGAACACTTACGAAAGGCAAACTTAGTGTAAGCAAAATGTTTAATTATGAAAGATTATGTGGAGTTGAAATTGATACTAATGCAGAAATTCTAAAAGTTGTTGCTAGTATTGAAAATAAATCTGAGCATCCTATAGCAAGAGGAATAGTTGATTTTGCTAAAGAAAATAATATAGAAATAGATGAAGTACAATACTTTAAAAATATAGAAGGCTACGGGGTAAGTGCTGAGTGGAAAAATACCAAATATTTAATTGGAAATAGTAAACTAATGAAAGAAAATAATATAGATATTTCAGATGCTACACATGATGAAGAGGAACTTGAAAATGATGGAAACAGCATACTATTTATAGCAGAAGAAATTAAAAACAAAGGTCATGAAAACGACAAAAAAGAAATAAAATCAACTGAAAATTTAGAAGAAAAAGAAAATAGAACTCTCACTCATCAACAATTCAAATTAATAGCTCTTATTGGCGTAAAAGATGTTATTAAAGATAATGCATCTTATGTAGTAAGTAGGTTGCATAGTCAAAATATAAATGTTGTGATGCTTACTGGAGATAATGAAAAAACAGCCCAAAGTATAGCAGAGAAAATAGGAATAACAAATGTTATATCCAATGTTCTCCCAAAAGAAAAAGCAGAAAAAATAAAGGAATTAAAGCAAAACGGATTAGTCATGATGTGCGGAGACGGAATAAATGATAGTGTGAGTTTAGTTACTGCAGACATTGGTGTTGCAGTTGGCAGGGGAACAGATATTGCAATGGATAGTAGTGACGTTGTACTTATGCAAGATGACTTAGAAAAAATCCCAGAGCTTATGGATATTAGTAGAAGGACAATAAGAAATATTAAACAAAACTTGTTTTGGGCATTCTTTTACAATATATGCATGATACCTATTGCAATGGGAATATTCTCTATATGGGGATTAACAATGAATCCAATGTTTGCATCTCTTGCAATGACTTTAAGTAGTATTACAGTCACGCTAAATAGCTTAAGGTTAAGAAAAAAATAAATAAGTTATATTTGGAATATTAAAATAGAGGCTATGGTTGATAATTAGCAATTTATATGTTATGATTTATTCGTATTATATTTATATTATTAGATTAAAAAATATATATTAAAAGTAACATAAAGAGGAATAGAAAATGGTTAATATTCAAAAACCACAAAAAATATTATTTGAAATAAATAACATAGAAAAAATTGAAAATTTAGATAAAAAAGCTAGTGAAAAAGATGGTAATTTTACTAATAAACTAATAGAACATCAAAATTTAGAAGAGCTAGAATTATACGATACTGATTTTAAAGTGGCCAAATTTGACAAGTGTAATATTTTAAATAGTAAATTAGAAAAAGTCAGCTTTATGGATGCAATTTTTGACAATTGTAATTTTTCAAATTCGTCATTTCAAGGCTCTTCTTTTGTGAGATGCGAGTTTATAAATTGCAAATTATCAGGATGTGATTTTACTGAAAGTATTCAAAATAATGTTGTATTTACAGAAACAAATGCATCATATAGTAACTTTTCATTATCTAGGTTACAAAATGTCGTTTTTGAAAATACTGTGCTAAGGAACGCATATTTTCAAGAAGATATATTCAAAAATGTATATTTTGAAAAAGCTGATTTGGTACAATCACAAATATTTAAAACAAGTTTGAAGGATATAGACCTATCTAATTCATTTATTGATGGCATAGTAGTTTCTATGGAAGACATAAAGGGCGCTATTATAAACGAGTATCAAGCTATCGACTTAATTAATTTATTGGGAGTAAAGATAAAAGAGTAGAATTAAGTTTGAGCATTGCTAAAATTAATTATAAATCTAAGAAAGGAAGAATAAATATGAAATTAGATAAAGAAAATACGAAACAAATTTTAAAAATTGTAATAATTGCAATAATTGTTTTAGTCGCTTTACTTAATATAGAACCTGTTTGGAATGCAATTAAGGTAGTATTATCAATACTTTCACCTTTTATATGGGGACTTGCTATTGCTTTTATATTAAATATTTTTATGACGTTTTATGAAAATAAGTTATTTAAATTAGGGAAAAATTCAAAAAGAAAAAATGACAGAATAAAAAATGAATATAAATCACCAAACAATACTAAAAATGTAAAAAATGATTCAAATCCTAGAAAAAAGAAGAAAAACTCATTTGAGAGGGGACTTTCAATATTTTTATCAATTATTACGATTATAGCAATTATAACTGTAATTTTAATTTTGATAATACCTCAGTTCGTTGAGGTCGTTCAAAGCTTCATAGGAAGTATACCTAATTACTTAGAGGTATTAAAAGAGTTTGCAATAAATACAACAGAACAGTTTCCTGAAATTAATGACTTTATTCAGAGCATAAATATCGATACAGAAGCATTACGAAATGGAATAGTAAATTTATCAAAAGATGTTTTAGATGTAACAATTAATCAAATATCAAGCTTACTTAGTAATTTAGTAAATTTCTTTATTGCTATAGTGTTTGCGGTATATATATTAGCAAATAAAGAGGAACTAAAAGTTCAAGCCAAAAGATTTGTCTATGCACGCGCAAATAAAGAAAAGGCTGATTATATAGTTAAAGTTTGTAGACTTGCAAGAGATTCATTTAGAAGCTTTTTAACTGGGCAAGCAAAGGAAGCTGTTATTTTAGGCTCACTTTGCGCTATTGGCATGCTAATACTTAATATTCCATATGCAGGACCAATTGGAGCATTAACAGCACTAACAGCCTTTATTCCAATAGTTGGCGCATTTATTGGAGGATTCGTAGGAGCAGTACTAATTGTTGCTGTAGATCCTTTTAAGGCTTTAATTTTTATAATATTTATAATTGTACTTCAACAAATAGAAGGCAATTTGATTTATCCACATGTAGTTGGCAAAAATATTGGATTACCAAGTATGTGGGTCTTAGTTGCTATAACAATTGGAGGAAGTTTGTTTGGCATAATGGGTATGATAATAGGACTTCCAATTTTATCAATTATATATGCAATTGTTACTGAAAGCACTAACAAAAAACTAAAAGAGAAGAATATAGATAATATGTTCGAATATAGCAATAATAAAGAATTTTAAAAAATTCTCAAAAAATTTAAACTTTTTTGAGAATTTCTAAGTCTAATATAGTATGAAAGAAAGAGTTGACTTTAGAAAGGATGTAAAAATGCTATGTATAGGATATATACGAGAAGAAGTAGGAGGCTAAGATTTTTTTCATCATTCATACCTTTGGTATTAATATTAGTTGTAGGAGGTTTTATTGGAAATAGAATTATTCAAAATTCTAATAAAGGTAACGAGACTATATTGGGAGAAGCAAATCAAATTGCTAATGTAGTGCAAAATGAAACGAAAAATGAAAACGAAAATACTATTATCAATAATATTGAAAACAGTATTACTGATAATAATATTGAGAATAGTGTTGATAGTAATACCTCTGGAAACAATGATAACAATGTAATTAATGAAGACAAACCAAACGATAATAAAACTGAAGACAATAAAACTGACGATAACACAATTAAAAATAATAATAAAGTGAAATTTGATAGTTCGGTTGCATTTATTGGAGATTCAAGAACACAAGGCTTCATTATGTATAATGGCTTGAAGGAAGTGGAAGATTATTCATATATCGGACTTATGGTTGATACAGCAATAACCAAAGAATTTATAAAAACAAATGATGGAAACAAAATTACCCTATTACAGGATATGAAAAATAAAAAGATAGACAGAGTATATATAATGTTAGGAGTAAATGAGTTGGGATGGTCATATCCTCAAGTGTTTAAGGCAAAGTATGAGGAGCTTATTGATGAAATAAGGAAAGTTAAGCCAGAATGTAATATATATGTACAGTCTATTATTCCAATGACGAAAAGTAAGAGTGATTCAGATAAAATATATAATAATAAAAATGTGGCAAAATTTAACAAATTAGTGGAAGAAGTAGCAGAAGAAAAAAATGTAACATACTTAGATGTAAAATCTGTATTGGTAAACAAAGATGGATGCCTTCCAGAAGAAGCAAGCCCAGATGGTGTACATATTGATAAATCTTATTGTGAAAAATGGTTAGATTACTTGAAAAATAACCCTTAAAAATAAAATCTATGCTAAACGGATATTTAATAGAAAATGATTTATAATATAATAATAGAAAACTAAGAAAGAAGGAAAATAAAATGAAGAAAAAAATTTTGATATTTATTATAGTTGTAGTAATTGTGGCAGTAGTTTTAGCGGTAATGTTTATACCAAGAAATAGTAAGAATATACAAATAAATATTCAGGATTTAGCAAGCAAAATTGCTGAAAGTGGATCTTTTGAAGACCAATTAATGCAAGTTGATTCCGAAATGGTTATTGAGGACTATAATTTTTCATCTGACGAGATTAATGAATTAGTATCTTATCAAGGAAGTGGAGCAACAAGTGAAGAAATAGTTATTTTGCAAGTAAAAGATAAAAGCCAAATAAATGACGTTAAATCTAAAATCGATACTAGGTTAGCTGAAAGAAAAGAAGCATTTGAGAGTTATTTACCAGAAGAGGTAGGTAAAATAGATAATAATATTTTAAAGGTAGAAGGAAACTATGTAATTTTGTGTATAGCGAATGATACTAACACAGTAAATAATGTATTAAACGAGAATATAAAATAATACTGATACCAGATTAGAGGAAAGGACAATAGTAATGGCACATGCAGCTCAAAACGTACTAATAGAATATATAAAAGAAAATCAAGATAAATTATATAGAATAGCGTATACGTATACTAAAAACCAAGAAGCTGCCTTAGATGTGGTACAAGAGGCTATAACAAAGTCCTTAGAAAATATAGGTAGATTAAGAAATGAAGAATATGTGAAAACATGGTTTTATAGAATATTAATAAATGAGGCAATTAAAGCTTCTAAAAGCATTAAATATTTTGTTGATTATGATACTGTGCAAAGCGAGCTTCGCACCAGTAGTCATGAAGAACAACTTGTGGAAAATATTGATATGTATACAATTATACAAAAGCTTAATAAGAAACTAAAGACAGTTATTATACTTAGATTTTTTGAAAATTTAAAAATAGAGGAAATTGCTTATATTACAAAAACAAATTCGAATACAGTTAAATCTAGGTTATATAAAGGCATAGAGGAAATTAAAAAAAGTATTGGAGGGAGAAGCATATGAATATATTGAAAAAAGCTAAAAAAACATATGACTCTATAGAAATTCCACAAGAATTAGACTATACAGTAAATAAAGCAATACATAAAAAAGATTTATACAAAAAAAATTATGTAGTAATATTGACAAAGCGAGCTACAGCAACTTTAGCTACTACATTTGCTTTATTTGTTGTGCTTTTGAATACAAATGAAAGCTTTGCTAGAGCTATGGGAGATGTGCCAATAATAGGAAGTCTTGCTGAAGTATTTACGGTAAGAGAATATAGAGAAGAGAATGATACAGATTTGATAGAGGCTAAAATTCCAGCCATCAAAAATACTGGAAATGAAGATTTAGAAGATAGGATAAATTATGAAATTTCTTCTAAAATAAATGAAGTGCTTGAAGAAGCTAGAGCACGAGCTGAGGAATATAAAGAGGCTGTTTTATCAACTGGGGGAACAATGGATGACTATATTCCTACTAAAATTAATGTGGATTATAAGATAACATATCAGGATGACAAAATCATCTCTTTTGTAATTACAAAAAGTGAAAGTTCTGCTTCAGCTTATCAAGAACAATATTTCTATAATATAGATATTCAGAATGGAAAAGAGTTAAACCTAAGAGACGTATTGGGTGAAGACTACAAGAAAATAGTTGATGAAGAAGTAAACAAACAAATCAGAGAAAGAATGGAAAAGAACGAGGAGAACATATATTTCACAGCAGAAGAAGGTGGATTTTCTGGAATAGAAAACGAATATCAGGATTTTTACATTGATGAAAATAAAAAAGCTACAGTAGTATTCCAAAAATACGAAATAGCACCTGGATACATGGGAATTCAGAATTTCGAAATTCCAAACGATGTTTTAGTTTAAGAAGGAGAAAACAATGGTATTTAGCAGTATAGTATTTTTGTACATATTTCTGCCAATAATGCTACTAATTTATTTCATCGTACCAAAGAAACTAAAAAATCTAGTAATGATTATTGCAAGCTTTATTTTCTTTGCATGGGGTGAGATTAGATATATTCCAATAATGCTAGTTTTAGCTATTATGGACTTTTGGTGTGGAAATAAGATCAATAAGTACTGGAACGATAAAAAGAAAAAAAGAATATATTTGTGGATGGATGTAGGAGTCAATTTATTAATCTTATTCTTCTTCAAATATGCAGATTTTATTATTTCAAGCATAAATGGAGTAACAGGACTAAATATTCCGCTTCTTAACATACCTTTGCCAATAGGCGTTTCATTTAACACATTCCAGTCACTATCATATATAATTGATGTGTATAGAGGAACAGTAAAATGTGAAAAGAGTTTTTATAACTATCTTACATATACAACTCTTTTCCCACAAATCATCGCAGGTCCAATTGTAAGATATGAGACTGTTGACGAGGAATTAGTAGATAAAAAGATTAGTTTAGACAATTTCTCTATTGGAATGAAGAGATTTTTAGTAGGACTTGGAAAGAAAGTTCTTATTGCAAATAATGTAGGAGCATTATGGAATGTAATACAAACAGGTGCTTATGGAGAAATGACTGTACTTCTATCTTGGATAGGAATAATTTCATTTGCCTTACAAATATACTTTGATTTTAGTGGATATTCAGATATGGCAATAGGACTTGCTAAAATATTTGGTATGGACTTTGATGAAAACTTTAATTATCCATATATTAGTAAAAGTATCACCGAATTTTGGAGAAGGTGGCATATTACTCTAAGCAGTTGGTTTAGAGATTATATTTATATACCACTTGGAGGCAATAGAAAAGGACTTCCAAAACAAATAAGAAATATATTGATAGTATGGGCATTAACACGGAGCTTGGCATGGAGCATCTTGGAATTTCGTCCTATGGGGACTATATTTTGGAGTAATACTGATTATAGAAAAGTTATTTATGCTAAAAGTATTAGAAAAATTACCCAAAGCATTTGGACATATATATACAATGTTTTTAGTATTAATAAGCTGGGTAATATTTGCATTTGAAGACTTGGGACAAGTAGGAAGCTATTTAGGCAATATGTTTGGATTAAATGGAACCAGCTTATATAATAGCGAAGCTTTATATTATTTGCAGAATTATATAGTAATAATTATTATAGGAATAATATGTAGCATACCTTTAAAGAACATAGTAAGTAAAATACTAAATAAAAGAAAAGAAAAACAGGTTGTATATGCTATTGTATCTAGTATTTGCTATATGGGAATTATATTGTTAAGCACAGCGAGTCTGGTAAACAATAGCTTCAATCCATTTTTGTACTTTAGATTTTAGATGTCGTTTTAGGGACAGGTCTCCGGGCGACAGAATGTCGCTCGAGGGACAGGTCTACAGGCGACATAGATGAACATAAACAACAAAAAGGCATATAGCAGGAAGGAGGTCACTTTCATAAAATGAAAAATAAAATATTTTTTGGAATATTTATGGCAGTTTGGGTTATTATGATAATTCTTAATTTTGTATGGCCAAAGCAAACATTTTCTGCTAGTGAAAATAGAATGCTTGCAGTAATTCCTAGATTTTCTATTGAAGATTTTGTTTCAGGAGAATATTTAGGAGGTGTAGATAGTTATATCAATGATCACTTTGCTTTTAGAGATTTTTATCTAAAGCTTAATTCGTGGTGGGAAATCGATGTAATGGGCAAAAAAGAAAATAACAATGTGTATATTGGTAAAGATGATTTCTTATTTGAAAAATTTGAATATGGAGATGAAGAGAAAAATAATGTTTTAAAAAATACAACTGCTATTTCTAATTTTGCAGAAGATATGCAGAAAAATAATATTAACACACTTTTTACTCTAGTTCCAAATTCTATATATATTAATGCTGATAAACTTCCTGATAATGTAGAAGTACCTAATCAAAAGGAAATTATTGAAGAAATATATACAAACACACAAAATACACATAATGTGGATGTTACACAAGCACTCATAGAAGAAAACAAAAAGCAACAATTATATTTTAAAACTGATCATCATATGAATAGTGATGGGGCATATGTTGTATATGAAGAATTTTGTAATAGTGCGGAAATTACACCAGTACCCTTATCAGATTTTGATAGAGTAGTAATTACAGAAGACTTTCTTGGTACTTTTGATTCAAAAGCTCAGGTATACGGTCAAAAGCCAGATACAATTTGGGTTTATAAAAATGATGCGAATACAAATATCAAAGAGGCAATTTATGATAAAGAAACAACGAACAGCATTTTTAATGAAAGTTTTCTAGAAGGAAAAGATAAGTATTCATATTTCTTAAATGGAAATAATAGTAAAGTTGTGGTAAAGACTAATGTGGATAATGACAAAAAAATATTAGTCATAAAAGACTCGTATGCGCACATTATGTCACAATTTTTGTGCCAGAATTATAGTGAAGTACATTTTCTAGACCCTCGTTATACTAATTTTAATTATGAGGAATATATACAAGAAAATGGCATAACTGATATATTATTTTTATATAATGTGTCTACATTTGTTCAAGACAAAGATTTATATAGAAGGTTAGTTACAATTTAATTGCTTGACATTTAATAGATTTATCTATATTGTATAAAAAACTTTAAATAAACAGTTAAATTACACATAATGGACATAATTTTAGTGTATAAATGTATACGAAGGGAGTTGATGAACCATAGAAAATTTGGTAGTTAGAGAGGAAAATAAACTGCAAGAAGATATGGAATATAAGAGACTTACACTTATGTATACAGCAGCTCTTACGCAACTTGAAGCAAAAATGGAAACAATAAATGAGGAATTTAAAACATTACATAAATATAATCCAATAGAACATATTAGTAGTAGAATTAAAAGTAAAGAAAGTATTTATAAAAAATTAAATAAGAAAGGACTTGCTCCTACATATGAAAATTTAGTAAAAACAATTAATGATGTGGCGGGGTTACGTATTATATGTTCTTTTATCCCGGATATATATAAAATTGTTGAGATGCTTGAAAATATGCAAGACATAAATGTCCTTAAGAAAAAAGATTATGTAACAACACCAAAAGAAAGTGGATATTCAAGTTATCATCTAATAGTATCTGTGCCAGTTAGTCTATCTGTTGGTACTATTGATGTTAAAGTGGAAATTCAAATAAGAACAATGGCGATGGACTTTTGGGCTAGTTTAGAACACAAAATTAATTATAAATACGATAAAAATGTGCCTAAGAGTGTGAAAAAAGAGCTTAGAGACTGTGCTAAAATGACTCAGAAATTAGATAAAAGAATGTCTAATTTAGGAAAAAGCTTAATGGAAGATGAAAAGCAAATTATTAAAGAAATTACAACAGAGTATTCGACAACATACGCAAATCTTATGCTTACAGGAAATGTAACAGTATAACATATATTTAACACACATAACTATTTTTCATAATATATATTAGGAGGGAATAAGTATGTGTTGTTATAATATATGCAAAACATGTAAAATATTTTCTGTAATAAATCTAATTTTAATTGTAATAGTAATTATTGTATTATTAATCTTTGTGATTAATAATATAACTTTGAATTCCAATATATTAGTTGCTACCGCTGAACCAGGAGATAACACCCAAGAGGGGAATGCAATAATAAATTTTAGCCAAAACCAAATTATTCAAGGTCACGCATTATCTCATACTCCAGGTTCAAATGAGATTATGATAAATGAAAATGGAATATTTCAAATATCATATCAATTAACAGGTGTAGGAGACGAAATAGGAAGGTTTAACTTTAATGCTATATTATCTGTGAATGCCACACCACTCGAAGATACTTTAAATGAAGGGCTTGTTATAAACTCTACCATTTTTAATAATAGGCAGACTCTTACAGCAACGGTAATATTAAGGCTGAATGCCGGGGATATTTTACAATTAAACGGACTTTCTCAAGAAAATATTACGTATACAAATGCAAGAATTGATATAGAAAAAATTTCATAAAATAAAAAAGCTTACATTTGTAAGATTTTTTATTTTAGTATTTCATTAATGTTGACAAAAGAAATTAGTTAGTATAGAATGAAAAAAACGAAAGGGGATAAATAAAATGGAAAAAGACAAAAGAAACAGTAATATTTTTATAGTTGTTTTATTAGTTATTATTATTGTAATAGGAATTATACTAGCGTTAAAAATGACAAATATTATTAAAACTAAAGAAGAAACTCAAACGGCTGAAACAGATTATTACGAAGAAAATCAGAGAAGAACAAGTGAAGAAATAGTAGAAGAGTATAAAAAAGAGCAAGCGCAAAAAAAGACATTTTCAATTATATATAATGTAACATCAATTGTTATAGCATTTGTTGTAAGCTTAGGCATGAGTAAATTATATAGGAAACTGGGCTTACCAGGCTATATTGTAACATTTACACTTATATATCCAATATTAACTATTATTTCTGGCTTGCTGAATAGTGGATTTTTAAAATCAATTTTATCATTAGCATATAGCATTTTGGGAATATTGTCGATGTATCATTATTTCCAAGCCGTAGGAATGTCGGGGAAATGGGCTATTTTATTATTTGTTACAGCATTTATTTTCCCAATTGCACTTTCCACATTAATTACAGCACTCTTCATAGGTGGAATATCAAGCATGAAAGTAATAGGAGCCTTAACAACAGTTACATGTGTAGCGTTACTGATAATCTGGTATGTTGCATATGTTAAGTCCAATATTAAACTTGCTGAAATGTTTAATAAAAGCAAAGGATTTACCATCGCACTTTGCATATTACCATTTATATTCCAACCAGTGCTAGGATATAGTAAAAAAGATAATATATAACTATGAATAAAAGTGAAATATTGGGGATAGAGTTAAATCTGTCCCCGAGTTTCACTTTTATTCATGAAAATTTAAGAAATTCTCTATTGATAAATTCCCATAATCGTTATAAAATATTGTATAGATATTTGATTCTAAGACAGATTTCAAAGGATGTGATTTATTGAGACGAAGCAAAAGAATTGAAGAAGATGAAATACCAAAATCAGTTTTAAAAATGAAACAAGAGAAAGCAAAAAGAGAAGAGGCTGAAAAAAAGAATAATAGAAAGAAAAATAAAAGAAGTAAGAAAGAGGCAAATGTTAATAGCCAAGAAAAACCAAAAAAGAAAATAATTAAGAAAATTATTCTTATATTATTCTTAATAGCTTTGGTAGCATTAGGTATAGTTATGGCTATATCTGCATTTTCATGGAAAAATATAACTGAAGATATGTTTAATAATGAAAACTCAGTTGTTGTTGACACAAACGGAGATGTTATTGCTACTCTTGGAGTGGAACAGAAAAAACTTAAAATTGAGTATGAGGATATTCCAGATAATCTTGTTCATGCATATGTTGCTATTGAAGATGAAAGATTCTATTCTCATCATGGAGTAGATATTAAAAGAACAGGGGCTGCAATTTTAACATATATTACTCACTTTGGAAATTCTTCATTTGGTGGTAGCACTATAACACAGCAATTAGTTAAAAATTTAACAGGTGATTCATCAGATTCTGTTATGCGTAAAGTAAAAGAATGGTGGAAGGCTTTTTTACTAGAAAGTTATTTTTCTAAAGAAGAAATTTTAGAGATGTACCTAAATATTATATATGTTGGTCCAAATATATATGGGGTTCAAACAGGAGCAAGATACTATTTTAATAAAGATGCTGAGGACTTGTCTTTAGCAGAATGTGCATATTTAGCTGGTATAAATAATTCTCCTAATTCATATAACCCGTTTGGAGATGATGATAATACTGAATTAATTACAAATAGAACAAATACCGTTTTACAAAAAATGTTAGAGCTCGGATATATTGAAGAAGATGAATATAATGATGCTATATCAGAAGTGGAGAATGGCTTAGATTTTGACAAAGGAGAAATCAAAACAGAAAATCCAATTTATTCATATCATACAGATGCACTTATTACAGATATTGTTAGTGATTTGGCAGAAGAAAAGAATATATCTGAAACATTTGCTACAAACTACTTAAATATGGCAGGACTTACAATACATAGTACACAAAACTCAGATATACAAGATGATGTAGAGACTGAATTTTTAAAAAGTCAATATATGCTAGATTCAGCTGATGGAGAAAGCACTTCACAAGCTGCCATGGTTATTTTAGACCATGAAACAGGTAATGTGCTAGCATGTGTTGGAGGATTAGGAGAAAAGGTTACTTTTAGGGGACTAAACAGGGCAACACAAAGCTTGAGACAAACAGGTTCTTCAATAAAACCACTTGCAGTTTTGGCACCTGGAATTGACAAAAAAATATTTACCGCTTCTACTATATATGATGATGAGGAAAAGACTTTTGAAAATGATTATGCTCCAGGAAATAATGCTGGATACTTAGGAGAAATAACGGTTAGAAGAGCATTGGAATCATCTCAAAATGTTCCATTTGTAGAAATGATGGAAGAAGTAACTCCTAAAAGAGCAATATCATATTTAGAAGATATGGGCATAACATCTTTAACTCAAGAAGATGAAAATTTAGCTTTAGCACTTGGAGGCTTGCAAAATGGAATAACACCATTAGAAATGGCTGGTGCATATGCAACAATTGCAAATGATGGTATTTATGTTGAACCTGTATTTTATACATCAATAACAGATAAAGATGGAAAAGTGGTTTTACAAGCAGAACAAGAAAGCCACAGAGTATTTTCAGCACAGGTTGCATATATTTTAAAAGAATTATTAAAACAGCCAGTTGAAGGAAATCATGGAACAGCAACATATTGTTCTATATCTGGCATAGATGTAGCAGCCAAAACTGGTACTACTGATGAAAACTATGATAAATGGCTTTGCGGTTTTACACCATATTACACAGCAGTAACTTGGTTTGGTTTTGATGAAAACGAAAGTATATATTATTATAACCAAAATCCAGCAGGAGTAATTTGGTCAAATGTAATGAGAAGAGTACATGATGGACTTACTAATGCCAGTTTTAGGGCACCAAGTTGGATTACTACAGAAATAATTTGTGCAGATACTGGAA
>ERZ1643251.3152-NODE-3152-length-15661-cov-27.640907_pt1 | contig 15661 bp, 21 predicted proteins | sample MGYA00579261_ERZ1643251 | MGnify/ENA primary metagenome ERZ1643251 (study PRJEB29033, sample SAMEA4952267) | chicken gut metagenome | biome: Broiler Chicken; feature: Gastrointestinal Tract; material: Caecum | place: Ireland | collected 2018 | study: Broiler...
GAAGTCAGTCTCTGTCAACCGAATTTACAGTATTGAGAATTTTGAGATTATTAAAATTTCTGAATTGAGTAAAATTATCTTGTAAAAAAGGAGTAAAGAAAATATGTAAAAGTGTTGACAAGTTGTTTGAAATGTGGTATAATATAATTACGGTGGGAAAGGTAGAAGTGTAGTATGATTTACACGGCGAAGAGTTGATGTAAACGCATTTCTACCAATCGCCCCGTTTATAGGTGATTATATGTCAATGTATTATGATTGGAGTAAAATTGATGGATATAGGTGTCCATGTAAAATAGTTGTTTCTCGAAGGGGATTGGGAAAAACGTTTGGTAAAGTAAAAAAAGCAGCAGAAGATTTTGTAACAAAAAGTTATCGTTTTATTTATGTTGTTGAAACTGATGAAATGATAAAAGAGCTTACAAAGAACAATGGAGAAAAGTTTTGGTGTAATATACTTGCATATTACGAAGAACAAGATACATCAAAAAAAAGATATTTTTATAATAAACTTACAGAACTGATTGTAGAAGAAGAAGATACAGAAGAAAATCCAGAAACAACTATTTTTAAGAGAAATGTAAAGGCAAGGCTTGTCGGTGGGATAATTAAAATAAATAACGAAACTGCTGGATATATAGTAAGTCTTAATTCTTACGGAGAGATAAAAAGAAATAATTTCAAAGATGTGCATACAGTTATTGTTGATGAATTTATTTCTGAAAAAATGGACAAAACTACATTGTCATATCCAAAGGCAATTTCTTCAATTATTCAATCTGTTTTAAGACTTAAATATGCAAAGATATATCTTTTAGGTAATGCTGTTAGGCTTGATGATCCTATACTTTCACGAATGGGATTCAAAATTAGCGGATACGGTTATTATAAAAGATATGATGAAAAAGGATTATTTGCAATTCTTCATTTTGTAAATCCAGCGGATTACCCAGATTTTGCAAAAGCACACGATGAAAGTGTTGCAGGAAGATTTGCAAAAATGATTGGGGAAACGAATGAAGAAGAAAATAAATTTGTTTCAGATATTCCAGAAAGTAGAAGGCTTACAAATTTCAAATATAAAAAAGGTGGAATGTCTATAAATATAGTAAAGGGAGATATCATTGTTACAATAAGGGAATTGGCAAATGGAAAATTTGCTTGCGTACCATTTTCAAACATGGGAGCGAAAAAACTTTATTGTTTAACTGAAAAAGAACAAGGTTTCAAACTTGGTTATCATATTATATGTAATTTAGCTTTAAGAAAAATGCTTACAAATATGTTGGCGGCTGATTGTATATATTATTATAGTGAAGTTGAATATGTTAAATTAAAAGAAATTGTAAAAGGAGATAGATAAAATGGCAGAAGAAACCGAACAGAAAGGAAAAGAAAACAAACAGGAAGAGGGTCTTACAGATATTGAAATTGCAGAACTTGCAAATAATGAACTTAAAAAGAAACAGGCAGAAATTGACAAACTTAAAAAAGAACTTGCAAAACAGAAACTATTATCCACAGCACCAGACGAGGAAGAAGAAACTTTATCAAAAGAAGAGTGCTTAAAGCGTATTAACGATGACCATGTTTCTAATTATGATTATGCGGAAGCTGTATGTGGTCTTGTTGATATCGCAAAAGAGGAAGGACAGCCTAATCCTCTTGGCAGAGAGGGAGATAAAGTTTATAATTTTTTCAAGGACGTGCTTGAAGAATGTGACGGTGACAAAAATCGTTTTCCTTCTGTATATCAAGCCAGAATTGGAAATGATGACCCGTCTGTTGCTATGGCTTATAATAGAAGAAATAAAAGAAATTAAAGGAGAAATTAAAAAATGGCATTTCCTGTAACAGAAGTAAAACTTAATCAGAATACTATCACTGCCGCGCTGTTTAATATGATTATTTCTCAGCAGGTTTTTGATAGTAAAGTTGCAAGTACTGAACTTGCAGATAGGTTCCGTGTAGATGGTACTCTTTTTGGTGATACTAAATTGTATCATTCGTTTGATATTGGATCACCTGAAGATTGGCTTAATGACGAAGAAGCACCTAATCTTTTGCAGCTTAATAGAAATAAGTCTGGCAAAACTCAGTCTATCACGATGGGTGTTTATAAGATTATTTCTATCACAACTGACCAGTATCTTTCTAAACAGGCGTTTATGGGAGAAGGAACATTTGCAGAATATACAAGTTTTCTTACTGGTTCTCTTCGTAAAATTAAAAGAGTTTATGATCGTTCTCTCATCAATTCTGTAATTGGTACTCTTGAACCCTCCACCACTCGTTGTGATATTTCTATTTCTACTCCAGAAGGTGCTACTACCGAAGAAGGGAATAGACTTGAAGCACAGACAATTGCAGCAAGACTTATGGTACTTAAAGCAGACCTTGAAGATAATAATAGAGATTTTAATAAGCTTGGTTATCTTCGTTCTTATTCCGCAGAAGAATTTATTGCCGTATGGAATGTAGAAATGCATGCTAAAATTACCAAACTTGATTTGCCTACTATTTTTCATAATGATATTAAAGCCGACGGCGGGTTTAAACAGTATGACCTTCCTTCAAAATGGTTTGGTGCAGCTGCAACTTCTGATTTGACTCTTCCTTCTTCTGCTAAAAATCCTGTTGTAAATAGAATTATTGAAAGTGGTTGGTATACTGTTGCTGGTGGTGCAGGAGAAATTACTCTTGTTACTAAACCTAATAATAATTCTGTTTTTCTTTGGGCAGGTGACCCTGTTCCTTATACTGGACAGGTTTATAATGATAATGTTCGTGGAGTTACTGTTACCGTTACAAAAACAACTCTTCCGCAGGAATATTATTATGTGGTTGACAATACTATTGCATTTATGCTTGTTCATAAAAATGCACTTCCTTTTATGTCTGGATTTGAAACAGGTACTGAATTTTGGAATGCAAGGTCTTTGACTACAAATAATTATCTTATTTTTGGTCATAATAATCTTGAATTCCTTGAAGAATATCCTCGTATTAGAGTTAAAGTTACAAGACAGGGCGCCGGCGGTTAATGCATTACCGCAGTATTCGGTGGGGGAATAGCACTATTACGTTATTCCCCCAAATATTTTTAGAGGTAAAATAAATGCTAATAAAATATTTTGATAATCCAAATCTTGCTTATGCAACAAGAAAAAGATATAGAAATATTACACTTGAACCATTTGCACAAGAAGAGCAACATTCTGTATTACTTGGTGATGGAGCAACAACTACAATTAAAACATCAAAAGATAATATTTGTAATTATGTTACAATTGATGATACGAGATGGTTTGTTACTTCATATGTATATCTTAATGGAAAACAAGTACAACTTAATCTTCAAAGAGACGTAATTGGAGAATTTGGAATTAGTAATGTATTTGGAAAAATTGAAAGAGGATATACTAATGGAATTTTGAAATATAGAAAAGAACTTTCTCTTAATCAGGTTCTTAAAAAAAGAAGTTACATTATTCCTAATACAAATACATATGGTAATTATTCTGTTAACTCTCATGAGCAAGAAATTTGGGGATTACTATATTTAACAAAGCCTACAAATGGAGAAGATACAAAAACTATAAATATTCCAGCTTTTGCTCCAAATGTGTCTAATAATCCATTTATTGAAAATAATACAAGATATAATACATCGGAAGAATTTAATTGCTATTTGGATTTTATTATATCTGTTAAAGCACAGGGAGGGTCTACATATTATTCAAGGAGAGCAAGAATAAATTTTAATAGTTTTTCTGATGGTTTTTATGGATATGAAATTATCATTTCTTCTAATAATTCTGGATATAGTGGATTTAATGTAAATATAACGGATAAAGATGAACAATATATAAACAATAATATTGAAAATATATGTAAAGTAATTGCGTTTAATATTGCCGATATCGTTGTAAATAATAGAGCAGATCCTCTTGTAAATGGAATAAATTTGCCAATTCCTGTAAATATTGATACTGATATTCCATATAATTATAACAATATTGTTATTGAACATAATGATAAATATTTGAAATATACTCTAAGCGAAACTTCGTATAATAATAGTGGTATTTTTAATGGTAATGAATTTTTCAATTCAATGGCAAATAGACTATCGAATGCATCTCATGATGATTACGGTGTTAGTTTTACTGTTGGTGTTGTTTCTTGGAGTACATCAAATACAAATCATTCAGAAAAATTATCTAATACAGTATATGCACAAGTTATTACATATAGTGAATTGAATAATGCAGAACAAGGAAATCTTGTATTAAATTTTAATCAAGATGTTGTAAATGAACCATTTTTTATTCTTGCATTTCCTCTTTACAATGTAACTATAACTAAAAATGAAGAAAGTTATGTAATAAATAAAGAAAACGCTTTTAATATATTTAATACTGTAATTCAATATTTAAGCGGGGAAAGCGGTTATCTTGTAGATGCTCAAATATATCCATATTGTCCACAATTAACAGGCGTTGCGTCTGAATTAAATGGATATCCATTTTTTAATATATCTGCAAGTAATTATGAATATGATTGTTCTGTGAATCTTTATCCATATGCAGATGTAAAAAAAGAATATATAAAAAGAGAATATTCTATACTTGCACCAGACCAATCAGCAAAGTTTGATTTTAATTTTTATGATTATGTAAATTCCTTTTATAATAGCGATGGAATAAATTTAGCAAAAATGACAATAAGAGTAAAAACAGCGCTAAAACCGTTTTCTATTGTCTGTTCAGCAGTAATAATTCCAACGCCAAATTCATTAAAGGGTATTACATATGATAGTGATTTAAGAGGTTGTAAGCCATCAAGTGGTGGATTTGAGTGTTCTCTTGCCAGTAATGAATATCAATCATATTTGAGAAATAATAGCAATTATCAGCAAATTTTTGCAAAACAGCAAGAAAGTCTGGCAAAACAACATGAGGTTGAACATAATAATGAAGTTGCTTCTGCTGTTGTAAATTCTGTTTCTGCTTCAATGATGGGAGCTATTGGTGGTGGTGCTATGGCAGATTTAGGAATTTTTGGGAATTCTTTTGGTGCAAAAGCTGGTGGCGCTATTGGAGGAGCTGCAATTGCTGGCGGTGTTGTTGCCGGAATGATGGGGTGGCAAGTAGCACAAAATGATGAATTGCGTAAATATGAATATAATTTACAGCAAGAAATGTTTGATTTACAAATTGGAACTATAAAAAATCTTCCAAATTCTATAAATAGAATTAGCTCTTTTAATGAAATTGTATTGAGAGATTTTTGGTTTACAATAGAAACATATGAATGCACAGAAGAAGAAAGTATAATTGTTGATAGTTATCTAAATAGTTATTCTTATCTTATTGGTGTATATGATTATATTTCTAATTATGTAAATGAAGGTTGGTTTATTAGGGCAAAAGTAATTTCAAGTTCTTATGCTGTAAATCTTTCTGTTATAGCAGATACAGAATTAAAAGGAGGAGTTTATATACATGAACAGATCTAATATCGGAAATGTAGTTACTAATGGTATGCAAATTTTATCTGTTGGTGCAACTACTGCTTCAAGAATTTTTAGAGATAAAGCAGATAGCGCATTAAATAATCTTTCACCAGAAGAAAGAAAAAGTTATTTTGAAATGAAAGCAAATAAAATGCGCGATGAAATGCGAGAATATAATTCTAAAAATGAAAGTGTTGATGATTTAATGGGATACACTAAAAATTTAAGAAGCGTAGGAGAACAAGGAGAAAATATCGCAATGAGAGTTGATAGAGATATTGGTTGGTATAAAGATTTATATAAAGAAAGAGATGAACCATTAGAAAATGTAATTAAAGAAGTTTTAGAGGAGGAAGAAAAAAATGCCGATGTTTGATACAAGTTCTTTTTTGGCGGCTGGAATTACTCCATCTAAAAAAGTACTAAAATATGGCAATGCAATTGATCAAAATGGTAATACAATAACACCAAATCCGATTAAATATAATCTTGATTATGACAGTTTGTTTGCAATTATGAGAGAGCAAAATATGGTAGAAACTCTTGAAAGATATATGTGGACAAACGTTCCATTTGGACTTACTCAAGATTTAATAGAAAGACTTCTATTTTTTAGAGGTAAGGGTGTTTTCTATTTCAATGATAAGGTAGATAAGTTTCAATTTCTTCCATTTGCTCTTAACGGAAATATTGATGAATATGGAAGATATATGAAATGTAATACTTTACCATTTACAGGCATGGACGAAGTACCTAAAAATGGAAAAGCTAAAAAACTTCAACCTGTTGTGTATGAAGATTTGGAAATTGTATATGATATTCCGTATAATGAAGAAATGGTTAAGAATGCAAGAAAAAGAAAAACTGTTGGCATTGTTCTAAATGATAATTCTCTTGCAATTTCTCAACAGCCAATTATTAGATCAAATTATGTTAGACCAGTTCTTCATATGATGGCAACCCTTATGCAAATTATCAATACGGCAATGTATGGTAATGCAGACCATAGTCTTATTCAAGTACAAAACGAAAGTGAACTTGAAAGTATCAATCAGCAAATTAACGCAATAAATTTTGATATTCTTAAAGGAAGAAGATTTACTCCTGTTGTTGGTGAGCTTCCAATTACTCCAATCAAAACAAGTAATACTGCCAATCTTGAAGGACTTTTTGGTACATTTAATTCACTAACAAATTTTCTTAAATCAATTACTGGTGTTGCAAATGCTGGTGTATTTGATAAAAAAGCACATCTTCTTCAAGAAGAACAAAGATTAAATGGTTCAAATTCTGATGATATTTATTATAATGGACTTCGTTTAAGACAAGAATTTTGTATTATGGTTCAAGCATATTATGGTTATCCTGTTTGGTGTGAAAGTAAAAGAGGCATGAGCGAAGCACAATCTGAAAATATGATGACAGGAGAAACAACAGATCCAGACAATACACAATATAATGATAATCCAGGAGGTAATGTAAATGGAAATGGTTGATTTTAATACAAAACTTTTTAAGAATATATTTCCTTCTTATCAAGATTTTGTATCGTGGTATACCTCAACTCCATTAAGTGATGATTCTTCCGATGTCCCAACATTAAGAACTTTTACACTTATTGCATATGAATATAATGATAGTCATGTAAATTTAAGTGTAGAAAGCTTTAAAGAACATTTCGCAAATGATATTTATACTTATTATAGAGAGTTTGAAGAAACTACAAAAGGAATAAATGAATTAATGGCAATGACTGATGAAGAAATTGCCGTTGCTGGCAATATGATTACAAATATTGCAAATATTCCAGAAACTGCAAGTGATACAAATGAAGAAACTGTTGATTTTATTTCACAACAGCAAAAAATGATTAACAAAAAGGGTAAGCTACAAATTAAAAGAGAGCAACTTTCAAATAAAAGAGCTTATACGACAAAAACTTTTCTTAACAGATTTAGACATTTATTTATTAAAATTATTTCTCCTGCATATACTAATGTGTACGGAGAACCAGAAGGAGAATAAATTATGAGTGAACAAATTATGGAACTTATTGTTTTTATTGCACCTATTGCAGCTGGATTTATATCTTCTGTTGTAATACCAATTATCAGCACTTGTCGTTCAATTAAATATATTAAAAGAAAGACAGATGAAGTTTCACATAATAAAGAAATAGAAAGACTTGAAAAGAAAATTGATTTTCTTTCAAATGAAATTCTTGAGATGAGAGGAAAACGTAAATGAAAAATCGTCCAGTATTTTATTTGATAATTGGAATTTTTATACTTGTAGTTCCTACTTTAATTTATCTTTGTTTTCTTGTCCCTAAACTTTCAGAAGCATATAATGTACTTATGGCTTCTGCCGGAGTCGTTGGAGGTGCTGGAATGTATGGAGCTTCAAAAATTCCAGAAAAGATTAAATTTGGAAGCATTTTCAAATTAGCAGCAAATTCATTTTCTATTTTTGTTGTTGTAACTTTGGTCCAGCAATTTATTTGGGAAATTATGGGGCTTGTTGCTGTATTTATTGTATCATTCATTATTTTCAAAATAATGGTAGAGGTGTGGAGAAATGCAAGAACAAGAAAACAGGCAAGAGAAACTGCAACAGAAGTCGCACGAGCTATTACTAAAAATTCTTAATAATATAGGGATTGTAGGAGCAATAACTGCCGCAATTGCAGATATAATGCTTGTAATTGTGTTTACTGTTGGTGTTGAAATTGATATTTCAACGTCATCAAATGTTATGTTTGCTTGTGTAAATGCAATTATTGGTGTTATTATAAATTCATTGCTTCGCTATCAAGGTCAAAAATATGCAGAAATAGAAAATGAAGAATTATGTAAGAAGTTTTATAAAGAAAAGGCAAAAGAAAAAAAATATATATCAATAGAAAAATGGCAAATATTAAATATAGTAAAAGATATTTTTATAAAAGGAGGAAGTGCTGTATTTAGTATATTTGGAATGATTTATATTTCAATTCAAGGAAGTCATAATCCTATTCAAATTCTAATTACTATTGCAACTCTTATCCTATTTGCTTGTTTTGGACTTATTTCAATGAATAATTCATATACAAGATATTATAATGTTCAAGTTCCATATATGGAATTAAAAATTAAAGAAAAGGAGAATAAAACAAATGGCACTGATTAAAGACGGAAAAGTTTATCGTACAATTGAAGAGCAGGTAAAACATCTTACAGAAGCTCATCTTGCCCAGCTTACTCAAAATGAAAATATAAATATGCAGCTTCAAGAGTTGACTATTTCTTCAAATCTTGGTGGATACAATCTTGTGAGATTTGCATTTGAAAAAAGCGGAATATTTTATAGAATTGCAAACGATACACTTACTTGTCCACTTGATTGCGATGAAAATGATTATATTGAAATTTCAAGCAATGGAGCAAATGATATTCCAGCATATGGATATTGCAATGGAAATCATGTAATTACTATTTCTTCTTATGGAGACTTTGTAAAAAATTATACACAGCTTACATTTAGAAACGTTACTAAAAATATTTCTGCAGTTTCCAGTGTTACTCTTGAAGAATTTAATGGAACAGGTCTTATCGATTATAATCCGAATAATGTTAAAAAACAGCTTTTTAATGTTATTTCTGACATTGCATATAATAATAGAACTCAATATGTTTCTTTTGATCTTAATAGCGATGGAGTATTTAATTTTGTATTTATTGGTGTTAATGGTCAGGGAAAAGACGGTCTTAATTCTTTGACATATAATGCAATTTATTATTCTTCTTCCGATATAGTTATTGGAACAACAAAAATTATTCAAGAAAGAACAAAATTTAATAGAGCACCATTTGTTGGAGATATGTGCGTTATTCCATATGTATATAAAGTTAGTGCTTCAGATTTTACTACATGGATTACATATCTTACAAATTGTACTGTTGAAAGTTTTGATGATACTTATATTACATTTAATGTAATTGATAGAGTAAATATTAAAGGACAAAAAGGTGATGCTGGTGCAACCGGAGCGCAAGGAATTCAAGGTATTCAAGGAGCGCAAGGAATTCCAGGGGAAAAAGGAGAAAAAGGAGAAAAAGGCGATCCGGGCGAAAGTCTTGATATTAAATCTGGAATTATTCAAAATCCTTCCAGTCTTCCAGTATTCTCAACGACAGAAGAAAATGATGCATATGTTGTATTAAATACTTCTGGTGCAACTGTAGCATATGACCTTTATTTTCATGGGATTGGTGGGTCAGATTGGACAATTATTCCAAATTGGGGCGGTATACAAGGGCCAAAAGGAGAGACTGGTGCAATAGGCCCACAAGGAATACAGGGAATTCAGGGTATTCAGGGAGAAAAAGGTAATGACGGATTAAGTGCTATTGTACAAAATACAATTATAAATGTTTATACTTCATCAGTTGACAAAACAGAACTTATATCTATAAATATATCTGATGTAAGTAGAAAACCGACAATAAACGATAAATTTGTTGGTATAGTTAATACTACAAATACAATGTCATTTGATGGCGCTGGCAATTATTATGTATTCGGAAATGTTGAAAGTGTAACAGATACTCATTTTAATTTAAGAATATCTTCTTGTATTAAAATACCAGATAATATAGTACAGAAAAAATATTATTCTCATAATATAAGTATGTCGTTTACAAGTGAATTTGGAAATACATGGTCTTTACTTATGTTTGTTCAAAATTCAAGAGAAGAAAAATATAAAAATCTTAACGACCTTATATCTAATAATATTGGAAATTCAATTTTAGCAATTTATTCAAACTCAATTTTATCTGATACACAAAATTATTATTCTCCAGTTAGAGTGAACTTTCCTACAAAAGCTTCCGCAACTATATTTTATATAAAATATCATAAATCAAGTGATGGATTTATAAATCAAATTTCTGCATATAGCAAAGGTATTTCTTCAACTGACATTTTAACATTTTTTGATTCAGTTAAAGAAATGTAATAAAAAAAACACCTTCATTTTGAGGGTGTTTTTTTTATTTTACTAAAATGGTATTTGTTCGTCATTTTCAACACCTTTTTTGAAAAGATGTTCTTTGACAAATTTACTTTTTACTTCAAAGTTAATTATATTCATACAGCGAAATCCATTGTCTTGGCAAAAATATTTATATCTATCATATGATTTTACTTTATCATTTGTCAAAAATCTATAAAGTGGACTTGAAGTAATTGCCAATTCATTATTGTTTTCTTCTAAATCACTTGGACTTTCAAAAACTTCATATATTATATGCCCAATTTCATTATCGTCAATTATCGGCATTTTTCTATTTTTTGGTATAACTTTATTCATTTTAACTATATTTAATCTGCGCATTATACCGCCATCTGTAAAATCTATATATGGCAATATATTTGTAGCAAATAATTGTTTAGCAAATATTCTAACTTCGATAGGACTTATATTTTTTCTATCAATAGTAACCCTATTCCCAGTTACAATACTTTTTAATGTACCAACATTTTGAAGTTCATCATTTTTTCCGTTATCATCTCCTATATTGAGATATTTACCTAACATATTTGAAAATATAAACCTATTTCCAAATTGGTCAAGAAGCACATTAGAAACAAATTTTTCTCCAACTATTTTAGTTAAAACTTCAAGTAATGTTGATTTTCCTGTTCCTCCTACACCATCATCATAAAATATATGAAATAATGGTTTACTTTCTGGAAATAGTATATTATATAATATTTTTTTCCATTCTATATTCGGATATATTTCATATAATGATTTAAGATATTCACTTTTACCTTTTAGAGATTTTCGTTTTATACCAAAATATATTTGAGATTGTAGTGGTATATTTTCGCTTATTTTTTCTACATTTTCAATAATACTATCAGTTTCAGTTGGCAAAAGTCTTTCTTTTTTCCAAAACAATCTATATATTTCATCAAGTGAAAATACTATTCCATTTATAAAATATACGCCATCTGAAAATTGAAAATCGTATTTATCAATTATTGTTTCTATATACTTACTTTGATCACTTTGCGGTTTTATAAAAGAAGAAAAATAACTTTCCAATTCTTGTTTTTCTCTTTTTGTAAATTTAAGTTTTGTGCTTATTTGTTCTATAAAATCATTTACTTCATATAATATACCTGTTGATTTTGATTTAACTTTTCCATCAATAACTTCTATTTGAGATAACACATCACTAACTCGCATATTATATAAATCTCCCTTTTGCTCCTCTCTTTCTTATAGCTGCATTTCCTTTTGAAGTTTTCCAAAGCTCTTCCCTATATTTACCTGTATTTGTAATTACAGTTCTTGAAGAAATTGTCTTGCCAATACTTGCTTTATCAAATTCTTCTTTTGTAATACTATATTGCCTTGTTTTCTTTGAAAATATAACTTCTTTTGATGCTCTATTCTTCCACGAATATATTAGTTTTCCGTCTAAATATATTTCTATATTTGTAACTATTGGACTTACATCTGGACTTGGCTTTTCTACATCTTGATATATCTGCACAAATCTTCCATCTTCAAGTTCTATTGGAACTCCTTCATGTGGAACACTTGCAGAAATGCCTTTTAATACGCTTGTTGGTATGTTATTTTCTGCAAGAACCGACATTATATAATCGCTTTCTCCCGCTTCTAATACCATATCAAAATATCCAAGATGTTTATTGTCTCCATATGCGGCAAGCATTTGAAGATTTGTAGCTTGTTCGTCTTTTCCGAAACGCATTTCAAGTAAGTTGTGCAATAATGTTTCATTATCTGCCATTGTGTCATATTTTCTTACTTCTTCTTTCATAAGAGCGTTAAACACATCAACAACATCATCAATGGAGTTTGCAGAAACTCCCTGTAAATCCATATGACGATTATCTGTTATCCAATCTTCTATCATTTCATACAGTTGTTCATCGCTATAATATTTAGGCATTTTTAATTCTCCTTTATTTTATAAACTATTGTGTCAACATGTTCTCCTATAATATTGAAAACATCAACAATTATTTCTCCATATTTAACTCTACATCTTTTTACAAATCCTCCTTCATTTTCGTTTAATACAAAATCATATCCTTCAATTAAACTACCACTTTGATTTGCAAATATATCATCAAAAAAGTTGGTATGTTTTCTTGCAAAATATTGTACACCACTATATACAATTTTTTCTCCTATTTGATAACAATTAGAACTTCTATAATATAATTTATCGGTTCTATTTGATAACTTAAACATACCAACTTTATCTCCAATATATTTTTGCATTATTTTTGCACCAATACTTTCTGTTACAATACTATCTGTATTTGATAAATATACTTGTCCTCCACTTGCATTTATTTCCATCATTTTTCTTATTATATTAGAATTACTTTTAGAAATTATTTCACTTCTGACTTTAACAAATTCTTTTATTCTTGCAAAATATCCTATTAGATAATTTTGCAAATTTTTATATTTAGAACGAATAAGTTTATCTGTCGATAATCTTTTTTCTTCATATAAAAGTAACATATATTCTTTTAATTTTTCAAAACCATTTGGTAATTGTAATGCTCCATATGTAAATGCACTATTCGCGTCAAATTCGTATATATCTTTATATATCTTCTCTTCCGCGAAATTCATATTTGCATAATGCATTTGCTCTTCACTTTCCCATAATGGAATAGGATTAAATATTTTTTTCATTCTTTCTATTTCATCTTTTCCACAATAAGAATAAAAAAGTTGATATGCTTTTCCTCCTGTTGTTTCAAAATCTGTTATTTTTTCAGCACCAAAGAAAGAATATATTTCTTTTTCCCATTTATTTTTAATCTTATTCCATATATATATACAATTACCACTTTCAAAAACTATATGCTTACACAGATTATCTTTTTTTGCAACATTTAAGTCAGAAACACGTTGTAAAACTATATAATTTCTTGACTTAAATATTTCCATAACATATTAACTTATCCTTATTTTTTCTTCAAGAATATACCTATAAAGTTTTTTATCATATTTGAATATCTGTAAATAATTTCCTTTTTCGGTATATTTAATTCTAAATTGGACACTTTCTCCACTTCTCAACATATTTATGTAATAAGAAATAATTTCTTTTACATTATCTTCAAATTCCATTTCTTTAATTTCTTCAACCGTCATGCTTTTAATCATTTTTGTTTATTCTCCTTACTGAAAAACTTTAATTACTTCATAATAATCACTTGTTAAATGACATACATTATTTGTTAGATTATCTACACATGTTATATAATCCCATGTAAAACTAACTGTAATGTCATTATATGTCACTTCTACCACTTCGCCTTCTGTTAAAATATCGTCAGCATGAAGGCTTTCCCGTAAAAATTGTTTCAAGTGATACGCTAATGCTTTATTGTTTTGACATAACACTTTCACAGCCTTCTTTAATGTGCACTTATTCATTTCCGTCATCTGTTAATACCTCCAATAATCTTCTTAATGCATCAATTAAATAAATAATCCTTCTTTTTTCCTTTCTTTCTAATTTTTGAAATAGCGGCGAATATCTTAATTTTTCCTGTTCTATGAGTTTGCTCAATATAATTTCATCAAATGTCATAAATGTTTTCTCCTTATAAAAATATTCCCATTGCGGGAAATTTATTTCCCGCAATGGGCGTACTTTGTTTTGTTAAATGGGAAGCGGCTCTCCCTCAATCTCCGCAAACTTGCATTCGTTAATGTAATAAGTATAGTTTATATAAACTTCACCTTTTACATTTACTTCTTTCCTTTTCATATTTCCGACAATATCGTAAATCTCAAACGCACTTCCGATATTTTCGGGCACTTGACACTTAAATTTGCAAATCACGGAGCAACCGTCAGACCTTGTAGCACTGTACCAAAAGTCATTTTCGGTAGCTCCCTTAAACGTGCTTTTCTTTCTGTAAACTCTCAACCGGGTTTTTTCGTTTTTGTTTTCAGTCATTTATTCGTCCTCCTCTTTTTCTTCTTTTTCCATTTCAGCCTTTGCGACAAGCATAGAAAATAAAATCATTGCAATAACATCGGGATTTCCATCTTTTTCTACTTTATTAAAAAGTGCTTTAAGAGTTTTTCCCGCCCTTACACATTCTTGACAAACTTTACTTTCTTTATTGTAAGTTCTACCCTCACGGCACTTACAATCACGGTTTTTGGGCATTTCAAACGATTTCATTTTTTTTATCTCCTTTTAAATTTTAATATAATTCCCGTTGCCGTATCCACTATTCCGACAACGGGGATCATATTTACTTCTTTCTTACAACGGGGGGTTTTTTAAATACGCATGCCCCGTCAAGTGCCTTCATGATATGCTTGATAATGCTTTCGTCAAGCTCATGTTCGGGGGAAATTCTTGCCACAAGCTCCGCAACCGTCTTTCTTGTTTCGTCCTTGTCAAGAAAAAAATCCTTTACAATTACGTCACTTGCCACAAGCCCTTCTCGCTTCATGTCGTCAAGCAAGTTGTTTGTACTTTTTGTGCTTGCCGTAAGGTGTGTCTGTTCACTTTCATCAAACTTGACAACGGGCTTTCCGTTTTCCATAACTGCCACAGGGGCGCGAAATTTAACCACTACTTTTTGCATAATTTTTTTATCTCCTTTTTTTTTCGGTACTTTGGGCATTAGTGGCTATGCCCTTTCCCTTTATCGTGCTTCCATTATATCATATCCCCCGCCCCTTGTCAACGGTTTTTCCCTATTTTTTTTTATTTTTTTTTCTCTTTTTTTTGCGAAAATCTATTGACACATACTGCAAATTATGGTATAATATAAGTACAAAATAAAGGTTGCCCCCAGCCAATAAGGGGAAAGGTAAAAAAAATGAAAGTAAAAATGACAAAGTTTGACGAAAACAAAAATATTTATTTTGAAGTAGTGGAAAATGTCGAAGCGGTACAAATTGAATTAGTAGAACATGAAGAAAGAGCGGTTGGAAATTTTTACGTAAAAACAGACATAACAGAAGGCAAATTTATATATGGAACTAAAATATCAATAATGTAAACATCTTCAAAACCATCAAATCAAGATGACAGAGTGTATAATCCCTCAACACATCTTGATTTAGATGCT
>ERZ1643251.3153-NODE-3153-length-15658-cov-15.016728_pt1 | contig 15658 bp, 6 predicted proteins | sample MGYA00579261_ERZ1643251 | MGnify/ENA primary metagenome ERZ1643251 (study PRJEB29033, sample SAMEA4952267) | chicken gut metagenome | biome: Broiler Chicken; feature: Gastrointestinal Tract; material: Caecum | place: Ireland | collected 2018 | study: Broiler...
CTGCCCGAAGGTTACGACGCAAACAACTACACGTTGCAGCCAAGCATTTACGCCGTGTTCGTTTACAGAATAGCGCTCGGCGGCAAGCTCACCGGCGGCACGGACGCGGATTCCGTAACCTACGGCACCAGCTTTGATATCAAAGGCGTGCTTACCGCAATGGCGGGCGATAAGACCCAGGAACTCACCGTCAATTCCGACGGCGCGGTTGAAGGTATTGAAGGCTCCGACCTTACGGACGTTACGTCTATCACAATCAGCTCCGCAACCTTTGCGGTGAACGGCGTTACGCTCGCTATGACGGATAATGTCGTGAACCTGCCGAGCGTAACTACCGACGTCAACACCATCTTCAACAGCGGCGTATACAACGAAGGGTTTGCAAACGCGGGCACTTATACCGCAACCATAACCATCACGCTTGACGTGGCTTATCAGGACAGCACTCAAGACCGCCCCGTGACCATATCCGCGCCGTTCACCTGGACTGTCGACCCTTACAAAATTCAGGTTACGGCAGGGCAGTTGGATAAATATTATACGGAAGCGATCACCACTTCCGACGTGCTCGAAGTTGTGGAAGTTGACGAGCAGTATAAAGGCTATATCACCGCGGTATCTTCCGTAATAGGCGGTACGTCTTCTACGTTCGTCAACGCGGGCGACTACACCTACGACGTAGTTCTCAAAACCGATGCGCCAGGCTACTATAACTACACTCTGCCCGAAGTTTCCACCGGCGACATCGTGGTTTCGCCTCTCAGACTGGTGGTCACCGTGGGTAATCTTTCCGTGCAGTACGGCGACGCGATAGCGCCTACGGCTACGGCGCAGCTCTTCAAGGGCGACGAGCCGTATACAAACGAAAGCATTGCTTCGCAGTACTCCTGGACGACTTCGTCTTCCGTGTCCGCGGGCGCTGATGTGGGCAGTTATAACGGCGCACTTACCGCCGCCGTAAAGGCAACGGACAACTTCCATGTCGAAACACCGGTTGCCGGCAATTTGGAAATCACCCAGCGTATGCTCGGCATCACTTTGGACGACGTCACCATGGCGTACAGCACGGGCGAAATTGACGTTACCTACCGCATAACGAGCGGCAGTCTGTACGGCGACGATAAGCAGCCCGTTCTCGTCAATTACGACATAACGGTAGGCGGCAATGTCGTCGACCTTGACAGACTTGCGGTGAAAGAGGGCGGATACGTCCTTAACGTGCAGGGCGCGGCGTTTGAAGATTCCAACTACGGAATAGCAAGCGTGGCGGACGGCAAGCTGACGGTAACTCCTTACGAGTTAACTTCCGTTACCTGGAAAGCTCCCGAACAGCTCGTCTATAAAGGCGCGGCGTTTGAAAGCGGCGAACTCTACACCGTTGAAAACTTTGTAAACGATAACGGCGACGTTGTGACCTTCTCCGTAAGTTACGGCGGAGAGGTGAAGAACGCCGGCAGTTACAGCGCGCGTGTGGCGGTGGCTTCCGTAACCAACGGCGCCGATCCCGTAGACGCGGGCAACTATTCCGTTGCAAATGTTGCGGCGCAGCCCTTCAGCGTGGCAAAAGCTAACCTTGCCGTTTCCGAAGTGGGCGGCGTTGCGGCTGTGGACGGCGCGGTGACGTACACCACCACTTATAATAACTCCGCAAAAACCATATCGCCCGACGATATAATCTTCACGTTCGGCGATAATCTCACCTACGAAGAAGGCCGGGACGGCACGTTGAATGTGTCTGTCGCTTACCGTCAGAACGGCACAACCGCTTCCACCGTGAACGCGGGCACTTATAACGTAATCATCACCGTGTCCGGCGACAACTTTGCAAATGCAAATCTCACCAACGTCACCATGGTGATAGAAAGGTGGGAACTCACTCAGAAAGAACTTGCAACCGTCGCGGATATCGATATTCCCGACGGAGCGGTATACGACAGCCAGCCCCACGGTGCGTCCATTACGTTCAACGGCATATTCGCGGGTCTGAATCTGTCTTATACCTTCACTTATACCAAGGACGGAGAAACGGTGGATCCCGTTGACGCTGGCTCGTATATCGTGACGCTGGTTATTGATACCGCAAACGTGTACTATTCCACCGCGGACGGGACAAACGAGGGCACTATCGTAATTGCGCCTACGGACAGATTCACGATTACGGCTTCCGTGCCTTCCAGTGCGGGTCTTGACGCGAACGAAGTATACTATACCGGCGCGCCCATTATCCCCAACGCTCAGGCGGATATCACCGTTGCGGGCGACGTTACGCAGTTGATTATCACCGACAGCGCGGCGTTCAGCTTCCTGTTCTATGAACCGCTTCCCCAGGACGAAGGCGGCGTTGACCTTTCGGGCTTGGGATACGACAATCTGACGGGCGGACCTTACTATGTAAATCCCACGCCGAGCGATACGGCGGTTTCCAGCGGTTACTACTACGTATTCGTAACCTTCAATGAAGGCAGCGCGTACAGCGGCAACTATGCTTCCGGCAGTATCTGGATAACCGATCCCGACGGCACTTTGACGTCAATGCAGATCGTAAAGGGCAATATGAGCGTCAGGGTCAACAGCGTCAGCTCCGATTACAACGGACTTGTGGGCTACAACGGCCGCGACGTCATCTATCAGACCGAGGACGGCAAGTGGATGATAAATACCGACCTCATCACCTTTACGGGTGTAGACCTTGCCGGTATGACCGACCTTACCACCGACCTCAAGACGGGCGACATAGTGATTACCGTGTCTTACGTCTACGGAACCGACGATGCCACCGGCGAACAGCTTGCCACGGCTCTTTATACCTACACCTGGGAGTATGACTCCGCAAGCAACGTAAGAAGAACGCCTGTCAAGACGTTCCTGCCAGAAGAAAGGGACGACAGCAACCGTCAGGTCAGCGGACCTTATATCGGCGTCGACGGCTTTGCAGTGTACGACTTCGGTTATTCCGGTTACAACATTACCACAAGGCAGCACGCCGACGCGGTTTACCGCATAGACATCTCTGTGGATAATACGCAGCCGGGCAGCGAATACAGCCCCGCAAAGCAGATTGAAACCGATGAGGACGGTCAGCCGATAATCGTAGACGGCGTGGCACAGACGGTAGAAGTGCCTCATACAGCAGAAGGTTCGGCGACGGTGAATCCCGCAACTGTCGACTTCGATATGCTGTATACCAACAGCTTCTACAATGACGGCAACGACGTGCTCGAAGGCAACTACGCCGAACTCAACACCGTAGGCGGCGACGAGTCTTTGGCAGACTACATTCTCCGCGGTATCGCAATTCCCGAAGGCGGACAGTTGCTTACTACGGGTTACGAATCGGCAGGCTCGGTAACCAATGTTACGCTTACCGGTTACAGAGTTGACCTGAACAATGCAAAGTACGGGTATGAAGTGCTGGCAACAAGTGCCATAACCATTACCGTGACCGATTCGGACGGCACTACTGTCTACACCTACGCAAACGGAGTGTCCGGCGGCACAGGCATTATAAATGCCGGAACATACACCTTCGAATTCGAATTTGCGGGTATGCCCGGAAAGTACGAGCCGTTCACCTACACGGGTACGTTCGTACAGCAGAAGGCTGAATACCACATTACCGTAACGCAAAAGGAGGGCGCGAACCTCACTACCGAATTCGGCGTGGAATTCGACGTGTCCGACATTGCCGATCAGCTGGAAGTTAAAGTTGAGCTCGGCGACGGCGACTATACCACCGCTAGCGGTAAGTATACGGCGTTCGAGAATGCCGTTGCGCAGAGCGGCGGCGATATGTCAACGCTCGACAGCTATATCAGGCTTGTCGGCACCGACGGCGGTATCTCCACCGAATACAATACGAATACCTATAAATCCAACGTGGGCAGCTACTTCATCTACTATGTGTACACTTCCGTGGATTCCAACCTGGAAATCGTAATGGAAACGGAAAGCAGTATGATTGAAGTAACCAAGACCGCGCCTTCGTTCATGGTTAACGCAGAAGGCGAACGCGTGGATGAGGAAGAAGGACTCGACCTCGGTTCACAGTCTTATACTCCCAACACGTCCTGGAACGATGACGTAATCAAGAGCGTGGGTCTGGGCATCGAATATAAGTCGCTTGAAGGCCTTACGGGCGAATATTACACCACGAAAAACGTTACCATCGCGACAATAGAATATTCCGCGGACGGCGACGTATGGACCAACGTTGAAATCATCGGTTCCGTCGGTAAATACCGCGTCACGATAGCCGCGGCGGGAGAAGGGACCGAGAACGCAGAAGCCAACCTTGAAGGCACGCTCGGCGGCGTCTACGTGTTCTTCGAGGTCACCAGGATATCCGCACAGGCGAACGTGGTCGTAACCGGTTCCGATCTCGTGTGGTCGGATGAAGCAGGCGCTTATATCGCCACCTTCAACGGCAATACCCATGCAATAGGTTACTCCGTTACCGCGGGCGGCAACGCCGTTTCCGACTCTTCTCTGCAGGGCACGGTGAATATACTCATAGCCTTCACCGAGAACGCCGCGGACGGCGATTACGTGGATATCAACACTTCGCCTATCGTGGGCGCAGGCTCCTATTGGGTAAAGGTGACCGTTACGGGTAGCGAAAACTATAACGTCACGCCTTCCGAAGCGGTGAAAATCACCATAAACAAGGCTGATCCCACCATCAGGTTCGAGCAGTCCGAATACAACATGACATACAGCCTGAAAGGCAATACCATTCCCGCAGGCGACTATTCGTTCGAGCTTGACGGAAGAATTGCTCCCGATATAACTGCGGAAAACAGCTCCGTCTATTACCTGTCCGCTCCGATAAGCGGCAGCGGCGACGTTGCAGGGGCGCAGTCACAGGTTGCGGCTATGGTGAACGCGTTCATCGCTTCCGGTGCAGAGAGTATAGCGGAATGGCTTGAACAGAATAAGGGAGCCTATCCCGACTATAAGTTCACTTCCTTGGACGACGGAACTCCCGCCGCCACCGACGTAGGTTATTACTTCCCCGTCGTTATCTTCAACGGCGATGACAATTACAACCGCTCGGGCGCGCTGGTAGCCAACGTTCCCCATCCGGTAATCACCGTCGCCAAAGCCACGCTTGTTCTGGCTGTAACGATAAACCACGATATGGACGTCGTATACGGCAGTGCACCCGGAGAAGATATCTCCGACACTTCGGAAATAGGTAAGTATGTATCTATGGATTGGTCGTATACCGATGCCGACGGCGGAGTCGTAACTGTCGACTCGAATAAATTCGGGCAAATCGTAAGCGGGTTCGAGTACAGACTCATAAACTGCAACCAGTACGTCCAAGGCACCGCGGTGGGCACCGTTCCCAACGCATACCTGTTCGTTGTGGACAGCTTTGAAAGCACCAACTTCGGCTACACCTATGACCAGGGCGGATATGTGAACATCCAGGTAACACCCGCAACCGTGGCGTTCGACGTAAGCAAGGGAAGCGTGTCGCTTGAAAGTGACATTGCAGATCAGGCGCCGGTAGCGCTTACTGCGGACGGCTACACGTTCAACAGGGTATACAGCGGCGGCTCCTTCGGACCTTTGAAGTTCGACTATTCGGGCGAAATTGGTCTTGACGTCAACGGCGACAATGCTAAAAATTTGGATGACAGGGGCTTCGGCGATTACGGTATATTTACCGTATCCGCAAGCGGCGGCTACACTCAGGAAGCCGTATCCACGGCAGGCGTCTATACGGACGGCAGCATAACCATAACCCTCAACAACACAAACTATAAGGTGGAGGGGCTGGAAGAAGGCACGCTTACCCTGCCTGTAAAACTCAATATAGAAAAGGCAATCATACAGATAAGTTTCGACTATCTGACCTATGCCGTCGGCGACAAAACGTATACCGAAACTTCTTCCGCAGGCGCGGGAGAGCACCTCGGCTGGTACGAGTACGCAACCATTTACACGGGCGCGAACTTCGACTACAATAACCGCGTGTATGTGACCAGCTACCGCTACGGCGAGAACGGCGAACTCGTACCGTACGGCGCATATAGCGGTGGCAAGAGGCTCGGTGAAGTGGGCGGCATTACGGAAAAGGACGGCGCAAGCGACAACCTGGCGGCTCCCGGCGAGTATAATATCCACCTGATGCTCGATCAGCTTGCAACCAACTACAAGTTCATCGACTCTGCGGGAAATACGCTCGGGCAGGCGGCGGACGGCTCTCAGGCAGACCTGTCTTCGCTGGATATCAACGTGACCGTCAGCCCGTCCACGTTCGTTGAAACGGGCAACTCGCTCGCCGCAGACGTAAAGCCTCTGTTCGCCTATGCGGACGGAGTATACAGCAGGGAATTCGACGGAACCGACCTTACCGCGGCGTTCCTGAAGACGTTCCTGTCCGTCGTTCCTTACAAGCTGTCCAATACCGCGGGCACGTTGCAGGGTTCTATTGCAGCCCCCAACAGTCAGGTACAGCTGACCGTGGACAGGGATTATGCTGCCGAATTGATAGGCAACAATCTCATAGTCGAACTGCTTTCGGACGGCGCGGCGGTTGACAGCGCAATGTACGTGGGTGATTACACCCTGCGCGTGCGGCTGAACAACAACGCGTACAGCATGGACGATATGCAGTTCACGCTGAAAATCACGCCTGCAAGCGATATAGAAGCGTCCGTATCCGTGAAGGGTCAGACCGCCCGCACGTATAACGGTCTGGATATCGTGCCTAATATCACGCTTACCCTCACCGTAACCGATTACAACGGCAACGGGCATACGATAGGCGTTCCTTCCTACACCGCGAACGTCTACAAGCAGGTTGACGGAACAACGCCCGACACGCCTACGTTCAGTTACGGCGTGGTGAACGGCGACGTGGATACTGCTGCAATAAACGGAAAGTTTACCGACGCCGGCACGTATATCGTAAGGCTTGTTATAGACAACCCCAACGTCAAAGTGACCGAACTCAGCGGACATGACCAGACGTACACAATCAATGCGCGTCCTCTTACCGACGGCAGCATACGCAGTACTTACGAAAAACTGTTCAGCTACCGCACAACCGTGAACAGCGGCGGTGAAGTGGTACCCGTTGCGGTGAGTGCAGAAGACCTCAAAGTCCTCATCACTTACAACAGGACGACCAATCTCGTGCTCGGTGAAGACTTTACCATCGAATTCGCAGGCGGCGCCGGCCAGTACACCGGAAACTACGCATTCACGATTACAGGTAAGGGCAACTTCACGGGTGTGATAGAGGGCAGGTACAGCATAGGCGCGTCCGTCGGCATCGTCAGCGCGCCCGACGCCATCACCTACGGCGACGATTCCGTCACCGTGAGGCTGAATATCAACTCGCTCGGCAGTAACAGCCTTGCAGGAGACCTGACGCTTAACTTCTTCACGGGCGCTTCGTCCAGAGTGGTTGACGCAAACGACAATACCGTTGCACAGCTCGGCGTTCCTTCCGAAATCGTCATATCGGCAGACGAGGTCAGCGGAAACGAATTCGAAGTCGTCTTCACAGGACTCGGAGCCGTCAATGCGGGCGAATACTTCCTCGACCTCGTGTTCAGCTGCACTTATGCCGGCATCACGACCGAAGGCACCATCAGCAGGGAAGTCAGCGGTGAAACGGCAAGCAAAGTGGTGGTTGACGAAGCGGACGTGGCTGCCGCGGCAACGGGCGTTACGGCGACAGTTACAGCCGTGAACAGCACGACCGTCAGCTTCAATATCAGCGGCATGCCTTCCGCTTACGAATATTCCGTGGACGGCGGCGAAACCTGGATCAAGGCAAACAAGGGCAGCAATACGATAAGCGGGCTGACCGCGGGCACGGCGTTTAACGTCCTGCTCAGAATAAACGACGTCAACTACGCAAGCAGTGAAAACGTGCACGAGTATCCTCTTGCGTCGGCTCTGAGCTTTACGACTACCGCGAGTGTTGACGACATAATCGCAAGCGCCGAATCGCTGGCAAACAACTTCAACGCCACCGGCTTTGCAAGATATGCCCAGCTGTTGCAGAACGTCGCGTCTGTGAGCAGCGGCGATCTGGCTGCAAGGGGCGACGAGATTGAAGAAGCTCTTGCGGCTGTGGAAGAAGCGCGCGCCGAATATATCGAAGACTTGCAGGCGGCGATCGACTCCGCCGTAGGCGCGGCTGAAAAGGCCGCAGGTAAGGCGAGCGGCGTAAGCGGAGCCGCAACCGCAGGTCTGGTTGCCGGCGGCGTGGCAATGCCTGTGCTCGGTATAGGACTCATCTTTGCCGCGGCACGCAAAAGGAAGAGTAAGGAGGAAGACCTCAATGACTAAAAAGAAAGCAGTAATCTTAGCTGTCGCACTTATAGTGTGCATCGTCGCCGTTTTTGCGGCGGCGTGCACCACGGAAATGACGACTGCGGACGCGCTTGCAGTATTGACCGAAGCGTCGTCGGGCGTTGCCGTTGCCGACGTAACGGTAACGGTGACGGACGGTACCGGGGTTATCTATTCGTATCCCGAACAAGCCGACGTGCCTGCGGAAATACAGGGCGTAATATCCAACTTTGTGCCCGACATGAACGGGAGCGGCGCGTTCAACTACGATTCGTTCAACTTCACCGGACTTGCCGTCGCGCAGCAGGACAACGTTGCCACTTTAACGGGGCAGATCACCAATATGAACGCCTTCCTGGGCACGGAAAATCTGTCGTATAACGGCGCTACCATCACCGCGACCATTGATACCGAAACCATGCGCGCAATGACGGTGGACGTTGCATATACCTATTCGGGCAGGGCGTCCAACTTCACGATAGCGGTGAATACCGTTTATAACTATTGACGTTTGACGGATTTGTTCCGTCTTTCTTCCCCCAATACGGAGCACGCTGAGATTCGGCGTGCTCTTTTTGTCCGCGGTATTTACAAAAGAGAAGGTTGGTGGTATAATATGGGCATGGGAGCGCTTTTCGGGAGAAAAAGTAATACGCAGCGTGCAGTAAGGCAGGCAAAGCGGTTTGCTTTTTTATCTTCGTCGGGGATTGCCGCACCCGTTTCAGGCAGGTGTCTGCTATGCGGAAAGGAACAGCTGTCCTTTGAGTTTGCAGGGTTGTGCGACGAATGCAGGGACAAAATAACTCCCAACACGGGCAAAACCTGTGAAAAGTGCGGCAGACCGCTCATTGCGGAAGAGAGGTTCTGCGAAACCTGCCGCGAAAAGGAGCGGCATTTCGACAGGGCGTATTCCTGTTATGTGTACGAGGACGCGGCAAGACAGCTGGTTACGCGGTTCAAATACGCCAAGGCGTTGTATATCGCCCGCCAAATGGCGTACGACATGGCGGAACTGTATTTTACGAAAGATATTTCATGCAGTCTGATAGTTCCGTCGCCGTCCTCCGCCGAACGCATAAAAGAACGCGGCTACGACCATATTGCCGTGCTTACAGAGTTCTTGCGCGGGATTATAAATATTCCCGTGGCTTACGGCGCGGTGGTTAAGGGTAAGGATAATAAAATGCAGGCGGGGCTTGGCGGCGTAGAAAGGGAAGAAAACGTACTCGGCGTGTATAGCGGAGGCGAAAACTCCGGTATGCTCAAAGGCGCGCACGTACTTGTCGTGGACGACGTGCTGACCACGGGAGCCACCGCAAGCGAGGTGGCGAAAGTTGCGAAAAAGTTCGGGGCGGAAGAAGTCAAAGTGCTTACTTTCGCTTCCACAAGATATTCAGCCGGATTCTCCGGGGCGACTCCCGGACGGAGCGGCGATACGGAGGGATTATGAAAAGCAGATGGTACAAGGACGCGGTTGTCTACCAGATTTATCCGCGCAGTTTTTGCGATTCGAACGGGGACGGCATAGGCGATTTGCGCGGCATAATTTCCAAGCTCGATTATATCAAGGAGCTGGGCGTGAATGCGGTATGGCTTTCGCCTATTTACAAATCTCCGAACGACGACAACGGATACGACATAAGCAATTACCGCGACATAATGGACGAATTCGGCACCATGGCGGATTTCGACGAGATGCTGGAAGGTATGCACGCGCGCGGAATAAAACTTATTATGGATCTCGTGGCAAACCATACGTCCGACGAACACGAATGGTTTGTGCAAAGCCGCTCGTCGAAAGACAATCCTTACCGCGATTACTATATCTGGCGCAAGGGCAGGGGCAAAAACGGGAAAAAGCCGCCCAACAACTGGACTTCCCGCTTCGGCGGAAGCGCGTGGCAGTACGATGAAAAAACGGGCGAATGGTATCTGCATCTTTTCAGCAGAAAGCAGCCCGATCTGAATTGGGAAAATCCGGCGGTGAGAAAGGAGATTGCGGATATATGCAACTTCTGGATGGACAAGGGCGTTGACGGGTTCCGTTGCGACGTAATTACCTATATATCCAAGGAAAAGGGATTGCCGGACGGCAAATTCAATCCCATCATGTGCGGCGACGAACACTTCGTTGTCGGTCCCAGATACCACGAATTCATACACGAACTCAACAAAAATTCCTGGTCGAAATACGACTCCTATACGGTGGGGGAATCTGCGGGAATAACGTTTGAAAAAGCCCCCGACTGCATAGCGGAAGACAGGGAAGAGCTGGATACGATATTCGGATTCGAGCATATGTGCACGGATATGTATATGGAGGTGATTCCGCACAAATTCAAGCTGAGCCGCTTTACAAAGGTGCTTTCCAAATGGCAGACTCTGCCCGAAGGATGCTGGAATACGCTGTTTTTGGAAAACCACGACCAGCCGCGCTCGCTCGGCAGATTCACGGGCGATTTCGGAGAAAACCGCTACGAGGCGGCAACCATGCTCGCCGTCGCCATGCAGCTGCTCAAAGGCACGCCGTTCGTCTATCAGGGACAGGAAATAGGCATGGTGAACTGTAAATTCCGCGACGAGGACTACCTTGACGTAATGGCGCGCCAGGTATTTTCGATAGCGCGCAAAATACCTTTCGGAAAGGCGATAGCGCGCGCCTGCCTTGCAAAGAGGGCACGCGACCATGCGCGTACGCCTATGCAATGGAACGCGGGCGAAAACGCCGGTTTTACCGCGGGGAAGCCCTGGATGATGCTCAACCCTTCGTACAAGACGATAAACGTCGAAAACGATTTGAATGCGGGCGATAAGTCGGTATACGCCTTTTACAAGCGGCTGCACGCTTTCAGAAGGGGAAACGAGATTGTCGGGTGCGGCGATTACGTTCAGCTTGACCCTGCAAACGACAAAGTATTCGGTTATACGAGAAATTACGGCGGTAAAACGCTGCTTGTGGTTGCAAACTTCAAAAACAAAAACGTAAGATACTCCTTGCCCGCGGAACTTGCAAAGGGAAAGGTTTTGCTTTCCAACTACAAGGACAGCCGTCTTTCGCCCGTACTCGAACTGCGCCCCTATGAAGCGGCGGTTTTCGGGATAGAAAAGGCATAAAATTACGCCCCGTCCGTTTCCCGAAAGGGGCGCGGACGGGGTTTTTGTCGCGCCCGGAAGGGCGTTTTCAACCTGACTGTCATAAGGTAAACTTTTTTTTGGACAGTGCGCAGGAGAGCAATTAAAAGAATACCTTAAAATTCTTACGGCTATTTTAGCCGAAAAAATGCTTTTATATGTAAATAACGCCACATAAATACGTTAAATTGTATAATTTTTGTAAGAAATGCAAAAATGTAATTTACATAACGGAAATATGGTGTTATAATGTAAATAGCTTACAAGGAGGCTAAGTAATGAACAAGCATAGAATTTTTGTTGTGGAAGACGACAGGAGTATCAGCGGACTTTACGAGATCGCATTCGACAAGGATGAATTCGAGGTGGTCTGCTTCGATAAAGCGGAGGGAATGTTCGACGCGTTTGAAAAAGAGGAGACGTGCGACATTATCATACTCGACCTGATGCTGCCCGGCATGAGCGGTCTTGACGCTCTCAAAATTTTGAAGACGAACGAAAAGACCAAGTCCGTGCCCGTCATCATAGTCAGCGCCAAGGGCGATGAAAAAGACAAGGTGGAAGGACTTAATCTGGGCGCCGACGACTACATTGCCAAGCCTTTCGGTATGCTCGAACTTATCGCGCGCGTCAAGGCGAATATCCGTAAATCGGCTATGGGCGGCGGCGAGATAATTTCCATAGGCGAAATAACCATAAACAACAGCGAACACGAAGTAACCGTTGCGGGGCATCACGTGCAGCTTACCCTGAAGGAATACAAGCTGCTTAAACTGCTCATGGAAAAGTGCAACAACGTCGTTACCAGGGAAAAAATTCTGAACGCGGTATGGGACTACGACTACGTGGGCGAAACGCGCACGCTGGATATGCATATAAAATCGCTGCGCAGCAAGATAGCGCAGTTTACCCCCGTGCAGTACATCCACACCGTAAGAGGCGTGGGCTACAAATTTTCCAAATAGGGTAAACAAGTAAATGCGCAGTAAGCTGTCGCGTCAGATATTCACTACCATAAGCGTCACGCTTATACTCGTTATTTTGCTCGCCTGCGGGGGTTACCTGCTGGCGAGTTATCTTAATGTGCGCAGTACGCTGAGCAGTTTTTCCCAGCAATACGCCCGCCAGCTTGAAGATATGGATTACGTCTACGAGCTGGAACAGAGCGCGAATATGTTTCCCACGCGTTCGGTAATCATCTTTATATACAGCAGCGACGGCAATCTGATAACTTCCAACGCGCCGCCGCCGGAAAACGCGAATCTGGGCGATTTGCAGACGGCGGCTTCCGGAGGCGAAGTTTTCAATACGGTGGAGTATGACGGCATAACCATGCTTTCGCTTACCACGCGTGTGAACGTGGAATCCAACATCGACAGCAACGGCAGGATATTTCTGCGCGTCCTTATTACCGCGGACTGGGCTTCGGAGAACTTCTGGATATTCTTCGGCAGCAGTATAGCGGTTGCGCTTTTACTCATTCTGCTTGCAATGGGTATAACAAACCTCAATCTGAAGCGCTCCATGCGCCCGCTCGAAGCGGTGCAGAAGGGTCTGAACGACATAAACAACGGCAACTTCCACGGTATCGCAGTCAGTACGGATTATGAAGAATTCCGCGGAATAGTCAGTCAGATAAGCGATATAAGCGAAAAAATATCCGCTTCGCTCAGCTCGATAAAGTACGAGCAGAGAAAGGCGGCGTTTTTGCTGGACAACATAGGACAGGGAATAATCGCGCTTTCCGATACGCGCGGCATACTTACCTACAACAATGCGGTTTTGCGTATTCTGGGCTTACAGGGCAACATCGCAGGGCAGAGGCTGGAAGACGTCATCGACGATGAAAGCATAATCGCAGCCGTGGCGCGCACACAGGAGAACGGCGAAAAGGACGGCTGCGAATTCAGGCGCGCGGGCAACGTATACAGGGTGGAAACGCTGATAGCGAGCGGATCGTGGTTTGAAACGTACAATACGTTCGCGTTGCTTTTAACCTTTACCGATATCACCCAGGAAAGCCGTTCGGCAGACATAAGGAGCGAATTTTTTGCGAACGCCTCGCACGAACTCAAAACTCCGCTCACGGTAATAAAGGGCTATTCCGAACTGCTTACCATTCCGGGGCAGAGCGAAAAGAATATCTCGCGCTGCGTAAGCGAAATTCAGACCAACGCAGATAAAATGGGCGTACTGATAAACGATATGCTCTTTATCAGCCGTCTTGACGCCAATATAGTAAACGAGGAAAAAGCTGCGGTCGACCTGGGCGGAATGTGCCGTTCCATATGCGATGATATGGGCGGCGCGGCGCAGAATGCGGGAGTTACCATATTCTGCGAAGGTGACGGAATGGCGGAGTGCTATCCCAAGATGATGACCACGGCAATAACCAACCTGGTGAGCAACGCGGTAAAATATAACCGTGAAGGCGGAAGCGTATGGGTGAAGGTGCACGAAGACGGAGAATACGTCTGCATCTCGGTAAAGGATAACGGCATAGGCATTTCCGACGAGGATAAACCGCGCGTATTCGAGCGTTTCTTCAAGGCGGATAAGGCGCATACGCGCAACGATGAACTCAGTACCGGACTCGGGCTTGCGATAGTCAAGCATATAATCGTCAATATGCACGGCGGAGAAATCACGCTGGAAAGCGAGGAAGGAAAGGGTTCGGAATTTATCGTAAAATTGGCAAAAGGAAAGGAGGCGGAGAAGAATGATATATCCGATGAAACTCAAACCGGCAACTAAGGATTACGTCTGGGGCGGAACCCGATTGAAGAGAGAGTGGAAAAAGCCGTCTGAAGGCGACGTGATAGCGGAAAGCTGGGAGCTTTCCTGCCATAACGACGGAATGAGCGTGATAGAAAACGGCGAGTACGCAGGTATGCCGCTCGGCGAACTGCTTGAACATATGCCCTTATATAAGGGTGAAAAGTGCGGACAGTTCGAGTTTTTCCCCATACTTATCAAACTCATAGACGCCAAGACGAATTTATCCATACAGGTACACCCGTCCGACGAATACGCCCTTGCAAAGGAAGGGCAGTACGGAAAGAGCGAGATGTGGTATATAGTTGATGCGGAAGAAGGTTCGGGCGTGTACTGCGGCTTTAAGAAGGCGGTGGACGCGGCGGAGCTGGAAGACGCGCTCAAAGGCGGAAAAATTTTGGACTTGCTCAATTTTATCCCGGTTAAAAAGGGCGACAGCATATATATACCGTCAGGCACCGTCCACGCCATCTGCGGAGGACTGCTCATTTGCGAAGTCCAGCAAAACTCTTCACTCACGTACCGCCTGTACGATTACGACAGAGTGGGAAAGGACGGCAAAAAACGCGAACTGCATATAGAAAAAGCTCTGCAGGTGGTAAACACCGCCGCCGTGACTTCTCCCAACGAAAACGTGGTGTGTGAAAGCGACGGAGTGCGCCGCCTTGCAAGCTGCAAGTATTTTACCGTGCGTGAAATAAAGGTCGATCCGGAATACAAGGGCGCGGTAGGGCAGGAGTGCTTCCTATCGCTTACCTGTACAGAAGGCGAAGGCGTGCTCATATGGCAGGATACGTCCTTCGACATAGCCCTGGGCGATACCCTCTTTCTTCCGGCGGGTCTGGGAGAGTTTACTTTGCGCGGAGGAATGACCGTCATTTCCGCCTGCGTCTGACGCCGTCCGAATGTCCGACAGATAAATAAAGCGTTGAAAGACCTTTACTGCCGTTCAAAGTCAATTACATATATCTGCATATAGCCTCTGCGGAAAAGCGGAGGCTTTTTCTGCGTGACGGGCGGCACGGTAACTATCCTATACGCGCGCGCGAGTATTATAATTATTATATCCATATTCTATATAGCCGGCGGAGCGGAGCACACTTCTATATATCCGGGGTGTACAGGCAACCGCGGACGGTGCGGAGGAAGGCGTTTTACGCGCTTTTTCCTAAATACGAAAACAGGCTTGACGTGCTTTTTTTCATACCGTAACGCAGACTTGCGCCGCCGTAAAACAATGAAAAAAACAAGCGGGAAAACACTTGTGTAACGAAAAGAAAATTTTATTGTTTGCGGTGCTTTTTTGTTTTACCAAAAAGCGGAGAAAAAGCACGTCAAATAGTTTTAACGTACATATAAATGGTAAAATTAGGTATAATCGACACAATCATATAAAATTGTACTCAAGCGGCGGCAAATCTCTTACGCCGATTCC
>ERZ1643251.3154-NODE-3154-length-15652-cov-5.185805_pt1 | contig 15652 bp, 10 predicted proteins | sample MGYA00579261_ERZ1643251 | MGnify/ENA primary metagenome ERZ1643251 (study PRJEB29033, sample SAMEA4952267) | chicken gut metagenome | biome: Broiler Chicken; feature: Gastrointestinal Tract; material: Caecum | place: Ireland | collected 2018 | study: Broiler...
TTAGGAGTGAGGAATGGAGGAAAATTTGCCTGCGGCAAATATTATAATTGAAAATTCGCGTCAGCGAATTTCTTCCTTATCTCTCCGGCGAAGCCGGAGACCACTCTCTCCCGCCCGCGGCGGGAGACCACTCTCCACTCTCTCGGCTCCGGCGTCGCCGGAGTCGAGACCACTCTCTTTTCGCACCGACTTTACCAATGCAATAAAACAAATATATTAATTGAAATTCGCGTCAGCGAATTTCTTCCTAATCTCTTCGGAGAAGCCGGAGACCACTCTCTCCCGCCCGCGGCGGGAGACCACTCTCCACTCTCCACTCTCTCGGCTCCGGCATCGCCGGAGCCGAGACCACTCTCTTTTCGCACCGACGTCACCAGAAACTGCGTACTTGATTCTAAACTCCATCCGCGTAAATATCGTGGTCGCAGCTGACCTCGTCCTCAACCGGCGCTCCCCAGAAGCCGTATTGCCGCAGATATAGACCTATCAGGGTAGCGGTCGCGCCTGAATTCAGCGCGGCGTCCTCGAAATACGCTCCCGCCGCCTCGAAGTCGGTGGGGAACCGCCGCTTTAATTGCATGAATTGATTCACCGACATTCCGGAAAACCGACAGAAGCCGGCGACATTCGCGAATATCGGCTTTTTCTGCTCCCTGCCGCGGCAGTCCTCGATGTATTCTTCAATCGCCGCGAGCAGCTTCTTGCCGGAGCTGATTCTTTCCATTGGTGCCTCACGTCCATCTCTGTTATTTTGTGCCTATAGTATAGCACAGCCCGACCCGCCATGGCGCTCTATATACCGCCACGACACGCCGTCTGTTTCAACGAATTATCATAACGTATTTTCAATTATTTCGGGCAATCTTAACATTTATGTAACAATTGTGTAGTATAATTACAAATAGCGTGTATTTTACGCACCTGACACCTTGCGATAATAACGGTAGAAATTTCACCGTTAACGATAAGAATTTCAATAAATAGAAGCGTTATGTGATTCGCGTATTATTTGAAAGGGAATGTGCAGATGAAAAACAAACTGTCGCGTCCGATATGCTTAGCCTTGGCGCTGACGCTCGGCGCGTCGATGCTGCTCGGTGGCTGCGGGGACAGGCTCGCGTCAAGCGGCGAGGAAAAAAAGGTTGTAATGCAGGTCGGCGGCGAGGACGTCGAATACCAGGAATTCCGGTATTATTTCATGAATAACAAGCGTGAGCTCTATGGCGAGGACGCGGCACTTGACAGCGAGCAGCTTGACCACCTTATGTATCTTGTCGAGGAAAATATCAAGAACCGGCATACATTACTGATGCTTGCCGATGAATATGACGTCGATTTGAGCGACGAGGAGGAGGACGCGATCGAATCGTATGTCGAAGATTACCGCGAGGGCTTCGAGGATGACGACGCCTACCTCGACGCTCTGCACGAGCAGTATATAACACACGAGCTGTTCTATGACCTCGCGTCCGAGTCGACACTCGCGTATTCGCTCGATAAAATGGAGGAGACCGGCGTCATAAAAGCTGACGACGCCTCGATAGACGAGGCTTTCAAGGGCGACGACATCATATGTATCAAGGAGATTTATATCTACTATCCGAATGACGAAACGCGCGAGGTTTCGGAAAAGCGCGCCAATGAGGCGTACGAGCGACTGATGGCGGGCGAGTCCTTTGAGGATCTGATGCTCGAATACAGCAGCTATTCACCCGAACAGGTGCCGATTGAACACGGCTATTACACGATGCACTACGACGCGCTCGACGAGGTCTGGAACGCCGCCGAGCCGCTCGCGGTCGGCGAGATAAGCAGCATCGTCGAATCTGAGTTCGGCTTCCATATAATAATGAAGTGCGAAAAGGACCTTGAATATATGAATGAGCACCGCGACGAGATTGTTCAGAACTACGCTCAATCAAAGTTCTACGAGGAATTCTACAAGCTGTATAACACACTCGACCCCGAATTCACCGATTACGGAAGCAAGCTCGACCTTGCCGGAATCGAATGAGCAGCGATAATCATAGCCTGACGAATGGTTATAAACAGGCTTATAATCAGCGAAAATAGGCGTCGCATAACGCTGCTTTGGCTGTATATTCGGGATAAAAGGATGTCAAGTAATTCTCCGCGGTATATGCCGCGGAGAATTATTATAAAAAATTCGATTTTTTTTGCAAAACCTATTGACAAATGAATTTAGTTGTGGTATACTATTAAAGTACTCGACAGGGTGCAGCCAAATGGCGGAGCTATAATAGAGCAGCTACAATTTATATGCAGGTATGGCGGAACTGGCAGACGCGCTAGATTCAGGTTCTAGTGAGGGCAACTTCATGCAGGTTCAATTCCTGTTACCTGCACCACAAACCGAACCAAAGGTCACACGGCATTATGGTTCGGTTTTTTTATCTTATCATAGCTGTACTTAAAATAGCCATAGGATTTTTCGCGCAAGTATTGCAAACCGCGGGCTTTGTGATTTCATCACAGCTCACAATTAACATCGACAAAGAAAGGTAGACTTTGCGTTAGCAAAGTCAGGGTCATAGCATAATGAAAACAACTCCGGTCAAAGGAACAGCCGACTATCTCCCAAGTGAGGTGAGGATACGCGACTATCTCCAGTCAACCATCCTCGACACCTATACGCGCTGCGGCTTTGAACGCATCACAACCCCGATTTTGGAGGACGTCGAAAACCTCGATAAAAGCGACGGCGGCGAGAACCTCAACCTGATATTCAAAATATTGAAGCGCGGCGAGAAGCTGGACGAAGCGATAGCCTCGGGCGACCCGAATGAGCTTTGCGACATGGGGCTGCGCTATGACCTCACGCTCCCGCTTACCAGATACTATTCAAACAACCGCGCGCGCCTGCCGCTGCCTTTCAAGGTGATCCAGCTTGACCGCGTATATCGCGCCGAGCGCCCGCAGAAGGGCAGAATGCGCGAATTCGTGCAGTGCGACATCGACATAATCGGCAGCGATTCATATACCGCCGAGGTCGAGCTTATCAACACAACCGCGAAAGCGCTGAAAAATATCGGCTTCGACAATTTCAATATCCACATCAACGACCGCCGGCTGCTCAAGGCAATCATCACCGGCGCCGGATTCGACGAGAACGACTGCGACTCGGTCTGCATTTCGCTCGACAAGCTCGATAAAATCGACGCCGCCGGAGTCGGCGAGGAGCTTGTGGCAAAGGGCTTCTCGTCAGAAAACACCGAGCGGCTGATGAATGAGCTTGCGGACAATAAGCTGACGCTCGACCGTGCCGCCGCGCTCTGCGGTGAGCAGGACTATATCACAGATCTGCGCCGGATTATCGACATCTCGAATTCGCTTTCAGACGGCTATCAAGTCGTATACGACCCGACGCTTGTACGCGGTCAGGGCTACTACACCGGTACGGTGTTCGAAATCCGCTCGTCCGAATTCCGAGGGGCACTCGGCGGCGGCGGCAGATACGACAACCTCATCGGCAAATTCCTCGGCGAGCAGATACCCGCGGTCGGTTTCTCGATCGGCTTCGAGCGCATCGCCGGAATCCTGCTCGAGCATGGCTATAAGATCCCGACCGCGCGTGAGCGCGCCGCGGTCATATATACCGACGAGAGCTTCGAGAGCGCGCTGCGCCTTGCCGAGCAGCTGCGCCAAAGTTATGACGTCACGCTCACCGCGCAGCCGAAGAAGCTCGGGAAGCTGCTTTCGAGACTTGAGGAGGCAGGTTATACGTGCTACTACAATATGTCCGATCCCGAGCCGACTATACACCCTCTCGGCAAAAAAGACTGAATAAAGACGAAATCAACCGGATATATCTATTACCAGACGGACGGGCAATCTCATCATGGGATTGTTCCGTCCTTATGTATATTGTGAAGCATACGATTATGGCAGACGATAAATCACATAAAATCGTGTTGCGATTGTTAAATTAACGAAAAGTAATGCGATAACTATAGACAATCGGGTCGATTTATGATATACTATAATATAATACATTGGTCACAGACCATTCGGCTGGAGACGTCGTTTGGCTCTGCTTTGCCAAAGCCTCGTCGTACCGACAAAAATAATTCAGGAAGTGACAGGATGCGTCAGATCGGCATAGTCAAAAGTCTGCAAGGAAACCGCGCGACAATTTCGGTATCGCGCAAAACCGCCTGCGAGGGCTGCGCGGCGAAATCGGGAGAGGGCGGCTGCTCGGGCTGCATGACGCTCGCGACAAACCGCGAGCTGATCGCCGCGGCGGACAACACACTCGGCGCTAAGGTGGGAGACCGAGTCATCGTCGAGACCGACTCGAATATCGTCATCGGCTACGCAGCGGCGGTATTTCTGCTGCCGCTCCTATTCGGCGTCGCCGGATACTTTGCCGGCCGGCTGATATCGACTCTCGCCGCGTATATCGTGTCGGCGGTCGGATTTGCCGCCGCGTTTGTCTTTTTATATTTCGGTCTCAACAAGCGCGCCGAAAAGCGCTGCGATGTCAGGATAGTACAGATAATACAGAGCGGAGGGGTCGGCGATATGCCAACCAATGGTATAATAGACGCCGCAAGCAAGACCGCGGCGGGTGACACTGACAATACCGCGACCGACAATACAAATAAGATTATGGACGATACAAATAAGACCATATAAGTCGATACCGACAATACTTCGCTGGACGCCACTCGAAATAATTGACCTGATCACAGCCATACAGTCTGAATTCGCCGTCCCCCAAAGAAGGAGATTATTCACAATCATGCACATACACACGGCAAAAGACAAAATCTGGAATCTCTGCCGCCAGCCCGGGCAGGATAAGGTAAACGCCGTAGCAAACACGCTCGGGATACTCCCCGCGACTGCGCGGCTGCTCTGTCAGCGCGGCTGCGATACGCCCGACTCGGCGCGCTCATTCATACAAAAGGACACCGGAACTCTGCACGACCCCTACCTTATGCGCGACATGGACCGTGCGGTCGAGCGGATACGCCGCGCGCTTGTCAACCGCGAAAAGATTGTCATATACGGCGACTACGACGTCGACGGCGTCACGTCGGTGACAATCCTGTATTCCTACCTAAGACTGCATTCAGCCGACGTCTCGTATTATATTCCCAGTCGGGTAGGCGAGGGTTACGGAATCAATCTCGACGCGATACACTCGCTCGCCGCGCAGCACAAGCAGCTGTTGATCACAGTCGACACCGGAATCACCGCGATTGACGAAATCGCCGAAGCGGCGCGGCTCGGTATCGACACGGTCGTGACCGACCACCACGAATGCCGCCCCGAGCTGCCGGTCTGCGCCGCGGTAGTCAACCCGCGCCGTCCCGACTGTGATTATCCGTTTAAGGAGCTTGCGGGAGTCGGAGTCGCGTTCAAGCTCATCTGCGCGCTCGAGCAGAACCTAAGGTCGACTACATTATATAACGCCACGAAATTTGCCGCGGCGCGCTGCGGAGACCTCGTAGCCGTCGGTACTATCGCCGATGTAATGCCGCTGGTCGACGAGAACCGGATCATAGTCAGTTATGGCTTAAAGCTGCTCGAGGACACAAAGAATCGCGGACTGCGCGCGCTTATGCACGCGTCGGGCGTGATGAATGAGAACCGCGACGGTACTCTTTCGGTCAAGCGCAGAATGACCTCGTCAATTGTCGGCTTCACGTTGGCACCGCGCATCAACGCCGCCGGACGCATATCGAACGCGACCGTCGCGCTCGAGCTGTTCCTGACCGAGCGTCAGGCCGAAGCCGACCGGATCGCCGCCGAGCTCTGCGAAATCAACCGCCGCCGTCAAGCCGAGGAAAACGCGATAATCGACGAGGCTGACAAGAAGATAGCCGAGCAGTGCAGGGACGACGATTATGTTATCGTCATCGACGACGACCACTGGCATCACGGCGTTATCGGCATTGTCAGCTCAAGGCTGACCGAGCGTTACAATCTGCCGTCGATTTTGATATCGTTCGAGGGACAGACTACAGAATCGCCCGACGACGACATCGGCAAGGGCTCGGGGCGGTCGGTCAAGGGGATGAACCTCGTCGACGCGCTCGAAGCCTGCAAGTCGTCGCTCGTCAAATACGGCGGACATGAGCTTGCCGCCGGGCTGTCGATAAAGCGGAGCTGCCTTGCCGAGTTCAGACGGCAGATCAACGAATACGCCCGCAAGGCATTCGGTGACCACGAACCCAGCCGCACGGTAGACATCGACCTCAAGCTCCAACCGGAGGAGATCTCGATAAAGCTCGCGAACGAGCTCTATCTGCTCGAACCGTTCGGTGTCGCGAATACGCAGCCCCTGATTGAGACTGACGGACTGATCATCTCCGAAATAACGCCGCTTTCGCAGCGCCGGCATACCCGCCTGACACTGCGCACCGCATCCGATTGCCCGCAGGTATACACCGCGCTCTGCTTCGGTCTGCCGACCGATGAATTCCCCTGCCGCGTCGGAGATAAAATCGACGTTGTGTATAACCTTGATATAAACGAGTTTCGCGGCAGACAGTCGTTGCAGCTGCTTGTCAAGGATATACGCCTATCCGAGCCGAGAAGCGCGGTCGAACCGTTTATACCCGAGCGCGATGATTTCGCGAAGCTGTATCTTTATATGAAAGCGCACACAGACAGCCCCTGCGAATTGAACGAGCTTTCGAACGCGTTGTCGCTTGACCTTGATTCGATTTCATTGATGCTCGATATATTCGCCGAGCTCGGGCTCGCTATGCTCAATGTCGACGGCGGCTGCAAGCGAGCCGGTCTTTTGCCGGTCAAAGGCAAGATCAATTTAGAAAAATCGGAGATATACTCCCGCCTGAAACGCAAGTCATCCGGACGTGTCTGACAGTATATCCGGACGTGTCTGACAGTATATCCGGACGTGTCTGACCGTATATCCGGACATTTCTGACCGGATATACAGTAATATTGAATCGAATCAGGTCATAAAATTGTCTGTATACCGTCTGTACCGTCACAGCACGAAATATACATAAGGAAACGCTGATTAATACAAAATAACGGCGGATATCGCGAACAGGAAACTCATCCTGACGTGTTTTGTTCAGCGTATTAATAACATCTGAATTCATTCGCCTTTTCGCATAATCGTGACACTGTTGTACAACTATATCGAAGTCAAGGATTGATGATATTATGAGTGATGATTATCAAAAAATAATACTTCCAGAGGAGCTCGAACCGATTTCCAATCTTGTCGATATGCTGGTCATGACCGGCAAAAAATATGACTTAAAGAAAATCGAGCGCGCCTTCCTGTACGCAAAGGAGCTGCACGAAGGACAGTTTCGGGTCAGCGGCGAGCCGTATATATCGCATCCGATCGCGGTCGCCGAGATTGTCGCCGGACTTGAGCTTGATACCGACAGCATATGCGCCGCGCTGCTCCATGACACTGTCGAGGACTGCTCCGAAAAGACCAACCTTGACAAGATACGCGCCGAATTCGGCGACGACGTCGCCATGCTTGTCGACGGGCTCACTAAGCTTGTGCAGCTCAACATCGAGGACAAAGAGGAAGCCGAGATCGAGAACCTTAGAAAGATGTTCCTCGCGATGTCGAAGGACATCCGCGTCATCAAGCTGTGCGACCGGCTGCACAATATGCGCACGCTCGACGCGAAGCCCGAGCCGAAACGACGGATAACCGCACTCGAGACGATGCACGTGTTCGCTCCGCTCGCGCACCGGCTCGGTATGCAGCGCATCAAGCAGGAGCTCGAGCAGCTCGCGCTATCCTACCTCGACCCGATCGGATTCGAGGAGGTGCGGCGCGACATCGAGAAAAAGTACGGCATGAACCGCAACTTTATCGGCAACACAAAAGCGAACGTCGCGGCGAAGCTGAACGAATACGGTCTGAAATTCACGCTCGAGGGACGCGTGAAGTCGGTGTATTCGATTTACAAGAAGATGTACAATCAGAATAAGTCGTTCGACGAAATCTACGACTTCTACGCGATACGCATAATCGTCGACACTGAGCTTGAGTGCTATACCGTCCTCGGCATAATCCATGAGATGTATAAATCAATGCCGGGACGCTTCAAGGACTACATCTCAACTCCGAAGCCGAATATGTACCGCTCGCTGCACACTACGGTCATCGGCCGCGACGGAATCCCGTTCGAGGTGCAGATACGCACCTGGGAGATGCACCATGTCGCCGAATACGGCATCTGCGCGCACTGGAAGTACAAATCGGGCGCGGACAGCCGCGACGACATCGACAAGAAGCTCCAGTGGGTCGCAAAGCTGCTCGATTCGGATAAGGACACGCGCGACCCGGACGAATTCATGCGCACGCTGAAAATCGACCTGTATCAGGACGAAACGTTCGTATATACGCCGAAAGGCGACGTCATTGTCCTGCCGCAGGGCGCAACGCTTATCGACTTCGCCTACGCGATACACTCCGAGGTCGGCAACAAAATGGTCGGCGCGAAGATAAACGGCGCGATCGCGCCTATCTACTCGACGCCGAAGAACGGCGAGATCGTCGAAATCATCACGTCGTCCGCGTCGCGCGGACCGAGCCGCGACTGGCTGAAGATAGTCAAGACCGGTGAGGCGCGCAACAAAATCCGCCAATGGTTCAAGCGCGAGCAGAGAAGTGAGAACATCGCGGTCGGACGCGCCGAGGTAGAGCGCGAGCTGAAGAAATACAGCCGTGCGTTTACCGATTCGCAGCTCGAGGAAATCGCGACGAAAGTCGCGCTCCGTATCGGCATCAAATCCGCCGAGGATTTGTACAACACCATCGGCTACGGCGGACTGTCGGTAGCGAAGCTGTCCGGACGGCTGCGCGACGAATTTGAACGTGTGACCGCGACCGAGGATTCCGAGCCAGAGCCGATCACCGACGTGTCTCAGGTGGTCACGGTCGAGAAACCGCACAATCATTCAACCGGAGGTATCGTTATAGATGGAGCCGCCGGCTGCGCGGTCAAGTTCGCGAAATGCTGTAATCCTCTGCCGGGCGACAGCGTCGTCGGATTCATCACCAAGGGCTTCGGCGTTTCGATACACAAAGCCGACTGTCCGAATGTCAAAGCCGGCATGATGAAGCCGGAGGACCGCGACCGCTGGGTCAGCGCGTGGTGGGAGCTGACGGCGGCCGAAAAGAATGCCGTTTACGAGGCGATGATACAAATATACGCCGCCGACGAGATCGGGCTGATCGCCGCGATATCGACCGCGCTCGCCGATATGAAGGTCTCGATTCTACAGATAAACTCGCAGAAATGCTCGGACGGCTCGATTATACTGAATCTGACCGTGTCATGTAAGAACACCGACCATGTCAATTCTATAGTCTCGCGCCTGAAGCAGGTACGCGGCGTGGTCGACGTCGTAAGAGGATTTTCGTAATTCTTTATACGGCGCTCGCGGTGAAATAAGCGAGTTTACCAAGAGTGGTCTCCTACCTCGCTTTGCGAGGTAGGAGAGAGTGGAGAGCGGAGAGTGGTGTCCGCGCTTTGCGCGGACAGAGTGGATGAAATTTGCCTCCGGCAAATTTCTACCAAAGCTCTGCCGCCTGCGGCGGCAGACCACTCTCTCGCCGAAGGCGAGACCACTCTCCACTCTCTCCGGCGAAGCCGGAGACCACTCTCCACTCTCTGCCGCCTACGGCGGCAGACCACTCTCTCCGCGCAGCGGAGACCACTCTTTTTCACAAAACTTCTATAAAAGGACATATTGATATAATGAAAGCTATTCTACAGCGCTGCCTTGACGCTTCGGTCGAGGTGGACGGAAAAGTCGTCGGCAGCGCAAAGTCGGGGCTGCTTGTGCTGCTCGGCGTCGCCAAAGGCGACACCGAGACCGACGCTATGCTGCTCGCGGATAAAATCTCAAAGCTGCGTATCTTCGACGACTCCGACGGCCGGCTGAATCTGTCGGTAAAGGATGTCGGCGGCAGTGTACTCGTAATATCCAATTTTACTTTGCTCGCCGACTACAGAAAGGGCAATCGCCCCGACTATTTCGGCGCGGAGTCGCCTGACGAGGCGAACCGGCTCTATAAGTATTTCGCCGAGTATATGCGCTCTCTCGGAATACACACCGAGACCGGCAGCTTCGGAGCCGAGATGAAGGTCTCGCTAATAAACGACGGTCCGGTCACAATCGAAATGGACAGTTCGATATTAAAAAAATAAGGTCGTCTTATGCTGTTACAAATTGACGGAGATCTGAACAAATATTATATACAAACGCTTTGTATGCTATTTTACCCGGGCGCGAAGTTCGCCGAGGACGACGACGATAAAACGCAGTCGGCGATTTTCAGACGCGTCGACCGCGACGATGGCGTCGAGGTCAGCTGTATCTTTCGCACCGAGGACAAATCAGGGCAGGCTACTCACTTTGAGCCGGTCGGCGGAGCGTCTATGCACCTCGGCTGCGGCTCGAATTCCGATCCGACGACAAAAGCGTCGAAGCTCGCCGCCGGAATCGCCGCGCTCGAAGCCGGAAAGCAGCTGTTCGGCACGATACCGGCATGGGGAATACTGACCGGCATACGACCGGCGAAGCTCGCGTCCGAGCTGCTGTCGGCACATTCGGACGACGGCGCGCGGCTGTATACCCCGTCCGACATCCGGTCCATGCTGCAAAAGAGCTTTCTTGTCAACCCGCGCAAAGCCGCGCTCGCGGTCGATATAGCAAAAAACGAACAAAAGATAGCTCGGCTCGCCCGAAATGGCAAGTCTCCGACCTGTTCGGTGTATATCAGCATACCATTCTGCCCGACTCGCTGCGCATACTGCTCGTTTGTATCATACACATCAAAGCGGCTGCTGTCGCTGATACCTGAATATATCGATAGGCTCTGCCGCGACATTACGCAGCTGTTCGCGTATCTAAAATCGAGCGGCTTCCGCGTCATGACTATATATATCGGCGGCGGCACGCCGACGACGCTCGAACCCGAGCTCCTGAAGCAGCTGCTCGGGACAATATCGCGCTGCACCGACACTTCAAAGTTAGCCGAATACACGCTTGAGGGCGGGCGTCCGGACACTATTACCGAGGAAAAGCTGCGCGTCGCGCTCGAATACGGCGTCGGTCGAATGAGTATAAATCCGCAGACTATGAACGACAATATCCTGCGCGCTATCGGCCGCAGGCACACGGTCGACGACTTCTGCCGCGCGTATTCGCTCGCGCGCGAGGTCGGCATACCGATTATCAACACCGACCTCATCGCCGGACTTCCGGGCGACGACTTCGTCGGCTTTTCGAAATCGGTGGATCGTATTATCGGTCTCGCACCGGAAAATATCACAGTCCACACCTTCTGCGTCAAAAAATCCGCCGAGATTTTGAAAATCGACACCGAAATCTACAACCGCTCGGCGGACGAAACGGTAAAAGGTGTCGACTATTCTCAAATCAAGCTCAAGAACAGCGGATATCTGCCGTATTATATCTACCGTCAGAAAAACACCGTCGGCAACCTCGAAAACGTCGGCTTTTCGATAAAAGGCGCGGAGGGGCTGTACAATGTATTGATGATGGAGGAGCTGCACAGCATATTTGCGGTCGGCGCGGGAGCGGTCACGAAGCTCGTGGGAGTGGACGCTGACCAAAAGAAGTGCATACAGCGCATATTCGAACCAAAATATCCATATGAATATCTGTCTGAAGCCGCCGACGCGTCGATGCGTGAAAAGTTCGCGGCCGCTGACAAGTTTTTCAGTTGTTAATTATCAGTGGTCGGTTGTTGGCAAAATACAGCTGAACGCTGATTGGTGACAACTGACAACTAATAATTAGAAAGGAGTAGATTCATTTGGTTTCTGTCGATATAAGATTGAATTCACAAAAGGACATGACCGAATTCGTCAATCGCTGCGAGCGCGCGTTTGAGGCGCGGCTCGATGACGTCGCGAAGCAGGTCGTGTCAGATAAGGAGCTGCATATAATCGCCCTTAGCGGTCCGACCTGCTCGGGCAAGACGATATGCGCAAACAAGCTGATTTACGAGCTTGAGGCGGTGGGAAAGAATATACACCTGATTTCGATCGACGACTTTTTCAAGGAGCGCGACGTTCTGAATCGTGAGAGCGAGATTGCTTCCGACTCGGGGCTTGATTATGATTCGGTCAACGCCATTGACCTCGAGCTGCTCACCGAATGCACCGAGAGCATACTCGCCGGCAAGCCGACGATACTGCCGCGATACGACTTCGTGAGCGGAAAGCGCGGAGTGCGCGAGTCGGTCGACCCGGACGATAGCAGTATATTTATATTCGAAGGCATACAAGCAATCTACCCTGAGGTCACATCATTGTTCGGCAAAAATTACAAATCGGTGTTCATAAGTGTCGCCGAAGACCTCGAATTGAACGGCGTATACTTCGGTCGGCGCGATATCCGTCTGCTGCGGCGGCTGGTGCGCGACTACAAATTCCGCGGAGCCGCGCCCGAATTCACCTTTTTCATCTGGCGCAGTGTTGCTCTGAACGAGGATCGCTGCATATTGCCTTATGCCGACACTACCGATATTCAAATAGATTCACTTATGCCGTATGAGCCGATGCTGCTGAAGAATGAGCTGACGGCGATACTGCCGAGCGTCGCAGATACCAGCAAATACTACCCGAAAGCACTCGAGATACTCGAAAAGCTTGATAAGCTCGAGTCGATAGACGCTAAGCTCGTTCCGAATAACTCACTGCTGCGCGAATTCATCGGCAACGCTTGATAATGCTATATAGAGCCGCGACCGCGGTATATAAAGTCACACAATCCCAAAGTTTAATTTAGATTCAATCAAATCAGCTTAAAACAAAAACAAATGAGAGGACGGTAATTACAATGAACCCCGGAGCAAAAGCGGAATTTTCAGATTATAAAGAGAGCGCGGAATATATACGAGCAAAGCTCGAAGCTAAGCTCGAAGCGAAGCCGGATATCGCGATAATCCTCGGCTCGGGACTTGGCGGCTTTGCCGACCGGCTCGAGGACAGCATCGTCATACCCTACCGCGAGATACCGCATTTTCCGGTATCGACCGTGTCATATCAGAAAGGCGAGCTCGTATTCGGTCGGCTCAAAAACAGCAGAGTGCTCGCGATGAACGGCCGCTTCCACTACTACGAGGGCTGGGAGATGTGGCAGACCGCATATCCGGTCGGCGTGTTCAAGCTGCTCGGTATCGATAAAATGATTATCACAAACGCCGCCGGAGGAATCGGCTACAACGACACGCGCACGCTCCGTCCGGGCGACCTCGTCGTGGTCACCGACCAGATAAAGCTCGCGCCGATGTCGCCGCTGCGCGGCGCGAATATCGAGGATTTCGGTCCGCGCTTCTTCGATATGCAGTCGGTGTTCGACCCGGAGCTGCGGCGTGTTGCCGAAAACGTAGCGGCAGAGCAGGGCTTTTCGCTCAAAGAGGGCGTGTATGCCTACATGGCCGGACCGCAGTATGAGACGCCCGCCGAGATACGCGCGCTGAAGCTGCTCGGCGCGAATCTCGTCGGTATGTCTACAGTCGCCGAAAATATCTTCGCGGCGCAGCTCGGAATACGTGTTTTGTGCATTTCCTGCGTATCGAATATGGCTGCCGGCATTACCGGCGCGGCTATCACCGAACAAGAGGTGCTCGATGTCACCTCGGAGATCTCCGAAAAATTCAAAGCGTTGGTCACAGGCGTCATCGAAAGGCTCGCGACAGAGACCAAAGCTTGACAGACCGAACTTGAAAATTTAATTTTCAAGCTTTCTGACTTTCATTACACTAAGGATGGTATATTAGTATGAATCTAACTCTGGTGCTGACTGCCGACGACAAATCAGGCGCCGCGCTCACTCCCGACACTGTCAGCCATTGCGCGAATCGCCTGTCAAAGGAGCTGGGATACGGCGGAGCGTTCATGTGCCTGCCCGGTCTCGAAAAGGAATCGGTCATATTAACCGTCCTGTCGGATGAGAGTTCGAATAACGCCGACGCCGAGCGGCTGATTCGCCATGTCGCCTGCTGGCTGTCCGCTGACGTCACCGACCTTGCCGGAAATCATATCCTCGCCGATTCGACCGACAATGACACCTCATTTCTCGAACAGGTTCCCGCGCCCGAGGATGAGGTCGGCGCGATCTGGCTGCATTTTACAATAACCGAAATCAGCGCCAAATCGCCGTCAATGGCGCTCAAGCTGTTTTTATCGAGGCGGCAGATAGAATATGAAAACGAAACGGATGGCGTCGCGGTATACTTTGCACAGAACGGCGTGCTCGACTTGTTTTTTGACGACAGCTTCGAATATATTGACGGCGAGATGGACGCGACCTACGCCGGCGCGGGTATGTTTGCCGAAGCCTGTGAGCTCGCCGAGCAGCTCGCGTCGGCGCTCGGCGGCAGGCTCGTCTTTTCGAGCGACGACCGCGCGACTTACGCGCACGACCGCGACTTCGACAAGCTGCGAGGTCTCTTTCTCGAATCTTTCCGTCAGCAGCTGACCTGGGCGGTGATAGACGACCGCGACGGATATCAGGCGTATATCGGCTGGGGAACCGACACATATGAACCGGAGGAGCTCCCCGGATCGATAATCACCTTTCTCGGCAGGTACAACATAGACGAGCTTGTCGACGAGATAGGTCGCTGGGGGTTGGAGGCGGTAGTCGACCGTCGATTCGTCATGCGCGGTACGCGCTATCGCGGACCGGACGACAATGTCAAGAACGCGCTCACTCTGCTCTGGTGTACCGTGCAATACAACGACCACGAGCTGGTAAATGCCGTCGATCAGCCGGCGTTGACCGCGGTCGCGAATCTCGAGCTTGCGCTCGACTGCGACAGCCACATCGAGCTGCCGATTGGCGACTATCTCACACTTTGCCGGCTGCTTAATCACCCGCCTAAAAATCTGACCTATGCCCGCGAGCTTGACTGCCACTACCCAGCTGGCTACCTGAAGGGGCGTATCGCATACGGCTTCGGCAGCTATCTGCGCAAATTCAAGCTGCCAGGGATGTACGGTTATACCGAGCAGATACCGGGCGAGCGCGTGGTATTCAGCTACAGCTCGGACATACACTTCCGGCTCGAATGCGACATCAGCTATTCCGACGGTAAAGCTCTGCCTCGCGACGGCTTCTTCCGTTCGGATGAGAAGCTTGTCTCGATAGATATAGGCGGCAGCGCGACCTGCGACTATTCCGAACCCGAGCCGCACAACTCAGACAGGCGCACGATATATATCGCCAAAGCCGAAATCCTGATACGCGACGAGCGATATAACTTTGTCATGAGCACTGACAGCGAGCTTGTGCTCGAGGACTTCCGCGACACAATATACTGCTGCCGTTCGATAGAGGATCTGGACGAGCTGCCGATGTTTGACAGCAGTGAAAAGCCGCGTGCGGTCGGCGGCTGTTTCTTCCGGCGGAGCGACGCCAGCGGCTCTCCTGACGGCAAGCCGCGCAAATCCGAAACCGAATCTGACAAATTGAACCAATGTTATCGCAAAATCCGTTTTGAGGGCAATTCCAAGCTCACCACGCTGTCGTCAAAGTTAGGCGGCGTGCCCTACTGTCCCGCCGGAATCATTCTGCCGTCGAACCCCCTGTATAACCGCGGCGACGCGCAGTATGAGCTTTTGGCGCAGCTCAA
>ERZ1643251.3155-NODE-3155-length-15648-cov-7.854037_pt1 | contig 15648 bp, 14 predicted proteins | sample MGYA00579261_ERZ1643251 | MGnify/ENA primary metagenome ERZ1643251 (study PRJEB29033, sample SAMEA4952267) | chicken gut metagenome | biome: Broiler Chicken; feature: Gastrointestinal Tract; material: Caecum | place: Ireland | collected 2018 | study: Broiler...
CGGGAAACCGGGGGCTTTCCTTTTTTGTACCCGAAGGGCGCACTTACTCACCACCCCGAAGGGGCGGTGGTATCCACTTCGTGGCTCGTGCGCTCTGCGAGGCGGATGCGGCCCCTGCGGGGGCCTGCCGGGAATGACTGCGGTCATTCCCGGTGCGTATGGAACAGGCCGGTGCGTCGCCCTGTTCCATACGCCAGCGAAAACCTGCCACTGGCAGTTTTTCGCTGTTTGCGGGGGACGTAGGACGAGGGACGGAGGACAGAGGTAATAAAAACTGGCAATCTATCATTTGGAGGCAAAGGTGATCAGCCGGGGTACAGGTCATTCCGCAGTTGCGGCGGCAGCCTACATGAGCTGTTCCCGGATGTACAATGATTACGATGGCGTTCAACATGACTACACTCGGAAGCAAGGGCTTGTCTGGCAGCAGGTCTTTCTGCCGGATATAGCACCGACAGAGTGGTCAGATCGGGAAGTTCTCTGGAACGCCGTGGAGGAAATGGAAAAAACGAAGGACAGCCGCCTTGCCCGCGAGTTCGTGGTGGCACTCCCCGTTGAACTGAACCGGGACGAGTGGATTGCCCTGTTGACGGATTTTATTCAAGCCAATTTTGTGGCAGAGGGGATGTGTGCCGATGCCTGTATCCATGATACCGACGGTCATAATCCCCACGCTCACATCATGCTAACCGTGCGGCCTCTGGCTGAAAACGGCAAATGGCAAAATAAAACGGAGAAAGAGTATCTCTGCGTCCGGGCTGGTGAGGAACGGGGCTTCACCGCCGCCGAATTCAAGCCGGCACAAGCGGAGGGCTGGGAGAAGCAGTATCAGTACAAGGTGGGCAGAAAGAAGGTCTATTACGTCCATGGAGTCTTCCCTGGAAATGCTGAACCAGCAAGAGGAAAAATATACTGCTGAACTGGATGCGGCACTGGCACAGTACGCCGAGCTGCAACAACAGGCGGCGGATATGGATGCCAGGGAACTGGATGTCGCCCGTCAGGCTATTCGGACTGATAAGGAGCTGGAAACGGCCCAGCGGCTGCAAGCTACCTATGGCAAGAAGTTTGATCACGGGATGTTGGCACAGAGCCGAAAAGATGTTGCCGAAATGTTGGATGAGCCAGCAGAACCGGTATCTATCCGACAGACGCTTCAACAGTTGCGGGGACGGCATAACAGGAAAAGTCATGAGAAGAAACGAATCCAGGAGCGGTGAGTTATAGGCTGTATACTTATTTGTTCTCATCCTGATGACGTATCGAATTTCCCCTAATGATGCCATGTTTCTAAACAGCAGTCAGAGCATCTAGCATCATTTACATCGCTCCGTCATGATCGACAATATCGTCTGGTCTGTCTGCCGCATTCCCTCCTTGGCCAGAATGCCGACATTGGCGATAGTATTGTCAACGCCCTTTGTGACAATGCCGTCGCCGCTCTTGAACTCCTGATGATTCTTATACATGGAATACCCCAGGATCCCTGCGTCTACACTGGCGGCAATTTTTGCGGCGCAGGAGGGCTTGGCCCCGTCGCAGATGGTGCCGCTGATGATGGCCACAGCGTTCACAATGGTATGGGCGATGGCCTCATAGCTTCCGTCCAGCAGATAGGCGATTCCCGCCCCGGCCCCGACGCCCGCGCTGACCGCGCCGCAATAGGCGGAGAGACGACCAATGCCGCTTTTCTGATGGACCGTCACCAAGTCGCTGACCAGCAGTGCCCGATACAGTTTCTCCCGGCTTGCCCCGAGGTATCCGGCGTACCGCACCACTGGCACAGAAGCGGTGATTCCCTGGTTGCCGGAGCCGGAGAGGATCACAACCGGCAGCTCACATCCGCTCATGCGGGCGTCGCTCCCGGCGGCGGCCCATGCTTTGGCTTCGGTTTTGATGTCATTGGGATACTCCGCCAGCAGCACGGAGCCGATATTGGCGCCCCAATCGTTTTGCAGCCCTTCCTCCGCGATCGCCGTATTGCAGGCGATTTGCCGGTTCAGCAGCGGCGCGATCTCCTCCAGGTCTGCTGTATTCGCAAATTCCAGAATGTCCGCCACATTCAGTACGCTCTTATCCGTCAAGCTGTCCTCGGCGGAATCGGTGACCGGCTTTTCCAGCAGAATCTCCCCATCTCTTTCTTCTCGAACGATGTTGCTGTGGCTGTTGGCGATGTGTACCGAAGCGCTGTGCGCTCCCGCCCAGCCGGTGAGTCGGATGTCCAGCATCCGGGTGGTATCGGCGCAGGCGATCTCAATGGGAACATCCCGGGAATAGGCCGCAATATCCGCGTGCCGTTCCGCCGGAATAGATGAGATGACCTGTAAGACTCTCTCCGCCGCGCCCGCCACAATGCCTGCGGCGATGGCCGCGCGGATGCCCTTCAGGCCGCCGGAATTTGGGACCACAACGCTTTTCACGTTTTTGATGATATTCCCGGAGACCTCAGCCCGAAGCCGCTCCGGTTTGGCTCCCAGGATGTCCCGAAGCCGCGCGGCGGCGTAAGCCAAGGCAATGGGTTCCGTGCAGCCTGTGGCGGGGACCAATTCCTCCTTTAGGATGGATAGGTACGCCTTTTCCTTCTTATCAGTCAGCATCGTCTTTTTCTCCTTCCGTATGGCAGTCCGGCATGGGGGATCCCCTATAGATTCTCTCTCTGGAGAAGCCCTGTCCCTGGACCTCTTTGATCTGTGTGATGGTCAGAAACGCATTGGAATCAACAGACTGGATTAGCGTCTGTGCCGCGTACAGCTTCCGGGGCGGGATCACGCACAGCACGCCCCTCTGCGAGGTCCTCGTCCGGCCGGTCTCGATCTGGACCATCGTGATTCCGGCCTGCAGGTCCGTCAGGCACCTCTGCCGGATATCCTCATACCGGTCGGAGATCACAAAAAGCTGTATCTGGGACCGGCCCAGAAGCATCACCCGATCCAGGGCGATCGTTTCCACCACCAGCAGCACGACACCGTATAATATCTGCTCCGGGTCGGAGAACAGGGCCTGTGCGCCCATGATAACGATATCTGTCAGATAGACCGCCGCAGAAACCGGGATATGCGTCCACTTGTGCAGCACGAGATTGACCACGTCAGTTCCGCCGGTGGAGGAACCTACCCGCATGACCAGGCCAACAGCAATGCCCACCATCCCGCCGCCCAGCAGAGCCGCCAGCAGCGGGTCCGCTGTCAGCTGGCCGATGCCCGGTATCCTCTGCGCCGCCCCCAGACAGGCGGGGTAGAGCAGAGAGCTGGCGACCGTAGCCAGGACGAAGCGCCAGCCCAGCACCGCCCGGCCCAATACCAGGGCCAGCAAATTCACCGCCAGGACGATCAGCGCGGTATCCAAGGGGATAAACCGACCTAAGACGACCCCAACGCCTGTAGCGCCGCCCATGATCACGCCGCTGGGAAGCACAAAGGCGGCCACGGCGAACCCCAGCAGCATATTTCCCGCCAGAATGGCGGCGCAGACCTCCGCCCCTTTTTTCAGCGGCCCCGCTGAAAAATGTATCTTCTCCATATCACAGCACCGACACATGGTCCAGCAGTCTGGCGCACACATCGATCTGCTGCTGTGGCCCCAGGATGCACACCGCTCCCTGCGCGGTCAGCTCCTCTACGGGGTCCGCCAGAGCGACCAGGTCCTCCGGCGCGGCGGCGAGCATCTCCCGCCGGACACGGCATAAATCCGCGTGGGTGATCCGCCGCCAATAGCGGGCGTCGGAGACCTTTCCTTTCATGCGGGCTGTCAGCAGCGGATCGGACTCCGCCACCGCGCCGGTGATCATGCCGGTCAGATCCATATCGCCAGCACCCCGCAGGAAACCCGCAGAGGCGTGGTAGCAGTCCAATGTCCGAGCGGCGCTGGGGTCCCGATAGGAGAAGAACCCCGCAAAGCCGGTATCCCGCAGGACCATCCCTGTTCCGTAGGCCCCGCCTTGCACCCGCACGGCGTTCCACAGGTATGCTAGGGAGACAGTGCGGCCCATGACTTTTGCCGCCCCTGTCCCGGCGTTCTGGAAAGCGCCGCCCATTGCCGCGAAGGAGATGCCGGATGGGATCACGATCCCCTCCCGCCTGGGTCCCCAGGGCCGGATGACCGCCGCGGCAGACCGGACGAACATCCCTCCCGGCAGGCCCTCGGAAAGCACGCGGACGACCGTTTCCACAGACGCCCTATTTCCGGCGGTGACGCTGACCGTCATGCGCGCCCGGCAGAAGATGCGCCGGGCCAGGGCCTTCAGCTCCTCCGCCAATGTGGGGAAACGGGCCGGGAGATCACCCTCCAGTTCCGTCAGCCATCGGAGGAACGCGATCCCGCTTGTCTGCTCCTGCACAGCGCCCTCGGCGGTGGAGCAGGCCAGGACCCTGGTCATAGCAGCGTTGTGCCCCGCCATGACCGTCTGTTCCGCCATGGCCGAGTGGTGCTGACGCAGGAAGATACGCACCCGTTCCGGATCGTCCCACCGCTGCCCCGTCAGAAGCTCTGTCAGGAATGACAGGGCTTTTTCCAGCTTCCCGTCCAGAGCGCTGCACGAGGCGCACAGGAAGGTGCGGCAGCGCTCGGGAGCGTTCCGCTCGCCGTATGCCTCTACCGCGAACCGGATATCTCCGAACAGGGAGCGCATCTCCCGGTGGAGGTCCGCCAGCGGATAGCGGCCCGTATCCAGATAGCCGAACATCCGGGCCAAGAGGGAAGCCCTGGCCAGCTCATCCGGGGTCAGATCGTCCAGCGTGAAATAGAGATTTAGATAGGTGATCCCGTTGGTGGGCAGCTCATGATAGAGCAGGGTCATACCCGCAGCTTTTTCTTCCGCTAAGGGCAGCCTTTCCGGCTCCGCCGGGACCTGATCGAGCCGCAGCCTGGGGATGGAGGCCAGCTGCTCCGGCGTATCCGGCGTGGCCTGCCATGCGGCGATGGACTTCTGGTACCGGCGGATGCCCGCAATGTCCGCCGCGCTCCATTTTGCCCGGGCGCTGCGGAGGCGGTCCGCTTCCCGCGCCCGGCGCTCCCGTCCCACTGTGTGGGACGGCTTCATCAATACCCGGCAATGGTGGGTATTTTGCAGGAGGACCCGCTCCAGCAGCTTTTCAAAATACCCTTCCCCGCACTTCCGGCGCAGATCGTCAAAGAGCGTCCCAACGCTGAGGTTCGCGCCCGGGTCCCCGCCGTAGAGCCAGCTTTCCAGCACCTGAAAGCCCAGGATCAGCCCCTGGGGCATCTGGCCGTAGTCCCGCTGCCGGGCCTCGAATTCCAGGTTGTCCAGCACGGCGAGGATACGCCGGTGGTCCAGTCCCTCCCGGACCAGCCGCTCCAGCTCCTCCCGCAGGGCGGCGGATACCTCGTCGATCTTGTCTTCGCTGATGTCCCGGGCCTCCAGCGTGACCCAGGGCTGCCGAATACCGTCGTGAACATCCAGCCGCACATCCCGCGCCAGACCGCTCTCCAGGAGCCGCCGTTTCAGCGGGGCTTGGTTATCCCCGCAGAGTATGTCCGCCAGCGCGTGCAACGCCGCGAGTATCTCCCGGTCACGATAGGTGCAGGCCACGAAGCCGTCCGTCAGCCGGGCGCGCCCCTCCAGGCCCTCCTGCTGGGACAGCTCATAGTGAATGACGGACGTTCCTGCTTCCACAGGCTTTTGGAGGGGGACCGCTTCCGGCGCGGGGCGTCGCTCATAGCCGGACAGATATTCGCTGTCCAGGATATCCAGGACCTTCTCAATATCCAGACGGCCGTCCAGGAATATGTAGGCATTGGACGGATGATACAGACGGCTGTGGGCGGCGGTGAACTGTTCGTATGTCAGCTCCGGGATATGCTCCGGGTCGCCTCCGGAGACGAAGCGGTAGCAGGTATCCGGGAACAGGCGGCGGCTCATCTCGCACTCCAGGAGGGTGTCCGGCGAGGAGAAGGCGCCCTTCATCTCGTTGAACACAACGCCTTTATAGGAGGGGGCTCCATCCCCGTCCAGTTCATAGTGCCAGCCCTCCTGGCCGAAGATCTCCGGCTTGGAGTGGATCAGCGGATGCAGCACCGCGTCCATGTAGACCCGCAGGAGGTTGATGAAATCCTGATCGTTCCGGCTGGATACGGGATAGAAGGTCCTGTCCGGGAAGGTCATGGCGTTGAGGAAGGTGTTGAGGGAGCTCTTCATCAGCTCCACGAAGGGCTCCTTCACCGGATACCGGTCCGAGCCGCACAGCACCGAGTGCTCCAGGATGTGAAAGATCCCCGTGTCGTCCCAGGGCTGGGTCTGGAAGGCGATGCCGAAGGTCTTGTTCTCCTCCGCTCGCTCCAGCCATACCAGCCAGGCCCCGGACTTCTCGTGGCTCATCAGGTGGAGGACGGCGTCCAGCTCGTCCACCCTGCGGCTGGAAAGAATCGCAAAATTGTGAATGATCTGATCCTGTTTCATACGGCATCTCCTTTATGATCGATTGCGGTGTACCGGTCCTTGTTGCCTGCTATTATAATGATTTTTACAGCCGCCGCAAGGCGGCTTGCTTATTCTGTCTAACTCCCTGCTAATTTGTCCTGTTTGAGGCCAACTTGTCAATACCGGCTGTGTTACGGATAATTCCGCCGGGCAACAGGCAGATATGCGCTGTTGGTACAGAATCGACAGGTTTCGGGTCAGAATAGCCGGCGGTTATTGATTTCATGGGAAGTATGATGTAGTGTCAAATAAAAAAGAAAGGGGCGACACCATGTATGATCTGCTGATTATCGGCAGCGGTCCGGCAGGCGTTTCCGCTGCGCTGAGCGCAGAGGCGCGGCACCTGGATTTCCTTTGGTTTGGCTCCAGATCATTGAGCCCTAAAATTGAAAAAGCCGAGTGCATTATGAATTACCCGGGACTTCCCAAGGTCACCGGCACAGAGATGCGGGACGCTTTCCTGAGCCAGATCGATGGCCTTGGCATCAAAATCCGGGAGGAACGGGTCAACTCCATCTACGACATGGGAGGTTATTACACCGCCCTGGTCAACGAAAAAATGTACGATGGGAAAACCGTCATCCTCGCCACCGGCGTATCTAACAGCCGGGAGATCCCCAGCGAGAGCAGGCTGCTGGGCAAGGGCGTCAGCTACTGCGCCACCTGCGACGGGGAGCTGTACCGAGGAAAACGGATTGCGGTGGTCTGCACGGATTCCTCTTTTGAGGAGGAGATCGAATTTCTGGCGGGGCTGGCCTCGGAGGTGTTCCTCTGCACCAGCTATAAGGACTGCGGCATCCGCCGGGACAATGTGCGGCATGTGGTGGGCTATCCTACGGAAATTCTGGGAGAGAACCGGGCTGCGGGCATCATCTGCGGCGGCGAGACAGTGGAGGCGGAAGGCGTGTTCTGCCTCCGGCCCTGCGTGACCCCGGCGGCTCTGCTGCCGGGACTGGCGGCGGAGGGCGGGCACATCCAGGTGGACCGGCAGCAGCGGACCAACCTGCCGGGCTGCTTCGCCGCCGGGGACTGCACAGGGCGGCCCTACCAGTACGCCAAGGCGGTAGGCGAGGGCAACGTGGCCCTGCACAGTGTGCTGAACTACCTGAACGGCACGGACGAGCGGTAAAATAGAGGAGGAGAGATATGAAATCAAGGGTATTACAGGTCAAGGACTACCGGGATGTGGACGTGAAGCCCCTGCTGAAGCCCTTCACGCCGGATGAGGAGGCTTTGGAGACGGAGCTGCGGCGGCTGGCAAACCCCTGCATCCGCTGGGAGGAGGGGGAGCAGGTCTCCGCCGGGGATCAGGCCGCTTGCCGCCTAGTATCGGACTGTCCCCGGTTCAACAAGGAGAAGGTCCTGTTCGTGGCCGGAAGCGGGATGTTCCATCAGGAGCTGGAGGCGCTGGCCATTGGCATGAAGGTGGGGGAGACCAGAAAGACCGTCCTGCCGGAGGGAGGCGTGGCCCTCACGCTGACTGGCGTGATGAACCGCACGGTCCCCGCGCCCAGCGATGAGATGGTGGAGAAGCTGGGGCTGGAGGGCGTGCGCACTGTGACGGACTACCGGGCCTATCTGCTGGCGCAGCAGAAAGAGGCCGCGTTCAAGCAGGACTCCTATGAGCCGCTGAACCGGCTCGTGCGGGATGTCATCGACGGCTCCGAATTTGTCCTGAACCGGGAGGACTGGGCCGCTGTGGTGAACCGGGAGCTGGACCGCTGCCGGGCGCTGTGCCGCCAGGAGGGGATGGTCCTGGAGGAGATGACCCCGGAGCAGTTCCAGGGCCGCATCCCGGTGAAGAGCTACCATGAGCTGGTGGCCATGCTGCAATACGAGGGCTGGGACAAGCTCTGCCGCTATCTGCTGGGCTGTTTATACGCAGAAAACGATGGCTTCCGGACAGGGGAAGCGGAATATGGGGAATTTATCGCAGACTATGTCAGGTCCTGGCACGTCTCCGAGGAGAACGCCCGGGAGGCCAACCCCTATGACAGCTTTCTCTTCAACGAGTACGCCGGACACGCCTATACGGTGCTGAAGGAATACATCAGAAAATTTTATTAAGGGAGGAACCCATCATGGCCATTCAAAACGCGGACAAGAGCAATTTCAAGGAGCTGATCGGAGAGGATTTCGTGATCGCCGATTTCTACGGCACCACCTGCGTCCCCTGCAAGCTGTTCTCCAAGATCCTGGAGGACATCGAGGCGGAGATCCCTTTCCTGAACATCGTCAAGCTCAACGTCACCGATAACCCGGAGATCGCGGAGGAGTACGGCATCACCGCCGTCCCCACCATCCATTTCTATAAGGGCGGCGAGCTGGTGGACAGCCATGTGGGCGTCATGCAGCCCCAGGCGGTGAAGGATGTGATCGCCCGGTACATGTATGCGTAATACAGACAGAACAATCGCTTTTTCGGACAGAATCGACACGCGCTCTTTTCCGGGGGGCGCGGATGTGATATGATACATTCACTTATAAGAGGGAGGACTTGTTCCATGAAACACACCGTAAAGCGTACCCTCTGCGCCCTGTTGGCGCTGGTTTTTGTGTGCGGCCTTGCCGCCTGCGGCGGCACGAAGGCCGTTGACCCGGCAACCTGTACATATGATGAAATGGTGGAATACCTGACCGCTAAGGGCTATATCGCCAAGGATGCCGCCCCGGTGGATATGCTCACCACCGAGGGCTATCTCACGGACAATACCGGCGGGGAGATTCCTTTCGCCCCCTTCGCCGACAAGGCCCAGGATTATGATGGGCTTTGGCTGATGTGGTGGGATGCCGCCGCGCCCTCCGAAGCGTATACCAACTGCTTCCAGAACATTGCCATGAACGACGGAACGGTCGTCTACATGGGCGGCGCCGCCGTCCTGGAGACCGCTGCCCATAACGGCAGCTTCGCCATCGCCTTTGGGGATGGGTACGCCCAGAAGGATGCCGTTATGGCTGATTTCCAGGGGCTTTCCGGGAAATAAGGACATATGGACGCCCATACCCTATCCAATACCGGATAGGGTATGGGCGTTTCTCTGAAAAGTACAAATCAAGAGGGAGAAACCAATGGAAACAAACGCAATTTTCCGAAAAAATTACGGCAGCTTCCGCCGCTTCTTCTCCATGCTGGGCAAGGCGGATCTGCCCTATCTTTGGATCATCGGCTATCTGGCGGCCAGCGCCGTCATTGCCAACGTGGGCGTCAGCGCCACCGAGTACAGCGCCGCCCTCTTCGCCGGGAACGTGGGGCTGACGGCGGTGGTACTGCCTTACCTGTTCTATCAGATCCTCTCGCTGATCCTTGGCTCTGTCACCGGGCTTATCAACAATCTCTGCGTGGCCCGTATGGACCGGAACCTGCGCCGGATGGTCTGGCGCAAGACAGTGAGCCTGCCCCTGCGGTTCTATGAGAACAACAACCCCAAGGAGCTGCTCAGTCGTATCACCACCGACATTTCCAGCATCAGCAGCCTGGTCATGAAGGTATTCCTCCCCATCTTCACCACCGCCTATGCCAGCTTCGTCATTCTCCGGAAGGTCTCCAGCTATGACGGGGCTTTGATGTGGTCCCTGGTGGCGGCGCTGCCGGTGAACATCCTCATCAGCTTTATCCTGGGCCGCCTGCAATTCGGCGTGCAGGATCTCATCAACCGCCGCAACGCCGAGCTGACCGCCTCCGTGGCGGAGCGGACCAACAACCTAATGCTCATCAAATCCATGGGCACCGAGGCGAAGGAAGCCGGCGCCGGGGAGGAGCGGATGAAGGCCAGCTACCGCGCCGCCGGGATGAACATCTGGATCACCGGCCTGGCGGTGCCTGTTCATGCTATTGCCGGGGTGCTGCAAACCATCGTCATCATCTTGGTAGGCAGGGGCTACTACGCATCCGGCGCGCTGAGCCTGACGGAGTGGATCGCCTATTACGGCTTTGCCGTCCAGCTCACCAGCATCCTCAGCGGCTACTGCGGCTACTGGACCTCCTTCAAGCGCGCCCAGGGGGCGGTGGACCGGGTGAGCCAGATCATGGCCGAGCGCTCCGAGGACCTGGGCGCGGGAGACGCGATGGGCTATCCTGCCGGAGGGATCCATTTTGAAAAGGTAGATTTCTCCTTCGGGAGCAAGCCGCTGTTCCAGGGCCTGGACCTGGATATCCCCGCCGGACGGATCACCGCCGTCGTCGGGCCCTCCGGGTCGGGAAAGACGACGCTTCTGAACCTGATCGACCGGCTCTATCCCCTGGACGGCGGGTCGGTGCAGATCGGAGGAAAGGATACGGCGGAGTATTCCCTGTCCAGCTTCCGCCGGGCTTTGGGGTACGTGACCCAAGAGAGCGTCATGTATGCCGGGACCATCCGGGACAATCTGCTCCACGGTCTGGACCGGGTCCCGCCGGATGAGGAGCTGGACGAAGCCTGCGCCGCCGTGGGCATCCTGGACTATGTCCGCCGCCAGCCGATGGGGTACGACGCCCCGGTGGGCGAGAGCGGGGCCAGCCTCTCCGGCGGGCAGCGGCAGCGGTTCTCCGTGGCCCGCGCCCTGCTGAAAAAGCCGGACTGCCTGCTGCTGGACGAGGCCACCGCCGCTATGGACATCGGCGGCAAGGCGGGCGTTTGGGCCAGCATCCGGCAGGTCATGGCGGGAAAGACCGTGGTCTATGTGGCCCATGACGCCCAGACCATACGCAACGCGGACTATCTGATTGTCCTCCGGGACGGCAAGGTGCAGTCCGCCGGGGAGCGGGAGGATGTTCTGGCTTCCGACCCCTACTGCCGGGAAATGATGGAAAACAGGAAGGAGGAGCGCTGAGATGAAAAACAAGGAACAGCAGAAGGGAAAATTCTCCTTCCGCTCCTATATCACATTTTATACCCGCTTCCCCATCCCCTGGTGGCTCTTCATCGCTTCCCTGGTGTTCAGTCTCATCAATACCGAGGTTTTCCTGGCGATTTCAAAGTATGTGATCCAGATCAATAAGGGCGAACTATACAACGGCGTCATCATCGGCTACGCCCTGCTGACCGTCCTCAATGCCGCCATCTCCATGGGAAGCAATATCTGCAGCGAGTACGGCATCCAGAAGGTCACCCTCCGGGCCAGGAAGCTGCTGTGGGACAAGATCCTCCACCTGCCCATGCGGGAGGTGGAGCGCCGCCAGCCCTCGTCCCTGATCTCCGGCGTGGTCAACGATATTACCGAGGCCAGCTCGGTGATCCGCGTGATCTTCTCCACCGTGGCCTCCATTTACGGGTTTATCCGCTGCTGCGTGGAGATGGCCCGGTTCAACGCAAAGCTCTCCGCCTATATGCTGCTGCTGGTCCCTCTGGCCATCGGCGTGTTCGCCCTGGTGGGCCAGCTCCAGTACCGCATGATGCTGCGGCGGTACGAGAGCCTGAACACCATGACGGAGTTCTTCTCAGAGCATATTTCCGCCGCCAAGCACGTCAAGGCGCAGGCTATGGAGGATCTTGAGACGGAGGAAGGGCTGCGCGCTATCGACGAGCGGTACCGGGCGGATGTCTATTACGCTTTTATGGAGGTTTTGCAGGTGTTCTCCAATACGCTGTATACCTCCATCGGCCGCATTGCCATCGCCCTGTTCGGCTCCGATATGATCCGCAAGGGCCAGATGCCGGATACGGGGATCAACGACTTTACCACCTACAAGGGCAGGGTGGACCAGTACCAGGCGGAGGTCCTGACCCATTACCAGACCCTCAAGGGCACCCAGGGCGCCATGCAGTACGTGGGCGTTCTCCTGGACGGCCCGGAGGAGGACCCGGACGCCGGGTACGACCTGCCGGAGGACCGGACGGGGCAAGATATTATACTGGACCGGGTGAGCTTCGGCTACGTTCCCCAGCAGCCGGTGCTCCATGACCTGAGCCTTACCATCCCCGCCGGGAAGACCACCGCCATTATTGGAAACAACGGCTGCGGCAAGTCCACCCTGCTCAAGCTTCTCCAGGGCGTCTATCCGCCGGACAGCGGCCGGGTATGGCTGGGGAGATCCGCCGTGGATGAGGTGAAGCTGGCTCAGCTGCGCCGCCGGTTCGGCTGCGTCCTCCAGCATAACCCCTTGTTCTCCGGCTCTGTCCGTGATAACATAGCCTATGGCGGGACGGAGGCGGTTTCGGATGAAGCTGTCGCCGAGGCCGCAAGGCTGGCGGACGCGGACGGCTTTATCCGCCAGCTGCCCCAGGGATATGATTCTGATGTAGGCATGGGCGGGGCGCTGCTCTCCGGCGGACAGCGCCAGCGGGTGGCCATCGCCCGGACGCTGCTGTCCGACCCGGATTACCTGCTGATGGACGAGGCCGGGGCCAGTCTGGACCACAAGAGCGACATGACCATCTTCCGCACCGTCCGGGAACATATGAAGGGGCGGACCATCGTGGTGGTGGCCCACGACATGCGCTCGGTCATGGAAGCGGATCATATCATCGTTCTGAACAGCGGGTCCCTGGAAGCGGCGGGTACCCATGAGGAGCTGCTGAAAGCCAGTCCGACTTACCGCACTTATCTGGAGCTCCAGGGCTGCGCCCTGGCGGGAGAGGAGGTCAGCCGATGAAACGCTTTACCATCATTTTTTCCATCCTGCTGGCACTGGGCTTTGCAGGTTTGCTGGCCTATGTGGCGGCATCGCCGGAGTTCGTCCCGCCCTCCCAGTTCGTCGGCGAGGGGGAGGACCCGGACGCCCCCATCTGGGATATGACCATGGACGAGGTCCTGGCGGAAATCGCGGCCCAGGGGCTCATTGACGACCCGTCCACCGCCATCTCCCTGGCCAGCGACGGCCTGTGTACCGATGCCCGCCAGGTCAGCGGCGCAGAATTTTACTGGTGGGACCTGGACAACCTGAAGGAAGGCAGCATGGAGGAAACCTCCTACAAGAGTCTGAAGGCGGAGGGGATCATCAATCTCTACGGCAATGGACACATCATCAGCTATGTCCATAACGGACCGTTCGCGTTGTGGATGGACCTCTATGAAGGCGATACCAAGGCGCTGGAGGAGGCGTTCCGGGCTGTGGGGCAGTCCAAGTAAAAAACAGGGAGGGACTGACAATGGTGGAGATGAAAGTCCTGCTGGTGGACAGCGACCAAAGGCTGCGGGGCGAGCTGGCAGTCATGCTGCACGCTTTCCAATGCTTCCGGATAGCCGGGACCGCACAGACCACGGAGGAGGCTGTTGAATATATCCAGTCCAATGATGTGGACGTTATCTTTGTCAACCACCAGCCTGCTGACCCCCGCGTTACCAGCGGCGGGGAGCATCTGGCCGCCGTCCTGGGGCAGAGCCATCCCCATATCCAGGTGGTGATCTATTCCAATACGGCGGAATGGGCGTACAACGCCTACCGGTGCCAGTGCGCCGGATATCTGCTGGTTCCCTTCGATCCCCTGGCGCTCCAGTCGCTGGTCAACCGGCTGCGCTATGTGTTCGACCTCCAGCAGGCGAAGCGGGAGGTATCCAATCGCAGCATCATGATCAAGACGAAAACCGGCTACCGGTTCACTCCTCTCCAGGACATTCTGTTTATCGAGCGCAGTGCCCGCAAAAACCGCATGGTCACCACGGACGGGCAGGAGATCGCGCTGCTGGGTTATACCATTGGCCAGTTGGAGGAGATGCTCAGCGGTAGCGGCTTCTACCGGTGCTACCAGTCCTTCATCGTCAACCTCTCCAAGGTATCCGCCGTCCGGGCGGACAGCGGCACGAAGAACTATGCTATCCGTTTCAAGGACTATGAGGGAGAGATCCTGCTCAGCCGGAAGAAGTACATGGAGATCGTGTCGCTGCTGAAGGAGCGGTATGCCGGGATCAACATTTGAACTTGTCATAGAGGAAGAGCGGCGGGACGATCGTTCCGCCGCTCTTCCTGTGCGCCTGTCAGTAAATGCTGCCCATGCTCTCATGAATATCCTGCGGGTTTTCTGCGATGGCCTCCGCCGCCAACGCAAGCGCCTGCGTGATCACCGCCAGGGGCAGGCTGGGGGTACCGCCCGGCTTGGCGGCGGCCTGTTCGCTGGAAAAAGGGACGTGGATAAAGCCCGCGCGGATATGGGGATATCGGAGAGCGGCTATGTCCAGCGCTTGGTATAGGAGACAGTTGCACACATAGGTCCCTGCGCTGCAGGAGAGCCGGCAGGGAATGCCCCTGTCCCGGATGCGCCGCACGATCGCCTTCACCGGCAGGGTGGAGAAATAAGCCGCAGGCCCATCCGGCCGGACCGGCACGTCCACAGGCTGTACCCCCGCATTGTCTGGGATGCGGGCGTCGATGAGGTTGATCCCTACCCGTTCCACCGCGATATGGGCCTGTCCGCCTGCCTGTCCCACGCACAGGACGGCGTCCGGCTGGTGGGTTCGTATCCCCTCCTCCAGCGCCGGACCGCACTGAGAAAATACGGTGGAGATCTCCAGCTTGGCAAGCTCCGCCTCGGCTAGAGCATCCGGGAGACGCCTGACCGCCTCGTAAGACGGATTGACCTCCTCGCTGCCAAAGGGTTCAAAGCCTGTGATCAGAAGCTTCACAGCAACCACCTCCACACTATATATCGGCAAGCCGCGCCGGATGTTTATCTCTCCTGCGAATATCGAAATATATAAGGTTTCCTGAAAAAGTCGATTTTTTCAAATATGCTGAGGTAAACGGCAAATAAGTTGTATATTCTTGCAGATAAGTCACAAAGGCAATTCTTTCGGAGGCCATTTTGCATACAGATATTCAGCCGTCATACATCGATATACCCCAAAATCAACGGTTTTGCGGGAAAGTCCCAGATTCTGGGGTCATTTCGATTTTTGAAAAAAGTGGATTCTGGAATTATTGGCGTCAAAGTTGTTCTTTTATCAAATAAAATTCGCGATATACATCACTTATACGACTTTTTTGAGTAAGCCCTATATAGCAATCATCAAAAATCCCAACAATAATCAGAAGCGGCGAACCAATGGGAGCAGCCCAGTGGAGAAACGTAAGAGAGCCTTATGGGTGGCATTAGGGAGGATGTCCAGACTGGATTTCCAGCAACGCAAGACGGCTTTCATCTTAAGCATGTTTAAAATCCTTTGACAAGGAAAGCAAAGAAGTAGATCTATGCTTGGCTGGGGAAATATTTTATTGGTGAATCTGACCTTGACAAATCGCTTCTCAGAAAAAAATCCTCAAAAAGTATGCGCTGGACAGAGGATACACGAATATCCAG
>ERZ1643251.3156-NODE-3156-length-15648-cov-6.051754_pt1 | contig 15648 bp, 20 predicted proteins | sample MGYA00579261_ERZ1643251 | MGnify/ENA primary metagenome ERZ1643251 (study PRJEB29033, sample SAMEA4952267) | chicken gut metagenome | biome: Broiler Chicken; feature: Gastrointestinal Tract; material: Caecum | place: Ireland | collected 2018 | study: Broiler...
ATACATGGGTTCATACACCAGTGATTCCCCGAAAAAGCCCCAATCGGCAGCCTGCCGCAATTCCCGGTCAGTGCAGCAGGAGACGCCGCATCCCTCCTCCAGGAGAATCCGGGCCATGCCGTCCAGTGGCAGCTGCCGCAGGGGGAAAATCTGGCGATGCCCAGGGCACCAGGAAAACGCCTGTAAAAAATCCCGAATACTTTCTCGGATGCCCGCTTCATCGTACAGGAAAAACGGTGTGGGCAAGCCGGCTATCAGTTGTTTCAGCTTCTTGCGCGGCAGGAAAACCTCATCCAGCGCACTGTGCTCCATGGCCATACCGCCGCTCCTTTCTGTAAAAATGCTCCCAGCCGGTGTTCCGTCCGGGAGCATTCCAGATCGACTTTATTAGACATGGTCAGTATAGCACTGGACCTGCCCATTTGCAATCAGAATCACACCGTAGCTGCTGCCATATCCGATAGAGCCCGGATTCAGCATCCACAAGCCGTCCGTTTCCTGGCAATAGGCCACGTGGGTGTGTCCAAAGGCAGCCACTTGCACACCGGCTTCCCGCGCCGCCAGCTCCATCCGGAGCAGACCGCCCTTGACGCCGTAGGCATGGCCATGGGTCAGCAGCATGGGCACCCCGCCCAACTCCTGACGCACCGTCAAGGTTTCGGTTGGCAACGGCAGGTCACAGTTTCCGGGAACCGAAATCACCGGATAATCCGGAAAGCGTTTTCCCAGCTTTCGGGCGTCCCGCTGATGGTCTCCCAGATGGAAAATATAATCGGGCCGCTCCCGCAGAACGGCATCCTCCATGGCGGAAAATTGGCCATGGGAATCGGAAAGGACTAAAATTTTCATGGGTCATCACCTTTTTTTCCGTCACACATATACTGGGATGAACAGATCATCGTGTGAAATGGAGGTAGTTATATGGATCGTCAATCCTTTCCCTTTCAGGAGCAGGATATTCGTCGCGTTTTGGGCAGCCCCGAGGGCCAGAAGCTGTTGCAGCTGTTGAATCGGGACGGTGGTCAGGCTTTGCGCCAGGCAGCCAGCGCCTTGCGCAGCGGCAACACACAGGCAGCCATGGAGGTACTTTCCCCCATCATGGAAACCAAGGAGGCCGCGGAACTGGTGGATCAGATCAATCGCAAATGAGGTGACCATAAATGGAGGATCTTGAAAATAAGATCGGTGAGATATTAGGCGATCCGCAGGCTATGGCAGGGATTTTGTCTCTGGCCCAAAGCCTGGGACTGACGCCGCCGGAACAGGCGGAACCATCCGCTCCTCCGCCTTCCTCGCCGCCTCCACAGCAGGACCCCATGGCAGGTTCCATGGCACAACTACTGTCCATGGCTGGGTCTCTGGGCGGTAAGGAACTGGCCCTGTTGCAAGCGCTGCGTCCCCTGCTGCGGGAGGACCGGCGGTACAAACTGGACCGGGCCATCCAAGCGGCGAGAATCTCACAGATTGCTGGAACAGCTATGAAAACACTGGGAAATTCAGATACCGGAAGGTGATGGACCTTGTATAATCGCTACATCCCATCGGCGGACGGCAGCTATATCTGTCAGCCGGTGGCGGAACTGCCCCATTTAGAGGGCAACGCATCCGACAATCGGCCATCCACCCCCCCACCACGTCCGGCGGTGGCTTCCTGCTTGAGCCGTCTGCTGCCGTCAGATCTGGAGGCCGATGACATACTCATTCTTCTGATTCTGCTGCTGTTGTTTTTGGACCAGGACGGCGAAGCCGATTCTACCCGTGCCCTGTTGGCTGCGGCAGCCTTCCTCATTCTGCGCTAGGAAGAATTTTGGTGCCGTCCGGCAGCTGAAACATTTCCTGCAAGGATGTGTTCTCCGGTGTCAACAACTGGCAGGAGGTTTGTCTCAACTGGTAGACTGGTGTATCTCCTTCCAACGCATCAGCCCGATACAACAGCTGTGCGTTGACGTCCACCCAGTAACGGGCTTCCTGTTCTCCCTCTTGAACGGCAATATAGAGGCAGTCATAGGGCTGACTTTCGTCAAAGGTGACAAAACCGGCATCCAGAATTTGAGATTCCGGCAATGCCAACAGCGTTTCATAGGTGGGAATCCCCAACAAGTCATCAAAAGACACCGTTTCATCCAATATCAAAGAACGCACTGCCCCATCGGTACCATACCAAATCCAAACGGTTGTACCGTCGGTGAGCAGGTGTTTGGTGTCGCTGCCTACAGACAGCTGGGCCCGAAGGCAGGAACCGCTGCGCCACAACTGGACAGTTTGTGTGGCCACCTCTTGGTCCCACAGGGTGGACACAGACAGTACTTGATGGTATGCCGTCGACCGGGACAGAGTTCCCAACGCCATTTGGACATTGTCTGTATCCAGTTGCAGGAAGGGCTCCTCTACGTCGGATAGGGGTAACTCGCCATCCACTGCGCCCAAGTCCTCCGGCAGTTGGATCACATTCCGCTGTCCACCCCGAATACTCAGCAGCACCAGCGCTAACAATAGCGCCAGAACAAACAGCGTGGCAGCAATGACAATGCCGGCAGAGTGTTTGCCAGTGTGATTGTGCATTGCTGCCACGCTCCTTTCTACTGTCTAGCCGTCAGACCTGAAAGTCTGCCGGACGATGGTCCGTCAGGCCAAAGTGCCAGGCAATAGCCTCCACAATCCGGCCGCAGGCGTTGCCGTCGCCGTAGGGGTTTACAGCCTTTGCCATCTTTGCATACGCTGCTTCGGAGTCGAGAAGTTCTCCGGCCAAACGGACAATTTCCGCTTGTTCCACACCCACCAGCTTGGCGGTACCGGCGGCAATGGCTTCCGGCCGCTCCGTTTCCCGCCGCATCACCAGGACAGGCTTGCCCAAAGCAGGCGCTTCCTCCTGCAATCCGCCGGAATCAGTCATTACCATATAGCACCGGGCCATCAGATTGTGCATTTCTTCCACATTGACTGGGTCAATGAGATGGACCCGGTCCACATTGCCCAGGATACCAAACACACATTCCCGCACAGCCGGACTCAGGTGGACAGGATAGACCACCTCCACATCGGGATGGCGTTCCACCAGCTCCGCGATGGCGTGCATAATATTGACCATGGGCTGGCCGTAATTTTCTCTGCGGTGGCAGGTGACGACAATCACTCGTCTGGATTGGAAATCCAATTCATTAAGACATTGGGTGGAGAACACAAAATCGTCCCGGACCGTAGTTTTCATGGCGTCAATGGCCGTGTTGCCGGTGATGAAAATTTCTCCCTTAACGAACTCCCGGCGGAGATTTTCCGCGTTGGCCTTGGTAGGAGAAAAATGCAGGTCCGCCATATCGCTCACCAGCACCCGGTTCATCTCCTCCGGATAAGGGGAATACTTATCGCCGGTACGCAGACCCGCCTCTACATGGCCGATGGGCACCTGATGGTAGAAGGCCGACAGGGCTCCGGCAAAGGTGGTGGAAGTATCGCCGTGGACCAGAATCAGGTCCGACTTGGCCTCCTCAATGACACTGTCCATGCCCAAGATGGTCTTGGTGGTAATCTTGGTCAATGTCTGCTGCTTTTCCATGATATTCAGATCATAGTCGCCTTTCAGCTGGAAAATCTCCATGACGGAGTCCAGCATCTCCCGGTGCTGGCCGGTCAGGCAGCACAGACTTTCCATTTGTGGATGGGCTGCCAGCTCCTTGACCAAGGGGGCCATTTTGATGGCCTCGGGCCGCGTGCCGAACACGGACATTACTCTAATCTTTTTCATCTTCAACTTCCTTTTGTTCTCCATGCGGGGGCGCATGGTCATTGTGGTCGTGGGGGTTGATGGCAAAAATCACCTTCAGGCCAATGGCGCCGACAACAATAATGGCACCGATCAGAAACAGCGCCCGCAATGCACCGGATGACGTCAGCACTACGGCGGACAGGCCCAGAATCGCCGTCATCATATAGGCGATGGCCACTGTCTGTTTCTGATTGAATCCCATATCGATAAGCCGGTGATGAATATGGCCCCGGTCGGCCTGCATGGGGTTCTGTCCCTTGGCCAGACGCCGCAAAATGGCAAAGCAGATATCAAAGATGGGCAGGCCCAGAATCAAAAACGGTACAGCGAACGAAATAATGGCGTACAGTTTGAATAGCCCCTGAATGGACACCGTGGCCAGAATATAGCCCAAAAAAGTGGAACCGGTGTCCCCCATAAAGATTTTCGCCGGGTTCATATTATAAGGAATGAATCCCAGACAAGCACCCAAGAGGGCCGCCATAATAATCGCCACATTACCCTCGGCAATGAGCATGGCCGTCACCAGCAGCGTAGCACTGGAAATAGCCGAGACGCCCACGGCCAGGCCGTCCAGGCCGTCGATAAAATTGACGGCATTGGTGATGGCCACAATCCAGATGATAGTCACCGGAATGGCCAGCTTGCCCAAATCCAGATAAGGCTCCGGACTGGTGAGAATGGGATTGGACAAATACTGAATGACGTTGCCGTAATAGACAGCCACGCCGGCGGCAGCAATCTGCACCAGGAATTTCGGCAGCGCTTTCAGCGTCATAATGTCGTCGAAAATACCCAAAACAGCGATCATCACCGCACCAATCAGGATGCCTTGAATCTCCGGTTGGATTTCTACAAACAGCAGAACGCTGAGGAAAAATCCTAAGAAAATCGCCAGTCCGCCCAGTCGCGGAATGGGCGTCTTGTGCATCCGGCGGGCGTCCTTGGGCACATCGATGGCGCCCACCTTATAGGCCATTTTCTTGACCAGCGGTGTCGTCGCAAAGGTGACGGCTATGGCCGTCAGCAGCGCCAGCAGAATATATTTTACCAAACTCAAATCGAGTTCTGCCACTGTGGAGAAACGCTCCTTCCGTTAACCGGCCACGAAGCCGACCTTTTTATAGACTTTCCGCAGCGTCTTCTCCGCAAGATACCGGGCGCGCTCGGCGCCTTCCTTGTAGACGCTCTCCAGATAGGCCTTGTCGCCCATGAGACGCTGGGCCTCCTCCCGGACAGGCCGCATCAGCTCCACTACGGCCTCGCCTACAGCGGGCTTGAAGACGCCGTAGCCCTGACCGGCAAACTCCGCCTCTGCTTCTTCCATGGTCTTGCCGGTGGCGGCACAATAGATGGTCAGCAGATTGGATACGCCGGGCTTATTCTCCTTGTCGTAGCGGACTGCCGTCTCGCAGTCGGTGACGGCACGCTTGAACTTGCGCATGATGTCCTCAGGCTTGTCCATCATATAGACGCAGCCATCGGGATCGGACTTGCTCATCTTACTCTCGGGATTGCCCAAGCTCATGATGCGGGCGCCCATCTTGGGGATAAAGGGTTCCGGCAGTGTGAAGGTTTCCGAATAAACGCCGTTAAACCGGTTGGCAATATCACGGCACAGCTCCACATGCTGCTTCTGGTCCTGTCCCACGGGCACCAAATCCGTCTGATACAGCAGAATGTCCGCCGCCATGAGCACCGGATAGGTAAAGAGACCTGCGGTAATATTATCCGCGTGTTTCTGGGACTTATCCTTAAACTGAGTCATCCGGGACAGTTCGCCAAACTGGGTATAGCAGCCCAGGACCCAGCTCAACTCTGCATGCTGGGGCACATGAGACTGGATGAACATAATGTTCTTCTTGGGGTCCAGGCCGCAGGCAATATACTGGGCCAGCTGCTCCAGGCTGCGGCGGCGCAAATCCGCCGGTACCTGCCGCACTGTGATGGCGTGCATATCCACGATGCAGTACAGGCAGTCATATTCATCCTGCAAAGCCACCCAGTTTTTGATGGCTCCCATATAAGAACCCAGCGTCAGATCACCACTGGGCTGAATGCCGGAAAAAATCCGTTTTTTTCTCTCGTCCATGAAAGATAATCCTTCCCTTCTGCGGTTCGTGACAGATCGCCACGATTCTAAGTCGATATTTTATCACAACCCGTTGGAAAATTCAATCTGTCATTGACTTTCGCCGGGATTAAAATATAATTGGTATAGAGTAACGCAAGAATAATCCCGGAGGTATCATCTTCTATGACAATCGACAAGGACTTTTTTGCGCAGATGGAGGCCCGTATCCCCAAGGGTGAGGTTCGTACCCGTTTCGCCCCCTCCCCCACTGGTTATATGCATGTGGGCAATCTGCGTACCGCGCTGTATACCTATCTGATTGCCCGCCATCTGGGCGGCAAATTCCTGCTGCGCATTGAGGACACGGACCAGGAGCGTCTGGTGGAAGGCGCCACTGATATCATTTATAGCACCCTGCGTCAGTGCGGTCTCAACTGGGACGAGGGTCCCGATTTGGGCGGTCCCGTTGGCCCCTATATTCAGACTGAGCGCCGGGACCTCTACGGCAAGTACGCCGAGCTGCTCATTGAGCGCGGCGGCGCCTATCGCTGCTTCTGCACCAAGGAGCGGCTGGAAGAGCTCCACAAGGATAACCCTACGGCCAAATACGACGGTCTCTGTGCCACGCTAACCCAGGCAGAAATTGAGGAAAAGCTGGCTGCCGGTATTCCCTACGTCATCCGCCAGAAGATTCCCCGGGAAGGCACCACCACCTTTGTGGACGCCACTTTCGGTGAGATTACGGTTCCCAACGACACGCTGGATGACAACGTGCTGATCAAGTCCGATGGTCTGCCCACCTACAATTTCGCCAACGTCATTGACGATCACCTCATGGGCATTACCCATGTGGTCCGCGGCAGCGAATATCTGTCCTCCTCCCCCAAGTACAACCTGCTGTATGAAGCCTTTGGCTGGGACATCCCCACTTATGTTCACTGCTCCCCCGTTATGCGCGACGCCCAGCACAAAATGTCCAAGCGTCACGGTGACCCCTCCTATGAAGACCTGATCGCTCAGGGTTATCTGTGTGAGGCCGTGGTCAACTATGTGGCCCTGCTGGGCTGGAGCCCCGGCGGTGAGCAGGAGATTTTCTCTCTGGAAGATCTGGTCAAAATCTTCGACCTCAAGGGCATTTCCAAGTCCCCTGCCGTCTTTGATATCGTCAAACTCAAGTGGATGAACGCCGAGTATATCAAAGCCATGAGTCCCGAGGCATTCTATGCCGTGGCGGAGCCCTACCTGAAGCAAGCCATTACGAATCCGGCTATCGATTTGAAAGCTGTCGCCGCTCTGGTGCAGCCCCGCTGCGAAGTTCTGACCGATCTGGCCGAGCGTGTGGATTTCCTGGACGCCCTGCCCGACTACGATGTACAGATGTACGTCCACAAGAAGTCCAAGACCACGCTGGAAAATTCCCTGCATTCCCTCCAGACGGCTCTGCCGGTGCTGGAAGCTCTGGAGACTTGGAACAACAGTGCCATTTTTGAAGCGTTGGCTGGTCTGGCCGCTGCCCAAGAGGTCAAGAACTCCGTGATGCTGTGGCCTGTCCGTGTGGCTGTCTCCGGTAAGATGTCCACCCCCGGCGGCGCCACGGAGCTGTGCGAACTGCTGGGCAAGGAGGAATCTCTGAACCGTATTCGCAAGGGCATTGAACTGCTGTCTAAATAACCAAAAATATTGCACAAGAACACCGGGAACTGAGTTGCAGTTCCCGGTGCTTGGTCTTTATTTTGGATATTCTGCCTTAGTGACCTGTACAACGGTCCCGGCCAGCAGCAGCAACGCCAGCAGATTGGGAAAAGCCATCAAACCGTTGGTCAAGTCCGCCAGCTGCCACACGGCCTCCACCGACAAATAGGGCGCTGCCGCCACAGCGGCAATACAGAGCCATCGGTACAACCGTTCCGCCACACGGCTACCGTGCGTCAGATACGCCAGACACCGCTGGGCATAGTAATGCCATCCGATGACCGTAGCAAAGGCAAACAGCAGCAGGCTGACCATCAGGACAAACCGACTGAGTGAGGGCGTAAACGGCAAGCCGGATACAAAGGCGGCATTGGTGATGGAGACACCGTCCCCGCTCTGCTGCCATGCGCCGGTCACCACAATGGCCAGACCGGTCAATGTACACAACACAATGGTATCAATAAACGTACCGGTCATGGAAGCCAAACCCTGTCGGCCCGGCCGGATACCCCGGACCATACCGGCGGCAATGGCCGCCGTACCCATACCTGCCTCGTTGGTAAAAAGCCCCCGTGCAATTCCCTGCCGCATGGCGATAAACAGGGAGCCTACCACGCCGCCGGTGACTGCTTTGGGGGCCAATGCACCGGTCAAGACCTGTCCCACCGCCATGGGCAGCGCTTTCCAGTTCCACAAGAGCAATGCGCTGGTCAGCAGAATATAGCCAGCAGCCATAATGGGTACCAGAGTTTCCGCCACCGTACCAATCCGTTCCGCACCACCCAGCAGCACCGCTGCTGTGGCTGCGGTCACTAGTAGCCCGGCCAAAACAACCGCCGGCGGCCGATAGGCACCAAACAGCCATAACCCCCAGGTTCCCTGAAAATCCGGAGCAAAAAACCGTGCCACGGCAGCGCTGATGCCGTGGACTTGGGCAACCGTACCAATGCCGAATGCTCCGGCAAACACAGCGCAGACGGCATAACAGATTGCCATAACCCGGCCTTTTCGTCCCAAGCCTTGTTCCATGTAAATGCAGGGTCCACCGCCCTGGGGACTGGAGTACCGCACAGCCAGCAGTCCCTCGGCATACTGCGTCGCCATTCCCAGGAAACCCGCCAGCAGCATCCAGAATAATGCACCGGGTCCGCCAATGGAAATAGCGTACGCCACACCAATGATGTTACCTGTACCAATAGTGGCGGCCAGCGCGGTACACAGGGCCCGAAATGGCGTGGCTCCTCCCGCTTCTGTCTGCGGACCGAAAGCCGTTTTCAAACCAGTTTTCAGTCCTCGCAATTGGATGCAGCGGAGCCGGATGGTAAACAGAATGCCCACAGCCAAAATCAGACCCATCATGGGCCAACCCCAAACCCATGTGCAGAGTGTTGCAAGCCATGCTCCCATTTTCGCTGCCCCCTTTGTCCGTCGATACTGTACAGTATGCAGTTTCGGAGGCAGTTAGAAATATTTTCTCTTGACAATCGAAATTTTCCATAGTATAATAACCGAGCAATTAAGAGTTGCTGGTATAGCTCAGTCGGTAGAGCAGCTGATTCGTAATCAGCAGGTCGCAGAGCATCAAGAAAGCTGGAACGCATTGAAAACACTATGTTTTCTGGAAACCGTAGCTGCTCCAAAGACTGATTTTGTGTCTTGTTTGTGTCTTATCCCTGAAAAAATGGGTTGTTTATCCCTATATGCTGGTATAGCTCAGTCGGTAGAGCGACGCACTCGTAATGCGTAGGTCGCCGGTTCAAGTCCGGCTACCAGCTCCAGGCCCTCGCCTTTGGCGGGGGCTTTTTTATGCTTTGCGATGAGTGTAGACGCTCCGTCCGCCCAGATCAGAGTGCGGCCCCTCGCCCTGCGTTACAAAAGCAGAGAAAACCATAACCCATTCGGTTTTTTGGGTTTGATTAGGTTTTTCTGGAAAACCCAAAAAGCCGATACAGATACAGAGACAGATACAGAGACAGATACAGATTAACATAGACACAGAGACAGGAAGACACACAGGAAAAGGGGTGTGGGGAAAAACCCACTTTTGAACAGCAACAAAAAGAAAGGCAGTCAGATCTTGCGGTCTGACTGCCTTACTTCGGGGGTTCTATGCAGTTACAGCCTTCTTTCCTTTTGGAGTTGCGAGAACGTCGGCGAACTTTTCAGAGATCTGCGCTGCCTTCTCGTCTGCCGATGCGATGACGTGCGCGTAAATATTGGCGGTGGTGCTGACCTGAGCATGTCCCAGGCGCCGGGAGACCACAACCAGCGGCGTTCCTTCGGCAATCATCAATGAAGCGTATGTGTGCCGCAGGCTATGCACATGAACTTCCGGGAACCCGTGCCGCTGCGTAAAGGCCCTGAACCATTTTGACAGCGCGTCTGGATGAATGGGGGCGCCCTCATCGTTGGTGAAGACGCGCCCGTCCTTGTCCTTCCACCTGTCCCCGCATAGTTCCTTTTGCCCCTCTTGCCAGTCTTGCACCTGCCGAAGAATTAGAAAGGCGGAGCGGGAAAGTTTCAGAGGCCGGGCAGAAGTCTTGTTCTTCGGGGTATCTGTGTAAATACCCTTCCCCTTCACATAGGAGGAAGTCTGAACAATGGTGATGGTTTCGTTTTCAAAATCAATATCTGACCAGCGCAAGCCCAGGAGCTCCCCGCGCCGTAGCCCCGACAGGAGATCAAAGGAGATGGCAGCACGATATTTGACCGGCTCGTCTTGCAGAAGCTCCAGCAGCCGCCGCGCGTCTTTTTCGTCAAGGTGTGCCGCTTCCTTCGACGCCATTTTCGGCAGCTCTGCATTTGCGGCGGGATTGAATGGGATATAACCCCATTTGACAGCCTTTGTGAGAATGGAAGAAATAATGCGGTGATAGCCGCGCACGGTATTTGCGTCCAGCGCTTCGCTTTTCTCCTCGTCTATAAACAGATCGGAGCGGGAGCAGCCAAGGGCGCTTGCAATTTTGGCGGCGCTGTCCTGGTTTATATTCTTTCCATCAACCGCCGCCCGGATGGTATGGAGGGAAAGCCCTGTTTCTTTGGCGAGCTGCTCCCGTGTCCACTTGTTCTTCTTCATCAGGCCGGCGAGATCTACACGGGCGCGGCTCTTAGTGTCCCGCCGCATACTGTCTTCCTGCAAATTGGAATAGAAGGTATTCAGGTGTCCGGTGCGAAGCTCACGCAATTTGATATGGCCGATGCCCTGATAGATCCGGGGCAGCATACGCCGGTATCCATCCACGGTTTTTATTTTGAGCTGTTTTTCTGCGTATTCTTCAAGCCATTTTTCGGCGAAAGTCTGAAATCTGATATTTCCATCCTGAGACGTTCCGGCGGTGACTGCTTCCTCGAAACGCAGGGCTTCAAGTTGGAGTTGCTTCTCGATTTTCTTATGCGACATTCCTTCAGGAGGAGTCCACGTCATAGACTGTTTATGCTGCTTACCGTCCACGCCGTAGCCGTTGGAAACCCGGATAAGGTAAGAGATCTTTCCGTTTTTCCCGGTGCGCTTTGTGATTTGTGCCATTGTAAAAGCCTCCTTGTTTTGCCGCGCCGCCCGTGTTACAATGGCGATGCGGTTTAGATTGTTTGAGTGGTCGGAACTGCATTTTAGTCGCTTCTGTGTTCGCAGCACGGGGGCGACTTCTTATTTTTTCTCACCTGCATCTGACCGCGGCCTCTTGTAGTTTTCCAGAAGAAGCCAGCAATAGCGATTGCACACAGACTGGTAAAAGCTGTCGGTAAATATATCAACGTCTCTCTCCTCAGGATCGGGCAAGAGGTCTACCGCGGCGGATCTTATGCGGCCTTCCACATACTCGCCCAGGCTGTTACCTGATACACCAGTCGCTTTATAAGTCTCCATCAGCTTCAGGAATTGCCAGAATGTTTCGCTTTCAAGGATAGAATTTAGAGCTTCCCAGTATCCCCCGGCGTTTTTCTCCAGGTTTAGGATTGCACATTCAGACAGCCCCGTTTGTTCCCTTATGTCGTTCACTTTGCGGGTCCTGGACTCATATTCCCCGAAGATATAACCGGTGTCACAGTGCAGTGCGGCGCATAAATAGGGCAGCCACTCGATATTGATTTGATTATTCCCTAATTCCCACTGTTTGAGAGTAGCCTCATGCAAAGGGAATTTGCGCCGGTCCTTTTCGGCAAGCTTGTTCACGGTGTCGCATAGTAGTTTCCGCGACACGCCTTCTTTTTTTCGGGCAGCAGACAACCGCTGCCCAATAGTTTTTTTGATTTCACTGGAATTTTGCATAACAAAAGCTCCTTTTATATGAACAAAAAATAATTATATAGTTCTCGACAATTCCAATTATAGCAGATAATATGATGATGTCAACGACGATAACAGAATACCACTCAAGTAATCCAGACTGGAGGTGCAAGGAATGACAAGAGCAAACAGTGACATTCGCGCAGCGGCTAAGAAATTCGGTATCAATCTCTGGATGGTTGCCGCAGAGATTGGAGTCAGTGAAGCAACGCTGTGCCGGCGGATGCGCTTCGAGCTTCGAGGGGATGAAAAAAGCCAGCTTATGAGCGCGATTGAGGAAATCGCCCGAAGGGAGGCGGAAAACCATGCGGATGATGCGGACAATTCCTGAAGCATACGCCTACCTGCTCAAGGAAGATCCTGAAACAGCCATAACAAAAACGGCGCTTCGCCGTATGGTGGTGTCAGGCGCTATCCCATCTGTGAAGGTTGGCAGAAAATATCTTGTTCCCCTGGAAGCGATTGACGCTTACCTCAGCGGCGAGGAACGGGAAGCTCCTTCCCTGGCTGCGCGCGGCATAATCCGCCCGGTGGAGGTGAGGAGATGAGCAGAATATATGACCTCCTGCCGGAGGGGCAGGAAAATGCCATTTCCAGGCGTGAGCTCATCGCCATAACTGGTATGTCGGATAGAGCCTTAAGAAGAACAATAGCCGAAGAACGGCGAGCGGGAGAGCTCATCCTGTCCAGCATGGAATACGGATGCAATGGGTACTTTCGACCATCGCCCGGGAACGCTGAAGAACTCCGCCGCTATATCGCTTCCATGACGAGCCGGGGGCGCGAGACCTTCGCAGTATTGAAGGCAGCAAAAGCCGCCCTTGCGGAGATCGAACACGGCGCGGCAGGGGGTGGAGAAGATGGCGGGAAGTAAGTCCTTCCTGTTCTATTTCGATTGGCGCCAGCATTTGCAGCTGTTGACCGACGCAGAGCAGAGGCAACTAATTTTCGCATTGCTCGATTATGCGGAAACTGGCGCCCTGCCAGAGGATATAACCGGGGCGGCGGGTATGGCGTTCTCCTTCATGCGAGCCCAGCTTGACAGGGATATGGAGAAATACAAAAAGCGCTGTGAGCAGAACCGGGAAAACGGATTAAAGGGCGGACGCCCACCAAAACAAATGGACGGCGGAGACAGATCTACAACGACGCACTAACACCCCGTCACAATGAGAAGAGACGGTGCCGCCCCACTACAAGCGCACCGTCTCTCTGTTTTACGGATGGAGTTGACCCACCAGTAGAACGATTGTATTACGGGCGGGCGCTTCAATCAAGGCAAGGACGGTGTGCAGATATGGGCAGAATGGGGGCGGGCATTGTAACCGCTGCGGAGCTTGATGCCCTGACCCTCAGAGTAAGGGGCCGGGAGTCGGGGGCCATGCTGGAGCTATGGGGGGCCGTGCGGCGGTTCGTGGTCATGTTGGCCCGCCGCCGTGCTGCCTCCCCAGGGTGTCGAACCACGGTGGAGGATCTAACGCAAGCGGGCTTCCTGGCCGTTATCACAACGGCAGATCAGTATGAGCCGGGAGCGGGGCACAGCTTCATACAGGCGCTGTCCTTCTCACTGAGGAAAGCCTTTGCAGAGGAGTCCGGGACCCGCTCCACGAAACGGGACGCCCTGCAATATGCGGACAGCACAGAGACAGCGGCATACCGGGATGACCCGGAGGGGCCAACCGTGGGGGAACTGCTGCCGGATGACGGTGCAGCCCTGGCCTTTATGGGTGTGGATTATGTGGACTTTCTGGAATACTGCCGCCGGGAGATCCGGGCTGCCCTGGATACGCTGCCGCCGGAGTATGCGGCACTGCTGCGGCTGCATTACCTGGAGGGAAAGACGCTGGAGGAGGCCGCCGCCCTTTGTGGATTGTCCAGTAAACAGGCTGCCAGCGAAGCGAAGTACCGGGCTTTGCAGCGGCTGGAGCACGGGAGGCGCCGGCGGGAGCTTCGGGAGTGCCTGGTTGCCTTTAATGATTTCCGGGAATATCAGGAAGCCGCAAAGCGGGATACATGGGCAAAGACCGGTTTGAGCCGGACGGAGGCGGCCGCCCTGGTCAAGATCTGAAGGAGGGGATAGACATGGAACTTTACACGGCGGAAGATCTGAAGCAGATGGGAGAGACCTGGAAGATGCTGGGCCACCTTGAGGAGATCGGGCCGGCGCGGCGGCGGGAGCTGGTGGTTATGGTCCGGGCACTGGCGGAGCGTGCCAGGGAAAACAGGGTTGCCCGGGAATACCTGGAGCGGCACCTTGTCGCGGTGTCCCGCTCCCTGCCGTCTGAGGTAGAGACCTTCCGGGCCTGTTACCTGGACGGCCACCGGCGGGAGAGTGCCCGCCGGATCGGGCGGCGGCTGCATATCGACACAAGCACCGTACACAGGCATAACAGGCGGGTAATGGAAGATCTTCTTGTTTATGTGTTCGGGATCTACGGCGTATTCCAGGATAAAACCAACGGGAGGAAGTGTGAGCCATGAACCAGAGGCGGCGAGCTTTCTGTGAAGCATATCTTTTGAGCGGGAACGCCACGGAGGCGGCCAGAGAAGCCGGTTACAGTGCCCAGAGCGCCCGGAGCCAGGGACAGCGCCTGTTGACTTTTGCAGACGTGCAAGACTATCTTGCGGAACGGAACAAGGAGATCATTGCGGCCGGTACGGCCCAGGTTGAAGAGATCCGCCGGTTCTGGTCCAGCGTCATGAGAGACCAGGGAGCCAAGCTCGGGGACCGGCTGAAAGCGTCCGAACTCCTGGCAAAGACCTACGGCGCCTTCCTTGATCGTGTGGAGGTTGACGCAGAGGTAAAGACCCGGGAGCTCATGGCCGGAATGACAGAGGAAGAACTTCGCGCCCTTGCCCAACTCGACGGTGAGTGGTGACCGACGGAACGGGACTCCATCCAGAAGGCTAAAGAAACCACCTACAAGCGTCGGAACGGCAAAGGCAGGGGAGATTATCCCCCAAAAGGAAAACACCTCTGGAGGGGACAATACAGCCCCAACAGACGGCAGAAAAGCAGAGAAGAGCCAGGGATTTCCCTGGCTCTTTTGTGCTTAAAGATATAGCAGGCCGCTTTCCTTGAAAGTCACGACTCTTTTTCTGGCTCATCCACAGCGGCCGGATTGATACCCAGACGCAAGGAAGCCTTGTCCTGCTGTGCCTGCGTGAGTACCGCCCGCTCGATAAACTGTTCCAGGGTTTCCCCGGTAGCCGCTGCGGCCTTCTGTGCGGCCTCCAGCAGTTCAGGAATAAGAGATACCCCTATACCTTCCTGCGTGGTTCTGCGGACTTCTGAAGAGCTGCCGGAGCCGTCCCGCTCCATTGCCTCGCTGATTGCACGGCCTATGAAGCCGTTTACACTCTCACCCTGGGCCGCTGCGTGGGCTTTGATTGTGTCTTTCTGACCTTTTGGCACGGTCAATTCCATGCGGTCATAATTGGCCTTTACATACTTGTGAACCGCTTTTTGCTGCGATTTTGATATTGCCATTGTGTAACCTCCTTTTCCCGGGGGGCGGTCCAGAAGGACGCCACCTTCTCCAGTATGGCCTTATTATACCGCAAACATCTACTCCCGTAAATATAAAATATTGACAACAATATTCCCGTAAATATGTATATCCTGTCAATAGATATATTCCCGTAAATATGTTATTCTATCATTGTCAGGAGGGCAAAGAGATGCGACAGGTGGACCGGGGACGAGCCGGATGACCTCTCTTCAATCTCGAGCCCCAGGGCAAGGCCCGGCGAAGGTGGACGGGAGTACCGGAAGGGAAAGCAAGAACACCACAGAAGAGCGGACAGGGATATGATAAGACGACCCCGTGAGGC
>ERZ1643251.3158-NODE-3158-length-15645-cov-15.214881_pt1 | contig 15645 bp, 11 predicted proteins | sample MGYA00579261_ERZ1643251 | MGnify/ENA primary metagenome ERZ1643251 (study PRJEB29033, sample SAMEA4952267) | chicken gut metagenome | biome: Broiler Chicken; feature: Gastrointestinal Tract; material: Caecum | place: Ireland | collected 2018 | study: Broiler...
TGCCCATGCGCACGGAGATGGACTGGCTGATATACAACGCCCCGCTCGAGTACGCCCAGATGGCGCTCGACGGTACGCTGGAGCAGTACCTGCGCGAGGCAGCTGGGACGCATGGGCTTGAGGATTGAGGGGTGCTATAGGCAAAAATAAAAGGTCGCGTTTTGCGACCTTTTATTTTTTGCTGACGGTGTCGTGAAACGCGACATCGTCAGCAGGATTTTGATGAACTTGGAAACGCTTTACAACGGTCTCGATTTACAACGCATTGTCTATCATCTCTGAAATAGCGCTTTTGCCGCGCTTATTGCATTTGAACAGGGTGTCCCAAATATTCAGGCACGCATTAACAACTTTTTCATTACCGTCAGCCATGTCGTAGGCCCTGAGCGTAAAACTGGCCAAGATTTTCAGTTCATAAGAGGATGTCAGCTCATCATCTGTGTTAAACAGAGCTTCGGTCATAACCTCGACGATTTCCGCGTATTCACATATTTCGTTGTCGGGAATATCTTTTAGATGGTCCAAGAAAGCAAATGGCAAGTCGTTTTTCATCTGTAACGCGCCAAAGACATCAGTAGGCCTTTATCCCTTTTTATTCTAACGGTGTTTGAGTAAAACAATCTGGAAAATGCCGGCAAGCTTCCATTTGTAATCTCAAGAAAGTGCTCAAGTATCTGCATACTTCTGGGATAGTCTTTTTGATGTTCCATCATGTGCATTGCCTGAATGCATATTCTGCCCTGCTGGCCTTCGTCAAAATTACGGGTCAGTATTTCTTCCATGGCCAGGTCGTCTTCATAGAAAACTGAGGCTGCGCACAGAGATGCGGCAGCAAGTTCTCTTAATTCGCTGTCTTCTGCGCCGCAGGCGCTTAATAGCGTTTTCCTGAAGTAGGCCGGATCCTTTTTATACTCGCGAGATATAACTTCCCAGATATCAGGGAACGCGATTATTCGTATATCCTTATCAGCAAGCTGCTTAAGAAGCCGAACAGTGAATTCAGCATTGACGTTATAACAGGCCAACACACACGAGCCCAATGCAAATCTTACCACTTCGTCGCCATCACTACGCAGCCTCGAGATAATGGGCATAAACTTTTCTGCCAACTCTATGTGGTTCCATATAAGTTTGGATATTGTATGTACTGCGCAGCTGCGAACGCAGTTCAGAGACTTGTCCAGTAGTTGTTGTGCGGTATATGAATGTGGGTCGTTTTCGCCAACCTCAGGCTCAGAGTAGTCAAGTGCCATTCGAGTGATTGAATCCAAAACTTCCTCAGACCAATGAATGTCCGCACGCTCTCCTACGAGGTCGGCAACAGCTAAGGCAACGCCGCTATCTCCAACTGAGCAATACTTTTTTACAACTTCAACGATAAGGCTGTCGGTAGGTTTTTCAGGCCCATCTTTATATTCACGCAGGGCGTAGAGAACCGAGCGGATATAACCAGCATAACAATTTTCCGGAAAGGATAGGGACAGCTTGGCAAACCGAGCCGGCTCAGCTTTAGCCTGAGTGCTCAAAGATGATGCAAACGCTGGATGTGTTGCCTCTACACCCCGTTTGTACCTTGTGGAAAAAATCCAGCCTTTGTTCATTCTTTCGTTTGGGGTAGAGATGATCTTTATCCAGCTCTTGTCGCTCAGACGGCCGGTATGGCCATCAATTGGGGATAGAACGGGGCCTCCTTCACTGAAGTAAAAACCGTGATAATATGGTATACTATCGATATTTGCATTTCGCCCGAGCACTTGAAGCAATTCTTTGCCTTTCCTGGATATGCGGCGACTATCCAGAGTCGGAAGCATTTCTTTTTGGAAGTGGCCCCAGAATGGAATATATGAAGGCGCACAGTCAGGAACCCTGTTGCGCTCGATGCGCAATTCGTATATCTTTGACATGCGCTTGGGCTGGTCTTTCCAGTAATATATTTTTTCCTCAATTGCGTTGAACAAATCATTACTGCAATGGGGAGAAAACTTTTTGAGAATTTCCTTGGAACAGCACAAATAGTCGCGGGGGCTATCAGAGTAGACGAAAACACGCCGGCCAAAGTCCTCGAGCAGCCAGTTCACCACAAAATCGCTGAAATCTACAGGAAGGCTTAAGAGCGCGTACATTATTATTTCATGCTGAACTATGGTGCCGGAATATGCCATATTATCAATTGTTCTTATTAGCTCGTTTGGCTCTTTTAATGCAAGCTCATTAAAAGCGGTTTTTGCAAGGGTAACAAATATCCGCTCCATCCCTTCGTTGTATTCCGAACTAATCCAACATCTTCGCTCATCACCATATTCATAATAGGGTTCGGGCGCAATGCAGTCTTCTGTTTGACGGCAGATCTCAGGGAAGATCACCTCAATTATTTCCTTGTGGTTTTTTCTGGAGAAGGAGCCCAGTTCATCGTCCCCGCACAAAAGGCTGTGCTGGAGCTGAAGAGATTTACGGTTTTGCAGCCCTATCAGCAGCAGCGGTACGGCCCGTTGTGAGCCGCTCTTTACAGCATAGGTGACACTGAACAAATTGTTGAGCAGAGTCGGGTGTTTACGCAGCAGCTCCATCCTAAAGCTGAACATATCCTCCGAATCGTTTGTCGGATCCATACAGAGAGCGCAATATATAAGCTTGTCATTCTGCTCGGACTCAAACGCATATGGGCGAAGCTTTTCTACAACGAAGTCCGGAGCAACATCGCTGACGGAGCCCAACAGGCCCAGCGTTTCCGGCACGAGCCACGTCTCGGGTTCGAGCGGCATAACAAACGCGGGATGGCCCAGATAAACGGTGCGTATGATGCAGTCCTGCCATTCCTGAATTTGATATTGCTCTTCCGTAAAGGCCAAGATTAGCTTGTCAGGTTCCGTACATTGCCCGATGACTTCAAACACCGTGCATTTGTAGTAATATCTCACATTCTCTGATGTAAGCAGATTCCGGCACTGTTTCAAAAACATACGCCTGTCAGAATCGATCAGGTTCTGGAGCACCAGCAGTACGCGATACCGCATATTGGGGATCTGCCTTTCCTGCGACCCGATGATATCAACAATGCTGCCGCCCGCGTAGATCTTCCTGATGGCGTCAGCTGCAATAAAATAGTCCAAAAAGCTCTGATGGACAAAAGCTATGAGATGATTTATACGTGCGATAAGACAGCAGGACTCAAGCATAGAAAGCTCGCTTTCCCTGTCGATGAACATGGACTCCGGCAATACGAACACGGCATTTGTGTTCATGCTGTCCACTATGGCATCTTTGCACTTAACAATATTTTCCTTCTGCGCACCTGCTCTCTCACAGCGCGATAAGATATCCTGCCACCACGCATTCATCAGCTCATATACAGATTTGATGTTGTTTTTCTGATCGGTCCGATCCAACATACACCATACATACAGAGACGATGGAAAGGTTAACATCTTCCTCGTCCTTTCCGTCAGACTCTGGTAATCAGATCCGATGATTTCTTCAACGACCTGAGGCTCAAGCGCATCCACACATATTTTTACCCAGCAGATCTTGTATCTGCTGTCAGAACTGTCTGTTAAGTCTCTGAGTCCACTGTCGTTTTCCAAGTCAAATGTTCTTGAAACCAAAACAACAGACACTTTTCCGTTTTCATATCTGTTTACGCTCAGCGCCTGGCTTATCATTTCTTTACACACATCCAGAGCGGTAGCGGAATGTGCGCTCGTCCACCTGAGGCAATCCAATTGGTCAAGTATAAGAACGCAGGGTCTTCCCGCTGCATGTTCGCTCAGGCAAAACACCGGAGACTGCGGAAGCCCAAGGCTTTGCCCGTATGTGTCGGCTGAAACAGAGGGAACCATTTTGTCAAGCTTTATACCCAGAAATAGAATGTTTTCCTCGCTCAGGCGCTGCCTGAGTTCTTCCACGCACCCGCTTTTACCTGAGCCCGCTTTGCCGTGGATTATGATTGAACGTCCATTCTTTAGCGCCTCGAGGGCCTCATCAGTTTCAGGACGATGAAGCATTTTATTGTTGATGGCCCTGAATTCACCCCAATAGCTGTCGTTTAGAGCTTGTATGCGAGGCAGCACCATGCTGTTTTTAATGAGGCTGCGAAGCTGCACGTTGTTTTCTTCCATATATCTTACAACGTCAGCCGATGTAAGGGAGACCCCGAACCGGTAGCGGTCAACCACTATGTGTTCCAAGAGCAGCCGCGCCTGATCACAATTTCCTGTAAACACCAGACCGATCTGTTCATTCAAATCTTCGAGGGCTTCATTGCCATATGGATTTACTTCAAAACTGCAATGAGCCAATATGCAAACGAGCCTGTTTAATTCCTCGGGCTTGTCTTTGTCGAGGCAGAAGTACCGTGCACATTTGGCAAACAGCTCGGCGTATACAGAACCGGGTGGAGCCTGAAGCGTACAGAACTCCGTTGCTGAGCAGTTTGAGCGAGCTCTCCTGCACAGCTCATCGAGGCGTGAGTAATTGAGCGGCGACATGAAAACATATCTGCTGCCGGGTGAGCTCTCTATATGGGCTTTTGCCCGGTCAAAGACTCTGTGCCTATTCAAATCTGAAAGCGACCAACCGCCGCTGCCGACATTGCTTGCCTTGCACTGATAGTAGGTTTTACAGCCATCAAGCTCTGTGACAACAAATTCCACTCCGTCGCCTTCGGGACCGAGAGGTTCCACAACGATTGAGGCCGTCTTTTCCAGGACCAGCCTGAGTAACTGCTTCGCCAGGCATCTATTCTCATATTCGTTGCCAAATTTGTCGGATCTTCCGCCCACTTCCGGACTCATATTAGGCTCCTTTCGTAATCGAGTGATGATCTGCCGGTGTTTTCTGCAGCTTCTTTTATCCTCGCCAGTATCGCCTCGTCCGCCGGACAGAAGTCGTAGGCGTCTATCTCGTCCGGCGTTATCCAGCGCAGGGCGTTGTGCTCGAGCAGCTGCGGTTCGCCCTCGGCTATGCGGGCGCTATACAGCGTGAGGTGCACGGTGAGGTTGGGATAGACGTGCGTGACCTCGGTGAACACGTCCCCGACGGCGACAGTGATGCCCAGTTCCTCGCGGCACTCGCGCACCAGGGCCTGCTCCTTCGTCTCGCCCGGCTCGACCTTGCCGCCCACGAACTCCCACAGCAGCCCCCGAGCCGTATGCGCCGGCCGCTGGCATATCATGAGCCTCCAGCCCTCCCAGATAAGGGCCGCGACTACTTCCGTCATGTCTGTGCCTCGATTCGATGGGGATATGCAAATTATACCACAAGCTGCGCCAATATGCTACTGACAAACCTGAGTGGAGCCGCGTTTTGCGGCTCCACTCAGGTTCATATCAAAATATAGTGCTGCTACTGGAATACCCTGATGTACTCCATCCGGAGCTCGTCGGGCAGGGCTGTGGGGACGCGTCCCATCGGCTGCTAATCGAAAGTGCTGCCGACGGCGAGATTTATGAGCAGGTAGAAGGGGCGGTCGAAGGGCGCGGGGTGCTCAATGCCCGGGGATTTGGACGCCCAGGCGCACTCATATAGAATAATTGCGGTGCTACTGTAAAAACAAAAGGAATTAAACAGACGGCAAGCAATGTGAGTGTCCGGACACTCACCCAACATGCTCAGCGCGGGAGCATGGCGGCACGATGTTTATGACGGGGGCTTGATACACCGTTGACGTCAGAACATATAAAGCAAAAGGTCGCAGTAAGCGACCTTTTTTATATTTGCTGATGGGGTCGCGTTTCTCGACCCCATCGGTGCGTTCCGAATTGGAACGCACCTAATTTCACATATTCTCCAGCAGCTTCAAAACAGCCTCGCGCTGCTTCGGTGTCAGCGCCGACCAGTGGTCCAGCATTTCGCGCTGGTCATCAGTGAGCGATACAGCCTCGCCGCCTTCGTCAAAAAACTGTGACAGCGTAATGCCGAAGCCCCTGCACACCTTGTCAAGCGTCTGTATCGTCGGCGTCTGGTTCTTTCGATACCAAGTAGAAATCGTCGATTGTGTCAGCCCGCTGTTCTTGGCGAGGTCGTATTCCGACCACCCTCGCTGAAGCCGGAGCCTTGTTATCTCTGCAAGAATGTCTTTCATAAGCCCACCCGCTGCTGTGTTATTGCGTTTATTATACTTCGGCGTGAGCTTGCAAATTAGTTGTTTATAAAGTATAATAATTAACGTTATAACGTAGCAGCGAGGAGGAATGCCTGTGCCAAGTTCAAATAACCATGACCACAACGTCACAGAGATCACCGCGACGGTAATGGTTCAAACCGAGGCGGCATTAAAGCGGATGATGGAGAGTACACAGCTGACGATTGGTGAAGTCATAGACCGGCTTGCCCTGCAGATGACGCCGCGTGACAAGGAGACTGCGGCTGTCCTTGCCAGCGAGCGGGTCGCCATGTGCTTCTCTCAGCTGCCGAAGGCTCAGTCCATGGCGGCATACCTTGAGTTCTTGACCATGCTTGCATCCATCCTCTCACCCAAGGAGCTGGATGAGCTGTGCTCGGGTGCCGAACAGCGTCGCATCGAGCTTATGCAAGAGCTTGAAGGCTGACTACCCTCACAATCGTATCATCCGTTTTCCCTGCTTCTCGGCCAGCGCGGCGAACTTGGCTGCGCCGCCCCAGCTGTGATGCACATAGGTCACGACATATTCTGAGCGCTCGAGCATCCAGCGGTTGCGCCGTTCGATGGCGTAGCGGGGATGGACGAGCTCCAGCCCTTCCGGGAACATCGTGTCGTCAAAGCCGGCTCCGGCGCCCTTGGGCAGATACGCAAGCACGACGCCGTAACGCAGGCCCAGCTCGCTGAGTACGCTGCGCACCTGGGCATCGAAGCGGCCATTGTCGCCCACATAAAACATATCAACGCCGTCATCGGCCAGCCGCATAACGGCATCCCGAAGTTCGCTTCGGAGATCGGGGCACTGGCTGTGTCCGAAAAAGGTGCAGGCCGGCATATTCGCGCCTCCACATAACAAATTACATGGAGCAATTATAATTTGTTATGTGCTATATATCAATAGTCTTGTATCATCTAATTTGATTTTTCGGCTCACGGGGTAAAATTAAGCCGAGGTGAGTTTGATGAATAAGACTCAGCGCGAATTTGATAACCGGGACAAGTTCATCGAGCTCGGCTACAACATCGCATACTATCGCAAGCACGCGGGTCTGACGCAGGAGCAGCTTGCCGAGCGCGTCGGCATCAGCCGGCAGCATCTCGGCGCGATAGAAGCGCCGAATCTGGTGCGTCCGATCTCACTGGAGCTGCTGTTCAACATCGCCGATGTGCTGGACATCCCTGCCTACAAGCTGCTGCGGTTCAGGGATGAGGAGTAAAATTATTTGCGAGGGCTACTGCGTTTCACAGTAGCCCTCGATTTTGCTTTCAGGCTGACTAGCAGACAAAGAAGTCCGGCTGCCGTTACTTACGGCAGCTGGACTTTATATTACGCCACATACGGGTAACGTATGTAGACGTATTCGTATATTTTCCGTCTGTACTCGTTCAAGCTATTATCATAAGCGGGCGGCAGCTCCTTCCAGAGCGTATCTCTAATGAGCGCATCCACAGCAGATCGGGTTTCTTCCTTGTCCCGCCAATGGTCCAGTTCGGCTATTTTAGCCTTCACTTTTGCAAGCAGCTCAACCGAGATTTTCTTAATTGCCCGTATGTCTTGCTTAGATAGATTCTCCGAAAACAGCAAGTCGTACATAGATAGCTCCTCGTCACTTGAAAAGCCCTCACGCACATATCGCTGTTCCTCATGATCCATGCTTCTTGCCAGATCAATTAGGTCCATAAATGTCTTCTCAATCGTGGCACGATCCTGCTCGCTGTTGTACTCTTCAATTATTGCCTGGTAGCGCTCATAGTAGTTAATCCTTTGAGGATTTGAAAAGAGCAAGGCATCCAGCCGCTCTTGTATCAAATCATCAAGATCCTTAAGCAGCAAGTTCTTTTGCTTTGCTTTTGCAAATTCCAGGCGGAGCAAATCGAAGTTTATCTTACTAATGTCAAATTGACGTGAAGCGACGAGGCCAGGTGCAGGCGGTTCTACCTGTACGTACTCGCTTATAATGCCATTGATCTCAACCATAAGGTCCACATTGCTGGCATGTTTTCGCTCCTTTTGAAGAGCGTGCAATATGGCAACGACCGCATCGTACTCTTTACGTGAATTCCCCGAAATGTCATCTCGGTCAGCATACTTCATGAGTCGTATCAGCTCATTGGCGTAGGTCTGGAACCTCTTACGGTCTTCCAGCGTGCTGCTTACTGCGTCAGCGCCATCCTTCAGCAAAGCCATTCTGACAAAATACTCGGCATCTATCAAATCCTGCAAATTGAACCCATGGTTCGAAAGATAGTCCTTCGCAGCAGAAATGGTGTCCAGTATACGCGCAATGAGCTCTTCCTTGTCCACCGTCGGATCGGCCCCATTTTGACCGCCAACATTAGCAGTATAATCAGCCAGAGCTTTACGCAGCGCTTTAACTATTCCTATGTAGTCGATAATCAGCCCATTGCTCTTACCATCAGCTACACGATTTGCACGGGCTATTGTCTGCATCAGAGTGTGCGCTTTTAACGGCTTATCAAGATACAGGCACGACAAGCACTTGACGTCGAAGCCGGTAAGCCACATGGCACAGACGAACACAATGCGCAGAGGGTTATCTGAGTCTTTAAACTCTTTGTCCAGCTCGCGTTTCTCCATTTTGTTCCGGTGGTACTTAATATCAAGCTCCCATTTTTTGAATGTCTGTACCTCGTTTTGCTCCTGGCTGATCACCACGGCCATCTCGGTTTCCTTCATCCAGGTGATCTTACGTTCAAGCTCTTGAGCTTCCTGCTGTGTGGCGTGTTTGATCTGGCCTTCCAGTTGCTTGATTTCCAGAGCCCAATACTTCTGTGCCAAATCGTACATACGCACGCAGGTTGCCTTGTTCAGGCATACGAACATAGCCTTGCCACTGGTCCACAGGTCAGAGTAGTGCCCTACAAAGTCTTTAGCAATGGAGTCGAGCCGCTGTTCCGCGGTCAGCAGATGGATCTCCTTTGCAAATTCCCTCTCCAGTTTCTCCTGCTGGTTTACGTCCAAGTCTGCCTGTTCAATGGCATCAAGTATCCTGGTGGTGATCTCCGGATTGTGAAGGTCCGCAATCTTATCCCCGCGGTTTTCATAGTACAGGGGAACTGTGGCTCCGTCCTCTACCGCGCGCTTAAAGTCATATACAGAGATGTACCCGCCGAAGGTCCGCTCGGTGATGTTATCGTTGGACATCAGCGGAGTGCCTGTAAAGCCGATTCGTGAAGCTGTTGGCAGCAGATGCATCATATTGTCGGCGTATATGCCGTACTGGCTGCGATGTGCCTCATCCGACATAATGAGAATGTCGTGGTCCGGATAGATGGGTTCGGGATTGGATTTATTAAACTTCTGAATGAGCGTGAATATAAAGCTTGGGTTGCCCCTTAGTTTTTGCACGAGATCATCGCCGCTGGATGCTATAAACTGTCCCGCCTTTGCCTTCCCCAGCAGACCGCAGTTTTCAAATGTATCGCTGATCTGTTTGTTCAGCTCATCACGGTCTGTGAGAATGACTATCGTCGGCGACCCCTCAAATTTGCGCCTTATCTTCTGCGCCAGGAATACCATGGAGTAGCTCTTGCCGCTGCCTTGAGTGTGCCAGAAAACGCCCAGCTTGCCATTATTCAGTTTGCGGTCAACATAGGCCCTCACCGCCTCGTTAACACCGAGGTACTGATGATTCCGTGCCAGTATCTTGACCGTATGCCCGCCGGAATGGTCGAAAAGGATGAAGTTTTCCAGCAAGTCAAGGAAGTTCTCTTTCTTACAGATGCCGCGGAGCATCGTCTCAAGGGCTACGCTGCCCTGCTCCTGCTCGTTCAGGCGTTTCCACTCATGGAAGAACTCATATGTACTTCCCAGCGTGCCCACCTTGGCCTTCATCCCGTTCGAGAGGATAAGGAAGGCGTTGTAGTAAAACAGGTGCGGAATGGTATCCAGGTAGTCGGTGTAGTTGTTTGCGTAAGCGTCCTGAACATCGACCGTGTTCTTCTTCAGTTCTACGAACAGAAGCGGAATGCCGTTGACGAATCCAACTATGTCAGTACGGCGTCGGTAGAGTTCTCCGTGGATCTTCAGTTCTTTTATGGCCAGAAAGTGATTTCGTTCCTGATCGTTTGGATGCTGGAAATCTATGACCTGCGTGCGCTTCTCTTCTGTTTTTCCATCCGGGCGTTTTACAGTGACTGGTATGCCGTCACGGATAAGAGCGTACTTCTCCTCATTGACCTGCATAAGGGAGGCCGTAGACAAATGCGCCTCCATTTTCTTCTGCGCCTCATCGGCCTGAGCGGGAGTGAGCCACGGGTTGAGGCGCTTTAGAGCCTGCCGAAAATATCTCGTGAGCAGGATCTCGCGATAGCTTGTCCGCCCGAAAGTGCCGTCCTTGCCCAGCTTCTCGGTGTTGTAGGCATACGCCACCTCCCAGCCCAGCTCCTGCGCCAACAGGTGCCCGGCCGATTCCTGGACAAGTATATTTTCGGAGTACTCGTAGCTCATAAAATCACCCCTCCGGATTGATTTTTGTCCACTTCTCAATTAGATAATTTATAAACGCTGAACAAGAAATCAGCATATATTTTGCATCCTCGGCAGGGGCGTTTGTGAAGTCTATACCTCCATGCCGGATACCATCTTCATCAGATGTATACCCGTATAAAGCAGAAAACGCGCTTTCCATGGATGGATGAATATGTATCCCTTTATCCTTTAACTTCTTAATTGTCTTTCCTAATGTTGCTTGTGACCCTGTTTCGCTGGTAATAATGCAGCATGTTGCTTCAACTGCACTAATGGATTCTTTGATTGAATTTTCATAGTCAGGTTTTTTCAAATCCGAATATAGGGAAAGTGCTTTTCTAATGTGTGTACTTACAGACTCATACTTACAATTTATTGTACATTCAATTTCCTGAATCTCTGGCCCATTAGTAATTGGAACAACTTGGCCTGCAATTACTCTATATCCCGCCTTTTCTTCCTCAAGTAAATGGTTGTACTGCCCAATACGTTCATTCCTGTCTTTTTGCTCTATGCTGGACAAATGTATTTCAATAAAATCATACACTTCAAACCAGTGACTGTCATGTATCAAATAGTATTCTACCTGTTCCAATATGCTGCGCTCTTTGGTAAAACTGACATTGAATCCCAATTTGTCTGCTATAACTGCTTCAATTGCTGGTTTTCCACTAAGCGCTTGTGAGATTCTTGGAGATGAAAAGCCTCCGGCTTGAATCTCTGACAAATAAAACAAGTTCCATATTCTAACTCGAAGGGCGTCGGAAATAGATTCGTGCTGAATTTCTTTTACCAACTTATACCCAAATTTCTCAGAGAACATTATTACACCTCCACTTCACCGCTCATCAGTTTGGGCAACAGTCGGTCACGGGCTTCTTGTCCCCAGCAGCATTGATCTCGGCATGATTGAATTTTTTTGAAAACGGGATCAGTAATCTTTTCAAAATCATCCGCAATACCTTTTGATGGTAGCAATATAATTTCTGATTTCAAGTATTTGAAATGCCGTGCATAATGATAATTCGATAGATCAATGTTCATTAAGCTACAATACAATAATCGTTGAGGCATTCTTTCAGAAGCGCTGATAATCAGTTGCGTTCCATCTGCACCCTTTGCAAACGGGAACTGTACTAGTTTTAATATTCGGGTATGGTCTCCAAAAACAATTATTGGAGCTTTCGATTTTACAATAGCCTGCACATCATTGGTATATCCGGCAATAAATTCACGACTTTGGTCGATCACTGGAATCTTTCCATTTGGCAAATACTCAGAAGTCGGGATTTGTTTTGTCCTATCTACTTTCCCAATCAAAGATCCAACCGGCATTCTGTCCCACCCCTCCGGCACGCCATCCACGATTTTGGTGTGCTCATGGCCGGGGAAGCGCAGGTTTACAAACCACTCTTTGTACAGCCGCTGCGCCGCTTCTTCCAGCAGTTTGATCTGCTTTCGGTTGTTCTCAATAAGGTCGTCATAGGCAGAGAGAACATCGGCAATCCGGCGCTGAGTTTCCATTGGTGGCACAATAATTTCAATATTCCGTAAAGATGTCAGGCTCACCGTTCGCTGTGCTGCCCCGATAGCGGCTGCGTCCGCCTTCATATAGAAATTCCTGCTTAACATTTTGTAGTATAAAAAGCGTGCATTTACTTTTTTATTTGGACGCAAGATTGCAATGTGACGCTGGAATACAAAAGGCTTGTCATCTTTTATGAAAACTGGAATGCCAAATGAGCCAACAACCGAGTATAAAATATCATTTTTCTTAGCCTTACGCTTGTAGTCTAGCTTTTCGTAGTAGCTCTCAGGTACAAACATAGAATTTTTGAAGTCAAATTGGTTATTTACAATGTTTGCAATTGTTACAAATGGAATACCACTATCTGATTTTGGCGGCGGTTGATGATCTCCATCAGCAATACTTACGCAACAATCAATCAGTTTTACTTTCTCCCAACTCACAGTCCCATCTCCTCCCAATTCCTCGAGATGGTCGCCATGAGGCGATTGGACTCCTCCTGTAGAGACAGCAGCTCCTTGTGGATCTCGGTCATGCGTTCGTGGAAATCCACGCTGTCGTCCTCAACAGGCGCCACGCCCACATAGGCGCCGGGAGTGAGAGAATAGCCTTTGTCCTTTATCTCCTCCATGGTGGCGATCTTACAAAAGCCGGGAATATCCTTGTATTCGCCATCTCCGAACTTTTCCGTCAGCCAGAGTGCAGCTTCCACGATATCAGTGCAATATTTGAAATACTCCAAATCTGTGTCCAGCGCGTTGCTCAAACGCTTTTTATCTTTCTTTGCAGCATTTTCGATTTCTGCTTTCTTTGCGGCGCTGTGTGCATCACGCGCCGCTGCTGTTGCTGTAAGAAGATTTGAAAGCTGCTGAATATCGTTGATAGAAAGCATCTGCTCAGTCAGTTCAGCAGAAATGCCCATTTCTTCGAACGGCATCGGCATCGCATGTATGTACTCAAAATACTGTTTAATGAGACTTTCGTATTTATCGGTCTCGCCTCGATACAGCCACACGATGGCGTTCAGATTCTTGAGCTGCCACTCGCTCCACTCGTTGAGAGTGCGGTCCACCACGGTGTAATAGTTCCTGGCGTCGATAAACAGCACCTTGTCTAGCAGTTCTTCCTTCTTGCCCTTGTCAAAGAACCAAAGGGTGCACGGCAGACTCCTGGTGTAGAAAAAGTTGTTGCCCACGCTGACCATGACATCAACGTGTCCGGTCTGCACAAGTTTCTCACGGATGTCCTTATCCTTGCTCTGGCTGTCCGTAGCAGAGGAAGCCATGACGAAGCCCGCCCGGCCGCGTTCATTCAGGTATGCGTAGAAATAGGATATCCAAAGATAGTTTGCGTTGCCTATCTCCTTGTTTTTATTCACAGCGGGCAAGCCAAACGGCAGGCGTCCGGCGTTCTGAGCCGACTCTGCCTTAACTTTGTCTACATTGAACGGAGGATTAGCCATTACATAATCGCAGCTGCCCTCCAAATTGTGTGCGTCGTGGTAGAACGTATTAGCCTCGTCGCCGGATTTTATGACGCCGGCAAGGCCATGTACTGCCAGATTCATTAGGCAAAGCTTGGCATTATACTCCACCTTTTCCTGGCCGAAAAAGGTCATGGTGTTATTGGCGCGCATTCCGGCTTGCTCTACAAAGTCGCCGGTCTGGACAAACATACCGCCGCTTCCGCAGGCCGGGTCCAGCAGAACGCCCTGAGTAGGTTCCAGCACATTGACGATCATCTTAACAAGAGACTTGGGGGTAAAGAACACTCCGTCGTCTTGGGCGATGTTTTTAGCAAATTTGTTAAGAAAATACTCATAGATGCGCCCGATAATGTCCCCACCGACGTCATCAAGAGCGCTGTTATTGAATATGCGAAGGAGTTCCGACAACAGTTCGTCGGAAAACATGGTATAGTCCTTAGGCAACACACCGTGCAGCTGTTTGCTCTGCTGTTCGATGAGCTCCATCGCGTTGTTTACTACTTCGCCAAGGCTGCTCATTGTCTCGCCATTTATATTTTTAATGCCAGCAGATGATACATCACTCGGCAATTCGACAAGGTAGGAATACTGAGCTTCTTTTGGCAGGAACAAAGCGCTGCGTGATATAAAATCTCCGGCTTCAACAGGCAGTACTTTCCCTGCCCGTACTGGTCTATCCTTGAGCACTTCCGCTTCTACAAGCCTGAATCGACTATATGCATATCTGAGAAATATGAGCCCAAGAACAGGCATACAATATTGGTTTGATGTAAGCTTAGACCCAGCCCTCAGCAAATCCGCGGATTCCCAGAGCTCATCTTCTAGCTTTCGGATGTTTATCATAATCGTCCTCCAAAAGAACAGCACTCCAATAAGTGGCGAAATCTGTATCTAATTATAACTGTAATACCGCCCACTTTCAAGCTGACTAATCACGAATAGCTGCAAGCAGGGCAAAGAGGGCCCCATTTTGCAAAAGCTCTCCCAGTTGAATGACTGGGAGAGCTTTTCAGTTGCGCGCCGCAGACGGTTCAACCAACGATAACGAATAAGATGCCACCAGTGGAATGTTTTCCAAGCCTATTCAAACGCCACCAGCAGTTTCTTCACCAACTTCTCGCCTGCGTGGGCGCGAAGATAGCTTGCGGCCTGCTCGGCGAAACGGTGTGTTTTAACTGTATCCAGCTCAGCGAGAGCTATGATCCTGAGCTCGCCGTCAGGGTCGAGGGCGAACTCGCCCCAGTCGCCATCGCCATCGGCCTGGTAGCGGTAAGTACCCTGCGGCGTGCGCTCGATGCGTACTGCGTGCAAGGCACCGAGCTCGACCATCCCCAGCGTGAGCTTTTCCACGGCGCGGCGGTATGCACGCTCTGCCGTGCGCGGGCTGGAAGCCTCGAACGCTATTGCTAGCTCCTCAAAGCTCAAGCGCTCGCTCAGCGGCGCGACCCGCCCGCAGGTCATGCATATGGCGCAGCGCTTTTCCAGGAGCGTCTGCTCCCGGAAGCTCAGCTTTGCAAACGCCGCTCTCACCTTCTCAGCCAGTATCCCGCCATGAAGTATGCTCACATAGTCCCAGGTGCAGCTCGCCTCGGCGTCGCTCTCAAGAGATGAGACGCTCAGCGCGAGCTGCGCCGTCTTTAGAAATCTCCCCGCGGCCGCTTCCGAGCAGCCGCGCTTTTTTATGAACTCCCTTTGCGAATCGCCCTGCGTTGAGCCATACATGAGCGCGGCCATCTGCCGCACAGCCTTGTACTCGTCAAGGCTTGAAAACGAGCCCGCCTCCTCGTGCATCCGCGCCCTGAGCAGCGCATTTTGCACGTCATGGCGGGCAAAGGTCTCAAAACGCGGCCCCATGCGCGGGTCAAAGGCCTTCCAGCGCTCGAGCATTGCGGCGGCGCAGGCGAGCTTGTACTCCAAGAGCGTCTCCGCGTCAAATGCCCGTTTGCCGAGAAATCTGCGCACGCGCTCGTTGAGCTGCGGCTCGTAGTAGTGCAGGAAGGCCGCGAAGCCCTCGCTCTCAGGCT
>ERZ1643251.3163-NODE-3163-length-15626-cov-7.551024_pt1 | contig 15626 bp, 21 predicted proteins | sample MGYA00579261_ERZ1643251 | MGnify/ENA primary metagenome ERZ1643251 (study PRJEB29033, sample SAMEA4952267) | chicken gut metagenome | biome: Broiler Chicken; feature: Gastrointestinal Tract; material: Caecum | place: Ireland | collected 2018 | study: Broiler...
TTACAGAAATAAAAAAAGAGTCACCTAGTCTAATATACTAAGTTGACTCCATTGAGCCCATATAATCAGGGAATTTTAAAGTTAAAATGTAAGCTGGTGGCAAACTGGTGGCACTTTTAAAGTGATTTTTAACTTAATATGATATGTTTTTTTAGAAACTACGGAAGCTATTTCGTAGTTTTTTTGTTGTTTCTTACACCATCTCCTCAATATGTCGTAGGAAAGGACTTATTTTGTTACCAGAGCGTATAAAGTCAGCTTGAAACTTTATATAGCATATGTGCTCATAGATGGGAATTTATACTATGATAAATGATAATATTATGTCGATATGGATGAATATAAGAAATATCATCAATAAAGAAGATTTTTTCATGAAAAAAGGAGTCCAGATTGTCTGGATTCCTTTTTAGAACAAATCAGAATGTGTACCTGTTCTAACCAATGCAAGTGTCAATTCACCTTTTTCTATTCTATAAATGAGAAGCCAATCAGGCTCAATATGGCATTCTCTAAAGTTTCTATAATTGCCTGTCAATTCGTGGTCACGATATTTTTCATCAAGTGGACGCTGATTAGCTAGTTCATTAACAACGTATTTCAGCTTTTCCAAATCTTTTCCACGTTTCTTCATCAGCTTATAGTCTTTTTTGAAGGTATGATGATACCTGATTTTAAGCATCTAAATCATCGAATAATTCATCCACAGTATCAAATGATTTGCTGAGATTCTGATTGTTTGCTGTTTCATCAAGAATCTTAAGAGTATCACTGTTATATAGGGAAACATCAAAAGGTATTCTGCGTTCTCTACACATTTTTTTAATAAAGATTGTCAATGCAGTCGTTGGATTTAAACCTAGTTCTTCACATATCTTTTCGAAATCTTTCTTGACTGAATCATTGATTCTGAAGCTCATCTGTGCCATGTTTCATTCGCCTCCTTCTCTCACCATCATTATATCAAAATGTAATTCGTTGTCAATACATTGAACTACATTGATAGTATACGCAGTTTCAACCATTTTATGCACTATCTCATATCATTATTCATTATGGTAGTATATCTTTAATTGTTTATATACATGATTCATTTATTTTTGTTATAGTTTAAATAATTATGTTATAAATAGGTCTATAAAATAAAATTTTTATATAAACAAAGATATATTTATGGATGAATGAAAGAATGTTTGTAAAATAAAAGTAATTATATGTTGATGCGTAATGAGATTGAAGAGAAGCTATAACAAAATAAATATGATAGCTAAATATAAAAAAATGAAGAAAATCAGTACAAAATACTGCACATAAAGAATATATTACGAATAATCAAGAAGCATTATACTGGGCATTAAAGGCAGGGATATCAGAATTTAGACCTTCATCAAAACAAAGAAGTACTGATGAATGGGCTAATTCTGGATTTGGGCTTTATATGGTTAGTGAAATATGTAAAAAATTAAACGGAAGCTTTTGTATCATAAGTGGTGAAAATTATCTGCTTGTAGATAATCAAGGCACTGAAACAGGCGAAACATCATTTCATGGGACAACTATTAGAATTTGTATATCTTCTAAGGAAATATCTAATGCTCAAAAGATTATTTCAGAAATTTGTTCACAAGGAGAAAATGAAGCCAAAACAATGAGAACAGCTTTTCAAACTGCATCAACTCCATCTAAAGGATTAATAGAACATTTGAAATATAAAAAGTAAATCATTTCAAAACTATGATGAAAATGACAGTATCTATTTCATCACGATAAATATATATTAGAATCTATACCTGTATGAACTAGCATAAGTGTTAGTTCTTTTTTATAAAAAGAAAGTCAGGTTTGATATAACATTCTCTATAATTTTTACAATAGTTAGTTGATAATCACGATATTTTTATCTCTTTATATTGTAGGTATTTAAAATTGAAATTGAACGATGTTTTTATATGGGCTATGCGTAAATAGAATAACAGTATTAAATTTTGATATTGTACTTTTCTCAAAGAATTTCTTAAAATATATGTAGAGAAATAGAAATGAGGTGTCAAAGTGGAATATTTAACTTTAAATAACAACATGAAACTACCAAAACTAGGTTTTGGAACAATTAATCAATCAGGAGATCAAATCATTGATAATGTAAGCTTTGCATTAAATCATGGCTATCAGCTTATTGATACAGCGAATAGATATGGTAATGAAGTTGAAGTTGGACTAGGATTAAAAAAATCTGGTAAAAAACGTGAAGACTATTTTATAGAAACAAAGTTAGGTCCAACATTATATGAAGATGATCATGCGATTGATGAGACTTTAAAAAGATTAGGTGTGGATTATATTGATGTTATGTTATTGCATCATCCTGTGAATAATTATATCTATGCTTATAAAATGTTAGAAAAAGCATATAAAGAAGGAAAAATTAAAGCTATTGGAATTTCTAACTTTCCAGTAGAAAAAATCCAGGAAATATTAGACCAATGTGAAATTGTACCAGCACTTATGCAGGTTGAATGTCATCCATATTATCCAGCTGAAGCTGTGAAAGAGTTTTGTGATCAACATAATATAGCTTTACAGTCATGGTATCCTTTAGGACATGGAAATACAGATATGTTGAATGATGAAGTTTTTGTTAATCTCGCAAACAAATATCAGAAAACACCAGTTCAAATCATTTTAAGATGGCATACACAAATGGGATTTGGATTAGTGCCTGGAAGTCGCTCACAGGAACATATCAAAGATAATGCAGATATTTTTGACTTTACTTTAACTAATGAGGATATGGCTCATATTGCGCAAGTGAATAAACATGAGCCATTCTATAAAGTCACTCCAGAATCACTCCAAATGTTAGCAACTACAAAATGTCATTTTGAAGAATAGAGGTGTAAGCAATGGAATATGTCATATTAACAAACGGATTAAAAATGCCAATGGTAGGCTTTGGTGTTTTTAGAGTTCCTGATAAAAAAGAATGTCAGGAATCAGTATATCAGGCCATTAAAACAGGATATCGTTTAATAGATACAGCGGCTTCTTATACAAATGAAGATGCAGTAGGACAAGCTGTCAGACAGGCTATTGATGAAGGTATTTGTCAACGAGAAGATTTGTTTATTACTTCTAAATTATGGGTTCAGGATATGAAAAACTATGATGCAGCCCGTTATGGAATTGAGGCTTCATTAAAAAAGAGTGGTTTAGAATATATTGATTTATATTTATTGCATCAGGCCATGGGAGATTATTTTTCAGCATGGAGAGCGATGGAAGATGCTTATAAAGAAGGAAAGTTAAAAGCTATTGGTGTTTCTAATTTTTATCCTCATGTTTTAACCAATTTCTGTGAAACAGTCAAAATCAAACCAATGGTTAACCAAGTTGAATTACATCCTTACTTTACACAGGAACAGGCTTTAGAAACAATGAAACAGTATGATGTCATTCCTGAAGCTTGGGCACCACTTGGTGGAGGAAGATATAATCCATTTGAAGATGAAATGCTATTGGAGATTGCAAAAAAATATCAAAAATCTGTTGGACAGGTATTACTCAGATGGAACGTTCAAAGAGGTGTCGTTGTCATTCCTAAATCAACACATCTTGAAAGAATTATGGAAAATATTGATATTTTTGATTTCCAATTAAATGATGATGAAATGAAGCAGATTGCATCATTGGACAAAGGATATTCCGGTTCAAGAACAAAATATTTTGATCCAGAATTTGTCAAAACTGTACTTGATAGAAAAATACATGATTAAAAAGTATAATATCAACAAAAGAGTTTATAAATACTTCAATTGTTATTTATAAACTCTTTTATCATAAAATAAATAATGAAAAGTATCAGTTTGATATGATGAAAAGGAAATAGAAATATTGAAAAAATGAAATCGTGAATAAAATATATTGAGATGATCTTAAATATGATTGACTTCTTTCTTTAATAATTCTAGAAATGTTTCTGCTTGTTTGGAAAAAACATGATATTTTTTCCAGGCTATGTGAATACCATCTTCAAGTCGTGGTAAGAGAGGTCTAAAACAGAGAGTGCTCTTTTCATCAAGATGAATAATATTATCAAAAGTTAAGGCATATCCTCCACCTTCTTCAACGAGCAAAGCAGAATTGTTGATAAGATTATAAGTGACTTTAATATTCAATTTTCTTTCATTACCACCAATCCATCCTGCCAACTCATTTTTGACTATATTTTGATCTGATAAGATAATAGGTTTATCTTTTAATAATTGTGGTGTAATCGCTTCGTATTTAGCGAGGGGATCGTCTTTTTTCATGAGAACGCCCATAGTTTCTTTGCCTGGTAAAGTAAAATAATCATATTGAGAAAGGTTAACTGGGTCAAAAAAGATACCAAAATCTAATAAGCCACTATCCAATTTATCAGCGACATCTTGCGCATTACCGCTGAAGATGTGAAAATGCACTTGAGGGTATATTTTTTGCATAGAGGCAATCACCCTCATAACCAAACGCATAGAAGCACTCTCGCCTCCACCAATATAAATATCACCTGAAAGATCATCTTGTTCTTTTGATAATTCACGTTCAGCTTTTTGTGTTAGATTGATAATTTCTTGAGCATATTGTTTTAATAAAATGCCATCTTTGGTCAATGTGATTTTTCGATTACCGCGAATAAATAATTGTTTTTGAAATTCATCTTCCAATTCTTTCATTTGCCTTGAAAGCGTTGGTTGTGTAATATGGAGGACTTCTGCTGCTTTAGAAATACTTTCTTCTCGAGCGATTGTTAAAAAATATTGTAAGACTCTTATTTCCATCATTCATCACCTATTAGCATTATATCCTTTTTTCCTATGCTTAACAAGTATAGGAAGATATAAAATATAAGTATTTGATATATGAAAAAATGATTTATATAATGTTGGTAAATAGAAAGGAGAGAAGAAATGGCTGCATTATCAACATTATTTCCCGTATTTTTTATGATTGGATTGGGAGCTTTGGCTCGAATGAAAAAATGGATTACGCCTGAACAGAAAGATGGCGCAAATCATATAGTTTTTAATATTCTGTTTCCTATTATGATTTTTAATGTTTTATTAACTGCAAAAATAGAATCATCAGTGATATGGATTATTCTTTATGTTTTTATTGCTTTTATATTGACTATGGTTATTGGAAAATTATTAAGTGGATTGACTGGCAAAAAATTTGCTCATATTTCACCATATTTATTAACAACAACAGAAGGTGGTAATGTGGCTTTACCATTATATACATCTATTGTAGGATTGAGCTATGCCAGTAATACTGTTATTTTTGATATTGCTGGAAGTTTCATAGCTTTTATTGTGATGCCTATTATGGTTGCGAAAACAACTGCTGGTCATACAAGCGTAAAAGAATTATGCAAAACTATATTTACAAATTCGTTTGTTATAGCAGTCTGTTTAGCTTTAATTTTGAACTTAACAGGTTTTTACACGTATCTCAGTCATACACCATTTATTGATGTTTATACGAATACAATGACACAGGCAACTGCACCAATTGTAGGAATGATCTTATTGATTATAGGCTACAATTTAAAAATCAAAAAAGAAACACTGCCATCTCTTATGAAATTGCTTATCGTTCGATTTGTATTATTTGCAGGAATCATTGCTGGGTTCTTTATCTTATTCCCTCACATGATGGCAGATAAAATATATATGATTGCAGTATTGATTTATTTTATGAGTCCAACTGGTTTTGCGGTACCAATGTTAATATCACCACTTAATCAATCAGAAGAGGATGCTGATTTTCAATCTGCTTTTATCTCACTGTACATGGTGATTACATTAGTTGTTTATACACTGATTGTTGTATTTATATATTAGTTATTGAAAAGAGTCTGATGAGTCATTTGACTCTTTTTTTGTTGAAAGGTAAATCAACGTGAAAAAGGGATATTGTAAGTTCAAATAAAACATAGTGAAAAAGTTTTGTATAAAGAAAAACCCCACTGAGGGGTTTTGAATGAGATTGTTTAAATTATGATTTTCTCCAGTTATTTGAAAAAGTTTGATGTTGTGTTTCTACAATACCTCTATGTCCATGGATTTCGCATTGATTTAATGCTCTCTGTAATTCATTGAATTCTTCATCAGTTAATTTTACATTCCATGCACCTAAGTTTTCAATAATTCTTTCCTGATTTTTAGAACCTGGAATGGGCACAACATTTGGATATTTCTTCAACATCCAAGCTAGAGAAATTTGTGCTGGTCTCGCTTTCTTTACATCCGCAAACTTATTGAGTATATCTAATATAGGCTGATTTCCAGCAATGTTTTCTTTTGATAACTGAGGGACAAAGTTTCTGACATCATCTGTTTTTTCAAACTCTGTTTGTGTTGTGATTTTACCACTTAAAAATCCTGATGCAATGGGAGAAAAAGGTACAACACCTATATTGTTTTCTAAACAATAAGGGAAAATTTTGTCTTCGCAGTCTCTTTCTAGAATATTATAAAGATTCTGTACAGCTGTTACAGGTGTAATCTTATGTGCTTTATCTAAGGTATCCACATCAACCTGTGATAAACCCCATCCTTTGATTAAACCTTCATCAATAAGTTTTCCCATTACAGAAGCAACATCTTCAACAGGAACTAATTCAGTAATACGATGTAAATAATATAAGTCTACATATTCAGTTCTTAATCTTTTTAAAGATTTTAATAAGTGACCTTTAATTAAATCGTAAAGATTCATATCTTCAGTGACTTCTTCATCATGAATATGAAGTTTTGTTGCTAAAACAATTTCATTTCTAAATGGTTCTACAGCTTCACCGAGAATGTCCTCATTATGACCTTCCCAATATAATTCTCGACCATATGTTTCAGCAGTATCAAAGAATGTACAACCAAATTCATAAGCCTTTCTAATCGCTTCAATACTATATGTGCGATTTGGAATTTGACCATAACCATGAGAGAATCCCATACATCCCATACCAATAGGTGATACTTCTAATTGTCCAATGAATCTTTTTTCCATATTTTACCTCCTATATTTTCAATTTAATTATATATGAAATTATGAATTCATAGAAGTACAAATATGTTTTAACAGTGTTAACCTTTTGGTTCAAAGAGACTATTTTGGATATTTATAAGATTATTAAGAATGTTTTTGTAACTCATTCTTTTTATGCCAAACAAGTGAATGAACTTATTTACTTTTGAGTATGTAAATTTCATTGAATAAAGTCATTGACTTTATTCAATGAAAGGTGTGTCCTTTTGTTTAGAGGAGGGACATATGGGAAAAAGACAAGATGCAGCTTTACAAACAAGAAAAAAGATTATCGAGGCTATGAAAGAACTTTTAGATGAAAAAAAGGCTGAAGAAATTAATATTGAAGAGATAACACAAAGAGCACATATTGCAAAAGGAAGCTTTTATACACATTTTAAAAGAAAAGAAGATGTTATTTCAGAAGTTGCCTTATTAGAATATGATGTTGTCAAAGATTTTGCTTTTCAATCTTCTGATAATATTTATGAACAGATTTCAGCTTATCTTAAAAAATCTGTTGAGATTATTGAAAAGAATACTTTACAGGTCGCTCAACAATGGATAAAAAGTGTTTCAGCTCCTTTAGAAAATGAAAATTCAGGTATAAAGAAATATCAATTTGATAAAGAAAATATTTTAAATCTTTTGATTCAGGCACAAAATCGACAAGAATTAAATGAAAATGCACCTGTTAAAGTTATGACTGAAATGATTATGGATAACTATTATGGGGCGGTTGTAACATGGTGTATCAATAAAGGAAAAGAGCGTTCACTTGTTGAGAGTATAGATCATTATTGTCGTTATGGCTTAAAACCAATTATTGATATCTATAAAGGAAATTAATAATGGAATATGTAACTTTAAATAATGGTATTCAGATGCCAATGGAAGAATTTGGTGTTTTTCAAGTTCCAGATCACCAAGAATGTGAAGATGTTGTCTATCATGCTATTCAATCGGGATATAGATTAATAGATACTGCTGCAGCTTATATGAATGAAAAAGCAGTAGGAAATGCTATTCAAAGAGCAATTCAAGATGGTATTGTAAAAAGAGAAGACCTTTTTATTACAACAAAATTATGGGTGTAGGACTATAATCATGTTCAAGAAGCGATTGATCGATCATTGGATTTGCTTGGATTAGATTATATTGATTTATATTTATTTCATTAGCCAATGGGTGACTATATTGGAGCTTATCGTGTTATGGAAGATAATTATAAAGCAGGAAAATTGAAAGCAATTGGAGTATGTAATTGTTATCCACATGTTTTAGCAGACATTTGTGAAACTGTTGACATTATTCCTGCTGTTAATCAAATTGAATTACACCCATTTTTCCAACAACCTTTAGCTTTAAAAACTGCAAAAGAATATGGGGTTATATGTAAAGCATGGGGACCATTTGCGGAAGGAAAACATGGAATCTTTACACATCCTGTCTTAAGTGAGATAGGGAAAAAATACAATAAAACAGCAGCTCAAGTTGCATTGCGTTGGAATGTAGAGAGAGGTGTTGTTGTGATTCCAAAATCTGTTCATCATGAAAGAATTGAACAGAATATAGATATATGGGATTTTCAACTTAATGAAGAGGATATGAGAGCTATTGAAAAATTAGATATGGGTAAGAGTGAAATTGTTGATCATTTCAATCCTGAATTTGTCAAAATGATTCACTCTGTTAAAGTACATGATTAAAAGGAGGAAAAAGCATGGATAAGATGATTTTAAATGATGGAAATCAAATTCCAGTTGTTGGTTTTGGTGTATTTATGATTCCAAATAATGGACCAACTTATGATGCAGTTTTACAGGCGTTAAAAGCCGGATATCGTCATATTGATACAGCAGCAGCTTATTTTAATGAGGAGGATGTAGGAAGAGCAGTTAAAGATAGTGGTATTCCTAGAGAAGACATCTTTATCACAAGTAAACTATGGTTACAGGATTATGGCTATGAACAAGCCAAAATAGGTATTGCAAGATCACTTAGAAAACTTGATTTAGGATATATTGATTTATATTTGATTCATCAACCCTATGGTGATGTTACAGGAGCTTGGAAAGCTATGGAAGAAGCTAAAGAAGCTGGACAAATCAAATCAATAGGTGACAGCAATATGACACCTAAGATTTGGAATCAGTATGTTCCTCAATTCAAAACAAAACCAGCTGTTAATCAGGTTGAATGTAATCCATTCTGTCAAGAAAGAGAACTTCGTCAAATTTTAGATAAAGATGATGTTAAATTAGAATGTTATTATCCATTGGGACATGGTAATACTGATTTATTAGGACATCCATTAGTCACTTCATTAGCACAAAAATATAACAAGGATGCAGGACAGATTTTATTACGTTTTGAAACACAGGATGGGCTTATTGTTTTACCTAAGTCTACCAATCCCCAAAGAATTCAAGGTAATATACAAATTTTTGATTTTCAATTAACTGAACAAGAAATGGAAGCTATGAGAGCATTAGATACTGGCAAAACTACACATGATCCAGAAGCAGAAGGTGTGGAAGATATGTTACTTAATGCTTTTGTGATTGAAGATTAAATAAAAATATATGATAGTACTTCAGGTTTTAAAGTGTACCCCATGTCAAGGACAATTAAATAAAAAGGTATATTTTATAAAAAAATTATCTTATATGATTATGTCAAGGAGGAATGACACAGTCTTAAGCCACTGGTCAAGATCAGTGGCTTTGTGTCTAAGATGATTATGTATATTTTTAATGATTATAAAAATTTAGACTTGTTTGTGTTAAGTATGACAAATGTATTGAATTCAAGACCAACAGAAATGGTAATATCATTGAAGGAATCCTTTTCAAAGGAATTTATTATCATTGGATTGCCTTCCCATCTCTTAATGCTTCCTGTCAGCTTACTGTTTTTTTAGATTTTTTTTGGAATGAGGAATAGCTTTTCAATCAGAATTATCAATCCTACACTGATGGCTATAAGTTCATCTCCACTCGAGAGTATATTTTCCGGCTTGAAAATCAATGCGAGATTTTATCAGTTGATTGAGAAGCAGACTCGTTTTGAATATGAGCTTGTGTTTATTGGGTATATATCTGCCATTCTTCTATGTAGATTGGCTTTCCTTAATCTCATACTAACATTAAGTAAAAAAGAAAAGACGGCAACTTGCCGTCAATATATTATATCAATAGGATTGTTTATCATATTTCCAAGCCTTCATCATTGTCGAGATGATGACTTATCATCTTCTCTATAACATCCAAATATGATTTTGTTTCTGTTAATGAACGCTCTATTTTTCTTTTTTCAAGTCTATAATTCAAAATATAACGTGTTCGAGCTTCCCACAATGAAAACATCTCACTGTGATCATCAATATACTCATTAAGATACAATTCAACATTATTGATGTTTGCCAATCTTATTAATTGGTCAATATCGTGGGTTTTTGGATAGTTGACTCCATTCATTTCAAGCATATACTTGATGGATAGCTCCAGTGCCTGCTGGATATGATATCCGACATAATCAAGATAAGCTTCATCATTTATGGCAATGGTTGAGTAAATACTTTCTGCAACCTTTAAATTCTGCTTTGCCTTATCAAAAAGAGTTTCATTGTTCGTATATGACCACTCCTTTCTTTTTTATTTCTTTCTTAAGACGTTCATCAGCAGTGAAATTAGTCCATAAGTCAAATACAAAATCAAAATATCTATTGATTACTTTTTTATCCTTCTTCAATTCTACATATAGGTCAATGTCAGAATCATTATGACAATTTGAAGTGATGCTTGAGCCAAATAATGTTATAGACTTTATGTCAGCATCCTGTTTGAGATAATCAAGCATTTCTTTTACTTTCCTTTGTTGTGTTGGATATACTTTTTCGCAGAATGGAAATGGATTTTGAATGCAAATTTTATATTTCAACTTAGACCACCACCTTATATTATAAGTATACCATATATAAACAAATATTTTCCAGTAAATTAACGACCGCAACTTGCCATCATTATAGTTCCATATCATTTTCTTCTTGTAGCTCATCATTAATCAATTGATTATTGGGAAGCACGGTAGATGTTAAATCGGATTGAATTTCATATGATTGAGTTGTTGCGATTTTTCGATGTGGGCGTTTGTTGCACCCAATTCCTGTTCCACAGATTCTTTATTTCTCAACATGACTGACAGATAGGCTTTTCCTTATCTTGGTGCTCTTTTTTGTTGACGCTTATTGTAGCTATTTTTCTAGCTTCTGATAGGCAATCTTTTCTTCAGGAGACATTTTCCTTGTCTTGAGGCGACCATCATTGTATTTTCTAGTATCTTCAAATCTTTCCAAGTGCGGTGCTTCCTTTTTTGTTCGTTGGACAATGTTACTTATATGTTTTGGCCCAAGATTATGTGAATCAATATCAAAGGAAGAAAGTGTGAAAGAAAGGGTATCACTCTTTGAATAGCAAGTCCAGAATTCCATTTTAAACTTTTGAGAATTTTGTGAGATATCTTTTTAATATATGGATTATCCCTGAGTATTTTCGTTTGTATGTTATAAAAGAAATCTGTTTTATATAGTTTTTTATTAGTAAGTTACTTATCATAGTGAACATCTTGATATAAATCATTATGATATATTTCAGCATTGTTACCTAGAAAAGCCTGGCTTGCATAAATGTCATCTTGTAATTGCCACATTAACCATGCTGTAACATATCCATCTGCTGAATATAACATCTCTCCGTGATCAGCCTCTTTTCTTCGCATCATCACTTTTGGTGAAGGAATTTTATCATACATTTGTTGCATGGCTTCTCAAGGAATAATAGCTTTGGTTTCAAAATCACCTTCTGTTCCTGCAATCATGAATAGGGGAATAGAAATTTGAGTGAGATCATAGGCCCATCCCAAATCATGAGCCATTTTTTCATGAGTGGGTGATAAAGCAATAGCTGTTTTATAAATCTGTTGATGTTTTGTATGAGATATAGCAGTCAATACACCAACACCACCTTGAGAATGACCCGTTAGACCAATGTGTTTCAAATCAATATGATGGTGGAGAATATGATTTTGATTTTCATTAATTTTTATTAAGTAGTCAATTGTTTCATCAGCTGATAAACCAAATCCTGTGCTTGGATCATCATTGCCAATGACAATAAATCCCCATGAAGCCAAATGCTGAAACAAAGCAGGATATTTTTTAGGTAAAACACCAGTTCCGTTTAATATAACGACAACAGGATATTGTTTTTGTGTCTTTTTTAATTCTTGAGGATAATAGATATGGAAATACTTTATGAGTTCTGTTCCTTTTTCTTTTTGATATGAGATATCATTTGGACCTAATTGAAGATATTGAGCTTCTATTGAGCCACCTGTTTTAATAGTCTTTGTATAATTGGTTGGAACAGATGGAATTGTAGACATTAATAAAAGTAAACAACCAACAAGCAATATTAAAATCAAAAGAATTATAGCTATTATTTTTATCATATTTTTAATCACTTATTTACTGACTCCTCTACAGGTATATATTTATCTAAATAAGCTTCTACTGTTTGCATATATTGATAATAGATTTTATTGTCATTTTGTAAGCCATGTCCGGAATGTTCAGCTACAAAGTATTGATAATCAACATGATGATCTTGATAGGCTTTTAATAAACGTTGTGAACCTTTAAAAGGTTGTACTTTATCATATTTTCCATAAGCAACAACACTTGGTACGGTTTCTTCGTTAATCCACATGAGAGCTGAAATAGGTTTGACTTTTTCAAGATATGTCTGATCTTGAATCATTTCAGATGTGATTTGTGTCCCAGACATGACACTGAATAATCCGGCTGCACCTTGTCTGGCTTCATCTGTATTTTGATCAAATCCATATATATTCCAATCTTCTTTGTAAAAGCTTGATGGACCTACAGCACCAAAGAGCAACTGAATGGGAACAGGGGATGTTTTGGCATCACGATAAGCATAAATCATCGCAAGAGTATGTCCTGCTGATCCCCCGGCAATTGCCATTTGATCAATGGAATAACCATATTGTTTGGCTTGTTCAATGATATGAGGAATAGCGTCTTTGATTTCTAGAGATTGTGTATAGACATTGGCATCAGGATTGTCTTCATTAAAAAGTGTATAATTAATCCCAACAGCAACATATCCTTTGGAACAAAGCCATGATAATATATCTTTATCTCCTGATTTGTCTCCAGAGGTAAACCCTCCAGCATGGAGATAAACAACCAATCCATAATGTTTTTTTGTCTGATCATGAGGTAAATACATATCAAATCGGTTTGATTCTTTTTCGCCATAAGATAAATCAGTATACAATGTTCCAACTTCTGGTGTCATTTTCACTTCATCATTTTTGGCCCATGAAGGTTTTAACACAACTTTTGAACCTATTCCTAGTAAAAAACAAACGACAAATGTCATTATGCATATAAATATAAACATTTTGCGGCCTCCCTTTTTTAAACTCATAAAAAGTTTCCTCCAAATAATGTACCACCTAAAAGTAAGTTTAAAATAGTTCTCAATGCTAATCTTCCTAATACAAAAGCCATAATAGCAATAATCAAAAGAATCATTATACGTGTTTTTGTTAAAGTCATATGTTCTCCTTTCGTTTCTATCTTGACAAGATCGTTTGTATTTTGTTAAAATTCTGATGAAACATATGTATCATCGAATGAAACAAGTGTATCATGGTTGATTGGCTTATTCAAGTTATTTAAAAAAATGATACGAAAAGGAGGATTGTGTTACATCGTGGATAATGATGAAAGAAATCAATATGTCAAAGTGGCAATGACAAAAGCATTATTAGAACTTTTAAATACAAAAAATTTAAAGGATATAAAGATTAGTGAAATTACTGAAAAAGCTCAAGTTGGGAGAGTTTCTTTTTATCGTAACTATAAAGATAAAGAAGATATTTTAAAACAATATCTTAACAAAATTATCAAAGAATGGAAACTTCAAGATCAGATGCCCTTTGAATTGATTATGAAAACTTTATTTGAACATTTGGTAGCTTATAAAGATTTTTATATTTTACTTTATCAAAAAGATTTATTTTATTTATTTAGAAATACTTTAAAAAAATTAATGATTCAAGATAATCAATTATCTAATCCAGAAGCCTATGCAGTCGCTTATATGACTTATGGCATTTATGGCTGGATTAAAGAGTGGATTGCACGAGGCATGCAAGAAAGTCCGGATGATATTTATGCTTTTATGGAAGCACAAAAAACAGATAAATCTCATATATAAAAGGAAAGTTCTTATGTTATTTTCAACATTTGAACTTTCCTTTTATTCTTGCAAAGTTTCTTTATAATGTGTTCCCCATTGTCCCATAATATCAATAATAGGACGAAGCGATTCACCTATTTCACTTAAACTATATTCAACTCTTGGTGGTACTTCAGGATAAGCCGTTCTAATGACGATACCATCTTCTACCATGGATTTAAGCGTAGCAGTTAAAACTTTTTGAGAAATTCCATCTAATGATCTCCTTAGTTCATTATAACGTTTTTTTTCAGTCATCAAATCTCTTAAAATGAGTAGTTTCCACTTACTTCCTATAAGTTGAACAGTTGTCGCAACAGGACATTCAGGTAAATTTTCTTTTTTGATCATTTTAAACACTCCTTATAGTCAATTTTTATGATATATGCCAAAAGTTATGTATATAAGAATTATATGATATAAGCATATCATGATGCAAATCATAAAATCAATTTTTTTATAATTCCTACTTTTTGGTAACTATAGCACAAAAAAGTGCCTACTTACAAATTTATCAAATTTGGAGTATATTATGATAGAGGAGAGAAGAACAATGGAAAAACAAATGGATTTAAATAAAAAGTCTTTTATACCTGTTCATACAAATATTGAAAATGTAGAACTTGATGGTGAAAAAGTATTAAGAGTTATCAAAGTTGAAAAAATCATGGAATTTGATGAAAATACTTATGCAAAATTAAAAGATTTTTCATTTCACAATGGAACAATCGAAGTAAAAATGTTAAGTCGTCTATTGCCTGATGCACCAGATTTCGCAAGAGGATTTATAGGTATTGCTTATCGTATTACAGATGATGACAAGCAATTTGAGTCATTTTATGTACGACCAACAAATGGTAAACAATGTCAAGATCCTATGAGAAAAACGCATGGATGTCAGTATTTTTCATATCCAAAATATACTTTTGAATATTTTAGAAATCATCAGATTGCACAATATGAAGCACCTGTTGATATTGATTTGAATGAATGGATTCAATTAAAAGCAGTTATTGAAGATGAACATGCTTCATTTTATATCAATGATAAGTTGATTCTTGTTGTTGAGGATATGAAACATGGAAAAGATTTAAAAGGTTCAGTAGGATTTTTTGTAGATATTGGAACAGAAGCTTTTTTTAAAGATTTAAAAATTGATATCAAATAGTCATTTTAAAAGGGGCTGTAACGAAATAAATATTCGTAAGGTCACCTAAAAAAGAAAACGAC
>ERZ1643251.3169-NODE-3169-length-15595-cov-40.018082_pt1 | contig 15595 bp, 14 predicted proteins | sample MGYA00579261_ERZ1643251 | MGnify/ENA primary metagenome ERZ1643251 (study PRJEB29033, sample SAMEA4952267) | chicken gut metagenome | biome: Broiler Chicken; feature: Gastrointestinal Tract; material: Caecum | place: Ireland | collected 2018 | study: Broiler...
TACAAAAAAAAGACAAATAAGTCATTTTATAGACCTATTTGTCAACAGTCTGAGACAATCAATGTATTGTCTTTTTTTGGTTAAATGATACAATGTTTTTATAAGGGTAGAGGAGGAAAGAAATGACTTTTATAGGATTTCCAATATCTGCACTATTTTATATTGTGATTTTTTTGATAGTACATTTTTCAAAGAAAAGAATTAAGATATTTGAAAATAGTTTATTATTAGGAATAATGATATTAAATTTAGTTGGATTAATTTTGGAATTAGGATGTTATTATGTAGTAATATTGACGAATGCTAACACATTTTTTGAAATGTTTATTCTAAAATCTTATGTAGCATATATTGTTACATTCAACTTTGCTTTAAATATTTATTTGATGTTATTAACAAATAAAAATTATGGTAAAAATGATTTTGATATAGTAAAAACATTTAAAAGAGATTTGTTACTTTCCTTAGTTCCGTATTTTGCGATGATATTTGTCACTTATTATTTTCCTTTAAACGTTTTTAAGGATGGTGGATATTATACATACGGGACAACAGTAGATTTATTATTTATTGTGTCTGGATTACAAATTGCAATATGGCTAGTTAGAAGTATCGTTTCAATATGGAAAGTTAAGAATAAAAATAAACAACAATATGCTATTTTAATAGCTGTGCTATTATTTGGAGCATTAGGTAGTTTAACTCAATTTGTTGACAAAAGAATTTTGATATTAACTTCTTTACATACTGTGATTCTTGTAATTATGTATTTCTTTATTGAAAATCCGGATTTAAAGTTAATTCAAAATTTGAATTTAGCCAAGGAACACGCAGAAAAAGCCAACAGAGCAAAATCGGATTTCTTATCAAGTATGTCACATGAAATTAGAACACCTTTAAATGCTATAGTTGGATTATCAGAGGATATTGCAACTTATAAGGATCAAGTGCCACCAGAAGTTGTTGAAGATACTAAAGATATACAAAATGCTAGCCAAACATTATTAGAAATAGTTGGTAATATTTTAGATATAAATAAAATAGAATCAGAAAAACTAGAAATAGTAACTAATCCTTATAATTTTAGGGAAGAAATTACAAAATTGTGTAAGGTTACTACAACTAGAATTGGTGATAAACCAATAGAATTTAAGCTTGATATAGCTGAAGATGTACCTTATGAATTAATCGGGGACAAGACACATATTAAGCAAGTTGTTAATAACTTATTATCAAATGCAATAAAATACACTGAACAAGGAAATGTTACAGTTAATGTAAGATGTATTAATCAAGGGGATTTATGCACTTTGATTATTTCGGTACAAGACACTGGTAGAGGTATTAAAGCAGAATTAATAAATAAGTTATTTACAAAATTTGAAAGACTGGATGTTGAAAAAAATTCTACAACAGAGGGGACTGGTTTAGGTCTTGCTATTACAAAATCATTGGTTGAAATGATGGGTGGAAAAATAAATGTTCAATCTCAATTTGGGCAAGGATCAATGTTTATGGTTCAATTACCACAAAAAATTAGTAAATTAGTTGATCCAAATCAATCAACAATGATGTCTAATCAAATGTTTTTTACAAAAAATGAAACTATTGAAGCTTCTAAAGTACAACAAACAACCGATTATGGACATAAAAGAGTTCTAATAGTAGATGATAACAAATTAAATATTAAAGTAGCAACTAGAGCTTTATCTGATTTTGATTTTGAAATTGAGGAATGTTATGATGGATTACAATGTTTAGAGAAAGTAAACCAAAATAATAATTATGATTTAATTTTAATGGATATAATGATGCCTAATATGAGTGGTGAATCAGCCTTAGCTAAACTAAAAGAAAAAACTGATTTTAATATACCAGTGATTGCACTTACAGCTGATGCTGTTGCTGGCGCTAGAGAAAGATATATAGCACAAGGTTTTGTTGATTATATTTCAAAACCATTTAACAGAGAACAAATAAAAGAAAAATTAGATTTAGTATTTAAACAAAAAAAGTCAGTTGAACAAGTTAAGGTAGAGGAATCCAAAATTGAAACTATCGAGCTTAATGAAACAAAAAACAATATTGATGTTTTACAAAATATAATGCAGAATTCTAATGAAGCGACTTATGTCTTTGACTCTGAAACACAAGAAGAATATGTAATAAAAGATGGAAAAAGAGAAGATTGCCAATAAAATTGTTGACTTTTGGTAAAAATTGTATATAATAATTGCTATGAATTGGTGGTATATTGTATGAAATTTATGACTTTTTCAAATATAATTAGTGGATTTTATGAGGGGATATTGAATCTTTGGGTTTAATGTCCCATTTTTCATATAAATAGAGGGGGAAATAGTAAGAATGAAAGTGGTTTTATTAGCTGGTGGTCTAGGGACAAGATTATGGCCTGTATCTACTAAAAAAGTTCCTAAACAATATGTGAAATTTTTTAATGAAGAAACAATGTTAGTTTCAACTTATAAAAAATTAAAAAGTCAGGGATTTTCAATATATGTTGCAACAAATAAAAAACAGAGTAAATTTGTCAAAAAACAATTGGGAAATAATATTAGAATAATAAAAGAACCGGAGGCACATGGCACTTTTGGTGCAATGTTAAATATAGCAAATTATTTTAAATATGTTGAAAAAATTAATTTAGATGAAACAATAATTACAATACCAATAGATCACGATGTAGATCAAAACTTTTATGATGTTTTAAATGAAATGGCTTATCACTTAAATGATGAAATAGATTTTGGATTAATAGGTATTGAGCCAACATATCCTACAAAAGAATATGGATATATTATTGAACAAAAAAATATAGTTCAAAAATTTGTTGAAAAACCGAATGAACACAAAGCTATCAATTTAATTAATAATGGGGCGTATTGGAATAGTGGTATAGTAGCTTTTAAATTAGAGACTATGTGTAATATATCAAATAAATATTTAAATGTTAATAGCTATAAGACATTTTATAAAAATTATAAAGAACTACCTAAAAATAGTTTTGATAGAGAAGTATTGGAAAAGTCAAAAAAAATATACGTTGTTAAAACAAAAAATAAATGGATGGATTTGGGAACTTGGCAGAATTTGTATAGTAAGGTTTCTAATGCCGATATTTATAATACAAATATTATAAACACTGAAAATAAAAAAATTATTAATAATGGTGTTACTGATTCGATTATAGTAAACACTTCAAATGGTATTGCACTTTTTGAAAAAAATAAACACAATATATTTTATAGGCATTGGGGATATTATAAAATTATTGATACTTATAAAACAAATGGAAATAATGTTAAAGTAAAATATTTAAAAATATTTGCCAACAAAAATATAAGCTATCAATATCACAAATTTAGAGAAGAAGTATGGTATGTTACTTCAGGAAGTGGGATTATTGTAATAGATGGAAAGCAACAAGAAATAAAAATTGGGGATATTATAAAGATTGGAAAAGAACAGAAACATTCTGTAAAATCTTTATTTGATTTAGAAATAATAGAAATTCAAAGAGGGATAAAAACGGTTGAGTCTGACATTGTTAGATTAGAAAAAAAATGGGAATTAATTGTGGGGGTGAAATAATGGAAAAAATTTATTATCCACTAGAAGAAAATCTGGGCATAGTTAAAAAAATTTATAGTGAAAGTTTTATAAATGATTCTATAAATGATGAATTGTGTGCCGACTATTGTATGGAAGCAAATGAACAATTGGCTAAATATGTTTATGGTGTACAAATTGCAGATTTATTAAGAAATGGCGAAATATCCGCTATTAATTCAATGTATAAAGATTTAAAGAAAAAAAATGAATTTAGAAAAGATTTTTTTTCTGATATTAACTTTAACAATACGGGTTTAATTTTGGTTAGACCAGAAAACATAGGATTAGTTAGTAAGTATGAAAAATTTTTAAATTCTTTGGATTTGGATATAATTTACAAAAAATATATTAAAATCAATTTTGAACAATATTGGTTATTATATCATCATGGATTAATATGTGAAGATGCTGCATGCGATTTTCCAACAAGAACTTTGAATTATGCTAACAAATTATGTTGTTTATTAGTGGTTAGAACTATTAAGGATATTGTTCAACCATTACCTGATTATTTGAATAGTATAAAGGGAAAACAAGGAAAATTTCAAACAGGAACCTTAAGAGGTGAAATTGGTTATAATGGATTAAAAAACATTGTAACTTCTGATGGTATATATTTTAATGAAAAGTTAAATAATTTATTATTTGATCCAACCGGAATGTGTAGATTATTATCACGAGGTAAAATTGAGTCAGATAATTCGCACGAAATTGCTGACTTAAAATTGTTATTTTATGTAGGACAAACAGTTCATGTTCCTGATTATAGTGAAATTTTAGATGACATAAGCGTATTATGTGATGAAAATGATGCAAAAAAAATTAAGCAAAAAATAAAAAATAAGTAGTTGTTTACTTATTAAAATAATTTATTAGTTCTGATATATCATTAATTTGATTATGTTGGTTTGATAAATTACCAAAACCATATTTTGCATATATAAAATTTATATTATTATTTTGTGCAGCTTCATAATCACTAAATGTATCACCAATATAGCAACAAGATTTTCTAGAAAGGTGATTTCTATCGATAATTAATTTTATATTTTGCGTTTTAGAAAGTTTTGTATTCCCATTACATTCATAATCAACAATAAGATTATTCATATTATAATATTTCAAAAATGCCTCAATGTAACCACATTGGCAATTACTAACAATATAAACATTATGATTTTTTGATAATTCTATGAGTGTGTTTATTGTATTTTTATAAATGTTTGCTCCATTTCTAGATATATATTTTATTTCTTGTTGTTCACACTGTTTTATTAAATTGTCGGATTCATTGATAGGAATGTTTTTAAATGCTAGATTCTTTATTTCATCATTTGTTTTTCCCATCAATTTAGTAATCATATCTATGTTCATAGTAATATTAAGTTTAGGCAATAATATCTCATTCCAAGCATTTGCGATTTGTTGCCTTGAATCCCATAATGTACCATCTAGATCGAATATTATATTTTTAATATTTTTCATAAACATCCCTCAAGATGATTATATCATGATTATATCACATTTGTAAAATAAATAAAGGAGTGGTTAAGTTGAATTTTAGGAAAATAACTTTTAAAAATCGAGTTCAAGATTATTTGCAAACGGTTGAAGAAAAAAGTTTGATAATTTATTCTGAAACTTCTATTATTAAAAATAATATATTTTTAAATAAAACTAAATTTGATATATATAGTACAAAAACAGTAACAAAACAAAAAAATAAAATTGATAAGTGTTTTTCTAATTTAAATAAATACTCAAAAATAATTGCTATAGGTGGTGGAACAGCAATTGATATTGGAAAATATATTGCCCATCGTCATAATAAAGAATTGATATGTATTCCTACGATGTTATCAACTAATGCGTATGCTACAAATAAAGTAGCGTTGATTGTTAATGATAAAAAGACAACATTAGATTCATCTTTACCTACAAAGATATTATTTGATGAAAAAATGTTAAATAATTCAAAAGAGTTTAATGTTTATGGTATGGCTGATATTTTTTCTATATTTACTGCATTGAATGATTGGAAGTTGGCTGTTAAATATAATAATGAATCATTAACTTCGGAGTTCTATGATGCTCAAAAGTTATTAAATTTAACATTAGAATATGTTGAAAGAGAAGAATTCTTTTCATTGATAAATAATTGTAAAATGATATATGATTTAGTTGGTGAAGCTGGTGAAATAACTAATCAATATGGTAGTGGTAAACCTGAAAGTGGATCAGAACATATTTTTGCAAAAGAATTAGAACATATAGTTAACGTTCCACACGCCATTGCAGTAGCTAATGGAATAATAATTATGTCTATAGCACAACAACTTTTTATGCAAGTTGATAATATTATGGATATTTATAATGCATTAACAAAATTAAAAATTTATGATTTAAATAAAAAATATGAGATAGATTATAATCTTTTGACTTCTGTTTTAATGAATTTAAAACCCAGAGAAGATAGATTTACTGTGATTAATTTAATTTATAGTGATAATTTAAAAATACAGCAAATTTTACTGACATATAAAGAAAAGTTTAAATTGTAATAGTGAATGGAGGATAAATTATGTTAATAATTAATGATTTTTTTACTAGAAGAAAAGAAGCTGTATCCAATCAAATGGAATTAATATTAAAATCGTCAGAAAATAATAGTAAAATAATTACTGCAACTAGATTTATGAATCAGAAATCTATGCAGGATGATGAATTGAAAGATAATATATTTGTATATCATCCAGCCATTTACCCATTTGCTGTAATCAAAAATTTAATTAGTACAAAAGGGATGATTCATTTATTTCAAGAGGAACCATCATTATTTAAAAAAATTTTATTAAATTTAACTAAAAGACCATTATATATATCACTTTATAGAAGACCAACTATTGACGAATGTAAACATTTAAAAAAGTATAAATATTTGAAAGGAATTTTTGTGGAGCTCCAACAACATAAAGAAATTCTAATAAATAATGGCTTTGATAAAAGTACAATTTTTATAACACCAACACCATCTAAATTTAGTAGAGAAAGTAATAATAAAAAATATATTCCAAGTGAAATTAATATTTTATTTGCAAGTTGGAATATGGCAGAGGGGAAACCATTATATGACAGGGGGTTAGTATATTTATTAGAACTTCTAAAAAATAATTTAAATTTATCTTTGTCTGTAGTATTAAGAGACAATAATACATTACAGTTTGAAGAAATGATAAATGAATATGGTTTGAATAATCGTGTTAAACTACTCGATGTTTTTGATGATTTGGAATTAGAACAAATATTTAAAGATGCTGATTATGTATCATTCCCAGCACAAAAAAGAATTGTAAAGGATGTTCCTAATTCCTTAATTGATGGTTTATGTAAAGGTAAACCGGTTATCATCTCCAATGTTTTAGATTTTAGTAATGTTGTGGAAAAAAATAAAATTGGTTTTGTTGTTCACGAAAATAATGGGAATTTGAATTTAAATTTAAATGAGGAAGAGTATAAAAAGTTATCAGAAAATGCTTTTAATTATTCAAAAATACATACTAATAATAATTATGTTAATAAAATCAAATATGGCTATAAAAGTACAAAATTTAATATAGAGAAAGAGGTGATTAAGTGAAAATAGCAATATTAACACCGTGGTCAATAAGCCCTACTGCTGTTGGTGGGACAGAGAGATTTGTGATGGATCTAGCTAATTCATTATCAAAACTTGGAAATCTTGTAGACGTTTATATGTTATCTGGTATTGAATATAAGGCAAATGGTGTCAATTATAAGAGTATTAATTTATTTGGAACTAATACAATAGTAGATGAATTTTTTTTAAGAAATATATTTAATAATTTTTCATTAAAAGAATCATATCAGCAATTAGCAGATAAGATTGAATCTTTAATTAATTTGAATGATTATGATTTAATTCAACTGAATTCTCAATTATTTTTAAATTGTTTTAAAGATAAAAAGAGAATTTTCACAATACATACAAATCCCTTTGAATATGAATTAGATTGGGGAAAAGAAGCATTTGATACTATGATTAATATTATGAATGAGGAATGCAATAATAAAACTATATTTGTTGCTCCATCAATATTTTATTCGAATGAGTATTCTAAACTTTCCAATATAGAAGTAAAGTATATTCCCCATGCGATTGATGTTGATAGATTAAAATCAAATAAAGAAAATGCTTTTATTTGTGAAAGTTTACATTTGGATATCAAAAAAAGGATAATTTTATTACCTAGTAGGTTAGAGCCAATCCAAAAGCAACCTATGTTATTTATGAAAGCTTTTTCTAAAATAGATAATAATATAAAAAAAGAATACCAAGTTGTATGTACTGGTGCTGATAAACAGTATATACAATACAAAGAAAATATAGAAAATTTTTGTAAGGAAAATAATATTGATATTATAATTACAAGATTTGAAGATATGTCAGATGCATATAAGGTAGCATCAATTGTAGTGTTGCCGAGCCAATCAGAGAGTTTTGGATATTCAGCATTAGAATCATTATCATTAGGAATCCCAACGGTTTTAAATGATATTCCCACATATAAAGAAATTGCAAAAAATTCAAAAAACAGCTACATTTTTAATAAAACAGAGGAATCCTTATTTAGTGTTTTAAATATAATATTTAAGAGTGATTTAAGTAGAATTTTACAAAATGAAGATTGGATTAATCAATATAAATTAGAATTATTTGGTCGCAAATATTTAAATTTAATAAAATAGTTGTATATTTACAGTTTTAAATAATAATGTTATAATATGCAAAGAATGGAGGATATGAAAATGGAATTAAGAGATTTATATAATTCAAAAAGAATATTGACTGGTGAAGTAATAGAAAAAGGACAAGACGTACCATCAGGAAGATATTATATTACTGTAGTTGTATTTATAGAAAATAGCAATGGAGAGTTTTTATTACAAAAAAGAGTGTTGAGAAAAGATGGCAGATGGGCTACAACAGGAGGTCATCCAGTATCAGGTGAAAGTAGTTTAGAAGGTATTGTTACAGAAATTAAAGAAGAATTAGGACAAAGTGTTAATCAAAATGAATTAACATTATTTAAATCTATAATGACAGAAGATGATTTTGTTGATTTATATTATATGAATAAAGATATTGATATAAATGATGTTGTACTTCAAGAAGAAGAAGTAGAAGATGCAAAATGGGCTACAAGAGAAGAAATAGAACAATTGATAGAAGAAGATAAATTTTCAAAAAGTCATGAAGAGTTTTATAGATATTGTTTAGAATTTTTAGAGAAATAATTCAATTGAATTATTTCAGACTGTTGACAAAGTCGAAAGAATATTATCAACAGTCTATTAATTTTGAAAAAAATGTATTATAATATAAATGTAAGGTTGCTTTATTATTCCAAATTAAAAGCTTACTAAACCTTACTTTTTTTATGTATTTTTGATATAATTATATTAGGAATAATGAAGAAAGTAAGTGATAGTATGTTAACAAAGAGACCTCAAAGACAATATGTAAGTGAAATAGTAAATCTAGAAGATATGATACCTCAAAATCATTTCTTAAGAGTAATAGAAAAATATTTTGATTGGAACTTTATATATGAAGAAGTAGAAAAACAATATTCACTATTTGGAAGACCAAGCATAGATCCAGTAGTATTGTTTAAAATTCATATATTAAAGTTCCTTTTTCATGAAGATAGTTTAAGAAGAACATATGAAAGCTTAAAATATAATAATTTGTATCGATGGTTTATAGGTTATAACTTAAATGAGGAAGTACCAAATCATTCAACATATTCTCAAAATTATAAAAGAAAATTTTGTAAGTTAGAAAAAGATATATTGCAAACAGTATTTGATAAAGTAATAGATTTATTAATAGAACATAACTGTTTAGATATGACTGCTGCATATATTGATTCAACAAATACTAAAGCATATGCCAATAAAAAGAAAAATCATAAAGAGTTAGTAAAAGTAGAAGCCAAAAAATATCAAAAAGAATTAGAATTGGAAATAGCTCTAAAAGCACTTCAAGAAGAAGATTTAACATATGATGAATATTTGGAAGAAGTACAAAAAATAGTCAAATGTAATGAAGAAATACCTACTGAAGAATTACTTGGAGAAAAGGAAATAATAGTAAGTGATACTGATAAAAATGCGGGAATGTTATATAAAAATGAGAAAGAGAAAATGTTTGCATATAATTCAATAATAATATGTGAAGGAAATAACTATGCATTAACAGTAGATGTTAATCCATCAAATATGCATGATTCAATAGCATTTTACCCTGCATTTGATAAATTTGTTGATAAGTTTTCTAGTGATATGCCCAAATACTTTGTTGGTGATGCTGCATATGTAACACCACACATTTGTAAAACTCTAATTGATTTAGAAATGATACCATGTTTTCTTTATAAAAGACCAATGACTAAAGAATGTTACTTCAAAAAATATGAATATGTATATGATGAAGCAAACGATATTTATATTTGTCCTAATAATTGTGATTTAATTCCAACCAGCATAAACAAAGATGGATATATAATTTATAAAGCAGATAAAAATGATTGTGAAAAATGTCCGTTTAAAGGTCAATGCACAAAGACAAAAGCCAAGCAAATTTTAAGACATGTATGGGAGGGATATAAAGAAATGGCAAATGACTATAGATATCGTGATGATGTAAAAGAAATATATAAACAACGTTCTACACATATTGAGCGATTGTATGCCGATGGCAAAATGAAACATGGGCTTGGAAAAACATATTTTCGAACTAAAGAAAGAGTCAGTCGTGAACTAACTCTGCTTTATGCGTGCATGAATCTAAAGAAATTTGCATTACACTACTATGCTTAGTATAGAAATATGCTAAGTATATTTAGATTTTTCATAATTTTCAAGTTAAAATTAAATAAAAAAAGACAAATAAGTAATTTATATACCTATTTGTCAACAGTCTGAGGCACTAACCATAAGGGTTGGTGCCTTATTTTTTTATAAGAGGGGTGATAAATAGAATTATTATGTCGAAATAAAATTATTATAAAAGATGAATTGAATTCATACATTTTGATGAGGTGGCAAAATGAACGAATTTAAACTTAATTTAATATTTAAAAAAGATGAAACATCTTTTCAAATAATGATGAACGAATTATTTTTACAATATTTAAAAAATCACATTAATACTTGTCAAAAAGGAAAAACAGAGTTATCATACGTACAATGATAACTTGTTATACCAAGAATAGGAGGAAAAATGCAATCGGTTATAGCAAGAGTTAATGATAAAATTTATAGAGTTGCAATTTATATTCGTTTATCGAGAGAAGATTCAAAAATAGGTGAAAGCGAAAGTATTACAAATCAAAGACAATTTTTGATGAATTGGGTAGAAACACGAGGTTATGAATTAGTTGGAGTATATGTTGATGATGGTTTTTCAGGAACTAATTTTGATAGACCTGGATTTCAACGTATGATAAAAGATATTGAAGATAAAAAAGTAGATATGGTTATCACTAAAGATATGTCAAGATTAGGTAGAGATTATATTGAAACTGGTAATTATCTAGAAAAATATTTTCCATCTAAAGGTGTAAGATATATTGCTGTAACTGATGATATTGATACTGCTGTTAATTCTTCAAATAATGATATGGCACCATTTAAAGCAGTTTTTAATGATATGTATGCTAAAGATATTTCAAAAAAAATAAGAACTGCATTAAAAACTAAACAAGAACAAGGACTATGGGTAGGTGGATGTCCACCATTAGGATATATGGTAGATCCTGAAGATAAAAATCATTTAGTACCAGACCCTGACGAAGATTGGATTGTTAAAAAAATATTTGATTTAGCACTAAATGGTAAAACTGTATATCAAATAAGAACTATTCTTACGGATGAAAATATTCCTACTCGTGCTATCATAAAGGGTAAATTAAATAATCGTATGTCACACGCAACTACTTCTACATCTGGAATATGGGGCACAAAAACAGTAAAAAGCATCTTAACCAATCAATTATACACTGGTGATATGGTACAAAACAGAAGAACAAAAGTTAGTTATAAAATAAAAAAAACTGTATGGAATGATAAAGAAGATTGGATTATTGTGGAAAACACACACGAATCGTTAGTTTCAAAAGAAGACTTTGAAATGGTTCAAACTATGTTACCTAAAAATTCTACTAGACCAACGAAAAAAAAATATAGGTTATTGGATGGATTATTATATTGTTATGAATGTAATCATAAAATTGGAATTTGTAATCCAAGAAAAAGTGATGGAAGAACTTATATTGTATGTAATTATTATAGAATGAATTCTAAATATAATGTTTGTACTTCTCACGGATTCAATTATGATAACTTAGAAGAGGCAATCATTACAACAATAAGAAGATTAGCTGTAGAATTTTTAAATAAAATTGAACTTGAAAGACAGTCTGAAAAATTGAAATTCAAGAATCCAACAGAGAAAATCAAAAATGATTTACATAAATTGCAAACTAAATATGAAAATACATTACAAAATTTAGATAAAATTTATATTGATAAAATAGAAGAAAAAATTACAGAAGAAATGTACAATAGAGTTTATCAAAAAATGAAAATCGAAATTGATAATATGAAAATTGAAATAGATGATTTACAAAATAAGTTAAATAATAATGAAGAAACGAATATAGAAAAGTTTAATTGTAAAAAATATTTAGAAGAGTTTATTTCAATGAAAAATATTACAAGGGATATGATGTTAAAATTAATTGATAAAATTTATGTACACGCTGATAAGCAAATTGATATTCACTTCAACTTTAATGAGTTGAATTAATTTTAAATCTTTCGTTATCCTTTCAGCATACAATCAGAAGGATTACCAATGATGATTACTTTAGTATTGTCATCTAATGTTAAAAGAATGTTGAAAGATAATGTCTTAGTTAGAAAATTACATGGTATTGAAACTGCGGGAAGTATTAATATTTTATTTAGTGATAAAACAGGGACAATAACTAAAGGTAATTTAGAAGTAACTCATTTTTTAAATAGTGACTTAAAAAAGTATGACAATATTGATAAAATTGAAAATAATTTAAAAGAAATTGTTTTGATATCTTTAGTTTATAACAATGCTAGTTATTATGATAATAAAATAATAGGCGGGAATATTACTGATAGAGCAATTTTAAAATTTACTAATGTAAAAGAAAAAAATAAATATGAAATAATTGATAATGTGCCTTTTGATAGTAAAAATAAATATTCTTCAACCACAATTAAATATAAAAATGAAAATATTTATTTAATTAAAGGAGCACCAGAAGTTATTCTAAAAAAATGTGAATTTTATTTTGATATCGATGGTAATAAGAAATTTTTAAGAAAAAAACTAATTATAGAAGATAATTTAAGAAAATTAACCAAAGAAGGAAATAGAATAATTGCTTTTGCTTCTTCTAAACAATATAGTAAAGAATTAACTTTAGTTGGATTTGTATTAATTAAAGATGAAATTAGAAAAGAAGCTTATGAAGGAATTAATTTAGTTAAACAAGCATCTATTCAAACAGTAATGGTAACAGGTGATAATAAATTAACAGCTTTAGCTATTGCAAAAGAAGTAGGATTATATAAAGATGGTGATTTAATATTAACTAGTGATGAAATGAAAAATATGTCTGATGAAGATTTAAAAAAAGTATTACCAAAATTAAGAGTTGTTGCTAGAGCTATTCCACAGGATAAAAGTAGATTAGTAAGAATTAGTCAAGAATTAGATTTAGTTGTTGGTATGACAGGTGATGGAGTAAATGACGCACCTGCTTTAAAAAGAGCAGATGTCGGTTTTGCGTTTGGATCAGGAACAGAAGTAGCTAAAGAAGCAAGTGAAATTGTTATATTAGATAATAATTTCTTATCTATTACAAAAGCAATTTTATTTGGTAGAACTATATTTAAAAGTATTAGAAAATTTATTATATTTCAATTAACTGTTAATATATGTGCTGTAAGTTTGTCAATAATTGGACCTTTTATTGGTGTTGATACACCAGTTACAGTTATTCAAATGTTGTGGATAAATATGGTTATGGATACATTAGCTGCTTTAGCATTTTCTTTTGAAGCACCATTAAAAGAATATATGAGTGAATTGCCTAAAAAAAGAGATGAAAATATAATTAATGAATATATGAAACATGAAATATTTTTTACAGGAATTTATTCCACAATATTATGTATATTATTTTTGAAGTTACCAATTTTCCATCAATTATTTAGAAATGGTGATCAATATATTTTAACTGCTTTCTTTGGACTATTTATTTTCATTAGTATATTTAATAGTTTTAATGCAAGAACCCATAGATTAAATTTATTAGCTAATATATTAAAAAATAAAATGTTTATTTTTATAATTAGTTTTATCTTTCTTGTTCAAGTTTTACTAATTTATTTTGGTGGGGAATTATTTAGAACATATGGATTAACATTCTTTGAATTTCAAATTATGTTTTGGTTAAGTTTTACAGTTGTTCCTATTGACTTTTTAAGAAAATATTATTTAAGAAAAAAAGGAATTATTGGTGGAGTTTAAAAAATATGATATAATATATAATATAAAGGAAGTGAGTAATGAAAAAATATATTTGTCCAATATGTGGATATGTTTATGATGAAGCAAAAGAAGGAGTAAAATTTGAAGATTTACCAGATGATTGGAAATGTCCATTATGTGGTGCTCCTAAAAATTTATTTAAAGCAGAAGCTATTGAAGTGGTAGTAGAAGAACAAGAAGAAAACTTAAGAGAAATGAATTATGGTGAAATAAGTGCTTTATGTAGTAGTTTAGCAAGTAGTTGTGAAAAACAGTATTTACAAGAAGAAGCAGATTTATTTAAAAAATTAGCTAATTATTATAATAGTAAAGCTAAATTAGAAGGTAATTTTGAAGATTTAATTAATAAAATAAATAAAGATTTAGATCTAAATTATAAAAAAGCAAGAGAAGTTTCACAAGAAAAACAAGATAGAGGATCTTTGCGTGTTATTACTTGGGGAGAAAAAGTTACAATGATTTTAAAATCATTAATTAATGAAGGAATACCTACTGATAAAAAAATATATGTATGTGAAGTTTGTGGCTTTGTTTATGTAGGTAATGAAAAACCAGAAATTTGTCCAGTATGTAAAGTGCCTAGTTTTAAACTAGTGGAGGTAGTAAGATGAGTGAATTAAGAGCAGTTCGTAATTTAAGAATTTGTAGTAAAGATTGTTTATGTTTATTTGTATGTCCAACTGGGGCTACTGATACAGAAACAGGACAAATCGATTTTGAGAAATGCATTGGTTGTGGAGCATGTAGTAAAGCATGTCCATCAGGTGCTATTTCAATGGTACCTTATAAATATCCAAAACAACAAAATAAAGATGAACTAGTTGTTGAAAAATTAAGAAGAATAATTAGTAGTAAAGTTGATCAAGAACAAATAGCACATTACATTTTTGAAAATAGTAATGATGAAAATGAAAAATTATTAGCTAAAATTTTAATGAAATCAAATAGATTGATAACTGAAGATTTATATCGTGAAGTGGGTTATATGCTGCCTCAAAGTAATAATACTAAATTATTTTTAGAAAAATTATTAGAAAAAGATGATACTAATAAAGAAGATATTAAAAAGTTACTAGAATTATTGGATTTTAATTAAAGTTACATAATTATTAATGATGTGAAATACAATTTATAAAAAAATTAATTTAATTATTGAATTAATTTTTTTATTATGTGTTAAAGATATTTTAATAAAATTTTTATATAATTGTTTGATGTAAATTAGAGATAAATGTTAAACATTAGTTAAAATGATACCGATTTATAATGTGGATAACAAACAAA
>ERZ1643251.3173-NODE-3173-length-15590-cov-4.836884_pt1 | contig 15590 bp, 13 predicted proteins | sample MGYA00579261_ERZ1643251 | MGnify/ENA primary metagenome ERZ1643251 (study PRJEB29033, sample SAMEA4952267) | chicken gut metagenome | biome: Broiler Chicken; feature: Gastrointestinal Tract; material: Caecum | place: Ireland | collected 2018 | study: Broiler...
CGCTTAAAAGCTGAAACAAAATAATGAGAGAATAAACGCCTAGCTTACGATGAGTTGTGAGTTAGGCGTTTTGTCATTTAATACAAATACGTCTCAAGATTTTGAACAATATAACTAAAAATTCGTAAATCTTGTTGACGCTTACATGAATTGGTTTAAAATAAAGGATGTATCTAATAATTAGAGTAGGTGAAATCATGTTAACAGTGAAACAAATCCATGATAAAAATTATGAAACAGTCTATGAACTAACAAATTCTAAAGGGTTAAGAGTCTTAACTAGTCCATTTGGTGCACGCCTTTTAGCTATTCAAGTGCCATTAAAAGAAGAGCTACGTGATATTGTGGCCGCTCCTAAAGATTTGGCTTTACAAAAAGAATTGCGTTACTTTGGTGCGACTATTGGACCTGTCGCTGGACGAATTACCAATAGTCAGTTCACCATTGATGGGCAAACTTATACCACTGAAACAAATAATAATGCGCATACTTTACACTCAGGTTCCAATGGTTTTGATACTAAAGATTGGCTAGCTGAGACTTTTGAGCAAGATGGTAAAGTAGGGGTTATTTATCGCTTCACCCATCCTGATGGCGCAGATGGCTTTCCCGGAGAAGTCCAAGCGACAGTGATTTATACTTTAGATGAAGACGACAACTTAAAGATGACTTATGAAGCGAAAACCGATAAAGCCACTTTATATAATCCAACTTGCCATGGCTATTATAATTTAACTGGTAGTGAAGGAAATCCCGTCAACAGTCATTTATTACAAGTTGGCGCTGAGAAGAAAGCAACGACTAATCCAGATGTCACAACGACGGGTGAATTTACCAAAGTGGCAGGGACAAAATTTGATTTTAGAACTTTAAAAGAAATTGGCGAAACCACGCTTGATGATCCATTTGTCCTTCATCATGAAAACGACTATGACTTGACAATTATCAGTCCTGATCAAGCAGTAAGTATGCAAATCAAAACTGATTCCGATGCGATTATTCTTTATATCACAGGTACCCATGAAGAAGGGACACCAATGAAGAATGGAACGATGGTAGCGCGCGGTTCGATTGCAATTGAACCTCAAGGCATCCCGGGTGCAGAAAAGTTCAGTCAATATGGTTCGATTCTATTACGCCCAGAAGAGACTTTCCATTCTGAAACCACTTATCATATTGCCTATTAAAACAATGAAAGTACAGACAAGCCTTAAGCAGTCTGTGCTTTTTTGTGCTAAAAAACAGCACTTTAGTTATTTTAAAGTTTATCTGAAAACCATTTTGTAAAGTATTTTGTTTGCGATTTATGTGCAATCCATACACTTTTTTGGTTTTGTCGTAAAGGCGCTTGCAAAGGGTTCAAAGATGAGTAAAATAGCTTTCGTGGGATTCTTTTACCCAATTTTATGAAAACTTTCGGAAAAAGATTTCTAAAGGGTGAAGTTTCTCGATGATTGAAGTAATTATCAATTTTTTGATTCTTTGACAATTAAATATGAAAGTGGTGGAAAGCAGTGATTAAAAAAGAATTCCAGAAAATCTGGGCAAACAAATTACTATTCGCTACTGTTATCGTAGCGATGTGTTTACCTATTCTTTATGCAAGTATTTTCCTAAAATCAATTTGGGATCCATACGGCAGAGTTAATCATTTACCAGTTGCGGTGGTGAATTTAGACCAACCAACAACTTTAGAAGGAAATAAAGTTGATGTCGGTGACAAATTGGTAAAAGAGTTGAAATCAAATGACGATTTAGATTGGCATTTCGTTTCAGCTAAAAAGGCGCAAGAAGGACTGAAAGATCGTAAATATTATATGATCGTGAAAATTCCGAAAAACTTCTCTGAAAATGCGGCCTCTGTATTAGATACTGACCCTGAAAAAATGGACTTAACCTATGAAACAAATGGTGGGTTGAACTTTTTAGGGGAAGTTATCAGTGAAAATGCCATGACCCAATTAAAAGCAAAAGTCAGCGAGTCAGTAACCAAATCATATGCTGATGTGATTATCAAAATGGTGAAAACAGTTGGCGATGGCATGGAGCAAGCTGCGGATGGTGCAACGAAATTAGCAGATGGTTCAAAACAAGTCGCTGATGGTATTGCAACGGTTCAAGGTAAAGTTCCTGAATTATCTAGTGGTGTGAAACAATTAGATGATGGAGGCAAACAATTAGCAGACGGTGTGAAACAATACACAGATGGTGCTGGTCAAGCCGCCAAAGGAAGCGACCAATTAGCAGCGGGCTTACAACAGTTAAGTGGTAAAGTGCCTACTTTAGTGGGTGGCGTGAACCAATTAGCTGATGGTGGTAAAGCATTAAATACTGGCGTCAACCAATATACAGCTGGGGTTAAACAAGTCTATCTTGGTAGCAACCAATTAGTCGATGGTTTGAAAGTATTAAGCTATAAAGTTCCTGGATTAGTTGATGGCGTCAACAAGTTAGTTGGTGGCGGTAACCAATTTGTCGATGGCTTAAATGCTTATACAGCAGGCGTTGCTCAAGCTGGTGATGGAAGTAGTCAATTAGCAGCTGGGTTACAAACGATGCAAGGTCAATTACCTGCTTTAGCTGAAGGTATTAACAATTTAGCAAAAGGTTCTAAGCAATTAGCTGATCAATTACAAGCTGGTACAAGCCAATTTGGTGAAGAACAAGCAACACAATTAAGAAGCTATGTAAACGGTGTTCAACAATACATCAATACCATTAATGCTGTATTACCAACTTTAAATAATTTACCTTTAGATCAATTAAGTCAACTAAAAGGACAATTTGCAACCGTTCAAGCCGACTTACAAAGTGCTGGAGCAAGTCTTGCAGCGGCTGGTCAAACCTTACAAACGAGTCCAGCGCAAGTTGCTTCTAATGTAGTCAGTCAATTGCCAACAGATGAAAATGGCAATGTGACTGTTCCTGCTCAACAATTAGCACAACTTATCGGACAACAAGTCGGTGCCAATAATCAACAAATTGGTGCACAAGTTACGGCAGCTGGTAATAGTTTACAAAATGTTGGCGCAACATTAACACAAGTTGGTCAGTTAGTGAATAATTTACCAAGTGTTGATACATCAAAAATTGGCGAATTAAGTACAGTAACTTCTCAATTAGCTGCAAATACAGATCAAGCAACTGCAGGATTGAATGAATTAATTAACGGCACTTTAACAGTGAAAAAAGAAGCTGTTCCTGGAGCAGCAAAAATTGCTGGTGGTTTAGCACAAGTTCAATCTCAATTACCTACATTAAATGGTGGGGTTAGTCAATTAGTTGATGGTAGTAAAGCTCTAGATTCAGGTCTTGCTACATTAAACAGCAAGTCTGGTGAATTAACTGGTGGTGCCAATCAAATCGTTGGTGGCATGAAAGAAATGCAAAACCAATTACCAACTTTAACAGATGGTGTGAAACAATTAGTGGCTGGTGGTAGTCAATTAAATGGCGGTCTAAATCTGTTGAATGCCAAATCTGCTGAATTAGGTTCTGGTTCTGGTCAACTTGCTGCTGGTTTAGGTTTAATGCAAAGTCAACTACCTGCTTTAGCTAGTGGTGCAAATCAATTAGCTGATGGTAGCAAGCAATTAAACGCTGGTATGAAGGAATTAACAGCTAACTCTGCGAAATTAAACAGTGGAGCAAGCCAATTAAGCGATGGATTAAATACCTTAAACGGCCAAATCCCAGCATTAGCAGATGGTGTGAATAAACTTGCTGATGGTTCTACACAAGTCAAAGATGGCAATAAAGAATTAGCAGATAAATTAGGTGAAGCTTCTGATAAATTAACAGATGTGAAATTAACAAACAATACTGCGAAAATGATTGCTGATCCTACCAAGACAAAACAAGAAAAATACAGTGATGTGCCAAACTATGGACATGCATTAGCGCCATACTTCATGAGCGTATCATTATTTGTCGGCTGTCTAGTCTTTAACTTTGTCTATCCAATCCGTAAAATTGCAGACCGTAAAAATAGCAATGCCACTCAATGGTTTATGAGCAAACTAACTATCGGATTTATCACTTCTTCAATGATGGCTTTAATCATTGGTACAGTGATGAGAATGATTGGTTTAGAAGTTGCGCAACCAATGAACTTCTACATGACACTTCTAGTAACTGCTTGGTTATTCATGTTTATGATTATGTTCTTAGCGATGAGCTTTGATAATCCTGGACGTTTCATTGCCGTGTTGCTCCTAGTTATGCAATTAGGTTCATCAGGTGGGGTATTCCCAATGCCATTGATTAGCAAATTCTACAATGTATTAAATCCATTCATGCCAATGACTTACTCAATTTACAGCTTACGTCAAGCTATTTCAACCGGTCTGGGCGATGAATTCTATCGTAACTCAATGTTGATTTTAGTCATTTTAGCTATTGTCTTTATCATCCTTCTAGGCATTTCAATGCAAATCCTATACCGTAAAGGATTGGCTGGTTATTCACAATTACATGAAAACCAAAAACTTTTAGATGATGATTACACAGGCAAATTTGCAAAAGAAGAAGATCCATACACATTATGGTAAAATAGTAAAAACGTTGGTGTTTAAGAACAAAAACTTAAACACCAACGTTTTTTATTTTAGGTCGTGAAGCAGCTCGCTTAGACATGAAGAAATTCGTGTGCTTACCTACCGCTGAGAAAATCGGATGAAAGGAGATTTTCTCAAGCGGGAGGGCGAATTTCACAATGTCTAGCTGCTGAACACCGTGGATTAAGGTCGCAAAGCAGCGCAGTTACTTTCTACACTTTTTTAACAAAGACTAGGCGTTTGTCAGTTGATTCATCTTTTTGTAAGCTGAAACCGTCAAAAGTTAACTTGCGAACGTCATCAATGCTTTGAATTTTATGAGAGATGAGTTCTTTGACCATTTTCCCACGGGCTTTTTTAGAAATGGTAGAGTGGATTTTGCGTTTGCCTTCTTTTTCCTCCATAAAGACACATTGATAGAAATTTTGCTGCAAGTCTTTGCTAAATACTTCTTCAAATTCACTAGAGAGCAGCGAAAGAATGATTTCCTCATTTTTAACAGCTTGATCAAAAGAAGACTGCCAGAATTTTCGCAGGGATTGTCCTTGAATTTTGCCTTTGGTTTGAAAGTCTAGGCGATAAGGAGCAATCGGGGTATCAGCGGGAATGACCCCATATAAAGCAGAGGTTATAGCCAGAAAATCATGGATATACTGACTTTCTTCTTGAGTATAACTTTCTTTATTAAACTGGCGGTACATCAAGCCATCTAGTAATAGGTAAGCTGGATAAGTTTGTGCGTTTTGCTTTTGAAGTGCTTGCCATTGCGCTTGGACTTTAGCAGCCATGTCTTCATTGATTTTGTAAGCTTTTTGTATTTCCGCTAATGATAAATCAGAAAAAGCAGCGACAATCTCCTTCGTTTTTGGACTAAGCGCTTGAAAGGATTGGTCTTTAATGGCTAGATTCAATTCTTTTGCAGATGGAATTAGGATTTTCACGATTTCACCTCAGTTTTTAACTTGTTTTCGATGAAGGCTACGATGTCTTGATAGACTTGTAGGCGATTTTTTTCTTGTATAACTTCATGCTTCATTTCTGGATAGACGAGATTGGTGATATTGTGATAGCCAATTTTTTTCAAGGTATCTAAGCTTTCAGCAAGTCCTTTTTCGCCACCGGTAATCAAAGTATCATCCACACCAGTCGCACTCAAAATCTTCAAATCAGGATTTTTACATTGGAATTTAGCGATTTCTTTGAGCCGTGTATTAATCGTAAACATGGTTAGCATTCCACTGTTGGTCAATCGTACTTGGCAGAGCGGGTCTTTGGCGATGCGGTCGAGATTATCCAAATTATAGCTGATCCAATCCAGCGTATCGTTTTTTCCAGGGTTTAAGGCGTTTAAGAGTGCGCTATGGCCTGATTTTCCAAAATAAAAGACCACAATGCGCGCTAAAAAGACCCCCACAGGAGCAAGTGGATAAGGCGTGACCGTACCTGTTAAAATTAAGTGCTCGATTTCGTCATCATAATTTTGTAGATAGATTCTCGCAATCATGGAGCCTAAAGAATGACCGAATAAGTTTAATGGGAGGTTAGGATAGCGTTCTTTAATAAAACGAGTAACCAACACTTGGTCAAAAATCAGTTCATCAACGGTTTGCATCATGACGTGTGGATATTTTTGATTGGTAGAATGGCCATGACCACGTGTATCACTAATCACAACAACATAACCTTGGGCATTTAAATAGCGACAAAAATCATCATAGCGGCCTTTGTGCTCTAGTACACCGTGGATAAGCTGAACGATACCTTTAGGATTTTCACGTGGATAGACTTTTGCGTGCAATAATAGCCCGTCTAAAGCCAAAAGTTGCACATCTATAGAGCCATCTTCATTTTCGACTTCATGGCGTACATTGACTGATTTTGTTTTGGCTAAACGTTCTTGATTGAGTCGATAAAAGATTTGCTCTTGATAGGTTGCCACAATTTGCGGTAAAAGAAGTAGAAATACGATTAAACCAATGATCCAATACATAACAATCACCTCGAATAATTTGTTAACTTCATTGTAACACAAAAAGAAAAGCTAGCCGAGATTGACTAGCCTTTCTTTTTATTTTATTTTATTTTATTTTCAGTTCTTCCATAATCGCAATGCCTGAACTAGTCCCGATTCGCTTGGCCCCTGCTTGAATCATGGCCAAAAAAGTATGAGCATCACGAATACCACCGGCTGCTTTGACTTGGACTTTATCGCCAACGTGTGCCACCATTAATGCGACATCTTCTAATGTTGCACCGCCAGTCCCAAAGCCAGTAGAAGTCTTAATGAAATCAGGCTGTACTTCTTTGGCAATCTGACATAGCGCGATTTTTCTTCATCAGTGAGGTAGCAATTTTCAAAAATAACCTTACAGATAACCTTAGCCTCTATACAACACGTGACGATTTGTTGCATTTCATCTTTAAGATAAGCATAGTCGTGTTCCTTGGCTTTGGTGAGATTGATGACATAATTGATTTCATCCGCCCCGTTTTTTATCGTATCCTTCGTTTCAAAAACTTTACTGGCAATACTGGTTTGACCGAGTGGAAAAGCAATACTATTTAGTCAATCCTTCCATGCGATTTGGTTTACTTATCCGCATCAATGATTAATAAACAAGGCTCTTACTGAAAAAAATTGTCATCAGTAAGGGCCTTGTTGTTTGTTTATTATTCAGATACTTCGATTTCTTTGATTAACTCATGAACATCAAATCCTGTTTCTAGAAAGTTTTGAGTATAGGGAAAGCCTTGCGTAAACTCTGTTAAAGCTTGCATGGTGATAATCCCTTCTGCTAGTTCATAGTCCATGATATGACCGCCAAATTGACCATCATCTGATAAGAAATGTAGGTGATAGCCACTTACGGAAACACCGTGGAATAATTCTGGTGTATAGAATCCAACAATTGTTCCACTAATATTATCCGCTTCGAATTCAGGCTGTACCACGGCAGAGAATGGGCGATAAGGTTTTTGTTGTTTAGGAACGACACGGACATGCATGTGTTTGAAGGTTCCTTTAATTTGGATGGCATGGAATAAATTCACGCTTTTTAGATGATCGTAAATTAATTTACCGATTGTTTCGCTATTTTCATGTTGAATCAATGGGAATTCATATTCAGGTTCAAAATAAGCCACAGCTGCATATGGGACCGTTTCATTACCTGATAATTTCACGACATCACCAGTTTGACGGGCATGAAAAGCTTGACCATTAATCACCATTAATTCACCATCAGAACCATCTAAAGTCCCGATACCGAAATCACCATGTTTTAATAAGTCGTTGATTGTTTTGCCACCATCCATCGCACCGGCAAGTAAAGAACTTAAAGTACCAAATTGATATAATGTGTTTTCTGACATAATTTTCACCTTCTTAATAGAATTGGTCAGGTAACATCTTTTCACCTAACATCTTGTTGTCAGAGTAGTCGACAGGAACATCGATAATGACAGGGCCATCTGTTTTTAAGCCTTCTTGTAAAGCTTGTGCAAAACTTTGAGCATCGTGTACGCGAATTCCTTTAGCACCGAATGCTTCAGCGTATTTCACGAAATCAACTGGGCCAAAGTCAACACCTGAAGAACGATTGTATTTCATTTCTTCTTGGAATTCAACCATGTTATAGCGGCCGTCATTCCAAATAATATGAATAATATTTAAGTTTTTGCGGACAGCAGTTTCTAAGTCTTGTGCAGAGAATAGGAAACCACCATCACCTGATACAGAGACGATTTGTGTATTAGGACGTACTAATGCTGCTGAGATTGCCCAAGGAAGAGCCACACCTAAAGTTTGCATCCCGTTACTGAATAATAATTTACGTGGTTCATAACTTCTGAAGTGACGAGCCATCCAAATATAGTGACTACCTACATCAACCGTTACAGTCATTGAATCATCGACAAAATCTTGTAAAGTATCGATTACTTCAAGTGGATGTAGTAATTCTGGATGTGTTTCAGAAGGGACCATATCACGTTCTTTTAATTTTTGTTGTAAACCATCTAGATATTCTAGTGAGTCAGCTGGTAATTCATAATCGGCAATTGCTTCACTTAATAAGTATAAAGTATCCGCGATACTACCAATTAATTCGCGTTCAGGTTGCATATATGGATCGATTTCAGCAGGAATTTTATCAATAACGATAATTTTCGCATCTTTTTCAGCATTCCAGTTACGTGCTTCATATTCGATTGGATCATAACCTACCGCAATTACTAAGTCACTGCGTTTTAGAAGCATGTCACCAGGTTGGTTACGGAATAGCCCCACACGACCGAAGAATGAATCTTCTAATTTACGAGAAATCACACCAGCAGCTTGGAAAGTTTCGACAACTGGTAATTTCGCATGGGCAACTAATTTACGAATTGCCATCGTTTCAGCTTCACTTGAACCACGCATCCCGACTAAAAGTACTGGTAATTTCGCTTCTTTAATGCGTTTCACTAGGTAAGCAATATCTTCTTTAGAGGCAGAACCTAGACGTGGCTTACTTAATGGACGAATGCTATCTCCAGACACTTTGCTATCGACAACGTCTTGAGGAATACTAATGAAACTTGCGCCTTTTTGTCCTGAGCGAGCCATACGATAAGCATTGGCGATGATTTCTGAAATAGTTTCAGGATCTTGAATTTCAGCGCTATATTTGGTAATTGGTTTAAATAAGGCAGCGTTATCCATACTTTGGTGTGTTAATTTTAATAAATCGCTACGTTTTACTTGTCCAGCGATGGCAAGGACTGGGTCGCCTTCTGCAGTGGCGGTAACTAAACCAGTAGCTAAGTTACTTGCACCTGGACCACTGGTTGCAATAACGACCCCAGGTTTACCAGTTAAACGTCCGATTGCTTGTGCCATAAAAGCAGCATTTTGTTCGTGACGTGTAACGATTAATTCTGGCCCTTTATCTTCTAAAGTATCAAACACGCGGTCAATTTTTGCTCCAGGAATCCCAAAAACATAGTCCACTTCATGATTAATCAAGCTATCCACGATAATATCGGCACCGTGTTTTACTTTTTTACTCAACTGTAACACTTCTTTCTGTATCATTTTCTTTAAAAACTCAATAAATCAACGTTTTATATGATGTAACAGATTGTATATCTGTTTTATTATCGTTTTGCATTATAACACTAGTAATTACCTGTTGTAAATAGATATGCTTGAAAATTTGCAGAAAATATAAAGCGGTAATATTTATGTCTTGATAATGGATAGGAAAATATTATTTTTATAAAAATTAGATTAGTTATAATTAGTAAACGGTTTTAATACCTTAAATATAGCTAAAATAAATAATATCATGAAATGTAGTTGAGAATACTATAGTTTGTTGTGAAAAGGCTTTGTTTTTCACAACTTGACAAGTGATTTTGAGAATGTTATCTTAGAAGTATAGGAAAGCGTGAAAGGATTTTTTAGTTTCTTTAATAATTTAGGAAACACCGTAAATCTTTCCTTGTATAATCCGCTTTCTTGAAAGAAAAGGTAATAATTTTTTTGCACCTGCCCAAATTAGTAGCATTTTTTGAATGATAGGTGTAAAATTTACGCGTATTGGGTGAATGTCTCAATACTTAAATATGCTGTTTCAATTTTATATATACTATCCTTTCCCATAACACAAAAGCGAGGCTGCCAAAAACAGCCTCGTTTTTGTATAAAGGATGTGAAGCAGCTTGGGAAGCCTCGAAGAAATTCGTGTGTTTACCTACCGCTGAGAAAAATTGGATGAAAGGAGATTTTCTCAAGCGGTAGGGCGAATTTCACAATGTCTAGCTGCTAAACACAGATTATAAAGGATGTGAAGCAGCTTGGAAAGTCTCGAAAAAATTCGTGTTTACCTCATGATTTTTGCTTCAATGGCAAAGTAACGCGAAAATTCACGCCCCGTGGGAGAACATCCAACACTTCAATTTTTCCCTGATGTTCATGAATGATTTGCCAAGCGATGGTTAGCCCCAAACCATAGCCGCCAGTTGCTTGATTACGAGAAGCATCTTCGCGGTAGAAACGTTCAAAAAGATGCGCTTTATGTTCCTCATTAATTGAAGGTCCTGTATTTTTTATTTCTAATTGCCAAAATTGCCCATTGCTTTTTGAGAGCACTGTGATTGAATCTTTAGTATCCGTATATTTCAGAGCATTATCTAACAAGATGACAACTAATTGGTGCAGTCGCTTGTGATCTGCATGAATTGTATCAGAAGTGAGATTCTCAAAGGTAAAAGTTTTCTCTTCAATTTCTGCCATTTCGATAAAAGGTTCGACAATTGGGGCAAGAAAAGTATCAATATGCAAAGTGGATTTTTCTAATATCAGTTGATTAGAGTCACTTCTTGCAATGGTCAATAAGTCAGCAGTCAAACGATTTAGTCTTCTAGTCTCATTTAGAGCTTGGGCAACGGTCTCTGATTCTTCCATAATGGTATGGTTTGGTTGTGTAAAGAGCTTTTGTAAACTATTTTGAATAATTGTCAGTGGGGTGCGCAATTCATGAGAGGCATTTTCGACAAATTCCTGTTGCTTATGCCAAGACTTCAAAATAGGTTGCATATTGGCTTTGGCGAGATAAAAACTGACGATAATCGATAGCAACCAAAAAATAAGCATGCAAATGACTAAAATCATCTGAAAAGTACCCATGGAATCACTAACTTGGTTGGTATTGGCTAAAATTTGTACATAAGCCACTGCAGAGTTTTTGCTTTCATACTTATAGGTAATGGAGTGAAAGGATAGTTGACCATTATTCAGACTGAGTTCTTTCACTTTACCGAGCTTTTTTTTGTCGAGTGTTAATGCATTCAATTCATTCAAACGACCACCGAGTAAATCTTTATTCAAGATTTCGCCTGATTTAGACCACAGAATCATCTGGGTATTAAAACGGTTGAAGCCTTTGAAATCCTTATCTAGTGGTTGCTTTTTTGGATTTTCTGTCTGGCTATTGAATAAATCCTCTTGTTCAAAACGGGCAATTTCAAGCTGTACCAAAGTTGGTTGATTCATGATTTGTCTAAGCATTTTGTCGGTTTGTTGATAAGCAAGGCTATGCATTAATTGTAAAATAATCAAGCCTAAGAGTAGAAAAATCCCTCCAAAAGCAAGAATATTAAAGAAGAAAAATCGCCGTTGTTGCTTGCTTGTAATCTCTTCTTTCATTCTCTCAATCCTTTCTTGAGGCTAGTAAATAACCAACATTGCGCAAGGTTTGGATATTTTCTGCCATATCAGTCTGTTTTAGATGTTTGCGCAAATGACTCATATACACTTCGACTACGGTAATTGTTGTTTCCGAATCAAAGCCCCAAATGCGGTCAAAAATTTGCTCTTTGGTTAAAATCATTCCTTGGTTTTGAATCAAATAGACGAGCAGTTCAAATTCTTTGCCTTGAATAGGTAGGACAGTCTCGTGTGCACGAACTTCTTTTTTGCTTAAATCACAAATGACATTTCCATATTGTAGCGTATTTTCCTCGTGCATGCCTAATGAACGTCTTAATAAGGCTTTGACTCTTAATCGTAGTTCTTCACGATAAAAGGGTTTGGTTAAATAATCATCAGCCCCTTTTTGAAAACCAGTAATTTTATCTTCTAGGCTATCTTTGGCAGTTAAGATTAAGACAGGTGTTTGAATATTTTCTTGACGTAATTGAGCGAGCACTTGATAACCACTCATCTTCGGTAGCATCAAATCAAGCAAAATCAAATCATATATCTTACTTTGCGCTTCATACAAGCCTTCTTCACCATCAAAACACAGCGTCACTTCCCCTAAATCAGCAATAATTTCTTTAATATTTTCAGCTAGAATTTTTTCATCTTCTATTACTAATAGTTTAATCATCGCATCCACCTACTTTCCTCATTATTGTAACGAAAGAATATCAGACTTTCCATAATCGAACCTTAAAATTTTTAAGCTAGCTTTAAGTTATTGATGTTATCTTGAAAAAAACGAAAGAAATGAAGCAAGATGAACTTTATCAAACGAGCCTATCAATATCTCTGGGCAAAAAAAGGCAAAAGTGTTTTAATGATTGCGATTCTATCCGTCATAATGATTTTTGTTTTAGCAGGTTTGAGTATCTATCAAGCAGCGAATCAAGCAATCACTAATGCCCAAAAAAGTACCGGATCCACTGTGACACTAACTCAAAATCGTGAGGCGATGTTTCAAGCAAAGGAAAAGGAAGAAGATAACGACCAAACCTCAAGTAGTTCTGAGCAAAGTCAGCGAAAAACATTTAGCCGGACGCCAATCAATTTAAGTGATGCGAAAAAATCGCGGCATTATCAGGGGTGAAATCATATCTATACACAGCGACCACCTCAGTAGATGCAGCAAGCGGTATTGAAGCAATTGAAAGTAGTGCTGAAACAAGCAGTACCAGTGAAACAACAAGTGGTTCTAACGAGGCTACGAGTGAAAGCAAAGACAACGAGGTAACTTCTGGTGCAAGTCAAAGTAAACAAGGAAATGGCCAAATGCCGCCTAGTCGACCAGGAGGCAATCGTCAAAATCCATTTGCTGCATCACAAGAAGTGAAAAATCTGAAAATTAACGTGCAACCAAAACAATTCATGCTTTTAACGGCTATAGCAATAGGGATTGTTTTAATCGCAATTTGTTTTGCATCCATTGGTATTTTTAGACTAAATCCCAAATCAATTCTAATATCGTAAAATGAGGTGAAAATATGGTTTTACAAGTTGAAAATTTAGGTTACTGGTATACAAATGAACATCCATTGTTTCAACAAGTCAATTTGACCTTTGAGCTACGCAAGATGTATGCCATTTTAGGAACAAGTGGTATCGGCAAAACCACCTTTTTATCCCTTTTAGCTGGTTTGGATCACCCCAAAGAAGAGCAAATCACTTATCAAGGGGAGTCGTTAAAACAAATTGGTCTTCAAAACTATCGCAAAAATCGTGTTTCTATCGTCTTTCAAGCCTATAATCTGTTACCTTATCTGAGTGCGGTGGAAAATGTATTAACAGCGATGGCAATCAGTCAGACCCAAAAAGACAATCCTAAAGAATATGCTTATCAACAGTTAGAAAAAGTTGGCCTTACTCGTGAGTTGGCTGATAAACGAGTGAGTCATCTATCGGGTGGACAACAGCAAAGAGTCGCCATTGTTCGAGCAGTTTGTTGCGGGCATGATTTGATTGTGGCCGATGAACCAACAGAAAATTTAGATGAACAAACCTCTCAAGAAATCATCGCCCTTTTTCAGCAGCTTGCCCATGAACAGGAAAAATGCATCATCCTTGTCACGCACGAAAAAGAAGTAGCGAATGCAAGTGATGAAGTCTATGTGTTGAAAAATCAGCAGTTAACAAAGCAAGCAGATTCCCTATAGTTAAAGATTACAGTTAGGTGACATTTTGACATCTAACTGTAATTCAATTTTTGAGCAAAGGTTAAGAATTTTTAAAGATAGTTGCGTTATAATCGAACTAGAAAAAATAGAAGGTAGGTAGCATGACAAATTATAAAAAGTATTTATGGTTATATCCAATGTTGGTTTTATTGGTTGGACTGATTGGTGGGACCAAAACTGTAGAAGTCAATCCTGATTCCACCACCTATCATGTATTGGCAGCGCAGGTCAATCGTCAAATCGCAACCCCTTTGATTATGGTTCCAGGCACATATGGCACCCAAAATCGTTTTGATGAAATGTTGGCAACCTTGAAGAAGACGACGCCGGATTTAAGTGTCGAAAAAATTACCGTACATACAGATGGCACCTTGAAAGTGACTGGTAAAATCAAAAAGAGCAGTCAGCATCCGGTTTTTGTGATTGCCTTTGAAGAAGCGAAAGATGGCATTGCAGCAATTAGCCAACAAGCGCAATGGTTTCAGCAAGCCTTACATAGTATTCTTGATTTTTATGACTTTGAGACCTATAACTTTGTCGGTCATTCGAATGGTGGTTTGGTTTTTACTGAATATCTAGAAAATTTGCAAACGACTGACGAACCCCAAGTTGCTAGTATGATTACTTTGGGAACACCTTATAATGATGTAGTAGAAGAGGAAAATCAAAACTATCAAAGCGCCAAGGTGACAGAATGGTTAGATCATTATCTAGTATCAAGTATTCGCCAAACCAATTTTGAAATGATCAATATTGCTGGCAGTTTAAATAATCAAGCAACGGATGGCACAGTCCCTTTAGCGAGTGTGCAAATGGGGGCGCAAATCTTCCAAAACAAGACCGAATATCAAGAAAAGATTGTGTCTGCCTCGCATAGTAATCTGACTGAAAATGAAGAGGTGCTTGCGTTATTGTCAAAAGTAATAAGCTCTAATAGCCAAAATCTATCAGTTTAAAATTAGGTGGACTGTTTACACACCTAGGATTAATCGGTACAATAAAAACAATAAAAGGAGGATTTTTTTATGCAAGTACCCTATACAGTTGATCACGTGGGCAGCTTTTTACGTCCTGCACGTATTAAACAAGCTCGTCATGATTTACAACAAGGTCAGATTACCAAAGATGAATTACGTCAAATAGAAGATGAAGAAATCTTGAAGTTGGTTGAAGAACAAAAACAAGTCGGCATTTTCGGCATTACAGATGGTGAATTTCGTCGTGGCTGGTGGCATATCGACTTTTTAGAAAATTTATTAGGGATTGAAGGTTATGTCCCTGAAGCTGGTTATAATCAGAATTTTAAAGGCGCTGCAGTACCATCTTATAATATCCGTGTGGTTGATAAGATTGCCTTTAATCCAAATCATCCATTTTTAGCCGATTTTACTTTTTTGAAAGAAGCGGTCGGTAATGATGGTGTGCACCAAGCTAAAGCGACGATTCCAAGTCCAACAATGGTGTTACGTCAAGAAGTGCTAGCAAATGATGGTAGTTCGAAATTAGCTCAAATTTATCCAAATATTGAGGATTTTTATGCAGATTTAGCTAAGACTTATGCGGATGCGATTCAAGCCTTTTATGCTTTAGGTTGTCGCTATTTGCAGTTTGATGATA
>ERZ1643251.3174-NODE-3174-length-15589-cov-6.672654_pt1 | contig 15589 bp, 18 predicted proteins | sample MGYA00579261_ERZ1643251 | MGnify/ENA primary metagenome ERZ1643251 (study PRJEB29033, sample SAMEA4952267) | chicken gut metagenome | biome: Broiler Chicken; feature: Gastrointestinal Tract; material: Caecum | place: Ireland | collected 2018 | study: Broiler...
ATGTTTGAACTGCTTTCATTCCTGGATAAATACTTGTTTCATTAAATGTTGTTTCTCCATCATATTTTATACTTCCTATCATTCCTGCATCAATATTTGTTTGATTTTTATTTTCTTTATTTATTGTTGCCACAAAGTAGGCAAATGACGAAGTTATTCCTAATATTAATATAGAACATACAATTATACCTAAACTTACTAAATGCTTCTTTTTCATATTTATCCTCTTCCTATTTTCTATATAAATTATAATTAAATATTTTAAAAAAAGCAATCATTTCAGTTTTTATTTCTAGTAAATAAAAAAAGCATTTATTTAAAATGCTCTTTAATTTTTTAAAGTACTTAAATACTCACAAGCTTTAATTGCGGCAATTGTGCCATCATTAGTAGCTGTAGTTAATTGTCTTACTTGCTTTTCTCTTACATCTCCAGCGGCATAAAAACCAGGAACTGGGGTTTCTAACTCTAAATTTGTTAGTACATAGCCACTTGCACTTAATGGAATAAAATTATCTAAAATTTTTGTATTTGGAACATGACCAATTGCTACAAATAAGCCATCAATTTCTAGTTCTTTTATTTCGTTATTAACATTTACTATAACACTTTTTAAGGTATCATCACCTTTAATTTCTGTAATAACTGCATTCATTATAAATTCAACGTTTTCTTTTTCTTTTAATATTGCAACTTTGGCTGGCTCACCTCTAAAAGTATCTCGGCGATGAACAACATATACTTTTTGACATAAATTTGCTAAATATAAAGCATCATCGATAGCAGTATTTCCGCCGCCAACAACACAGACGGTTTTATTTTTAAAAAATGCTCCATCACAAGTAGCACAATAGCTAAGTCCACTTCCTAAATATTTTTCTTCATTTTTAACGCCTAATTTTCTTGGACTGGCTCCTGATGCATAAATAACTACTTTACTTGTATATTCTTGATTTTTAACAAATATTTTAAATAAATCATTTTCTTTTGTAATTTTGTTTACTTCGCCATATAAGCTAGTAGCGCCTAACTTTTTGGCTTGATCATACATTCTTTCACCAAGTTCTAAACCAGATATTTCGGCAAAACCAGGATAGTTTTCTACTTTTGGAGAAGCAGTAATTTGCCCTCCAAAAGTATTTTGTTCAATAATTAAAACTGTTTTTAGTGCCCTTCTTGCATAGATGGCTGCAGATAAACCTGCTGGACCGCCACCTATAATAATAACATCATAGATCATTAATTTTTGCCCCACTCCTCAGCATATTTAGTAATGTTAGAAGCATTAGCAATTTTTTCACCGTCTTTTGTTATCAAGGTTGGAGCTTGAGTAACTTGAAATTCATTAGTTAATTCAACATTTTCTTCAGCGTCAATAACATCATAACTAATTTTAGCCTCATCTAATACACGTTTAGCAATACGACAATTTGGACAAGTTTTTGTAACAAATAACATTGCTTTTGTATTAGCTTTTTTTATTTCTCTATCATTTTTCTTTTTTTTATTATCAGAACAAACTTCTTGATTTTCTTCTATAACATAATTTGTTCTATCTTTGAATTCTTGACTCTTACCATCATTCCAATTTTTAACAGGGCGATAGTAACCAGTTATTCGACTATAAACTTCAGCTGGTTCACCACATATTGGACATTTATATTGTTCCCCTACTAAATAACCATGTTCTTTACAAATAGAATACGTAGGTGAAATAGTATAGTAAGGAAGTTCATAATTTTCAGCAATTTTTCGAACTAACGCAGCAGCGCTTTGCCAACTTGGCAATTTTTCGCCTAAGAAAACATGGAAAACAGTACCTGATGTATATAAAGTTTGTAATTTATCTTGAATATCTAACGCTTTAAAAACATCTTCTGTAAAACCAACTGGTAAATGAGAACTATTTGTATAATAAGGTGTTCCGTTTTCATTAGCTGTGATAATATCCGGGAATTTCTCTTTATCATGTTTAGCAAAACGATAAGAAGTTGATTCAGCTGGTGTTGCTTCTAGGTTGTATAAATCGCCATATTTTTCTTGGTAATCACTTAATCTTTCACGCATATGTTTTAAAACTTTAACACTAAAATCTTGAGTTTCTTCATGTGTCATATCTTTTTTTAACCAACAAGCATTTAAACCTGCTTCATTCATTCCTACAAGACCAATTGTTGAGAAATGATTATCAAAGGACCCTAAATATCTTTTAGTGTATGGATATAGTCCTTCATCTAATAATTTAGAAATAACTGTTCTTTTCGTTTTTAAACTACGAGCTGCAATATCCATTAATTTATCTAATCTTTCAAAAAATTCTTTTTCGTCTTTTGATAAATAAGCTATTTTAGGCATATTAATTGTTACTACCCCAACACTACCAGTTGATTCTCCACTACCAAAATAACCGCCTGATTTTTTTCTTAATTCTCTTAAATCTAGACGTAGACGACAACACATACTTCTAACATCACTTGGTTCCATATCACTATTTATATAGTTTGAAAAATAAGGAGTACCATATTTGCTAGTCATTTCGAATAATAATTGATTGTTTTCTGTTTCACTCCAATCAAAATCTTTAGTTATAGAATATGTTGGAATTGGATATTGGAAACCACGTCCATTAGCGTCTCCTTCTATCATAATCTCTAAGAAGGCTTTATTAATCATATCCATTTCTTTTTTACAATCTTCATATTTAAAATCCATTTCTTTGCCACCAACAATAGCTGGTAAAGATGCTAGATCATTTGGTACAGTCCAATCTAAAGTGATATTGGTAAAAGGTGCTTGTGTTCCCCATCTACTTGGAGTATTTACACCGTAAACAAATGATTGAATGCATTGTTTAACTTCATAATATGATAAGTTATCAACTTTAACAAATGGGGCTAAATAGGTATCGAATGATGAAAACGCTTGAGCTCCTGCCCACTCATTTTGCATGATTCCTAAAAAGTTAACCATTTGATTACATAAAGTTGAAAGATGTTTAGCAGGACTACTTGTTATTTTTCCTTCAATTCCTCCTAAACCTTCAGTTATTAATTGTTTTAAGCTCCAACCTGCACAGTAACCAGTAAGCATTGATAAATCATGAATGTGAATATCTGCATCGCGATGAGCTTTAGCAATTTCTTCATCATAAATTTCACTCAACCAATAATTGGCTGTTACAGCGCCGGCTTCACTTAAAATTAAACCGCCTACGGAATAAGTAACTGTTGAATTTTCTTTAACACGCCAATCTTCAACCTTAACATAACTATCAACTATTTTTTTATAGTCAATCATCGTACTTTTAACATTACGAATTCTTTCTCTTTCTTTACGATATAAAATATATGATTTAGCCACATCAGCATAACCAGCATCTGATAAAACTTTTTCAACACTATCTTGGATATCTTCAACGCCAATTATGTTGTCAACAATTTTTTCTTCAAAATCAGCTGTTACTTTTAAAGCTAACATATCCAAAACACTATCACATGTTTGGCGATTTACTGAATCAAAAGCTTTTTCCATTGCTTCACTTATTTTTTTTATGTCAAAACGGACAATTTTGCCATCTCTTTTTTTTACTCTGTACATAATTTTTTTCCTCCTACTTCTACCACGAACATTATAGCAAACTTTATTTTGATAATTGTGTGATTTTTGCAACAGAAAAATTTTTTTTGATTTTGTAAATAAAAAAAGCCCTAGATAAAGGCTTTTTTAATTGTGTCAATCGATATGTAAATTTATATTCCTCTTAAGTAAACGTTTGGACAATCTTTTTGACATTCTTGACACATTTTAAACATTTCTTCTTTTTCATAGGCATGTAAACCTTTTTTTATAACGTCTTCGGAATCTCTAAATTGTTGGAAATATAATTTTGAAGGACTGACCCATTTACTAATAGCTTTTAAATCAAATAAATTATGTAATTCTTGGACAACTGTTGTTCTAAATTCATGAGAAATTGAAGAGTTTTTTAAAAAATCAATGCTTTCTTTTATATTTTCTAGTTCTACTTTAATACCTGCAGTTAAAGCATATTTTTCAGGACTATTTTTAACATCCATCGCTACGTAATCAATTAAGTTTTGGGAAACTAAATCTTTGATAACATTGGGAAAAGAACCATTTGTATCTAATTTAATTAAAAAACCTAATGATTTTATTTTTTGACAAAACGAAACTAAATCTTTTTGTAAACAAGGTTCACCCCCTGAAATACAAACAGCGTCTAATTTTCCTTTTCGCTCTTCTAAAAACTCAAAAATTTCTTCTTCATCTATTTTATCTTCATCAATATGAGTTACTAATGAAGCATTTTGACAAAATGGACATCTAAAATTGCAGCCACCAGTAAAAATAGTACAAGCTACTTTACCTGGATAATCTAAAAGCGTCATTTTTTGAATTCCTTTTATTAACATTACTACACTTCTTTCTAGAACAGTTTAATTATTTTTTTGATAATATTCTTCTAAAGTTAAATTATTATCCATAATTTCATGGGCAATTTTGGTTGAACCTATAAATCTTAAGTGCCATGGTTCATAATGATAGCCAGTAATACTTTCTTTGCCCTCTGGATAACGTAAAATAAAACCATAATCAGCACAAATTTGATGTAATAATACATAACAATCTTTTAATTCTTCATCAAATTCATTAACCCATTTATCTTGATATTTCATACAAATATCAATTGCTAAACCGGTTTCATGTTCAGAATATCTTGGCTTGGCAACAAAAACAAGAGTATGTTCAATGCCATATTTTAACTTATTTTCTTCAAATAATTTAGTTTGCAATTCTGTACTACGATAAGCACTTTCAACATCAATATAATAACCTTTTTTGCGAATATAATCCCGAATTTGAAGCCATGAATACATAGCGTCTTTAGCAATATTACCATCATTTTGACACAAAGGATAACTAGATTTATAAAGTACTATTTCTGGGTTATAATCATCTGGTATTTTATTTTCTTTATTAACTAATAACAAATTTTTTTGATAACAAGAATTAATTAGCCAATCAAAAATTTTAGAATCATTTTCTATTTCAGGGTGAAATTGAACTCCTAAGATCATTCGATTATTTTTAGTATACTCTACTGCTTCGATAACTTCATCTTCTGATTTGGCAACTACATTTAAGTTTTCAAAAGGTTTTAAAATAGCGAATTTATGTAAACTAACAACATTCAATTTTTCTTTTTGATAGATTTTGGCTAATAAACTATCTTTTTTAATAGAAATTATGTGTCTTGCTTTATCAATTACTTCTTCGTCTTTTGTAACGCTATGATCATGGAATGTTACATTATCTATTTTTTTTAAAAATTTGTCAGGATCATCATTTTGAAAATTTTTAATTAATTCATCTAAAGAAAGATTTGCATTTTTAGCACTTTCTAATAAAGCAAAATAGCTACTAATGGCTTGCATTCCTAAGCACACTCCTAAAAGTGGCTTCTTATTTGTAATAGCATCTTCAATTATTTTAAAAAACTCTGGATATATTTTACTTCCACCTGGCCATAAATAACCATCGCAAATATCTAAATAATCACTTATATTATCATTTAAAATGCCGATAGGAATGCCCCCGCTTTCACTAATTTTATCTATATACATGTTTACAAAACTAATTTTCTCATCATATGGACTTTCAGTTTTATTTAAATCAAATGTAGGTATTATACCTATTACAGGCTTATTTTTTATCATTTTTTCCTCTTTTCTTTATAATTAAATATTATGTAATTTAAAAAAAAGATAAACTATAAATATTATAGTATATCTTTTGATGTTATTTTAAGTTAGCCAATAATTCGTCTTTTTTCATAGAAGAATAGCCTTTTAAGCCTTGTTCTTTAGCGATACTTTTTAATTCTGTTAAAGTCATTTTACTATAATCTTTTTCAGTTTCTTCTTTCTTAGTTTCAACTTCTTTTGTAACTTTTGTTTCTTTAACTTCAACTTTTTTACCACTTTTCAAAGCATCTTTAGAAATAGTAACTAAATCAGAAAAAGCAGTTGGATTATCAATTGCAAGTTCTGAAAGCATTTTACGGTTAATTGTAATTCCTGCAATATTTAAACCATTAATAAATTTAGAATAACTAATTTCATTTTGACGGCATGCTGCATTAATACGAGTAATCCATAATTTTCTGAAATCTCTTTTCTTTTGTCTTCTATCACGATAAGCATAAGCTCCACTATGAAAAACTTGTTCTTGAGCAGTTTTATATAATCTATGTTTACTGCCAAAGTAACCTTTAGCTTGTTTTAAAACTTTTCTTCTTCTTGTTTTGGAAACAGTTCCACCTTTAACTCTTGCCATTTTTACACCACCTTACTAGATAACAGATTTAATTCTGCTAGCTTCTCCTTTACTTAATGTTCCTTTGTTACGTCTTTGACGAATTTGTTTTGCGCTATCCTTATTAGTTTTATGGTTACCTCCACTTACTTTATAAGATAATGTACCATTTTTGTTCTTTTTGAAAACTTTACTACTTGCTTTATGAGTTTTCATTTTTGGTCCTTTTGCCATACAACTTTTCCTTCTTTCTTTTATTTTTTAGGTGCTAAGATAATAAACATAATACGCCCATCTTGTTTAACTTGTGTTTCGATTATGCTTACTTCATTTAATTGTTCTGCAAATTTTTCTAAAACTTCTCGACCTAATTCTGGATGGGCCATTTGTCTACCTTTAAAGCGAATAAAGCCTCGAATTTTATGACCTTTCATAAGATATTCTTTAGCATTTCTCACTCTTGTTTCAAAATCATGAATATCGATACCAGGTGATAAACGATACTCTTTTAATTCTTTATTTGTTTCACGTTGCTTTTTACTAGCTTCTTTTTGCTTTTTCTTTTTTTCATAACGGAATTTATTATAATCCATTATTTTGGCTACAGCAGGTGTTGCATTACCGCTCATCAAAACTAAGTCTAAGCCGGCAAAGTTAGCTATTGTTTTAGCATCCGCTAAGCTTTTTATTCCCATTTGTTCTCCATTAGGTCCAATTACCATTAATTCACTCACTTGTATTTCATCATTAATTGGTAATTCGTCTGTTTTCTTTGCTATATAAATGCACCTCCATACAATGAAAAAGGCAGATACTTAGTATCCACCTATTTACTTTTTAAAAAAATTATTTTTATAAAAGCTTCAAACCTAGCACTTTAGCACTCAGGTGAACGGTGGATCCGTTTCTTTCTTTTTCTATAACGTTTATAATATTACCTTAATAAAAGGCATTTGTCAATTGTTTTTTATTATAATTTTTTTTCTTCGTTAATTTCCGCTATTATTTTTTCAATTTTATTACCATATTCAATTGATTTATCATAAATAAATTTTATTTTTGGAGTTTGTCTTAAATCAATTTTTTCAGCAACTTTCTTTCTAACAAAATCAGAGGCTTCATTCATTTCTTTTTCTAATTCATTAATTGGTAAATCTTTAATACTTGTAAAAAACACTTTAGAATAAGATAAATCTTTAGATGTTTCAACAGAAGTAATGGTAATTGTATGCATTAATTCATCTCTAGTTTCATAAGCTAGTATTTCTGAAATAATTTTAGCAAGTTCAGAATTTATTCTTTCAATTTTTACACTCATCTTTTAATCTCAACCATTTCATAATTTTCAATAGTATCTCCTTCTTTTATATCACTGTAATTTTCTAAGGTGATACCACATTCAAAACCTTTTTTTACTTCTTTAACTGTATCTTTTTCTCTTTGAATTGATGCAATTTTACCATCATAAATAATTATACCATCACGAATAACACGAGCATTAGCGCCACTTTTAACAATTCCTTCTGTTACATAACAACCAGCAATTTTACCAATTTTTGAGAAAGTAAATATTTTTCTTATTTCAGCACTTCCTAAAATATTTTCTTCAAATTCTGGATCTAATAAACCTTTCATAGCCAATTCCATTTCTTCAATAACTTTATAAATGATAGTATATAATCTAATATCAACATTATACTCTTTGGCTACTTCTTTGGTTATTGATGAAGGCATAACATTAAAACCAATAATAATAGCATTTGAAGCATTTGCTAAAACTACATCACTTTCAGTAATTGTTCCTATGCCACTTCTAATAACATTTACTTTTACACCTTCAACATCAATTTTTTCTAAAGAATTTTTGACAGCTTCTTCGCTTCCTCTGACATCTGCTTTTAATACGACATTAATTTCTTTTTGACCTGATTTTATTTTAGAAAATAAATCATCTAAAGAAACAACTTCTTTTTTATTTTTATTTAATTTAGCAGCATCAGCACGTTTTGCTGCTACTTTTTTTGCTTCACTTTCAGTTTCAAAAGCCATGAATTTATCACCAGCACTAGGATTATCAGATAAGCCTGTTATTTCTACCGGTGTTGATGGTCCAGCTTCAACAATTGATACGCCTAAATCGTTTTTCATTGTTCTAACACGGCCAAAAAAAGTTCCGACAACAAGAGGATCACCTATTCTTAAAGTTCCGTTTTGAATTAATAAAGAGGCAATTCCACCAATATTTTTGTCAACTTTAGATTCGATTACGGTACCCATTGCATAACGATTTGGATTTGCTTTATATTCGTTAACTTCACTGATAGTTTGAATGGTTTCTAATAATAAATCGACTCCTTCACCTGTTTGAGCTGAAATCTTAACAAATGGAACTTCTCCACCCCATTCTTCAGGAGTAATACCATTTTCACTCATTTCTTGCATGACTCTTTCAATATTAATATTTGGTTTATCGATTTTATTAATAGCTACGATGATTGGAACATTGGCACTTTTTGCATGATCAATAGCTTCTTTTGTTTGAGGCATGACACCGTCATCAGCTGCAACTATAATGATAACAATATCTGTTACACTAGCACCTCTTGCTCGCATTTCAGTAAAGGCAGCATGTCCAGGTGTATCTATAAAAGTTATTTTTGATCCATTGTGTTCTATTTGATATGCACCAATATGTTGGGTAATACCACCGAACTCAGTATCTACGACTTTACTGTGACGAATATAATCTAGAAGTGTAGTTTTTCCATGGTCAACATGACCCATTATTGTTACAACAGCTGGACGATTTACTAAATCACTTTCTTTATCATTAATTTCAAATTCTTCAAAATTAGCAACATCTTGTGTTTCTTCTTTTTTTAAGGTTTTATTAAAATCTAAAGCTATAATTTCAGCATTTTCAAAAGAAATTTCTTGATTTAACGAAACCATTAAACCTAATGTCATTAATTTTTTAATAATATCTGTTCCACTAATATTTAAGGCATTGGCTAGATCAGAAACAGTCATACCATTTTTATATAAAACAACATCCTCATTTAAGTCATTGTGCATTAATTTTTCTTTGTGTTTATACATTTCTTTTCTTTTATTAAGATAATCAGATTTGCCAGACTCAAAATCACTACGTTTTTTTAATTTTTGTTTTTTGGTTTCAGGATTCATTGTATGAACATTAGTTGAAGCAACTAAATCTTCAACAACTTCGTCCATGCTATCTTCTTCTTCATATGTTATATCATTTTCAGTACTAATTAAATTAGTAGCAAAATCTAAATTAATAACGTCATCGTCTGATAAATAATCATTCGCATTTTTGACATCTATTCCTAAACTTTCACACTTTTTTAAAATTTCAGCAACAGATAAATTAACACTTTCTGCATATTCTTTTACAGTCATAAATAACACATCCTTTCTTTTTATTTTCTTATTTTAGTAATTTTAAGTTCTTCTCTTTTTTCTTCAATTTGTTTAAGATACATTAAAGACTCGTTAAGAGCTGTTTTTAAGGTTTCAATATTTTCAAATTTTATTACTTCTATCTTAGCTAACTCAAATATTTTTTTGGCTGCCGCGACTAATTTTGGCTTTTGATATTCTTCTAAATAAACTATTTTTTTAATTCCTGTTTGAGCTATTCTTCTTGTACATTCTAGACAAGGAAATAACGTAACATATAATGTTGCACCATTTAAATTTTGACCATAGCAATGATCTAGGGCATTAGCTTCAGCATGAATAACAAAAGTATTTTTTATTTGTAATAAGTCGTTTGTTTCTTCACCTTTTGAATCCCACGGAAAATCATCATCATCCATATATACCGGAGTTCCATTATAGCCAGTTGAAATAATATGATTATCTTTTGTTATTACTGCCCCGACTTGAGTTCTTGGATCTTTACTTCTTAATTTAGCGTTGATAGCACTAACCATGAAAAAGGTATCCCAATCTATGTAATTTTCTCTTTTACCAGACATATTATTACCCTATCATTTTTATTAATTCATCATATATTTCATCAGGAACTTCTATTTCTAAAGCTTTATCTAACGCTTTATTTTGTTTGGCTTTTAAAATTACTTCTTTAGTTAATTTTAAATAAGCTCCTTTGCCATTTTTTTTACCTGTCAAATCTATTTCAACTGTTTGTTCAGGAGTTCTAACAATTCTTATTAATTCTTTTTTTTCGCATTTTTCTTTAGTGACAACGCATGTACGCATAGGTATTTTTCTTTGTTTCATTTTTCCCCTCCTTTTAATTATTTTAAAATTCTTGAAAGCATCATTGGTTCTACATTTTTTAAGGGACAAGATGCTGCTTCTTGATGACCACCACCACCAAATTTTTCAGCTAAGCTTCTAACTTCTACATTTGATTTTAATGATCTAAAAGAAACACTCTTATTATCTACGGCGATAAGCATTAAAATAGCAAATTCAGGTTTATTTTGTTTTAAATATTCTGCTAAATTATTACGAATATTATAACTTCCTAAAACAATTGCAACTTTAAGGCCATTATATTCTGTAGAATAAATCTCATTTGCTAAAGTTTCTACTTGTTCTTGATTTTGAATTTCTTGTTCTTTAATCATTTGTTTTTCATTAGCAGTATAAATAAATTTATCTTCGTTTTGTAATTTATTTGCCATGTGATATTTATATCCATAACTACCTAATACTTGAAATAATGTTTGTAAATTAAATGCGTCTAAGTCATTACTAACAACCCATTCCCAAGTATCATGCAATCTTGTTTTTTCAACAAAATCGCTAACTATTTTTTTAGTTAATAATTTTGCTTTTATTTCTTTAAGCAAGTATTCATAAAATAAGCTTGTACCACAGCAAGGAACATTATCTTTTTTAACTTTTAAAGTTAAAAATTCATAGTCTTTAGTAATCTTATCTAAAGATGTTTGATGATGATCAAAAATTAGTACTTTTTGTTTTAATGGAGGACAAGAAGCTATTAATTCTAATACCTCATTACTAGGACATAAGTCGGTAATATATATGTTATCAAATTGTTGGTATTCTTTTTTGGTTATAAATTCAGTTAATTTTTGATCTAATTCTTTAATTCCTTTACATAAAGTTAAACTTGTGTCTTTACTTATTAAATCAAGTAATACAGCACTGCCTAAACCATCAGGATCAGCACAGTGAGTAAATAATTTTATCATTTATTACCTTCTTCATTTATTTGATTTAATGTTTTGATATCTATTTTATATTTTGTTAACTTGCTTGCTAACTTAATATTTGAACCTTTTTTGCCAATTGCTAAAGATAAATTTTCATCATTAACAATTGCTAAAGCTTCTTTTTTCATTGGATCAATGATATTAACCGTTACATCTTTAGCTGGTGATAAGGCATTAGCAATAAATTCTTCAGCATTTTCTGAATAGCGAATTAAATCAACTTTTTCGCCATTTAATTCTTTTAAAATATTGGCAATTCTTGATCCTCCTGCTCCTATACAAGCACCTATTGGATCAACTCGTTCATCTCTTGAAAAGACTGCTACTTTACTTCGAATACCTGGCTCTCTTACAACGGCATACAACATAATTGTACCATCGGCTAATTCTGGTATTTCAGTTTCAAAAAGTCTTTTAACAAAGCCATAGTGTTTTCTTGAACATAAAATTAAAGGTCCTTTTGTTGTTTCTTCAACTTTAGTAATATAGACTTTTATACTTGATCCCATTTTAACAACTTCACCTGGTATCATTTCACTTTTTGGAAGAATACCTCTTGATTTTCCCAAATCAACATAATAATTTTTTTGATCTTCCATGGCAAGCATTCCGACCATCATTTCGCCAGTTTTATCCGCAAATTCTTCCATTATAACAGTTCTTTCAGCTTCTCTAATTTTTTGGGTTAAAACTTGTTTAGCAGTTCCAGCCGCAACACGACCAAAATCTTTTGGGGTTACTTCTTTTTCAATAGTATCGCCTATTTCTATTGTTGGATCAATTTCTCTAGCATCTTCTAAAAGTATTTGAGCATCAACGTTGATTGCAGGTGGAATTTTAACTTTGTTTCCTTCTTCGTCAATTGTTTCAGATCCATCGTCAAAATCATCAACTACCACATAATATGAATAAACCTTTATATCGCCTGTTTCCCTATTTATTTTAACTTTTACATTTGTCTTGGAATTAAAATTTTTCTTATAAGCTGTCGCTAAGGCTAATTCCATAGCTTCAAAAACAACATCTTTGCTAATATTTTTTTCTTCTGTAATATGATCTAATGCTTTAATAAATTCTTTTGTATTCATTTTACTCGCCTCTTTCCTTACTTGATACATCTAAAATGTAAGATTCTTCGATTATGTCTAGTTCATCTAAAATAGGATTTATGATGTTAGTTGCTTCAACGACAGTATCCAAATCTAAGCCATTTACTTTATCTAATGTTATTCTTAAAAAATAGTAAGCGCCTTCTTTTTCGAAAGTAATGTCATCTATAACTATTTCTAATTTTTCTAGTGGCTTTTCAATGGCTTTTCTAATTTCTTCTAACACTTTTTTTACTCACCCTTTCCAATAATAAAAGTGGGAATTTCTGCCCACTTAAATCTGATAACTGTATTATAACAACTTTTTTTGGTTTTGTAAAATAATTTTTGCTTTATTTAAATACAATAATTTTTGCTTTATTTAAATACTATAAGCTCTTTTAATTATTAAAAAATTTGTTTTTTTATTTTAATGTGCCATTATATACCTGCTTTGTGTCACTTATAGCGATAAAAGCATCTGGATCTTTTTTTTGAATTAAAGAATGAACTTTTTTTAAGCTTTTTTTATTAACTTCTAAAAAAATCATTATTTTAGGGGTACTATTATAACCACTTTCAATATTTAAAACGTTAAAACTGTAACCTCTTAATTTTAAAGCATTTATTATTTCTTTTTTATTTTCATCGGTAATTATTTGAATACCTATAACACCATTTATTAATCTTTTTGATAGAAAAGCCCCCAAAAGGGTTCCGGTGGCGTAACCTAAAGAATAAGAAATAGGAATAAAAAGATTATCTATTTTAATTAACAAAGCTTCTCTTGCTACAAAAAACCAAATCAATATTTCTAAAAATGCTAGAAAGGCCCCAATAATATTTTTACCTTTTAACATAATATTTTGACGAAATGTTGAAATAGTAACGTCTAATATTCTTGCAAAAAAAATTTTCCCACATAATAAGGCTATTTCCATCTATTTCACCCTTATTATTTTGAGAAAAATTTTATATTTCATACAATAATTAGAATAATTAAGGCAATAATTATAGCTAGAGCTAAGAAAACTATTAACCATAAATATTTAGAATTATCTTCTCTTTTTTGATAAATGTGCGGTTTTTCACCAAATTTTTCTGTAAGCATTTCAGGTTTAAACATATTTTCTTTTTTATCTTGTTGATAAATTTTGATTTGTTCTTTAGTAAGCATAGCTCCACAAAAAGGACAAATTCCACGGTCAGTACCAATAGCTTTTCCACATCTTTTGCAATGCATAATTATTCTCCATCGTAATCTTCAATAAAATGATTGCCTTTATGACCAACTTCGCTAGGTTCTTCTCTAAACAAGTCTAAATAGTCTTGTTGTCTTAAAGCTTCATATAAAACAATCGCTACTGAATTAGATAAATTTAAAGCTCTTACTTGATCAGTCATAGGAATTCTTGCACAATTGTTTAAGTGAGGTTTTAAGATACTTCTTGGAATACCGGTACTTTCTTTACCAAAAACAAGATAAATATTTTCTTCTTTATTACTATAATCAAAATCAGAATGCGGATGATGACCATATCTTGTAAAGAAATACATTGTTCCTTTATTTTTACTTAAAAAATCATCCCAATTTTCGTAAACTTCATAATGACAATTATCTATATAATTTACGCCACTTCTTCTAATATATTTTTCATCTAAAGAAAAACCTAGTGGTTTAATTAAATGAAGTTTAGTATGGGTTGCTACACATGTACGCATTATATTACCTGTATTACCTGGTATTTCTGGTTCAAATAAAACTACATTCAACATTTTTCTTCTTCCTTTCAAAAAAGAAATAACTTTTTATTCTGTTATTTCATAAATATCTAATAATTGAACAAAATCAGCTGCTTCAATCATTTTAACATCTTCTCTTTTTACATAATCAATAAATTCGCCATTTTCATAATAAAGAATCGTTGGCATAGTTGAAATTGGCTCTTTTAATTTTAAAGTTGTTCCTAAAGTTCCTGATTCAATTTCAGAAATTGAGCCACAGTTATGATTTTGGGGAAAAACATAAAAATCATTGGATAGTTTATACTTATTAATAACATCTTTTAAATCTTTTTCTAAATTGTATTCATTTTCATCATTATAATTAGTAATGAAAATAAAAGATCTTTCTTTATTTATAGCTTCACTTAAATTGTCACAATTTATTTCTTTGGCAATATTTTTAGTTACTAAATAGCTTTTAGAATAATCAATATTTGTATTTTTTCTATAGATACTTACTGTACCTAATAAGGCAATAATTAAACCTAAACAAACTCCTACTATTAGCATTTTTTTGTTAGGCATTATTAGCTTCATTGCTTCTTCTTCAGTTATTTTTGTTTTCTTTTTATTTGTTTTCTTTTTTTCCATAGATATGCTCCTTTACTTAACGTAATTGTAACAAAAAAAGACATTAAAGTCTATTCCTTAAATAAGAAATATTAAGACTAAATGTCTAATCTAAATTTACTAATTCATAATTAGTAGAACCTAAGTTTAATTTTTCGGCTGTTAATATAGTATGAATTCCATTTCTTGATTCTACTCTTTCAATAAAATGATCACGACCAGGGTCATTGCTTTGATAAATCATATCTAATGACGCTTTATCAAGAGCAACAGGATCTATTGAAGCCATAATACCAATATCTTTCATACAAGGTGCTTCTGGATTAAAATCACAATCACAATCAATTGATAAATTGTTTAAAACATTAATATAGACAATATTACCTTTCATATAATCAATTACCGATTCACAAGCTTCAGCCATGCTTTCTAAAAAGGAATCTTGAGGTGGTAAATTATCCCATACTTTTTTAGGGTCAATTATTGTACCAGCTGAATGAATCCATGCTTTTCCTTTAGTTGAAGCAATACCAATACTCATATTTTTTAAAGCACCGCCATAGCCACCCATAGCAT
>ERZ1643251.3176-NODE-3176-length-15581-cov-12.019644_pt1 | contig 15581 bp, 17 predicted proteins | sample MGYA00579261_ERZ1643251 | MGnify/ENA primary metagenome ERZ1643251 (study PRJEB29033, sample SAMEA4952267) | chicken gut metagenome | biome: Broiler Chicken; feature: Gastrointestinal Tract; material: Caecum | place: Ireland | collected 2018 | study: Broiler...
TCGTATCAAGCGCGGTCCTTTTGGGACTGCAATATGCCCTTTTGGCGCTCGGCGTTTATATCACGTTCCGGGTGCTCAACATTCCCGACTTAACCGTAGACGGCGGCTTTACGTTCGGCGCGGCGGTTTCGGCGCTTTTGAGCATTGCGGGGCACCCGTTTTTGGGGCTTCTCGCGGCGCTCGCCAGCGGCGCGGCGGCCGGCATTGTCACCGGCTTTTTACAGACCAAGGCGGGTATTCACCCGATTTTGGCCGGTATTCTGACGATGAGCGGGCTGTACACAGTTAATATTACGATTATGGGCGCGCCCAATTTGTCGCTCATCGGCAAGCCGCGGTTTTATGAGTTTTTATATAAACTGATGCCCGACGCGGACAAGGATTTGATGAAAATTCTTGCTGTCTTCGTGATTTGCGCGGGACTTTGCATTTTGCTGATTCTCTTTTTCAGAACCGTGTTCGGCCTTTGCATTCGCGCGACCGGCAACAATGAGGACATGGTCCGCGCGTCGTCGATTAACACCAACATGACAAAAGTCACGGCGCTCGCGATTGCCAACGCGCTCGTGGCGCTTTCTGGCGGTTTAATCGCACAGACCAGCGGCTACGCGGACGTCAACGGCGGCAGCGGCATGATTGTCGTGGGACTTGCGTCTGTCATTATCGGCGAAGTGATTTTCGGCAAGCGCTCGCTGTGGTTAGGGCTTATTTCCGCGATTGTCGGGTCGGTTGTTTACCGCCTGATTATTGCGCTGGCTTTGGAAACCAGTATTTTCTCTGCAAACGCGCTCAAACTCGTTTCAGCAGTGATTGTTGCAATCACACTTTCTGTGCCGGCGATTCGCAAAGCCTTTGCCGACAGCCGCAGAAAAAAGGAGGCGCGCCGAAATGCTTGAAATTGAGAAAATCACCAAAACCTTTTTAAAAGGCACGCTCAACGAACACACCGCGCTGCGCGGGCTTTCTCTTACGCTCGACGACGGCGATTTTGTGACAGTCATCGGTTCGAACGGTGCGGGCAAATCGACGCTGTTTAATGCCATTGCGGGCAGTTTTCTTTGCGACAGCGGGCGGATTTTATTAGACGGCAAAGACATCACCTATCAGAAAGAACACAAGCGCGCAAAGCAAATCGGCCGGATTTTCCAAGACCCGATGAAAGGCACGGCGCCGGACCTCACCGTTGAAGAAAACATGGCGCTCGCCTACTCGAAATCGACGCGCAATATTCTTGCTTCGGCACATAGAAAAAAAGATCTTGCGTTTTTCAGCGAGATGCTCAAGAAACTTAACATGGGGTTGGAAGACCGTATGCGCACCAAAATGGGGCAGCTTTCCGGCGGTCAGCGCCAGGCGGTCACACTTTTGATGAGCACGATGGTCACGCCGAAGCTCCTGCTTTTGGACGAACACACCGCGGCGCTCGACCCGGTGACCGCGCAAAAAGTGCTCGACATCACCAAAGAAATCGTCGCGGAAAATCACATCACGACGATGATGATTACGCACAACATCAACCAGGCGCTGAACACCGGCAACCGCACGATTATGCTTTCGGCGGGGCAAATCGTCTTGGATTTAAAAGGCGAAGAACGCGCGAAAATCACCATTCCGGAACTTATGGAAATGTACCAGGAGAAAGCCGGCAAGGCGCTCGACAACGACCGCATGCTTTTGTCGGAAGTCTAAGCCATATAAAACACATGAAAGAGTCGGAAGGCTTTGCTTCCGGCTCTTTTTGGTTTTTCGGGGCGCATTTTCAAAAAGGCGTTTACCTTTCTCAAAAAAAATGCTATACTGTTTTTAAGAAACAGGGAGGCGAAAAAGCCATGAATTTTAAACAAATCAGCCCGAACGGACAAGTAGAGGGCTTTGCCATCATTACACATTCGGAAAAGAAAGTTACCGCCAAAGGGAAAGATTACCTCGACTTGGTGCTTTCAGACAGCAGCGGGGAAATTTCGGCAAAATTCTGGGATTACAACCCGCAAATCCACGGCGATTTTCCGGCGGAAACGCTTGTGAAAGTGCGCGGTACGATTTCGCAGTACAACGGCGCGGACCAGTTTCGCGTGGAGCGGATTCGCAACGTGACGGAAAGCGACCATGTGAATATTTCGGACTTCGTGCGCAGCGCCGCTTATAAAAGTGAAGACATGTATGACAAACTTGTTGCCGCTGTGCGTGCATTTTCGGACGAAGACTTGAAAAAGCTCGTCTTACACCTTTTAGAAAAGAACCGCGAGGATTTGCTGAAATGGCCGGCGGCTTACAAACTTCACCACGCGATTCGCGGCGGGCTGCTTTTACATACGCTTTCCATTGTGCGGCTTTGCGAGGGCGTTTGCAAAGTCTATCCGTTTGTGGACGCCGACTTATTGATTGCGGGCGCTGTATTGCACGACATTGCGAAGCTTCGGGAATATTCGGTCGGCAATTCGGGCATAGCTTCCGGCTACACGACCGAGGGGAACTTAATCGGTCATTTGGTTATGGGTGCGCGGGAAATTGACGAGGCGGCAAAAGAACTCGGCACGCCGGCGGAAAAATCCATGCTGTTACAGCACATGGTGCTTTCGCACCACGGCGACCCGGAATTCGGCGCGGCGGTTCGCCCCTCCTTTTTGGAAGCGGAACTTTTGTCGGAGCTTGACTTAATGGACGCGCGCGTTTATCAAATTGCGGAAGCACTCGCCCCCTTACAGCCGGGCGCGTTTACCAACCGCCTTTGGGCGCTTGACAACCGCAAAATGTATAACCACGCCCGCGGGGATATGCAGAAGAAAGTGAATTTGGAATAAAATAATTTACAATTCATATGGTATTTTGAAGGGAGGCCGCAAAATGAGAAATCATGAGGTTACATCGGTACAAAAGCTGTTGCGCGTGGACGGGTCGTTGAAAGAGCCCGGCTGGTCAAGACAGCTTTATCAAATCTATGACCGCGACGACATCAAGGCGCCGAAATTCCGTATTAAGGAATGGGATTATTATTTGGTGCTTTGCAACGATTACGCGCTGGCGTTTACGATTTCCGACGACGGCTACATCGGTCTTCAGTCGGTTTCGCTGCTCGATTTTCGCGGAAAGCCGTGGGAGCACACTGAAACGATTTTGACCCCCTTCCCGATGGGAAAACTCCATTTGCCCACGACCAGTGAAAAAGGCAACACGGTCTATCGCGACAAGCGGCTGAATATGGAGTTTTCCAAAACGGACGGCGCGCGGCGCATTGTCTGTCAGTTTAAAAACTTCCTTGACGGCAAAACGCTTGCCTGTGACATTAAGCTTTCGCAGCCGCCGATGGACACCATGGTCATTGCCACGCCGTGGAAAGAAAACCCCAAGGCGTTTTACTACAATCAGAAAATCAACTGTATGCGCGCAAGCGGCTATGCGGTGCTCGGCGACGAAACTTACACCTTTTCGCCGGAAACCGATTTCGGCACGCTCGACTGGGGGCGCGGCGTTTGGACCTATGACAACACCTGGAACTGGGGTTCGGGCAACGCGGTTGTGAACGGCAAGCCGTTCGGGTTCAACATCGGCTACGGGTTCGGCGACACCTCCGCCGCGAGTGAAAACATGCTGTTTTATGACGGCGTGGGGCACAAGTTGGACGACGTGACGTTCCACATTCCGAAAACCGGCTACACAGACCCCTGGAAGATTTCTTCGAGCGACGGGCGGTTTGAAATGGATTTTGTGCCGATTATTGACCGCGCGGCAAAAATTGACGTGAAAGCCATTGTCACCGACCAGCACCAGGTATTCGGCAAAATGAGCGGCAAAGCGGTGCTCGACGACGGCACGGTACTTGACATTCACGACCTTGTTTGCTTCTGTGAACGGGTACACAACAAATATTAAAACAGGCGGGAAAACATGGACTGGACAGAAGTTAAAATTGAAGTGAACGCAGACGATATTGACCGCGCGGCGGCCATTGCCAACATGGTGGTGCCTTACGGGATTTATATTGAGGATTACCGTAATTTGGAAGAGGAAACCTGGGAAATCGCCAACATTGATTTGATTGACGAGGGACTCTTGCAAAAGGACCGCACAAAAGGGTATATTCACCTCTATATTCCGAAAGAAGAAAACCCGCAGGAGGCGGTGGCGTTTCTTTCGGAGCGCTGCAACGCGGCGGGCATCCCCCACACCATTGACCTGACCGCCTGCAAAAATGAGGACTGGGAAAACAACTGGAAAGCGTTTTTCAAGCCCCTCCCGGTCGGGGAACGGCTGCTGATTCAGCCTTTGTGGATTGAAGACGTGGACAATCCGCAGAACCGGGCGGTTTTACGAATTGAACCGGGTCTTGCGTTCGGCACGGGCGGACACCACACAACAAGGCTTTGCCTTGAAATGCTCGAGCGCTATTTAACCCCCGGCTGTGCGGTGCTCGACACAGGCTGCGGCAGCGGGATTCTTTCGATTGCCGCGCTGCTTTTGGGCGCAGGCAAAGCGGTCGGCGTAGATATTGACGAATTGGCGGTGAAAACCGCAAAAGAGAATGGAAAGCTAAACGGCTTTACAGAACCGCAATACACCGTTTTGCAGGGCAACCTTGCTGACAAGGTCACCGGCTTGTATGACGTTGTAGTCGCCAACATTGTGGCGGACGTGATTATGCTGTTCGCGAAAGACGTCGGGCGGTTTATGAAAGAGGACGCGGTGTTTATCACCTCCGGCATTATCGACACGCGCGAAGAAGAGGTCAAAACCGCGCTGATTGCTAACGGATTTGTGATTTTGGAGCGAATAGAGCAAAAAGGCTGGGTGTGCTTTGCCTGCCGCAAGGCGAAAGCGTAACCTTTTGCCGTCTTTGCGCAAAAATGCAAAAGTCCCCCTGCCGGTTTTTGGCGGATTTTACAAATGTTTTCATTTTGTTCATTGACTTTTCGGTAGGCTGTGGGTATAATAGGCTTAAACCGATATCATAAGGAGGATGTTCTACATGAAAAAAGCTTTGAAAGTGATTGCAATTATTGCAGCCATTGCCGGTGCGGCATTCGGCATTTATGTTTTGGTTAAAAAATATGTGGACAGCAAACGCGTTGTGATCGGCAACGATGCGGAAAACTATGTTTCCTGCTCCTGCTGCGACGATACTTTTGTCACAGAATCGACGGTTGCGTAAATTCCATTCAACAGCAAAGCACAGCTCAAAAGAGCTGTGCTTTTTTGTTTTTATTCTGTTTTATTTGCTTTTGGGCTTTGCTAGAAAAGAAACAATAAGGCCACAGAGAATCGCAGCGGTAATCCCGGCGGAGCCCGCGCTCAAAGGTCCTGTCAAAACGCCTAAAAGCCCGTCTTCGCGAATGGCCGCTTTTGTCCCCTGCACAAGCGTGTTGCCGAAGCCTGTCAGCGGAACGGTTGCGCCAGCGCCCGCCCAGTCCACCAGCGGCTGATAAAGCCCGAGTCCGCCGAGCACGACGCCGAGCACCACAAACGTCACCAAAATTCTTGCCGGGGTAAGTTTTGTGTAATCGACAAGCAGCTGCCCGATAAGGCAAATCGCGCCGCCGACGAAAAACGCTTTCAAAAAAATCATAGAAACCCTCCCCTAATACACTTTGCGAAAATGTTTGTTTTATACAGCAGAATGTGGTAAAATAACATTGTTTGAAATTGAATTTTGAGGTGATTCCTTTGAACAGCTTATCGGATTGCTATACCCTTTATAACGGCGTGCAGGTGCCTTGCGTGGCGTTCGGCACGTGGAAAATGCCCAACGAAGTCGTGGAAGACGCGGTGGCGTGCGCGCTCACAACCGGCTACCGCCACATTGACACGGCGGCGGCTTATCAAAATGAAGTCGGCGTCGGCGCAGGGCTTCGCAAAAGCGGCGTCTCAAGGCAGGATATTTTCTTAGTCAGCAAGCTGCCGAACGACGACCACGGCTACAAGAATGCGATTGCGTCGTGTGAGCGCTCCTTACAGCGGCTGGGCGTTGACTATTTAGACGGCTATCTCATTCACTGGCCGGTGCTTGTGGAAAACCAGGACCATTTGGAAGAGGACCTTTGCGACACCTGGCGCGCGATGGAACAGCTTTACAAAGACGGCAAGGTGCGCGCAATCGGTACAAGCAACTTTTTGGAAGAGCACATCGACCTTTTGAAAGCCAATTTTGCAGACTACCCGATGATTAACCAGGTGCAGATGCACCCGCAATGCCCGCAGGAAGAAATGATTGCGTATTGCAAGAAGAACAAAATCCTCCCCGAAGCGTGGAGTCCGCTCATTCAAGGGCAGGCGTTTAAGCGCGAACTGCTTATAGAGACCGCCAAAAAATACGGTGTGAGCGTGGCGCAGCTTTGCATTCGCTGGATTTTCCAGAAAGGCGCGGTGCCGGTGCCGAAATCGGCAACGCCCGAACGGATTCAAAACAACGCCGATATTTTCGGCTTTACCATTTCCGACGAAGATATGGAAAATATTGCGACGCTTCGAAAATACGGCATGATCGGCAATCCGCCGTCGGTGCCGCGGACGCATCAGGTTGTCGGATTTTAATTTTAAAATTAAAAATGCTAACAAAAAAGCTCCGGCTAACTGCCGGAGCTTTTGATTTGTTCAGTTTTTAATAAACAGGCACGTCGTTTAAATAGAGGTCCAAAAGCGCGGCGTCGAATGCGTCGACCACGCCGTCGCTGTTCATGTCGCCTGCCGCTTCCGAAGCGGAGCCGGCGGTTAAGTCTTGCGTGCCGGACAAGGTATTTTTCACAATATTATAATCGGTGCGGTTGGTGCTGTTGTCCGCGTTAATATCGCCGCGGCGCACAAGCGTGTAACTGCCGGAGCCCTGGCTGCCCGAATAGGAAACCGTGCCGCCGGTCGTAACGCCGGAAACATTTAAAGTGTAGTCGCTCGGCAGGATAAAGGCGGCAGCCGCAGTTTGGTTCTTGCCGATGATCAGCATGCTTTTTGAACGGTTGAACACCACGTCGGTATTGCCGTTGCTCAGGACCCCGCAATAGGCGGTGCGGCTGAGCGCGGGGTAAGAGAGCGCAAACAAATCGGTAATGAAACGCTTCCCGTTCGGCACATGGTCGCCGCTGAATGTTGTCTGCCCAAAATAGTAGTTTTGCGTCTGTGAACCGACCAAGAAGAAATCATACATAATATCGCCCTGGTCATCCCAGGTCAAATCCACCGCATACCAAACGCCGTCTTCCATTTGGACATAGTTCCAGGCGTGCCCGCCGCCGTTCGCCGTTCCGACAACGGTGATGCAGGGAATCCCCTCGCGCTGGCACAACAACTGGAACGCTTCGGCGTAACCCTCGCAAACGGTTGTAAACGGCTCCAAGAAAACGCTGGTCGGCTCGTGGTCGGTCGGGTTTTCACCCGCCGTTCCGAGATTGGGGTCGTAAATCACTTGACTGGCAATCCCGTCGTGCATGGATTTCAGCTTTTCATATCGCGTAAAGCCGTGTACCGGGAACGCTTCCACCGCGGCAAGCATTTCGTGATACGTCGAAAAAACCTCATCCCAGCTGCTGTATGCCGCCGTGTTCAATGTAATCGCAATAGACAAAGCGGAAATCATAATGTCCATGGTCCCGTCATCTTTTATAAGATAGCTGAACCCGAATCCGGCCTGAAAGCCACTCATCCAGAAAATTTCGGGGTGGTCGTCGGTCAGCGCCGTTAAGCCGCCGATTGCCGTAGCCATAAGATCGTCGTTGACATCCTGCGGCAACTGAATGTTCCCGTCAGCCGGGACAGGAACATTACAGGTAATCGGCTCAGGGAGCGTCACTTCGTAAGAGTCTTTCAGCGGGTCAGCCAAAATGCTGTTATACACCGCCTTTTGGTTCTCGTTTAACTGGGTATAAAACGTAAACGGCTGGGCAGTACCGTTCGAATAAAACGGAACCGCCGAAACGCTGTTGTGCGTTGTTTCTAACTTGGTAGTCGGGTCATATTCGAAAGACTCAACCGTTCCGAGCGCTGCAAACGTAAGGTCAGGCTCCGTGTCCTTTGCCGCAAGCGCCGACGCGCCGAACGACACAACCGAAAACAGCATGCAAACTGATAATAACAAACAAAGAATCTTTTTCATAAATATCCTTTTCCTTTAAAACAAATAAAAACAAAAACGGCTCCTTTCCAAAACCGGTAAGGAGCCGCGACTTACTAATCAACGGTTCTGCAAAAGCGCAGAAAGCTCGTCCATAAAAGCGTTGATATCCCGGAAATGCCGGTAAACGGACGCAAACCGGACATAAGCAACCTCGTCAATATCTTTGAGCTTGTCCATTGCAAGCTCGCCGATACGCATGGACGTAACCTCGCGGTCCAACGAATTTTGCAGTGTGGCTTCGATTTCATCGACGGCCTTTTCGAGCGTATCCATCGCAACCGGACGCTTTTCACAAGCGCGCATCATACCGTTGAGCAATTTGTTGCGGTCGAACGCCTCGCGGGATTTATCCTTTTTAATGACCAAAATCGGCACGCTTTCAATAATTTCATAAGTGGTAAAGCGTTTGCCGCACTTTAAGCACTCGCGACGGCGGCGAATGCGCTCGCCCTCATCGGTCGGGCGGGAGTCGATAACTTTGCTTTCTTCATAGCCGCAAAATGGACATTTCACAACAATCACATCCGTTAACTTTTTCTATATGTTGTATTATAGCAGTTATCAGCCACAATGTAAAGCATTAAAGGCACTTTTTTAACAGTTCTTTTGCGCGGCGGATTTCTTCGGCGTCGCGGTAGCTGTGTTCGTAAAGCTCAATGATATAGTCGCCCTTGTACCCTTTCTTTTTCATCGTGTCAAAAAAGGTTTTAAAATCAAACTGCGCGCCCTCACAAAACGGCACCACGCAATCTTTTTCTTTGGTGTAATCGCTGATGTGCACGTGGACAATCGAATCGGCAAAACGGTCGACAAACACATAAGGGTCAATCCCCGTTCGGCGGGCCTGTTTAATATCGAGTACCATTTTAAAATCGTCGCCGAGTGCTAAACGCATATTTTCGAGAAATTCCGGGCTTTCCGAACGGTAGTGCACGACATTTTCCTGGCAAAGGGAAATGCCCTCGGCTTTGCCGATACGATAAAGCTCGCCGAAGCGCTCAAAAACCTGTTCGTCGGGAATGCTTCCCGGAATTTTCGCCCCGTGCATGACCAAAAGCTCCGCGCCGAGCGCGTGCATCCCGTCAAAATACCGTTTGAAGCTTTCGATGCTTTCTATATAGCGGCGCTCATAAGAGCTGAAATAGTAATAAGACTCCGTAAACGACGCATAGGTGTGAAAGCTTTTGACGCGCATACCGTATTGCTTTTGAATCGCGCAGAGCTTTTCAATAAAAGATTTTTCGAGCTCACTCGGCGCGTTCATGAAAATCTCGATACACTCCGCGCCCAGTTCGCCGGTTTTGCGCATGGATTCCTCGGTCGTTTCCGGGTAAAAGCATGCTGTTGAAATTCCGATCGCCATAAATCTCCCTGCCAATATTTGTGCATTGTTTTCAAAAATCACTCTATGTATTATTGTAATAGGGAGGTACATAAAAATGCAAGCGTTATTTCACGAAATTCATAGTTTTTTCAAAGCTTTTCATCCGTTTTGCAAGCGGATTTTAAAATGGGGCTCGCCTTTGGTTTTCTCGCTGTTTGTCGCCGCCGGATTTTGCCGACTTGCCGCGGGGCAAATCGGGGTGTATGATAAAATGCTTCGGCTTTCTTCGGAATTTTTGCTTTGCGGCAAAGAAATGTTCGGCGCGGTTGTGGTCTTTTCTTTACTTTTGCAACTTTTGTGCATGGCCTATACCTATGACCACGGGCAAAGCTCTCTGTAAACACAAAAACCGCCTGCGGGTTTCCGCAGACGGAGCAAAAGCTAACGTGCAAACGCAGAAATTCTGAAAAGCTTTTGCCGTTGTTAGATTGTGCATTTTCGCAAAAAAAATACACCGCAGCAAAAAAATCGGAAAAAAAGTAAAAAAAGGCTTGCTTTTTTTATGGCGCTGTGCTAAAATACCAAAGCGTTGAAAAATCAAGCAATACGGAACGGAGGTTTGAAAATGAGCGCTCTTGAAATTGTCCTTGGCGTTTTTCTGATTTTGTTGTCGGTTCTTTTAATCGCCATCGTTTTGATGCAGAAAAGCCGTGAGGGCGGTCTTTCCGGTGCAATCGCCGGCGGCTCTGACACCTTCTTCGGTAAAAATAAAGGCAGAACCAACGAAGCGCGTCTTGCGAAAATGACCAGATATATCGCAATCGTGTTTTTCGTTCTTGCTTTTGCAGCTACCCTGTTGATTCTGTTCTTCTGATTTGATTTTGGCGGTTTTTTGAAAACCGCTTTCTATGAGCCATTAGCTCAGCTGGCAGAGCACTTGACTTTTAATCAAGGTGTCCGGAGTTCGATTCTCCGATGGCTCACCAAACAACCCCCGAAATGCAAAATGCATTTCGGGGGTTCTCTTTTTGACAGCACACAATTCCTCAACGTATTTTTAAATGGGAAACAACCCCGTTTTCTAAATGCACGAGGTTGTTTTTGGGGAAATTTATAAAGTTATGGTTGGACGTCGCAGGCAACGTCCCATAAATGTTCGGGAGCCAGCTGAACAGCGTTGCAGTTTTCCGCAAGCGCTGTAACAAGTGATTTTTCAGGAGAAATATCGTCAACTTCGCAAACAAATAACCAAGAATCGTTCCTTTTCACATAACAACGGATACCGAATGTCTCCGTGATACCGGCTTCGTTTGCCGGGCAAGGCGCTTTATAAACCTGATACCGAAAGCGCAATCGGACAAACCTCACTTTTTAAAGAATCCAATTCGATTTCCAAAACAGACGCCAAACGTACAGCCGTGGATAATTTTGGGTCTGTTATGCCTAACTCTAAGTCCTGGTAATGCCGCAAAGAAACACCGCCATTTTCCGCCGCCTGACGCTGTGTCCAGTGCTTTGCGACCCTGCCATTGTAAAGCATTTCTGCAAAACTGCTTTTCACTGACATATTTAATTTCCCCTTCCTTGCATTATGTATTGTATCTATTTTTGAATCAAATGCAACGAGCCGCACTTCCTATTGTGAAAAGAAAATAAAAAATTTGGAATGTTATAAATTATAACATTAAAATTTACGAAAGTAAGAACGAATTTTGTTGTCTTTTTCTCTTTTTTTGCACGTGGACAAAAGACTTTTGTTTAAAAACAAAAAATTAAATTTCCGCTTGACAAAATTCTTGTTTAGTGGTACTATATTTCGGCGGTGAGAAGCAAGAGCTTTAACCCGCATATGCGCTGCTAGCTCAGCTGGATAGAGTGTTTGGCTACGAACCAAAAGGTCAGGGGTTCGAATCCCTTGCAGCGCGCCAAGTGAAAAGCCTTGATAATCTTTATTTACGAGATTTCAAGGCTTTTTTCTTTTTGTCTTGAAACATCATTTTTCTAACACTTTTTCTAACACACTAAAATTGGAATGTATCTGACATCGTTTTCGCAATGTTGTTTTTCCTTGCTGTGTCTAAATGCGCGTAAATATTCGCGGTGATACTAAAATCCGAATGTCCGAGCCACTCTTGAATATCTTTCAGCGAAAAGCCGTTCGCAAGCAAAAGACTGGCACATGAGTGGCGCAGGTCGTGGAAACGGATATGCGGCAGACCGTATTTTTTCAATAGCTTCGGAAATTTTTTGGTGACAAAATCCGGCGTGAAGGGCGCGCCGTTATCCCACTTGAAAATATAGTCGTTGTCGCAATACGCTTTTCCGAACAGTTTTCGGTTATCCGCTTCGGACTTTTTGAGGGATTTCAAAATGGTTTTCACTTCGGCTGTGAGTGGATAGGAACGGAAACTGGACGCGGTTTTTGTGGTGTCTTTTTCCACAATTTCCCCATAAAAACACACCGTATGCTTAATGGTCACGGTATCGGTTTCCCAGTTTATGCTGTCCCATTTCAATCCAAGCACTTCGCTGCGGCGCAAACCGTAAATAACAGTAAAGTAAATCAAGGGATACAAAGGCTCTTGCCGAATAGCATGAAACAACTCGTGGACTTGTTCGGCGGTATAAAATCCCGCTTCGTGCTTCACCATTTTGGGAAGTGTTACAAATTCACACGGGTTGCGCAAAATCAATTCGCTTTTGACCGCCTCTTTTAAAGCCAGTTGTATAATCAGCTTGTGCGTTTTAATCGTTTTCGGTGACAACCCGCCTTTGCCGTCTAAACGCCCGTGTTGGCTCTTTTCGTCAATGTAGGCTTGTATCTTCTCGCGGCTAACATCGCAAAGTTTTAACTGTTTGGCTTTAAAATACGGAATAATATGGGCATTTGCAACACTCAAATAGCCTTGATATGTAATAAAATCCACACTTATTTTTGCGCGTTCCAACCAAATGCCGATATAATCCGCAAAAAGTATATCCGCTCTCGCAAGATTTTTGCTTTGTTCATATTCTTTGAGCCGGTCGCGCAAAAACTGTTCAGCTTTCTTTTTATTCCCTTTGATTTCATAGCCGGTTGAAATCCATTTTTGTTTTCTTTTCCCGTTTTTATCGGTTAGATTTATAACGGCATAATATTTGCCGTTTTTTATTTGCAGGCTTCCTGTCATAGTTACTCCTTTCTTTGTGAAACCTGTTATTGCTTTCTGTTTTGCATTATAAAATCAATCAAGCAGATTTTCGGAATAATATATTTCCGTCCGATTTTAACACATCGTAACGCGCCTATTTTCAGTAGTTTATATACGGAATTTTTCCCAATATGTAAGGCGGCGCAAACCTCTTCAACCGTTAAAATATCTTTGTAGGCTTCAAACATTGTCTGATACCTCGTTAAAATCGGTTGGTATTTCCTCAATTTGAGCAATCGTGCCGTTTATTATGTCAAACCTAATTGTACGATGAATCCGGCGCAAAAAAGCTTCCCACGAAGCCGGCTGTTCGGTTTGCATGTTTTTGTATTGCGCTGAAAGCGGAATATTACTGACAATATATACCTTTGTATAACAAGTCACTTTGTCCGCATATCGCGCAGGCAGGCGGCATGGATAGCCGTCAATATATTGCAGCATATCCTGTAACGGCAGAGAACTGCGAAATTCATCAAATAAAAGCACATCTTCACCTTTGTAGCTGTCAAACGGGTGTTCATAGTTTGTGACTTTGTATACATTAGAATACCCGTATTTGTCCATGACAGACCGCGTTTTCCCCGTGCCCGTTTCACCGTAAATATATGTTGTTTGAAGCTGTCGAAAACTATTTCTATAAACTTCTTCTAATAGAGTTTGCCGAGTTCTTTCAATATTAGACAAATGATGCCAACAGCTTGGGCACTTCGCTAAAATTTCCGTATCGGTGCAACCGTCCTGTATCATCTGCAAGACCTGTTGCGACACTGTTTCGTTTTTTGCGGCTTTATCCAAAGGCATTTTACCGTATTCCTCGAAAGTTTCAATATGATTGGTTTCTTTCTTTTTAGAATCCGCATACGCCCCCTCTTTTCGGATATAGTCACGGTTTTCCTGTGAACTGCCGCGCGCAGCTTCAATGTGTGCCGTTTCAAAACGGTTTTTCATGGTTGAAAAATAAACTGCATTTGAATAGCATACATAAATATGCGTGTGCGGTGTTCCGTTTTCGCCCGTTTCATCACACAGACAATAATAGACGGGATTGCTTTCCTCTAAAACAGAACGGATTTTTTCGTGATTATACCCCTTTTCAAGGGGGTTGTTAATCGTTAATTGATATTTTCGCGACCGTGTGTTTTTGGCTGATTGCAAAGTTTCACCACCTTTTTCTAAATTTGTTTTCATAAAAACTCCTTTCTGCGATTACACAATTACACAAGTTATGCAAAAGGGTAATACTAACCTTTTGCACGCGAGCGCGCTCGGCGCCCGCAAAGCGGGGCCCGCGAGCCGCGCCCCAACCCACCGCAACAGCGTAAATGCTTCGTACAAATTTGTTGGTATCAACAACACAATAATACTCCATGGCTTTTTATTTGTCAACAAAAAATTTGTTAAATACAACTTTTTTGTACTATTTTTGAAAAACCCATTGCTTATTTTATTTTTTTATTGTATCATTCTGTTGGGGTGACCATATGAGATACGACGCAACAGTAAAATACAAAGGCAACGAATTAAAAATAAAAGTACAGCAAAAAGCCCTTGAAAACACATACGAGTTACCAGACTTTATCCGGGCAGTGCGGACAGCATACGGAAAGCCTATCGAATATGTACATTATGTACTTGACTGGGGAACCAAAGATATTTTCGACTACGAGAATGGAACGCAGGATATACCGCAAGATTTTTTAAGTGCATTTGCGCGCCATTTCCATTTACCACAAAAAATAAAGCACCTCGGTATAATTGAAGAACAAGAGCATAAAAAGCAACTGGTTGCGCGTTTAAAACAGCTACGCCTTGAAAACGAGACCCCACAGTCTTTCGTCGCGGCAGAGCTTGGAATTGCACGGTCAACCTACGCTTGCTATGAAGCTGGAAAAAATGAACCCGATATTTATACTTTATGGAAGTTAGCAGACATATACGGTATTTCGTTAGACAAATTAGTAGGTAGAGATTTTAAGGAAGAAAACAACCCTTAAATAAAAAACAAAATTTTGCCTGACGCTCGCCGCTGGGCAGAGGTGCGCCAGTAACGGCGCACCTTGCTCATCAGCGTGGACGAGCTTGGGCGGCAGAAGCAACAAAAATCCTGTCAAGGGCAAGCGTTGTGCTTCGCACCCTTGACAGGATTTTTTCGCCCACAGGCAAATTCAGCAATAACAGATTTCTAACACTTTTCTAACATTTTGGATTTTGAACCACATTGTTCTTTCAGCGATATTTTCAAAACAATTTGAAAAAGCCTTGATTTATCAAGGTTTCATAACACCTGATAATTCGTAATCAAGTTTAATAATACAATCAATCTAAAACTACGAACCAAAAGGTCAGGGGTTCGAATCCCTTGCAGCGCGCCAAAGAACAAGTTCGGATATTCTTCCGGACTTGTTCTTTTTTTGTTTTTTTCTGCAAGGGATTCGAAAGCCCGTTTAGAAAACAGTCCGGGGGACTGTTTTTAGGGCGTCGCGTTGATGACACCCGTTTCTTTCGGGTTCGTACATTTCGGGGCGGAAATTACTTTTCAGCGCTTCCCCCTTGCAGCGCGCCAAAGAACAAGTTCGGATATTCTTCCGGACTTGTTCTTTTTTTGCATTTTTGCTGCAAGGGATTCGAAAGCCCGTTAAGAAAACAGTCCGGCGGACTGTTTTTAGGGCGTCGCGTTGATGGCACCCGTTTCTTTTGTGTTCGTACATTTCGGGGCAGAAATTTCCTTTCAGCGCTTCCCCCTTGCAGCGCGCCAAAGAACAAGTTCGGATATTCTTCCGGACTTGTTCTTTTTTTGCATTTTTGCTGCAAGGGATTCGAAAGCCCGTTAAGAAAACAGTTCAAAAACAATATTATGGGTTGTTCCGTTTGCTGCGTTTTAGAGAAAATGAAAATGTCAAAAGGACGCAGGGAATGCTAACGCCACATAAGGCAGTAATTTAAAACAACATTGAAATATACTTTACGG
>ERZ1643251.3179-NODE-3179-length-15575-cov-5.990915_pt1 | contig 15575 bp, 17 predicted proteins | sample MGYA00579261_ERZ1643251 | MGnify/ENA primary metagenome ERZ1643251 (study PRJEB29033, sample SAMEA4952267) | chicken gut metagenome | biome: Broiler Chicken; feature: Gastrointestinal Tract; material: Caecum | place: Ireland | collected 2018 | study: Broiler...
AGCTGGCACTTGGGGTAGCCGCTCTGAGGCGCAGCCTTGGCTGCAGCAATAGCCCGGGGATCCTTCTCTGGCTTGGAGAGGTTAATGGTAATGTCCAGGTCGCCATAAGCTGTGGAGGTAATCCACTTTACATCCTTTGCAATACGGTAACGGCGGATATAATCCGTATCCTGGCTGAAGCGGTAGTACCACTCTGTTGCCATCCAGGGACTCTGGGAATAAAGATGATGAAAAGTCGCCTGTACATAGGCAGGGCGGGGTGTCAGAACACCCATCAGCTTGGTATCAAACAAATCCCGGCTGGTAATATCGTCCGCGATCACACCCCGGGCTGCCGCATCATCCAACAGGGTCTTGAGAATCTCCTCCAGAGGCTCCTCCCCCACAGGCTCCGCCGGCTCCTGATAATCGCTCAGCTCCATTACCGCCAGCAGCTGATTTACAGCCCACACCCGGTCCGACGGGTCAATCAGCCCTGTCCGGACACCGTAGTCCGCCAAGGCTGCAATAGCATGGTCAATCATTGCAATCGCCTCCTTCTTACACAAGACGCACGCCGCCTACCGGGCGAATGGACAGCACATGGCAGGCCCCTGCCCCCAGTACCCGATCCATGCCGGAACGGAACTGTTCCAGCAGATCCAGGGGCACAAATGCCTGGATCGTCCCGGCAAAGCCTCCGCCATGGACGCGGCAGGCGCCTCTCCCTCCCAGCAGACGCTCGCAGAGGGCCAGTGCCACTGCCACCTCCTGATGGTGGGTATAGCCAGCGGGCACCACATTCTGGAGCATCCGCCAGCTGGAGAGCCCCGACTCCGTAATAAGAGACAGGAAAGTATCAAAGTCTCCACGGTGCAGAGCCTCTACCTGCCCGGCAACACGGCGGTTATCGTTATACACATGGATGGCCCGCAGTACTGCCCGGTCTCCGGCCTTCAGCCGCAAAGCAGGCAGGGCGGCATAAAAGTCCTCTTCCGGGATCTCACGCAAGACATCCTTGCCGAAATGGGCACAGATTTCCTTCAGTTCCCGGGTAACCGCGGCGTACTCATCGGTGAGGTCCGCATGGTCGGCACCGCTGTCGATAATGCACAGAGCATGGCCGGAGGCTCCAAAATCATAGTCCACCCGCTCCACAATGGGATTAGCATTATCCTGGAAATCAATGGTAACCATGCCGCCCACCGAAGAAGCCATCTGATCCAGCAGGCCGCTGGGCTTGCCGAAATAAACGTTCTCCGCGTACTGGCCGATCTGGGCCAGGCGAACAGCATCACACTTGTCCTCATTGAAAAGGCTGTTGATGATATTGGCCACCAGTACCTCAAAGGCAGCACTGGAGCTCAGGCCACTGCCCTTAAGAACGTTGGAGGTGGTATAGGCGTTAAAGCCCTCAATCTCACAGCCGTGCTGGGCAAACCAGGCCGCAATACCCCGGATGATGGAAGCGGAGGTATTGCGCTCCTCTTCCCGAACGGAAAGATCATTCAAATCCACCACGTCCATAGGGAAGCCCTCGCTCTGGATCCGGATAATCCGCTCACCATTAGGCGCCACCGCAGCAATAACGTCCAGATTCACACTGCCTGCCAGCACCCGGCCCCGCTGATGATCCGTGTGGTTGCCGCCAATTTCTGTGCGGCCCGGAGCAGAAAATACCGCAGCCTGGTCATAAGGGCCAAAGGCCGCCTCCAGCCCAGACAAGGCCTTCTCGTACCGGGCAGCCTGATCCATCGCTGCCTGAGGACCGTACAGCTCTTCAATGGCCTGGCGCAGCTTTTGAGAATCAGCTGCCGGAGAAAAATGATACTTCATGTGTCCCTCCAAAAAGCCCATATCGCAGGGAGTAATTTTTACCGATAATTATATAGGTATCCTTTTACCTGTAACATGGACTTTTCATTCATATAGATGAAATTTTGTCCGTAGAGCCTCTCTGTCAGCGGCCCTCCTCCGCCTCCCGGCGCAGATTGTTGGCATACTGCCTTGGGGACACACCTTTGATCTCTTTGAAGGCCCTGGAGAAGTAGAAGGGGTCCTCGAATCCCACAGAATTGGAGATTTCCTGGATGGAGCAGCTGGTGGTAGCCAGCAGGGCACAAGCCCGCTCGATCCGATACTCCAAGAGGAACCGCTTGGGTGACATCTGAAACCGCTTGACAAAGCGGCGGTACAGGCTGCTGTGGCTCACAGACGCATAGGCCGCCAGGCCCTCAACTGTAATAGGTTCCTCATAATGGGTGATGATGTAATCCGCCGCCAAGCGGGCACAGTCCACCACCTCCCGGTGCTGATCCTGCCGGCGCTGGGAAGTACGGATCAAAAAGGCAAGCAAGGCGTATAGCCGGGAAGTCATCTCCAGGTTTTCCCAGGAGGAGGTTCCGTAATGGTCATAGATCCCCGTTACCAACTGGCGGATCTGTTCGCTGTCGCGGCCATGAAACACCGGATTATCCGGCGAAAAATCCGTCTGTTCCATGTACCCTGGCGCATCCAGACCGCTGAAGCCTACCCAGACATACTCCCATGGCTCCTGGGCGTCGGCAAAATAATGGATCGTGGTATTGGGATAGCTCAGGAAGGTGTCCCCCGCCTGAAGCTCGTACCGCTTGTCACGGCAAATGAACGTCCCCTTCCCGCCAATGATATAGTGAAGCAGGAAGTGATTGCGGACGCCGGGACCCCAGCCATAGCTGGGGGCACACTGCTGACAGCCAGTATTCTGCACATAGAGTGATGCCGTTCGGCGTTCCAGCTTCATCGAGTGTTTATAAATACTGCTCTGTTGGTCGTTCATACGCATCTCCCTTTCCATTTCCATGTATCTGCCGCCGGACCGGCGGCGAAAGATGTATATCGTTCCTCCTCTGGATTTATTATACATGACACCGCATGGGTTTGTCCATATTTTCTGTCGAATCTGCCCGAAAAATCCTGTCGAAATACCGCACAGGTGTTACAATTCTCACAAAGTTTGTGGAAAGTGCCGGAAAATTTTACCAGCATTTGGCACTTTTACATCTGAACCTATAAGTTATTCTTGACTTTCTCTCGTTGCCGTACTATCATGCTAAAGTATGAAAGCAACTGGAAAGGAGACATATGTATGGATTTGTTCCGCACCAAAGGCTCTGCCCTGCTGGTGGAAGCTATTCTCTCTCTAAAGGATGAGGCGGAATGCAGGGCCTTTCTGGAGGATGTCATGACCGGAAAAGAAATTCAGGACTGTGGTCAGCGGCTGCTGGTAGCCCAGCTTCTCAGCCGTCAGATGGTGTACAGCCGAATCGCCGATATTACCGGAGCCAGCAGTGCCACCATCAGCCGGGTCAACCGCTGCTACATTTATGGCGCCGGAGGCTATCGGACAGTGCTGCCCCGTCTGACCAGCGGCGAGACCGATGAAGAAATGCCGCAGGAGGAGCAGGAAGCATGACCCAATCATGTATTTGGCGGCCGGACGAACTTGCCAGCGGACGCCTTCGGGAACTTTATCGCCGTCACGGCTATATGCCCTATCGTATGAGCAAATTCGAGTCCTATGACCTGTATGTGCGCAACAAGCGGTTCCTTCTCAGCGACAATATCCTCACATTTACGGATACCAACGGTCAGCTGATGGCGCTGAAACCGGATGTGACACTCTCTATTATCAAGAACACTCGGGACCCTGCGGAAGGATTGCAGAAGGTTTATTATAATGAGCATGTGTACCGGGCCGCTCCCGGCTCCGGCTACCGTGAGATCATGCAGACGGGGCTGGAGTGCATCGGCCGTCTGGACACCCTGGCCATCGGCGAGGTGGTGGCTCTGGCGGCGGAAAGCCTGGCTGTCATCCACGATAACTACATCCTTGACCTCAGCCATATGGGCTTTGTGGCAGGTTTGCTGGAGGATTTGGAGGAGGATGCCTCTTCAGAGCTTCTTACGGAGATTTCCCGGAAAAACGTAGCCGCTATCCATGCTATCTGCGCCAGCCGGGGCCTCCCCGCCGATCTGGCGGAAAAAGCCAGTATCCTTGCCCGACTCTACGGCACACCGGATGAGGTACTGCCCCAGCTCTCTTCTCTGTCTCGGGGCCAGCGAATGGACGACGCCCTGGCTGAACTGTCTCAGCTGTGCCGCCTGATGGCATCCCGTGGCCTTGACCCCCACCTCCGTCTGGATTTTTCCGTGGTCAATGATATGGGCTACTACAACGGCGTTATTTTCCGAGGCTACCTGCCTGGGCTTGCCAGCGGCGTGCTGGCCGGCGGGCAATACGACCATCTTCTGCGGCGGATGGGTAAAACCGGCGGTGCCATTGGCTTCGCCGTATACCTGGACCAGCTGGAGCGGTTGGAAAAGGACGGATCCCAGTGGGATGTGGACACACTGCTGCTCTATGGTCCCGGCGACGATCCCGCCGCTGTGTTGGAACAGGCCGAAGCCCTGATTGCCCAAGGTGAGAGCGTCCGGGTGGAGCGCTCCGTCCCTGAGGGTCTGCGGTACCGGCGGATCCTCTCCCAGGAGAAAGGAGGCGCCCTGTGAGCGATTGCATCAACATCGCCCTGCCTAAAGGGCGGCTGGGCGAAAAGGTCTACCGCCTGTTCCGGGACGCAGGGTATGAATGTCCCTCTATTGAAGAGGAGAACCGGAAGCTGATCTTTGAGAACGCGGAAAAGGGCGTGCGCTACTTCTGGGTCAAGCCCTCGGATGTGGCCATTTATGTGGAGCGGGGCGCGGCAGACATCGGCGTGGCCGGAAAGGATATCCTCCTGGAGTACGCCCCAGACGTCTATGAACTGGCAGACCTGGGCCTTGGCAAATGCCGGATGTGTGTGGCAGCCAAAAAGGACTTTCGTGACAACTGTGAGCGGACCCTGCGGGTGGCCACTAAATTCCCTCAGATCGCAGGCCGCTACTACGCCTCCCTCAGCCGTGACATTGACATCATCCACCTCAACGGCTCCATTGAGATTGCCCCGATCCTGGGCCTCAGTGATGTGATTGTGGATATTGTGGAGACGGGGAAAACCCTTCTGGAAAACGACCTGGAACCCAAGGAAACCATTGTTCCCATCAGCGCCCGTCTCATTGCCAATAAAGTCAGCTATAAATTCAAGCACCGGCAGATTACCCAGCTCTGCCAGGATACTCAAAACCGCTGCCAGGAAAACCGGTAGGCGTACATCATGGCGGGCACTATACCGCCCGCAGGAAGCGAGGCCCCTGTTTATGATCCCTATCTATCCCTTCCGGCAGGTGTCCCCTGCCGAGGTTTTTGCCCGGCCGGAGGACTGCCGGGACGTATCCGGCACCGTCACCGCTATTATCCAGGAAGTCCGCCGCCGGGGCGACGAGGCTCTGCGGCGCTACGCCCAGGAGTTTGACGGCGCGGAAGTAACCGCTATCGAGGTGCCCCGGGAAACGCGGGAAGCGGCTCTTCGATCCCTGGATCCCGGCCTGCGGGCCATTCTGGAGGAGGCGGCGGAAAATATCCGTGACTTCCACCGCCGCCAAGTGCGAAACAGCTTTATTGCCGCTGAAAAGGACGGTGTCATTCTGGGCCAGAAGGTTACTCCTATTCAACGGGTGGGCCTGTACATCCCCGGCGGCACCGCCGCCTACCCCTCCACCGTCCTAATGAACTGTATCCCCGCAAAAATCGCCGGCTGTGAGGAGATCGTCATGGTTTCTCCCCCCACCTGCAACGGCGACGTGAATCCGGTGATCCTGGCGGCATCCTGTATCGCCGGTGTGGATCGGGTATTTCGCTGCGGCGGGGCTCAGGCAGTAGCCGCCCTGGCCTACGGCACGGAAACCATTCCCAGGGTAGATAAGATCGTAGGCCCCGGCAACGCCTTTGTTGCGGAGGCCAAGCGGCAGGTATTCGGCCAGGTGGCCATCGATATGATTGCAGGCCCCAGCGAGATCCTGGTGGTAGCCGACGGTAGCTGCGATCCCCGCCATGTGGCAGCTGATATGCTCAGCCAGGCGGAACACGACCGGATGGCCAGCGCCGTCCTGGTCACCGATGACCCTGCCCTGGCCCAAGCTGTCAGCGATGAGTTGGAACGGCAGATCCCCCTCCTTCCCCGTCGGGATATCGCCCGGGAGTCCATCGACCGCTGCGGCAAGATCATTGTAGCCGACAACCTGCTCCAGGCCATCGACATTGCCAATGAGATTGCCCCGGAGCACCTGGAGCTGTGTGTGGACAGTCCCTTCGACTACCTGGACAAAATCCGCAACGCCGGCTCCATCTTCCTGGGCCGCAACTGCCCGGAGGCCCTGGGAGACTACTTTGCCGGCCCCAACCACACCCTGCCCACCAGCGGCACCGCTCGTTTCTCCAGCCCCCTGTCTGTGGACGACTTCGTAAAAAAGTCCCAGTTTACCTATTACACCGGCCCGGCCCTGTCCGCTGCCAGCAGTAAGATTGCCGCTTTTGCCCGGCAAGAGGGCTTGGAGGCCCACGCCCGCAGCGTGCTCATCCGTTTTGAGAAAGAAGGTGATGGCCAGTGAGCCGTTTCCTCAGTCAGCGTTTTGCTGCCCTGGAGGCCTACACCCCCGGCGAACAGCCCCAGGATATGCAGTACGTGAAGCTAAACACCAACGAGTCCCCCTTTCCCCCCTCTCCGGAGGTCATTGCCGCCGTCAATGCCGCCCAGGTGGCCCGGCTGAACCTCTACCCCGACCCCACCGGCCGGGCGCTGAAAGAAAAACTGGCCGCCCTCTACGGCCTGGCCCCGGAAAATATATTCCTCTCCAACGGCTCCGATGATATCCTCAACTTCACCTTCATGGCCTTTTGTGACGAGAGCCGACCGGTGGCCTACCCGGCTATCAGCTATGGATTTTATCCTGTCTATGCTAACCTTTACCGGCTGCCCCACACAGAGATTCCCCTGCGGGAAAATTTCCGTCTGGAGCCGGAGGATTACTGCGGCCTGAAGCAAAACATCGTCATTGCCAACCCCAACGCCCCCACCGGCCGGGCCATCTCCCCCGCTGATGTGGAGCGGATTCTCGCCTCCAACCCGGATCATGTGGTACTTATTGATGAGGCCTATGTGGACTTTGGCGGCGAGAGCTGCCGAAAGCTCATTCCTCAGTACGACAACCTTCTGGTTTGTCAGACCTTCTCCAAATCCCGGTCTATGGCCGGCGGACGGCTGGGCTTTGCCATGGGCAATGCGGAACTCATTGCAGACCTGGAGAAAATCAAATATTCTACCAATCCCTACAACATCAATCGCCTCACCTTGATCGCCGCCGAAGCAGCGGTGGACAGCAACGACTATTATGTCCGCAACTGCCGCATCATAGCAGAAAACCGGACCTATACCGTCTCTGCCCTGGCGGAACTAGGGTTCGAAACGGTCCCCAGCGTGGCCAACTTTATTTTCAGCAGGCATCCATCCTTGCAAGGGAAAGAACTTTACATAGAGCTAAAGAAAAAGGGTGTTCTGGTCCGCCACTGGGATAAACCAGAGATTGCCGACTATGTCCGCATCACCATCGGCTCCCGGGAGCAGATGGACACTTTCCTGAAACGGACCCGTGAAATTCTGAAGGAGGGATGAGCCTATGCGTACCGCATCTATTGAGAGGAAAACAGCGGAAACGGATGTTTCCCTTACCCTGAACCTGGACGGGTCCGGCACTTCCGCCATCTCCACAGGCTGCGGCTTTCTGGACCATATGTTGACACTGTTCGCCAAACATGGACGGTTTGATCTCTCCGTGGCCTGCAAAGGGGATACCTGGGTGGACGACCACCACACCGTGGAGGACATCGGCATCTGCCTGGGTGATGCCTTTGCCCAGGCCCTGGGAGACCTGCGGGGCGTCACCCGCTACGGCAGCGTCACCCTGCCCATGGACGAGGCCCTGGTCCTGACGGCGGTGGATCTCTCCGGCCGGGGGATGCTCTGCTATGGCCTTCAGCTCCCCACTGAGAAGGTGGGCACCTTTGACTGTGAGCTAGCGGAGGAGTTCTTCTTGGCCTTTGTCCGCCGCGGGAACCTGACCCTCCACATTCAGCAGCTGGCGGGGAAAAACAGCCACCACATTATCGAAGGGGCCTTTAAAAGCGTGGCCCGCTCCCTGCGGCAGGCCGTGGCCCTGGATCCCGCCTGCGCTGGGGAGATCCCCTCCACCAAGGGGGTACTGTGATGGTCGCCATCGTAGATTACGGCGTAGGGAACCTCTTTTCCCTCCGCAGCTCCCTGGCCGCCGTAGGGACAGAAACCGTGGTTACTGGGGACAAAGATTTGATCCGCCAGGCGGACAAGGTGATCCTGCCCGGCGTGGGAGCCTTTGCTGACGCCGCAGCCCTGCTGCGGGATACCGGTCTTGGGCAGCTGGTCTGTGACCTGGCCGCCGAAGGAAAGCCTCTGCTTGGTATCTGCCTGGGGATGCAGCTGCTTTTTGAGGAGAGCCTGGAGTACGGCCGCCATCCAGGATTGGGGCTGATCCCCGGCACCGTGGCCCCCATCCGGGATGTGATTCCCCCCTCCTACAAGGTTCCCCACATCGGTTGGAATGCCCTCCACTTTCCCAAGAACAAGCCTGTCCATCCCCTGTTCCGTCATATCCAGGAAGGGGACTGCGTCTACTTTGTCCATTCCTTTTATGGCGCCAACTGCGAGGACAGCGTGATCGCCACCGCTGAGTATGGTCCAGAGCTCACGGCGGCGGTAGCCCGTGGAAATGTCATGGGAGTGCAGTTTCACCCGGAGAAAAGCGGGCCGGTGGGCCTCGCCATTCTGCGAGCATTCTGTGAGGAAAAGGAGGCAGAAACATGCTGATCTTTCCGGCTATTGACCTGAAAGGCCGTAAAGTTGTACGGCTTTACAAAGGAGATTTCACAACTGTCCATCAGGTGGCTGACGACCCCATCGCCACCGCCGGTGCTTTCCTCGCCGCCGGTGCCCGCTATATCCACATGGTAGATCTGGATGGAGCCAAGGATGGCCTGCGGCAGAACAGTAATATTGTCCAGGCTGTGGCCGCCACCGGCCTCCGGGTGGAGCTGGGGGGCGGCATCCGCTCCATGGTGGACCTGGAGGCAGTCTTCGCCCTGGGGGTGTGGCGGGCTGTCATCGGCTCCGCCGCCGTCAGCGATCCAGACTTTGTGCAGGCGGCTGTCCGCCGCTACGGCCCGGAGCACATTGCTGTGGGTATTGATGCCAAGGACGGCCTTGTGCGCACCGCCGGTTGGACAAAAAACGCCGGCATTCCCTATCCGAACTTTGCAAAACAAATGGAATCAATTGGAGTAAAGTATATTATCTTTACAGATATTGATACAGATGGAACTCTTTCTGGTCCCTCCTGCGACGCACTGACAGCCTTGCAAAAGGCCGTTTCTTGTTCCATTACCGCTTCCGGCGGTGTCTCCTGCAACGAAGATATCCGCACTCTCCGGGATATGGGCCTCTATGGGGCCATCATTGGCAAGGCCTGGTACGCCGGGGCCATTGACCTGGCCCAGGCGATAACAGACGGCGGACCACAGGAGGTGACGGCATGATTACCAAGCGAATCATTCCCTGCCTGGATGTGAAGGACGGCCGGGTGGTGAAGGGCGTCAACTTCCTGGGACTTAGCGATGTGTCCAGCCCGGTAAAGCTGGCCAAGTTTTACAGTGACTGCGGCGCCGATGAGCTGGTGTTCTACGACATTACCGCCTCTGCTGAGGGCCGCGCCCTCTTTACCGACATCCTGACGGAGGTAGCCTCCACCATTTTCATTCCCCTGACCGTAGGCGGCGGCATCAACTCCGTAGAGGACTTTGACCGGGTTCTCAAATGCGGAGCCGACAAGGTCAGCGTTAACTCCGGGGCCATCCGGAACCCCTCCCTCATTGCTCGGGCCGCTCAGAAGTACGGCGATCAGTGTGTGGTTCTCTCCGTGGACGCCAAGCGGGTGGATGGGCAGTTCCGGCTATTTGCCAAAGGAGGCCGGGAGGACACCGGCCTGGACGCCATCGAATGGATCCGCCGGGGCGTGGCTAGCGGAGCCGGAGAGATTGTCCTCAACAGCATTGACACCGATGGAGTCAAGCAGGGCTTCGACCTGGAGATGCTGTCCGCCGTGTGCGATGCGGTGGATGTACCGGTAATTGCCTCCGGCGGAGCTGGCTCCATCGATCACTTCAAAACCCTATTTCACACTCTGCCCAAAGTGGACGCAGGCCTGGCCGCTTCTATTTTTCACTTTGGAGAAGTCTCCATCCCCGACCTAAAGAAGCAGCTGGCAGCGGACGGCATTACTATGCGCCTATGAAAAAGCTGCACTTTACCCTTCGTCCAGCCATGCCGGAGGATCGGAATTTCCTCTATCAATTGAAAAAAGAAGTCAATCTTGGCTATATTTCCGCTATTTGGGGCTGGGACGAGGACTATCAGCAAGAAGAGTTTGACCGGGATTTTCAAAAGCGTGAGGAATTCTCTGTCATTGTATCAGATGATGCCGACGCCGGCTTCCTCCAACTCCAGCGGGGGGCGGATTTTCTCAACGTGGCAGAAATCCATCTGCTGCCTGCTTTCCGAGGCCAAGGTCTGGGGACTGCTGTACTGCGGTATATTCAGGCCCTGGGAGATAAAGAGGAACTGCCCGTCCTGATCGGCTGCTTCCGGGCCAATCAGTGGGCCCGGGACCTCTACCTGCGTCTGGGCTTCCAGCCCGCCGGAGAATCGGATACTCACTACCTGTTTTTATATTACCCTACGAAACTTCCACAGGAGGAGCGTTGATATGCTCAATATCGAAGAACTGAAATTCAACAGCCACGGCCTGATTCCCGCCATTGTGGTGGACGCCGCCACCAAAAGGGTGCTGACCCTGGCCTACATGAACAAGGAGAGCCTGGCCATCAGCATGGCCGAGGGCCGCACCTGCTTCTGGTCCCGGTCCCGCCAGGAACTGTGGCGCAAGGGCGAAACCAGCGGCAACGTCCAGCACATCGTGGACATCACCGCTGATTGCGACCGGGACGCCCTGGTTGTCACCGTCAATAAGGAGGGCCCCGCCTGCCACCTGGGTACTGACTCCTGCTTTAATGACACGGTTTATGTGAATTCTGAGCAAGGAGCTCCCTTCTCTGTGGAGGGCCTCTACACCCTGCTCCTGGGCCGCAAAGAGCAGCTGCCCGAGGGCTCCTATACCACCTACCTCTTCCAGAAAGGCCTGGACAAAATCCTCAAAAAAGTGGGTGAGGAATCCACCGAGGTCATTATCGCCGGTAAGGCGGAGGACAAGGCGGAAACCATCTACGAAATTGCTGACCTCATGTATCATGTCATGGTTCTGATGGTGGAAATGGGAATTTCCGTAGAGGATGTCATGACGGAGCTTGCTTCCCGCCATGTGATCGATCACAAAGTCAAGCAGGAGAAAATGACCAAATGATCCGACAGAACCTACACACCCACACCACCTTCTGCGACGGGAAAAGCACCGCAGAGGAACTGGTAAAGACAGCCATCAGTCTAGGATGCTCTTCCCTTGGCTTTTCGGGCCATGCCCCCCTGCCGCCGCCCGAGGGCCAGAGCTGGACCATGTCCCCGGACCGGGTGGAAACCTACCGCCAGGAGCTTCTCCGGCTACGGGAGCAGTACCGGGACCAACTGGACATCTTTCTGGGACTGGAGCAGGATATCGACTCCCCCGCCCCCGGTGACGGCTGGGATTACCTCATTGGCTCTGTCCACGACCTCTACTGCGGCGGCCAGTGCTACTCCGTGGACAACACCCGGGAGATGCTGCTGGAGGCAGTGGACCTCTGGTTCGGCGGCGACCCACTGGCCCTGGCAGATGCCTACTACGCCCGGGTGGCCCAGGTAGCGGACATCACCGGCTGCCAGATCGTGGGCCACTTCGATCTGGTTACCAAATTCAATGAAGGATGCAGTGTTTTCCAGGATACGCATCCCCGCTACCAACGGGCAGCCCTGGACGCTCTGGACGCTCTGTGCGGCAAAAACCTGATCTTCGAAATCAACACCGGGGCCATGGCTCGTGGCTACCGCTCCGCCCCCTACCCTGCCCCTTTTCTGCTGCAAGAGCTGGCTCGGCGGGGGGAGGCGGTATGCATCACCAGCGACTGTCATCAGGCGGAAAACCTACTCTTTGCCTTTGACCTGGCGGAGGAGTTGGCCCGCTCCTGCGGATTTACCGAGACCATGGTTTTGACGAAGGAGGGCTTTGTGCCCCAAAAGCTCTGAGGCCTTCTTACTGAGCTGAAATCCTATCTTTTTCCTGCCTGACGGCGATACTGGCAATGGCTTCCTGCAAAAAACAGGCACCCCGGACATATCCGGGGCACCTGTTTTTCTGTAAAGCATTTTTACTTGTATGCGATTGTGATCACAGTTTAAAGCTATCCTTCAGGCTGACGCTGCGGTTGAACACCAGATGGCCGGGCCGGGAATCCTTGTTGTCCAGGCAGAAGTAGCCTACCCGCATGAACTGGAAGCTGGCGGGGGCCACAGCATCCTTCAATCCCGCCTCCACCTTGCAGCCGGTAACAACCTCCAGGGAGTCCGGATTCAGGCAGTCCAGGAAATTCTTATCGGCGGCGTCGGGAGCGACATCACTGAACAGGTTCTCGTAAAGACGGCACTCTGCATCCACCGCCGTGGCGGCATCCACCCAGTGGATGGTAGCGCCCTTCACCTTCCGACCGTCGGCGGGATTGCCACCCCGGCTGTCGGGGTCATAGGTGGCATAGATTTCGGCGATGGTACCGTCGTCGTTCTTCTTGCAGCCGGTGCAGGTGATGAGGTAGGCTCCCTTCAGACGGCACTCCGGGCCACCGGGATAGAGGCGCTTGTACTTGGGCACCGGTACCTCCAGGAAGTCCTCTTCTTCCACGTACAGCTCCCGGGAGAAAGTGATGGTACGGCTGCCATCCTCGGGACGGTTGGGGTTGTTCTCCACCTCAAAGGTCTCGCTCTGGCCCTCGGGGTAGTTGGTAATGACCAGCTTCACCGGCCGGATCACCGCCATGACCCGCTGGGCAGTCTCATTGAGATCCTCCCGGAGGCAGTGCTCCAGGAAGCTGTACTCCACGGTGCTGGCCGCCTTGGCCACGCCGATGCGCTCACAGAAGTTCCGGATGGAGGCAGGGGTATAGCCCCGGCGGCGGAGACCGCACAGCGTGGGCATCCGGGGATCATCCCAGCCGGAAACCTTGCCCCCTTCCACCAGAGCACGGAGCTTCCGCTTGCTCATGACGGTGTGATCAATGCCAAGACGGGCAAACTCGATCTGGCGGGGTTTGGCAGGTAGATCGCAGTGCTCCACCACCCAGTTGTACAGAGGGCGATGGGCCTCAAACTCCAGAGAGCAGAGGCTGTGGGTAATGCCCTCCAGAGCATCCTCGATGGGGTGGGCAAAATCGTACATGGGATAGATGCACCACTTGTCGCCCTGACGGTGGTGATGCATATGGTTGATACGGTAGATCACCGGGTCACGCATATTGAAATTGCCGGAAGAGGGGTCAATCTTGGCCCGCAGAGTCATAGAACCATCCGGGAATTCCCCGGCACGCATCCGGGCAAACAGATCCAAGCTCTCCTCGATCGGGCGGTCCCGGTAGGGGCACTGGGCGGGACAGTTCACGTCACCCCGCATCTCCTTCATCTGCTCCGGCGTCAGCTCACAGACATAGGCCAGCCCCTTCTTGATGAGGGACACAGCGCACTCGTACATCTTCTCAAAGTAGTCCGATGCATAGTAAAACCGATCGCCCCAGTCAAAGCCCAGCCAATGGATGTCCTCCTTGATGGCCTCCACATACTCCACATCCTCCTTGGTGGGGTTGGTGTCGTCCATACGGAGATTGCACAGTCCGCCGTACTTCTCGGCGGTACCAAAGTCGATGCACAGGGCCTTGCAGTGGCCGATGTGCAGATAGCCGTTGGGTTCCGGCGGGAAACGGGTGTGGACGGTCATGCCCTGGAACTGACCACCCTCTGCGATGTCCTCGTCGATGAACTGATGGATAAAGTTTTTGCTCTCGGCCTCCTCGGTCAGAGGGGTCTTGTTTTCCTCGGCCATGTTTCACACTCCTTTGTCTGTTAGAAATTTTGTCTAAAAAGTGACGAGATTTATTATATAAAACGCCGGTGCAAAAGGCAAGGGCTATTTCACATTTTCTTTCCATTTTGCAAAAAATACCTCTTTGCAAGAGGCAGCACCAACAGTAGGAGCGCCCGCCTGCAGAAAGTACCGCAGGCGGGCGTTTATCATATTATGGGATTATTCCGACTTTGGGGCGTCCGGCGTGAAAGAGATCAGGGTATGTCCCTGCCAGGCGCCCACGCCCCGCATCCCCTTTTCCAGGGAGGCGTGGAGCTCCGGCGCACAGGTCAGGCGCAGGTCGTTGTCATCCGGGTGGTAGTCCTCCCGGGGCGTCTCGAACCGCAGCAGCACCTGACAGAACTGCTGGCGGTCCGGCAGGAAGGGCGAAATGGCGCTGCGGGGCATGGGATCCATGACGCCGTCGCCGAAGGACGGCTCATACCGGGTGGCCACCACGATGAGCCGGGCGGCCTGGGGCTCCTTCTTCCTCATGAGATCTCCTCCTTTTCAGATCCGGAAGTCCTCCTCCGTCAGCCGGGAGGTCTCCAGCTTTACCGGCCGGGGCGGCTCCCGCTTGAAGGGGTCATATTTGAACCACATACAGTGGTACTCCGCGGCCACCACGCCCCGCTTAGGACAGGCCACCTCCCTGTCATTGATCACATTCCCCTTGGCGCAGTAGGCACACCGAGGCTCGATATCCTTGCGGAACAGCATGGCACTCCCTCCTCTTACTTAAATCTATATATCCAGTATACCTGCTTTTCTTTGAAAAAAAAAGCAGCAAAAGAAACTTTTGCGCGAAACTTCGTTTCGCTTCATCCTGTCAAAAAATGGCGATGCTATTTTTTGATATATTACAGGGTGTGCAGGACCACCTTATCCTCTTCCGCCGTGGCGGCAATCTGGGTAATGGGGTGGTCATAGCTGTTGATGATAGCGGAAGCCAGCAGATCCTCCACCTCTTTCTGGATGGTACGCCGGAGATTCCGGGCACCGTAGGTGGCGGAGTAGGATTTCTTCACCAGGTAGCTGACCAACGCATCGTCATAGGTGAAGGTGAGGCCCTTCTCCTTAAGGCTCCCCTTCAGCTCATCCAGCATCAGCCGGGCAATAGGCAGGAAATTCTCTTCCGTGAGCTTGTTGAAGTAGACGATCTCATCCACCCGGTTGATGAACTCCGGACGCAGGAACTGCTGCAAGGCCTTCATGGCCCGGTCCTTCCCCTGCTCGTTCACCGTCTTGTTAAAGCCCACAGTGCCCTCCTTCCGGTCACTGCCGGCATTGGAGGTCATGACGATGATGGTATTCTCAAAGTTCACCTTCCGGCCGTGGGCATCGGTAATCTGCCCATCGTCCAGGATCTGGAGCAGCACGTTGAGGACGTCGGGATGGGCCTTTTCGATCTCGTCGAAAAGGATGACGCTGTACGGCTTGCGGCGGATCTTCTCCGTCAGCTGCCCAGCCTCGTCGTAGCCCACATAGCCCGGAGGGGAGCC
>ERZ1643251.3181-NODE-3181-length-15564-cov-4.737894_pt1 | contig 15564 bp, 23 predicted proteins | sample MGYA00579261_ERZ1643251 | MGnify/ENA primary metagenome ERZ1643251 (study PRJEB29033, sample SAMEA4952267) | chicken gut metagenome | biome: Broiler Chicken; feature: Gastrointestinal Tract; material: Caecum | place: Ireland | collected 2018 | study: Broiler...
ACCGACGGCGGAAAAAACAGAATACAACTTATATTCTGAAACAGAGCATCTCTATATCTGGCTGCGGTTGATTACCCGTGAGAAGGACTACAATTTGTATGTCTACTTCTATGACAAGGACGCGGTATAGAGTCAAGCAGGTTAGGCCGGCCGCAGTAATGGCAGAGCCCGTTCTGCCGAATCCATACTGCGCGATATGGCCCTGTTACATTCTGAATCGCACGCTCATGTGTGCATATTTCCGTATACCGTACCCACGAGGATTCGTTGGGTACCGCAATGCGCTAGTTGGATAATGAAAACATTCCTTCGCAATATAGTTGTTTTCTCTCCACTTTAGGATTATAAACGCAGATAACAGAAAATGCAAAATTCACCTAAAGCGGGAATGGCCGGTCGCAACAATGCGGCCGGCCATTCCCATATCGAGAAGATATAGTAGGTATTTTCCTATACAAGTGAGTATTTTATTGGTTCCAAAATGCTGACAGCGTTTTGCTGATTGCGTTTAGGCCCTCTTCCGTCATGAAATCATTTTGGACGGATGATGGTCCTTCGGCCTGCTCTGTCAGCAGAGCCTCCTGCCCTTCAGTGGCTTCCCCACCTTGTCCTGACAACATAAATTCTGGATGGCGGGAAAGGACAGAGAGGATGGCCTGCTCTAGTGCATGCTCGTCCCATGCGGCCTGATGTTCCACTTGCGGATGGCATTTGCACTCCGTATAATGGGCCAGTGCCTGGGCGATAAACTGCGCTTTCTGCCTTCCAAGACGGTTGAGGATCTCCACCGCCGCCTGCTGCTGTGGGTCGTTCATGTTGAAGCGAAGGGTGAATCTGCCGGGCTGCATTTTGTCGGCCATGGGGATCACCCGCCTCCCGAGACAGCTTGATACAGCAGCTCATACCCCTTGGCGTTGGCCCTGACGTCCTCCACAAACAGAGCGGAGCCGATTTTCCCTGACGCTAAGATTTGGCGCCGCAAAAGGATAGAGCCTCCGCCCGCAAATACGACCTTTCCGGTCTTTAGCTCCAATCCCCGTTCCCGCAGGGTGCTGAACAGGTCGCTGATAAAATCCTTGGCCTCCCGCTCCACAATCCTCGCTATGTCCGGCGTGGCAGGCGTTTTCTGTTTGAGCAGGATGGCGTCGATCTCGTCCTCGTCCAGAAGCATATCATGCTCCGCATTGACCTTGGAGATGATCTTGTTATAGAGAGAAATTACGCCATTTTCCAGGGAATCGCAGACGGCCAGATTTCCCTCCCCGTTTCTGAGCTGGAGATAGTCAGCGGTAAACCCGCCAATGTCCAGCACCAATGCCTTTGGCTCATTTTGCAGGGCAGGCAGGATCGTGACCGCCGCCGCATAGGACTGAGGGAAGCAGGCCGCATCGTTGATCAGGATCGTGTAGGACTTTTGACGGTAGAAAAAGGATACGGGGCCCCTGCCCAGAAAATAGCTGGTGAACGCCTGGTGCTGTGCGCCGAAGTGGGCGGGCGGCAGCCCCACCGCAAGCTGTACTTGGGTCGTGCCTGCTGTATATCGCCCGGCAGAGTTGATCTCCCTTGCGATGGCAAACAGCGTGAGCACAAAAAACCGCTCGTCCTCCGTCTTGTCCCGGCGGTATGGGATGCGGTGGTCGGAGAGCTGGTAATACCGCCCTCTGTACTTGAGCACGTCTTTCCCAAACGGGGCGACCTCACTCTCAACCACGCCCGATACGAATGGGTCTCCCCGCGGGAGTTTTACGGATTTGTTGCCGTGGTCGATTGCAATTAACATAGTCTGAAAGCCTCCTTATACATTTTTAATACGAAATCTATACGTCAAGTTTCAACAGAATGGAGGAAAAGACATCTGAAATATGATGCCCGCGCCATGATATCTATTGCAGCATATCTAAGCGGCGCCGCAATTGTTCCTTGGAGCGGAGCCGCCGACGCTGGGGGATGAGAAAGATTGTTTTACTCTGCACTTCCAGCAGATAATAGAAATAGGGACCGGCATTTTCAGCCGGTCCCTATTTGTGTTACAATCACGCATCTCATCAGATCCTGTGTTTTCTCAGGATCTCCAGCAGCAGGGCGTCGACCCTGTCGTAGTAAAACAGGGCGTCGGCATTGCTTTCCAGCAGGTCAACGCACTCTTGTATCACCAATGGGGTGATTTTCTCCGGGGGAATCTCCAAAATCTCAACGAGACGGTACGGAACCTCCTGCCGGATGAACTGGCTCAAAGGGGTGTTGTCCGGGTTGTAGGCGGGTACACCACTTTGGAGCAGGTAGGCCACACCTTTGGAGTAGTGCTTGTCGAACCATCTCCAGATTTCCTCCCGATTTGTGCCCACACTGAAGATGCAGAACGGGGCTTCGATGGTCTCCGTCTTAGGATCCATCGGAATATTGTCCAACTCTTTCCAGAGAGACTCCAGATGTCTGTCCCGCTCTTCCGGTGACTCCTTGGACAGCATACTCTCCATCGCCTCCTTGTAGTGTTCGTTCAGATCCTCGCAGTCAAGGCAGATGGAGCTGCATCCTGCTCCTCATGGAAAAAGCAGTTAAGGTCGCCGCAAATGGTCACTCTGGTGTGGGCAGGCAGATGATTCAGCATGGCCCGAAGCTCGCCTACCGTCTGGAACCCGCATCTTTTCCGAATATCATACATTATTTTTTCCTCCTGAGAAATCAATATCATGTCGAAAGTCCATTCATTATCCGCGACGCGGCAAGTCTGTCAGGACGCCTTCCCGCATCTGGAGAGAAACAGCGCGAAATCATACTCGGTCTTGCTGACCGTGTAGCTCCGGTCATCCCTGCACATGGTATATTCAGTTTTAGGACGGCTTTCCTTCACATTCCAGCGGCTTCCGTAATAGGAAATGACGTTTTCTTCCTTATGAGGCGCCCAGCCGTCACGAATCAGCGTGATGATGAAGTCCCGGCGGGTCATCACGGTCTCACCGTTGACACGAATCCGGACATCCAGGACGGACTTGACCCGTCCATACTGCATGGGCGACATTTCATCCGCCCAGCCCAGCATCAGGGCCCGCTCCTTCTCCAATTCTGCTTTGCGGCGCTCCTCCTCAGCCCGGCGTTCCGCTTCCCGCTGGGCAAGCTGTGCTTTCTGCTTTTCGGCCTCAGCCGCTAACCGGGCGGCCCGGTGCCAGGCATACCGCTCTGCGCGTCCAGGGTCGATCTGACGGGTAAATTCGATCATGGCGCTGCCGATATGCCGGTTCTCCGTCACACAGGAATCCAGATACAAAAGAAAATGATCCAGCGTATCATATCCGCACTTTTTCAGCTCCTCCGCATACTGTTCCACGGTTCGCTGCTCCGGATGACGCGCCCGGTACTCCAAGCGCAGCCCGTCTTTGACACCGTTAAATATGAGGAACGTGTCGTATTCAGTTCCACCGTATGGAGCCGGCTCTTCCCGGCCCTTATACAGCGGGCCTGTGATGTGCTGCATTTCGTACCAGTGACGTACCGGTGTGTTGCCATCTTTGCCATATTGGATGACGCGGTGCCGCTCAAACGGCGTATTTAATTCTGATAATGTCATGGTGGTAGTCCTCCTCATTTTCATAGTCCAAATGCCATCAGATTCTGGCCTGTTGATCATGGATAGCCGCTGCCGCCCGGCTTCTATTCTGAAACCGGACATTTTCCTCTGCGGCACACTGACGGTGCCATTCCACGCGTTTTTGAAGACCCATCATTATACTTTCAATATTTGAAGAGACGGGAAGAATCAAAAAGAACCGTTTTTTCGGCTTCTGTTTCCTTCGCCGCCGTCGCGTGAAATGCGCTTCTGGAGATGCCTGTCAGGAATTGCTTGCGTCCCAGAACCGCGATTGCCGTTGCCTGGGGATCGTTTGCCTGTCCAGGGTGTATTTCGTATTCCTGGACTGCATTGCCACCTCAATTTGAGGGAAATCTGCTGTTTGATATCCCCAGCGGAGCAGCAATGTCTTGTCTACCGATGATAGTTTCAAAGCGCCGCCTCCTTACTTATTGTTTAACAGGTCCGAACCTAGCCCCGTCGCAGCAGCGCACTTCTTCGTGGATCATGTGTGAAAAGGCGTCCAAAGGTTTGGGGGAAACACAGTAGCCCTTCTCCTTGGCATCTCCAACGGTGGCGTGCAGGCAGTCTCGGCGTGTTTTGACCGTTGCCCCGGAGTCGGTGGTGAACACCAAATACCGCTTGGTAGACCGGGTGAGCGTAGCGAGTTCTCCATAGAGCCTATGGTCCTGGCCGCGGCGGTACACGGTCACTACCTGCCCCACATACAATTCGATGTACTCTCCGTCATACCAGGTTTTCATGTGTTTTGCCCTCCGTTTCCGTCGTTCCCGGCTTGCTGGGGCGGATCGGTCATCCTCCAATACGCCTCAAACAACTTGAGCCGAACATAGCTCTGCTGGACATACGGGATTACCAACGCCATCTTTTCCGGATCGTCGTACCCGCCAAAATCTCGAACGTCGGAAAAAATATCCGACTCCATGCGCTCTTTGATGGTGACAATAAACATATACTCATCCAGGAGTTTGCGGATCGCCTGGAGCTTTTTCTGTGTCTCTTTGCCGATATATCTGCCGCGGTCATAGCAGCCGTCAGAAACATCCGTGATGGAAACAGTCTCTCCATGCTGCTGTTCCAGCACAAGCAATTTCCGGGTGCAATCCGCCGCATCGCTCCCGCCGGCAATGGCCTCTTCACCGTCCGCATAGCGGGCTATCATCTTCCACAGATATGGTTTTTTCATTATGTAATTCCTCCATCATTTATCTCGAGTGATCTGGGGAGCCAGACCGAGGCCCATTGCCCCGCCTGACTCCCCAATATCACTGTACCGATTCTTTGTTTTCCTCGCTCGCCTGAAGGACTGCAAGCAGAAAGCCCGCATTGAGCCGCTGTCGGCCCCACAAGCTGCGAAATAATCGTTTCAAGCAAAAATCATTTTCTTCTCTTGGTTCTGATAATGCAGATGACTTTCTCCCGGCGGTAAAGGTCAAATACATCCTGGAGCTTGTTGTCGCTCCTGAACTTGCGGAGGGCCCCGTAACGGTTTTTTGCTGGCTTCTCCTCCTCATACTCAATTACCATATTTCGCTGTGTGCCGGCAAGGAATGCCTTTAACGCCAGAAGTTCTTCGCTCTCTTTGCCGCCTGCCTTTCTCTCTGGCAGATGCTCCACGTCATATCTGATATTCATTCAGCTCACCTCCGCATAGGGTACATACTCCAGATTTTTCTCCGTAACGACGTCGCCCCAGGTAAGATCTTCACAGCCGGGGATCCTATCATCGAGGCTGACGGTCTTAATTTGCCGGCGTTTCTTTTTGGTGTCGCTGTGCAGCGCCGAACTCATGGCGTGCCATGCAATCGTGCTGAATTGATAGTGGTAAAGATCGGGCCTTCTGAACCAATTTTCCACAGTAAGCAGATACCTGAAAATGACGACGTCGTAATACTCGCTTTCCGGCAGCCTGTTGGCGTGCAGGAACTGGTATACCAGATCGTGATTCTGCTCGGCAAGGGCTCGCTCGTGAGGAGCCAATGGCCGTAGGGCCTGTCGTTTCATCGTTACGCCGCTCATAGGGAATACACCTCCATTCCTTCTTCAAACCGTGAAGTCGGCCAACTCACAGCGGAAAATGCAGTAGTCGGAGTGCAGTTTTTCCATATAATAAACAATATCCTCTTTGCTGTTGAAACTGCCGATGTTCAACGCCTGCCGGATCGGATCCCCTTCCTCGTTCCGGGTATTGAAGTACCAGTATCCGCTCCTTGTCAGGTAGACCTTTCTATACCGCTTTTGTCCGGGAATGGTCAGCGTCAGCTGCAGGCCGCCTGCACCTAACTCCGCGTGGATGAGCATGAACGCCGCTGCGTATGCTTTGCGCTCGTCCCGTTCTACAAATCCCCGCTGGTCGGGGAGGCGGGGACATCGGCCCGATGTATGCGTAAAGTCGCGTCGGCTCCGCTGAAACTTGTCGCGGCACCAGCAGTCCAATGCCTCACACTGGGCACAGTCCACGGGGCCTTTGATGGGCGGGAAATAGTGTTGATCGATCATTGTCAAACCCTCCGTGTTGGATTTGCAGGGCAGGGAGAATGTTGTTTTCTTCCACCCGGCGCTTGTTTTGGTTGGTTCTTTTGAGATAGAGAAAGCCGCGACAGCAAAAAACGCTGTCGCGGCTGCAAATTAAATATGTTCTCAGCAGAAGAAACGGATCTCTTCCACCTTGAAATGTTCCTTCCATTTCTGGCAGATCATAAAGAACTGCGCGGAAATCACATCCAATAGCTCATTCAAATCATTTTGTGGGATCTTGCTGCTGTTGTTGGCAACGATACATTGGCCTGCCTGGGTAAGCCATACCTTTGTTGTGTTCGGCGATGGTTTTCCCTTCACAATATGGACATGGATCGGCTCATTGTTTTCGTTGGACCAAAAAAACACCAGATACCCACCGATGCGGAACAGGCTAGGCACAACTGATCCCTCCCTGTGCGGCATAGCGGTACAGGAGGTGGGCGTTGTGTCTCAAAAACTCCTCAAAAAAGCGGATGTCCTCGGTGGAAAAGCCCTCGTTGAACTTCCACTGATATGTGGGGAGAACACATCTTGCGGAGTCAAAACCCTGCTCTGTCGCCCGCTCGAAATGCACCTCGACCTGCTTTGTACCATTATCGTCGATGATCTGGGAATGAGTGATCTCTGTTCCGTCAGCCAGTACCATATAGGGATACATCATGCGTATGTCCCCTTTCTACAAAGTCTTGTAATTATTTTACCAGACAATGCGGGAAATAACAACTGCATTTTGCCAACCTACGCCCCGGCTGCCATCAGGAAAAAGTCCGCCGGGGACAGTACCGGGATTCCAAGTTGTCTAGCCTTGTCCAGCTTGCTGCCAGCGTTTTCGCCGCAAATCAGGTAGTCGGTCTTGCTGCTCACTGAACTGCCGGCATGTGCGCCCAGGGCCTCGATCTTGGCATTGATCTCCCCGCGGCTGTAGGGTTCCACCTTGCCGGTAACTACTACAGTCTTGCCTACGAATGGGTTATCCCCAGCCTCCGGCGCGGGTTCATCAGCGGCAGAGGGCGCGATACACACCTGTTCCCGCAGTTCATACCATACACACCAGTTATCCTCGCTCTGGAACCAGTTGTGGATGTTCTGGTGCAGGGTCTCTCCAAAGTCGGGGAGCTGCGTGAAATCGTAGCCGGAGACTACCGCCTCCTCAAATTCATCCAAACTGCTGTGGAACTGCCGGGCCAGGGTCTTGCTGGCGTTGTTGCCGATCATCGGGATGTCCATGGCGATTAGGTACCGCTCGAAGGTGGTATCACGGCTGCGCTGGATGGCATCCCAGAGGTTTTGCCAGGACTTCTTGCCGAAGCCCTCCATGCGTATGATTTGGTCCCGGTGCTCGTCCAGCCGGTAGATGTCCATATAGCTGTGGAGGAAACCGCAGCCAATAAACTTCTCCAGCTTGTTCTCGGACAGGCCATCAATGTCCATGGCCTTTTCTCCCGCGAAGTGGACGAACTGCCGGAGCCGGCGAGTCTCACAGTTCGGGTTGTCGCAGTGGAGGGTCTTGGTAATGCGCTTTTGGCCGTCCACCACGGATTCGGTCTCATGGATGCGGGTGGGCTCGCCGCAGCAGGGGCAGGTATGCGGGATCAGCTTCTCCATGTCGAAGCCGCCCCGGTCTAAATTCTCCTCCACGTGGGGGATGATCATATTCCGCTTGGAGACTTTGATGCGGTTGCCCGGCATCAGCTCCAGTTTTTCAATGAAGGAGAGATTGTGCAGGCTGGCCCGGGACACCTCGCATCCGTCGATCTCCACGGTGTCAAATACGGCCACCGGAGCGATTTCGCCGGAGCGGGATGTGTTCCATTCGATGTACTGGAGCTGGCTCTCGTAGGTATCATCCTCGAACTTGAAGGCCATCCCGTCCTTATAGTGGTGGTTCGTCTGGCCGCAGGACTTGGAATAAGCCACATCATTGAAGGTGAACACGATGCCGTCGATGGGAAGGTCGTGTTCCTCCGCCAGTTTCTGCATCTGCTCAATGCCAACTCTGATCCATTTCAGGGACAGCGGCGCCTTCGTTTTGAGATAACTGCACAGATAAAAGCCCAATGGACTGAGCATCGCCAGTCTTTCAGATTTCAGCGGGTACTCGTCAAAGCCTTCCAGCACATTGAAGGCCCGGAACTCCAGCCGACGCTTTTGGCACTCAGCAGCGTCCAGCAGACGGATGGAGCCGGAAGCCAAGTTGCGGGCATTTTTATAGGGTTTGCCGTTTCTGTCCCGAACGGTTCCCTTCAGAGCAGCAAAATCGCTGGGCCGGATAAACGCCTCCCCGGTGACCACCAAGCGATTTTTGCGGGGGATCTGCAGGGGGATACCCTTGATTGCCCGCGCGTTGTGGGTCACAATGTCGCCCTCATGGCCGTCCCCGCGGATAGCCGCCTCCTGCAGACTGCCGTTTTCATAGGTGAGCTTGAGGGTAAGGCCGTCCAATTTGAGCATGATCAGCACCAGTTTGTCGCCGACAAACGAAAGCATTTCCTCCTCACTCTTGACCTTATCCATGGAGAGCAAAGGAATGGTGTGGGTGGTCTTCGGCAGTTCACTGACAGACGGGTATCCCACCGTCTGGGTCGGGGAATTGCTCATGACGATGCCTGTTTGCTTTTCCAGGGCAGCCAGTGCGTCAAAAAGCCGGTCGTACTCCTGATCGCTCACACTGGGGGCGCTGAGGTTGTAATACTCATGGCGGTACTGATTGAGCAGATCGGTCAAAGTCCGAACCTGCTCGTAGGCCTTTGTGTTCTGCTCCATTACGCTGCCTCCTTCTGTTCATCCAAGATTCGGAAGGCCATGATCAGATGGTCCTCCGTGTGGGCGGTGTCGCTGTCGTAGGCGCTGCAGACGCCGTCCTGGAATTTCCAGAATGGCGCCGTATTCCACCAGAGGATCACGCCGCGGCCGCGGTTGGCGGCGCGGGTCCAGCTCCCTGGATCGCTTGCCACGGAGCTGTAAAAGCCTGCCGTATTAGCCTGCGTCACCTGCCGGATCTCGCCGACACACTCCTTTCGGCAGTGGGCGACGATTTCAAACCGCGGGTTGCTTTTCATCGCCTTTTTCAACTGACTGAGATTTTTGATCATGCGCAGTCAAACGCTCCTTTCTCATGCGCTTTTTCATAGTGGATGAACTCCTCGCAGCCGTAGATGATGCTGAACTCCGACCTGAGCAGATAGTGCGTTTCCCGTTTCTGGCGCCGCCGGATCATATCTACGGCCTCGTCTCTGGTCTCTGTAGACCCAATTTGGGTACCGTCCTTAAAAATGTAATATCGACGCATCCTTACCGGCCCTCCGTTTTCATAATGGCCGTATAGAGGGTTCCGTTGTATTTCAGATCCCATGTGCCCTCAAACTCATCGAAAGCGCCGGTACAGGCAACCTCATTGCCGAACCGGCCAAACAGGACAGCTTCTGTCCAGGAGGGGTCATCCTGACTTCCGCAGCATTTGACGTCCATCTGCATCCCGTCCGGGAAAATTACGGATTTGGTAATGGTGTTGTCTGCGCCCTGGTACTGCTCCTCCGACCTCGCATACAAGTAGCCATCGATGACGTCGCTCTCCGCTCTGGAGATCATGAAGCCTTCACAGTAATCCAGAAAACCGTGACCCTGTCCGGTAACGAGACTATTGAGGGCCTGGGCAAGGGAAACGATGCTGTGGAAGACCTCCCGTACTTTTTCATACAGGCTCTCCATCCGACCGTCCCAATCGGCGGGCGCGGTGACCTGCCTGCCGTTCTCCAGAATAAAGATCAGTTCATCGGCGTGCAGCTGCGGAAGTTCCGATACATCCATCTCCGTGGCTGGAAGGAGATCTTTGGGAGAATCAGCTCCATCCAGGCAGGAATGATAACGGCGCTGCGTCTCAGAGCAGGCTTTTTGGAAATCGGGAATGTTTTTGACCTCAAAGAGCCGGAACAGGTCCTCTGCCGTTAAGTCACAGGTGTCGAGGGTTCCGCCCCGCTGGGCGTATTCTGTCTTGTCGCCGTTGAACGTGGGGGAAACATAGAGCTTTCTCTCCTGATAGTCCACATAGATAAAAATTCTGCGTGTCATGTAGTAGATCCTCCTTTATTTTGTTCATGATTTTCCAACATCCGGGCGTACTCCCGTTCCAGTTCCTCCTGCGGGGTGTATCGGTGGATGTTCTCATTGACATAGGCGCTGCCATGGAACATGAGCAGGCCGCAGAGACGGCCCATCATTTCACAAGCCTTCTGATTTTCGCCAAGCGTCTTGATCGTACCGATATGCAATCTGGTGCGGTCTGTCGCGTCAAAGCTGCCCTCCAGGAGAAGATCGAGATAGATTCCTTCACAGCTGCCAAATTGCAGGATGGGGAGGATATTGAACCGGTAGTCGGTGAGATACTGATCCCGTTCCGGCGGCTCCGGTTCCTCCTTGTTGGGCAGGCAGTAATCCAGAATTGGGTCTATATCAGCCAAGTCTCCTGCTGCCCGGGCTCTGTTTAGGATAGCCTTGAACAGTTCGCTTTTCCGGTCCCGCTTCGGGTGAGTATAGTCCAGCATCTGTTTTTCAGGGGCAGAGCGCCGGCTGCAAATGCTGTTATCCTGCACTGGACTGTCGATCCCCCGACAGCATTTCTCATCATGCGGCATAGGGCAGGCCCTCCTTACTTTTGTACTTGCCAAAGTTGAGTTCGTAGATGATGCGGGTGATCTCCGCATCGTTGTCCCATGCGGCAAGCAGCGTCGCACGGTCAGGGCCGGTGCCCACATGGACAGCCACCTCGCCGCCGTAGATCTGCATGAGCACCTCCGGGCGTTTCGCGCAGACGATTGCCAAATTCCCAAGTTGTTTCATTTTCTTTGACCTCCTGTGATTTAATAGACGGCTCTCCAGCCGGGCTGCTGCTTCAGCTTTTCCAGCTCTGCCGCTTTGATATCCACTTCCGCCGTTTCACTGTCCTCGGCAAAATCGGAACTGTCCAGATCGTACACCTCCGGATAGATATCCGCATTTGCGTAGATCGCCTGGACAAGCCCCTGATGGACTTCCACGGCCATTTCCACCTGGAGCTCGTGCTCTTCAATGCGCCATTGCTCCATATCCGTATCGTTGCGGATCATGGCACCGCCATCATGGCAGTACGATCTGTGCTCCTCCGTCTGAACCGCCTCGTCGAATCCCCATCTTTTGATGGTATCCTCATAGTCCTGCCGCATCGCATCTTGAGCGGCGGCTCGGTCAATAAACGGCTTTGCGCTGGTCCCCCAGGAGGAATCAGTATCCTGTTCATGGATCAAAATATAAAGTTTCATTTGTTCAAATTTAACCTCCAATGATGATTTTCTGTACCGTATTCACTCATAAGTTTGTAGTACGCAGGCAGGTGTACCCACAGAGGGTGTACACCTGCCTGTCGCCGTTACGCTGCTGCGTCTTCCGTAAGAAGGCCCATATTCTGGACAACAGCAGACTGTCTCATTGCGTTCTTCAGGACCTTCGCGTCCCACTTAGTCAGGAATTTCATTGCGTCCGCGGGAAGATCCCAGTTTTTGTATCCTCGTGCCTGCACAATCTCATTGTCAATTACCTCTATTGTTCCTACAGGCTTGTCCAATTTCTGCGTGCGGCGCAGGAAAAGAACGATGCACTCTTTCATAGCGACTCGCTTGACATATCCGCCGACACAATGGTGCAGCCGGTGGCCTTCTTCGGCGATTTCCTTTGATGTTTTAGGCGCCATGATGGTCCACCCATCCCTCTCAAATCGGTACAGCTTTTCCAGCAGGGGGTAAGCCTGCTGGATCTGCCGCTCATAGATTGCGGCCTTTTCCGGATCTGAAAGGTTTTCGATGCTATCATGTGCGTCTTTCAGGTTTCGGGGGAAAAGAACGAACGTGTTCTTCAAGTCGTACTCCAAGCCCTCACACATACACAGGTAATCACGGTATTGGACCAAGGTGTTGGCATAATCCGTATAATCATCTCCATAGAAGCTGCGCGTGGGCCGCTTATTTTTCTCATACTGCTCTGCAATATATCGCATCAATTTATGAGCGGTGGTGTAGGACAGCGGCACCAATAGATCCCGAAGCCTACTGATCTTGTGCTTGCCGCACCAATCCAGGAGTTCTTCGTCAGGCCGCAAGCCAAAACGAAGCATGCCCTGAATGAGACCAAGCTGCATATACGAAACATTGAGTTTTTGCATGAGCGGCAGATATTCCAAACCAACCTTCAAAATAGAATGGAACTTTTTTCCGCTATAGTTAATATGATCTTCTCCACGCGTATAGGAATATTCATTGTGATGGTATATCACATGGGCCGCCAAACGGAAGAGCTTTAGTTTGATCAAATACTCCACAAACGGATACCTCAAATATGCCGCTAAATAGGGGATGACCTCCAGCTCGGTTCGGTCTGACAAGTAAAAGGGCGCGATCTGGCAGTATTCCCACGGCGAACCTGCAAGCACTCTCGGCAAATTCCGGGTATAGAGATGCGCACAGCGATCCGCATCAAAGTTTTCCTGCCAATAGCTGAACTGCGGCCGGGCGCCTCGTTTCCACGGGGTCAGAAGGGTTTTATCGTATGAGTTATAAAACCATTCTTCCTGGCAGGACTTCGCATCATCCCAGCGCACGAACAGCCTGGCGCTTTCATGGATGGAGTAGTCAGCCTCGCCATCAAAGAAATGCCGGTGTGCTTTGAATATCCTGATGACGATTTCCTGTTCTGAAATTCGTTGGATGATTTGCGCGCTGGTCCGATCCCAGATACGTTTTTGCTTACCCATAGATTTGAACCTGACGCTTGCGCCACAGGACGGACACACGCCGCATAGATTATGCTTGGGGGCAGCCACTTCGACAGTCTGTCCGCAGGCTGAGCACCATCCGGGAATTGGCTTTTGGGTTCGCTGATACCGATAGAAAATGTACTGGGGAAGCAGATCCTTCTTGATCCACGATTCCATGCGCCTGCCCATAGGACGCAGCGGCTTCATCCGATCCGCAATTTTCTTTTCGCGGGATCTTCTCCTTGCAGCACTGCATGCGTCGCGCAGCTCGCTTTGCTTCCGGCTCAATGCAACGAATCCGCTGATACTGCTGGACAAAGTCGATGCCTTGCAGAAACGGACGACCCGTTCCTCATCCTGACGGCTGTAAAACGCACATTTTATGAGAAAATTATATGTGCGCTCCAAGTTGTCCAAAACGGCGGTGCGCCATCTGGTTTTGACGTCGTCTCTGTGATCGAATGTAATAAAGTCATCCGTTGCCTGAAACATTGTATAATCCGGGGAAAAGTTACCTTTTGCCGCCTCAGTACGCGGGTAAAAGTCCAGGATCAGCAGTTTCCTGTGCCCGACAATGCGAATTGCCGTGCAGACGATGTATGTGACCTGTTCAGCGCAAAAAAGCCCGCTGTTCAAATCAAGAAATCGCTGAGGATTCAAAAATGCCTTGCAAGCTTTTTTGTCGATCCCTTTCATCCGGCCATCCCTCCCAGCAATCCAATATCACCCAGCGTCATCTGACCGAGATCGTCAGCTTTCTTGGGAGCAGTCTTGGTTTCAGGCTTTTTGGGATGGTCAGTTTTTGCTTTGCTCTTGGATGCAGTCTTTGAGGAACTACCCGTATAAGGCTTTGAGACGAATTTCTCTTCTTTCTCCTCATCCTCCTTGGCATTGGGATCGTTGAAGTATTCCTCAGCCCACTGGTAGCACAGATCATCGGGGACGCCGCAGCCATAGATACCGTTTTCTGGTTTCAAGTCATTGTCCTTCATCTCCTGCTCTACAAACTCCTTGGCCTTGCGGTTGATGTACCAGATACAATGGATCATGGTTTTCCGGGGATGCATGGCCTTTCGCGCAAAAGCGGGATCCTCCAGGCACAGTGTCTGGATATGTTCGGAAATACACTCCTTCATATTGCGCCTGGTCAAACGCTCCGTGTCAGCGCCGATCCGCCGCGTAGAGGCCATCATCACCTCGTCATCGCTCATAGCGGCCAGCTTATCCAGCTGCTCCTGTTCGGCGGCTTTTTTGGCCTGCTGTCTGGCTTCCCATTCCGCCTTTCGCTTGGCTTCGGATTCCTCATAGGCCCTGCGCTTTTCATCCTCGTCCGCTGCTTTTTTCTTTGCGTCGGCGTCCGCCTGGAGCGGCTGGTGCTGCGCAGCAGCGGCAGGTGTGGCGGCCTGCGGGGCCCGGGATTCTGCCTGCCTCGATTCAGACGCCTCATTATCGCTGGTGAAGGGGCTGTCGGAGCCATACTGCATATCAATGTCCATTTCTGAATAAGCGCCCATTTCAATACCTCCAATAAAAATGATGGAAAAGGGATGCAGTACGGCATAACAGCCGAATCTGCATCCCTTTGTGTGTATATTGGCTCACACCGCATAGACCAGCGTGCTGAAAGGGTCAAAACGATAGCACACCAGCCTCGGGTATTGAGCGGTTCTTTGATAAATCTGTTCCTGAATAGACAGGGCCTTCCCCTCGTCGTGGGGCAGATCCCAGCCGTCCCAAACCATTGCGGTAAAATGTCCGTATTCCGGGTGGTACTCCACCTCGGCGCCCAATTCGCGGCAGACGGCAATCATTTCCTCCAGCTGTTCCGTACTTGTCATCCTCCGCTGACCAAATCTCCCAATCTTGGGCTTCTCTTCGCCAGCATGGGAGAAAACTGCACCGGGACAAAACCGTTGGTATCACAGTAGAAGTACCGCCGGCCATTCTCACCGTACAGTTCCACCACATCAGAGGGCGACAGGCTGCGTCCGACGTAACCGTTCGGAAAACTGTCGTTGCACAGGCGGAAGATGCGCTCCAGCACTGTCTGCTCCTCCTGCTCCAAGGGGCAGCAGATCTCCCCGTCATATACCAACTGGTAGTCCGCGGCGGGGGGCTGCTGGTAGCCTGCCTTGCGCAGTTGGTCAACACCCCGAAACGCAAATGGGACAGCCTTTGTCCCAGACAGGATCAGTTGATAGACCCGGTACCGCTGCCGGCGGCGCTGGGTCTCCATCAAATCCTCGAACTTATAGGTGAGGTCAACCTGCAGCAAGGCGTTGTACTCGTCATGGGTAAAACCCAAATACTCACACAGGTCAACACCATCGTCCTGACCCTCATGCCACCGTGCAATATCTTCGTCCATATCATCCAGAGTACACTCTCCGGACAGGTACCGTTCCTTGAAATTCACAGTTTCACACTCCTTCATGTTTTTTTCTTTCTGCCGCAGGCCCAACAGCCAGTCATCAATCCCTTTATAATTCGGGTTCCAAGTCAGCCGGCGGCAGGCCATGCCGTGTTTCTTTGCCAGCAGGTACACCTTGGAGGCGCCCACACTGACGCCCTGATTGCTGTACTTATCCATGTCCTGAGCCTCGATGATTTCTCCTGTACCATTGCGGCTCAAGAAAGCAAAAAGATCTCCCAGCTGCGCGGTGCAGGCCGCACCTCC
>ERZ1643251.3182-NODE-3182-length-15558-cov-25.996259_pt1 | contig 15558 bp, 16 predicted proteins | sample MGYA00579261_ERZ1643251 | MGnify/ENA primary metagenome ERZ1643251 (study PRJEB29033, sample SAMEA4952267) | chicken gut metagenome | biome: Broiler Chicken; feature: Gastrointestinal Tract; material: Caecum | place: Ireland | collected 2018 | study: Broiler...
ACGAAGGGCAGCACATCCCGCCCGTGCCCCTTCCCCCGACGGGCGTTCCCGGCGTCCCGGGGCCGAATACCCCCTTCGCGCCCGGCGTGCCGCTCCCGAACGGTTCGCCCGATAAGCCGCTTCCTCCCGAGACGCCCCCCGAAGAGGACGTGCCCCTCCCCCGCGCGCCCGAGGACGCTTTGCCCGAAGAAAGCGGAGAAGCGCCGCCCCGCGACGGCTACGACGACGAGGCGCTTGCGGGGAAAAATTACTATTCCTCACCCGAAGCAGCTGCCCCCGAGCCGCCCGAAGCATCCCCGCGGGCGCTTACATACTTCGAGAGCATCCGCCCGCGCATGGAGGAAGCCTTTCAAAAGGGCACGCCCGACACCCGCCTTTGCCGCGCTCTGCCCCATTCGGAGTGGACGCTGTGGGAGGGCGCGCTCCTCGGCATCGTCTATCATTTGGGCGTTCCCCGCTATGTGTGCCTTGCGGTGGAGGCGCAGGGCGAGCTGCCCCGCGAGATGGAAGAGCGGGCGGTGTTCGTGCCCTCCTCTCCCTATTCGGACGACGAGGGCTTCTTCGTCGCCTTCCAGGACGCCGCAACGGGCGAATTCGTGAAATAATGAAAGAGCGGGGCGCCGCGGCTATTTCGCCGCGGCGCCCCTGCTTAAAAGAGTTCAGAATTACGGTTACTCCCCTTTCGAAAACATCCGATCATCCGTTTTCCGCGATGAACGCCGCGATCGCCGCAAAGTCGGCTTCCCCCGCCGCCGCGGTATAAGTCACGTCGTCGCATCTGAGCACCGCCGAACCGTCCTCATAAACAAAGACTGCCCGATAGCCGTCGGGGAAACCCGTCGCCGCCGTAGAATCGAGCCCGGGCAAAGGATCGCCCTCTTCGGGATAGAAGAGCATGATGATATAAGCCGCGTCGTCGGTTTCGGCCAAGAGTTTCTCCCAAAGAGCCTCCGCTTCCGCCTCGTCAAGCGCCTCAAAGGGCACGTCTTTGACGAAGGCGATCGCCTCATCCACGAGCGCCGTCTCTTCCGACCGTCTGAGAAGCGCGGTTTGCGCGCCGTCCTCGCCCGGGCAGGAAAGATACGCCTGCTCGATCTTTTCAAACGTTCCCGCCTTACACCCTGCCAAAACCCCTGCAAAGCACAATACCGCCGCCAATATAGCCGCTAATAACTTTTTCTGTTTCATCTTCTCCCTCCTTGCTGCCGATTTTGTAAATAAATTATAACACATTTTTATTTTTTCGTCAACCCCTCTCCCCCGAAAATTTGCACGGAGCAAGGGCGGCGATTTGCTTGCCATTGACTTTTGTTCGTGCTATAATAATAGTGGCGGACGAGGGGACTTTTTCTCCCGAGCGGGCTATGCCCGTTCCGCGGCCCGTACCGCCCAAATTACAGGAAACAATTTACTCGGAGGTCATTATGACGCAAGGTTACACCGAAAATCAGAAGGTACTTGACTTTGTGAAGGACAGCGCCGAGCTCGCTCAGCCCGATAAGATCGTCTGGATCGACGGCAGCGAGGCTCAGATCGACGCCCTTCGCGAAGAAGCTTGCAGCACGGGCGAAATGCTCCGCCTCAACCAGGAGAAACTCCCCGGCTGCTACTACCACCGCACGGCGGAAAATGACGTCGCCCGCGTCGAAGCGCGCACGTTCATCTGCTGCCGCGACGAAAAGGACGCAGGCCCCACCAACTATTGGATGGACCCCAAGGAAGCTTACCCCATGCTCCGCGAGATCGCGCGCGGCAAGATGAAGGGCAGAACGATGTACGTCATCCCCTATTCGATGGGCGTCGTCGGCTCCCCCTTCTCCCGCATCGGCATCGAGGTCACCGACTCCATCTACGTCGTCCTCAATATGTGCATCATGACGCGCGTCGGGCTCAACTGCCTTGAAGCACTCGGCAAGGACGGCGATTTTGTGAAGGGCTTCCACGCAAAGTGCGATATCGACCCCGAGAAGCGCTACATCATGCACTTCCCCGAAGACGATACCATCATCTCCGTCAACTCCGGTTACGGCGGCAACGTGCTCCTCGGCAAGAAGTGCTTCGCGCTCCGCATCGCATCCTATCTTGGCAGACAGGAAGGCTGGATGGCAGAGCACATGCTCATTTTGGGCGTCACCTATCCCGACGGCACCAAGAAGTATGTGGCGGCTGCATTCCCCTCCGCCTGCGGCAAGACCAACCTTGCCATGCTCATCCCCCCCAAGCACTATCAGGAGCTTGGCTATAAGGTCGAGACGGTGGGCGACGACATCGCCTGGATCCGCGTGGGCGAGGACGGAAGACTTTGGGCGGTCAACCCCGAGAACGGCTTCTTCGGCGTCGCGCCCGGCACCAACGACCATTCCAACCCCAACGCGCTCGCTGCGACCAAGAAGGGCACCATCTTCACCAACGTCGCCCTCGATCCTTCCGACAACACCGTGTGGTGGGAAGGCCTTACAAAGCCCGCTCCCGCGCACCTCATCGACTGGCTGGGCCATGACTGGACGCCCGACAGCGGCGTGAAGGCGGCGCATCCCAACTCCCGCTTCACCGCTCCCGCCGTCAACTGCCCCTGCATCTCGCCCGAGTTCAATTCCAAGACGGGCGTGCCCCTCGACGCCATCATTTTCGGCGGACGCAGGGCAACGACGACTCCCCTCGTCTATCAGTCCCGCGATTGGGATCACGGCGTGTTCGTCGGCTCCATCATGAGCTCCGAGACGACCGCTGCCGCAACGGGCGCCGTCGGCGTGCTGCGCCACGACCCCATGGCGATGAAGCCCTTCTGCGGCTATCACATGGGCGACTACTTCGCACACTGGATCGAGATGGGCAAGAAGGTCAAAAACCCGCCCAAGATCTTCAACGTCAACTGGTTCCGTCAGGATGAGAACGGCGAATTCCTCTGGCCCGGCTTCGGCGACAATATGCGCGTGCTCGACTGGATCTTGAAGCGCTGCGACAACAAGATCGAGGCGCAGGAGACCGCGATCGGCTATGTGCCTTACGCGAAGGACATCGACATCGAAGGCCTCGACTACTCCGTCGAGACGCTCGAGAAGATCCTCTATGTCGACAAGGAGCGTTGGAGCAAGGAAGCGGACGAGATCGCCGAGTTCTACAAGCAGTTCGGCGACAAGCTGCCCAAGGAGCTTTCCGAAAACCTCGCGACCCTCAAAAAGAACTGCGAAGCGTAAAACTTCCAAATACGAAAGGAGATGCCACCCCGGCATCTCCTTTTTCTATTCCTTATTTTGGCCTCCCCTGTGTAAGGGGTGAGCAAGTGCATTCTTGTCAAAGCCCCGGTGGGGCTTTGACCACTTGCGAACTTGGAAATGGCACATGGAGCGTGCCATTTCCTGACCGAGCGCGGTTTCCACCGCGCGAGAAGGTGCCATGACGGAGGGAGTAAATTGCCGAGGCAACCGTCATCCCCCTTGCCTCCCTCCCTGAGGGAGGTGTCTGCGGAGCAGACGGAAGGAGTTACTCTATTTTAGCCTCCCCTGTGTAAGGGGTGAGCAGGCGTTTTCTTGCAAAGAGCCCGGTGGGCTTTTTGCCGCCTGCGAACTTGGAAATGCCCCATTGTTCGGGGCATTTCCTGACCGAGCGCGGTCTCTACCGCGCGAGAAGGTGTCGCGCTGTCCAACATTCATGTTGGCAGCAAGCCGGAGGGGTTGTTGAGCCCACTCCACCCCAAAACACCAAAATGCGCCCATAAGTAGACAAACCCCGCCCGTTGTGCTATAATCATGTAAACGATTCATAAGGAGCACACGATGACGGAAGACGAAAAGATCGCACAATATTTCACCTTTTTATTGGAGCGCGGCTTTTTGTTCGAGCGCGACTACTCGAAGGGCACCGACTCCACCTGCACACAGATCTACCGCTTTAAAAAGGACGCGGGCAATTACCTCGAATACCGCGTGCTCTCTCCCAAAGAGCGCGCCTTGCTCGTCTGCGTCAGAGGGGAAAAGAAGTTCCCCTCGCCCGAAAAGAAGTACCCCGCCTTTGTGCGCGCATGGAAAATAAAACACCTCTTTTCCCCTTCCGACGTTTGGGAATACACCGCCGCCCTCTTAAAACACGAACTCGAAACGACGGGCACCGCCTTCGGCATTGTACTTTGAATTTCCTATATGAAAACGCCGCGCTCCAAAAAGGAGCGCGGCGCGTTTTTTGTTCGGGTTACGCTTCGGGCGCCGCATGATCTTCCGCGGCGTTCCCTTGGGCGGCAGGACTTTCCCCCGCCTGTTCGGCTTCGCCGATCTTCTTGGGCGCAACGAGTTCGGGCATCTCCAGCCCCGCCATGCGGTAAATGTCTTCGAGGGGCGGCAGGCTCTTCAAGAGCCCGCTCAGAAAGCCCGCGGTCGCCGTCTTGCCGTCCGAAGAAGCGCCGTTGTCCCACACGGTGACTTTGTCGATCTTGACGCCCGCGATCGCCTTGACCTGCTCGGCGACGATGGCTTCGAGCTTGTCGGCAATGAGAAGGCGCACCGCTTCGTCGGAAGAGCCCGCGCTTTTGACGAGCGCATCCATACCTTCCGCCTGTTTGGTGAGCTTTTCCATGATACCGCGCGCCTCGGCGCTCATCTTCGAATAGATGGCGTCCGCTTCGCCCTGCGCCTTGCGCCTTATTTGTTCGGCGACGGCTTCCGCCTCGATCTCTAACTTGCGCTTTTCGATGTCGGCGGCGACGATGACGTCCGCTTCCTTGGTCGCCTTCTCGCGCGATGCACGCGAAACTTCCGCCTTCTCCTGCGCGGCGTAACTCTCTTCGAGCGCCTGCGCTTCCTTCACCTTTTCGGCGGTGACGGCAAGGCGGCTCGCCTCCGCTTCCTTCTCGCGCAAGAGAGCGCGGGAGAGCGCGATATCCGCTTTCGCCTTGTTTTCGCCGTCGATGGCGGCGGACTCTGCTTCCGCCACGCGGATGCGCTGTTCCATCCGCGCGTTCGCTTCGCCGATGGAACCCTTCTTGTCCTCTTCGGCGACGCTGATCTTCGCGTCGTTGATGGCTTTCGCGGCAGCCTCTTTGCCGAGCGCGATGATATAGCCCGATTCGTCGGTGATATCCGTCACGTTGACGTTGATGAGCCGGAGCCCCACCTTTTTGAGCTCGCCCTCGACGTTCCTGGAGATGGCTTCGAGGAATTTATCGCGGTCGGCATTGATCTCCTCGATGTTCATCGTCGCGATGACGAGACGCAGCTGACCGAAGATGATGTCGCGCGCCAAATCTGAAATTTGCTGCAGAGAGAGCATCCGAAGGCGCTCCGCGGCGTTCTGCATGATGCCGGGATCGGTGGAAACGCCCACCGTGAAGATGCTGGGAACGTCGATGCGGATGTTCTGCTTACTGAGCGCGCTTTTAAGGTCCACGGAGATCGCAAGCGGCGTCAAATCCATGAAGGTGTACTTCTGGAAGAAGGGCATGACGAAAGAAGCACCGCCGTGCACGCACTTGGCAGAGCGGTAAGTGCCGTCGGGATTGGGGCTTATTTTACCGTAGATGATGAGGATCTTGTCGGGCGGGCAGGTCTTGTAGCGCACCGCGACGGTGAGCAGGATCATGAAGGCGATGAGCACCACGATCACGATAACGGCAATGATTGCAGGGGGCATATTTTTCTCTCCTTATCTTGATTTTTTACTTTAATTTAGCCTCCCCTGTGTAAGGGGCGAGCAAATACTTTCTTGTCTTTCAGGGCTCCCGCAAAAATCGCGTAGCGAGTTTTGCGGGAAGAGGAGCGGCAGGCATATAAGGTCATGCGGCAAACGAAGCGCGCCGCAGACCAAACCGCCTTGCCGCGACGAGGTGTGGCTTTTTGCCATTTGCGAGCTTGGAAATGGCACATGGAGCGTGCCATTTTCTGACCGAGCGCGGTTGCTACCGCGCGAGACGGTGTCTCATCATTCGGCGAACGCCGATGATGAGACGGAGGGAGTAAGATCTCTCCCATAAAGATTTTGCGCAGCAAAAGATTTATGGGATAATTTTAGGGCTCCCGCAAAAATCGCGTAGCGAGTTTTGTGGGATAAACAGGGCTCCCATAAAGATTTTGCGCAGCAAAAGATTTATGGGATAATATTATTTCCTCTTCACCACGGCGAAATCTTCCTTGTACGACACGATCTCCACTTCGACGTCGACGGGGATGCGCTCCTCTTCGTCGGTGACGGCGTCGATCTCCATATATCTTCCCTGTGCGGTGAGCGTGACCTTGCCCCTTCCCGACCGCGTAGGCGGAATAGAGACATACACGGTCGCCGTCAGACCTTCGAGCTTTTCTTTGACGACGTTGCCCGAGCATTGCAGTTTGGCAACGCCGCGCATCGCAAACCCGACGGCAACGAGCGCCGCCGCCCCCGTTGCAACCGCGATGAGGATGGGCGCCCAGATATTATCGGGCAAATAGCTCGCCGCGGCGAACCCGCACCAGCCGCCGAGGGCGAAGAACGCCGTGATGCCCTTGACGGTGAAGAAAGAGAGCCCGCCGTCCGTATCCATATCGCCGTCAAAGTCGGTAAAGTCGCTGTCGCCGCCCCCTCCGAAGGAGACGATGAGCAGCACGATCTGCACGACGAGCGCCACGCTCGCCGCAACGGCGATCCAGAAAAAGACGTGTTCGATGGGTGTGAGCTGTTTGAGCCAGTCCATAATGACCTCCTTAAATGAAGCGCACGGGAACGCCGCGCTTTTTGGCATAATTAACGGTATAAGCGGTGCCGCCCGTCTCCTTCTCGCAATGGGCGAGTACGAGATCGGCGCAGTCCACCATGTATCTGTCGCGCGCGAGGAAACACCCCGAACAGTAGGCGGGGAAGATCACCGTCTTCCTGTCGCACGCCTGCAAAAGTTCCATGTAATGCTGTCTTTTTGCTTCCGACAAGCTGTTTTCATGCCCTTCGTAGGGGATGCACGCTTCGAGATAGAGCTTCTTCTTTTGTTTGAGGGCGACGAGGATCTTCAGAGCGAGCAGATCGAACCCCTGCGCCATGCCGCAGAGATAGGCGGTGTACCCTTCGCCGATGAGGCTTTCGAGCTCGTACGCGAGCGCGTCCTCATCGAAATTTTCCAGCGCCCGGTGCCCCGTGAGGGCGACGACTTTCTCCCTTCCGCTCATAGGGGCGCGCTCCTTTCCTTGCCCCTGCCTCGCGGATACTTTTCGGGCGTTGGCTTTGTTTTTTTGACGGCGAGGATGGTCCGCTCTCCCATCCCGTTCGGAAGGGAATAGGAATACTCCTTCACCTGCCCGCCGCCGAGAAGGGAGAGCGCGCGCTTTGCCTCCGCAAGTTCTTCCTCCGCACCCGAGCCTTTGTAGGCAAGGAAGACGCCGCCCGGTTTTACAAAGGGCAGGCAGTATTCGAGCAGGGTATTCAGCCGCGCCACGGCGCGCGCACAGCAGACGTCGAATTGTTCGCGGTAGCAAGGATCGCGCCCCGCGTCTTCCGCCCGCACATGCAGAACTTCTGCCTGCAAAGAGAACTTTTCGGCGGCAGAGATAAGAAAATCGCACTTTTTGCCCGTGCTCTCGACGAGGGTGAAGGAAAGGTCGGGCCGCACGAGCATGAGGGGGATAGACGGGAACCCCGCCCCCGAACCCACTTCGAGAACGCGCGCCCCCGCGGGAAAGAGCGCCTCCCCCGCGAGGCTGTCCAAAAAGTGTTTTGCATTCACTTCCTCTTCCTCCGTGATGGCGGTGAGGTTATATTTTGCATTATATTCGAGCAGCATTTTAAAAAACGCGCCGAATGCTTCCCGATTTTCCCGAAAGAGCGTCTCCGCACGCCCCATATCCAAAGCGACCGTTTCGTATCCCATAGAGTTATTATACCATACAAAAACACAAAAAACAAGAGCTGCCGCCAAAAAGCGCGCTTTTCAAGGCAAAGTTCTTTCGCGTTGAATTGTGGAACAGTCTTGATAACTTTATCCACATTGTGGAAATTTCTGTGGATAACCTTCCTGTTTTCAATATACTATTTATCAAGAAGACGCGCTCCCCGCTTTTCTTTTCTCCCTCCTTCCTCTTTTTTTCCACACTCCCCTTCTTTTTCCACAGCTTTCCACAATGCCTGTCCACATGCTGTCCACAGCGGGCAAAAAGTGAAACCTCCCCTTTTTTGAGCCGAAACGCTTGAAAAATACGCCGATATGCGCTATAATGGCAGGGTAAAAACTTCTTCTTGAACTTGTCCACAATTCGACAGCCACTATTATTACTATTACTATCTATTCTTATTATAAAATAAGAAGACATCAAGGGGAAGAGGCAAAAACGGCAGAAAAAGGGAGGAAAAGCATGAAATTTGTTTGCAGCGGCCTCACGCTTTCGGAAGCGGTGAATAAGGCGAGCAAGGCATGCGCCGTCCGCACGACGACGCCTATTTACGAGTGCATCAAGATCGAAGCAAAGAGCGAGGAAGTCACCCTTCTTGCGACGGACGGAGAGCTCTCCATCCGCAAATCGTTCAAGGCGGAAGTGTTCGAAGAGGGCGCCGTCTGCGTGCCCGGGAAACTCTTTTCCGATTTTATCGGCAAGCTCACCGATCTCGACCTTACCTTGAAGACGAGCGAAAAGGGGCTTGAAATTTGCTATCTCGATTCGGGGAGCGCCATCCAGACGCTGCCCGCCGAAGAATTTCCCGAGATCGACCTTGAGATCGGGGAAAACAGCTTTGTATTGAAGAGCGCTTCCCTCAAAAAGCTCATCGCAAAGACGACGTTCTGTTGCGCGCAGGACGATTCCCGCCCCATCTTGAAGGGCTGCCTCTTCGATTTTAAAGAGAAGGTGGAAGTCACCGCGCTCGACGGGTACCGTTTGGCGCTTGCGGAGGGAGAGATCGTCTCCAAGACGGGGGAAAAGCAGCTCATCTGCCCCGCGCGTACCCTTTTGGAGATCGCGCGCATGATCGAAGACGACGAGAGCGAAGTCACCCTCTATTCGCAGGGGGGCATGATGATGGTCTCTTCGGGCGATATGACCGTCGTTTCCCGCCTCTATCAGGGCGATTTTATCAAGAAGGAGAGCGTTATCCCCGCTTCCTTTACGACGACGCTCACCGTCGATAAGGCATCTTTGCTTGCGAGCGTCGAGCGCGCCGCCATCCTCATCCGCGGGGACAAGAATAACCTCGTCACCCTCGAAATGGGCGGAGGGACGCTGCGCATCTACTCTCATTCGGAAAACGGCAACGTCGACGAGACGCTGCTTGCCGAGACGGAAGGGAAGGATCTCACCGTTTCGATGAACGCGAAATTTTTGTCGGACGCGCTGCGCGCCCTCGAAGAGGAGCGCGTGACCGCCTCCTTCAACGGGCCCGTTTCCCCCTTTATCGTGCAAAACGCCGTAAAAAAAGACAGCCTCTATTTGATCCTGCCCGTGAGAAATGCGCAATAAAGGCGTCATAATCGCTTGACGAAAGCAGGGAAAAATCATATAATCAAGCAGAAACCTCAAAAATAAAATAGGAGAAAGATCATGAAAAGGACGTATCAGCCCAAGAAGAGACAGAAGAGCAAGGTGCACGGCTTCCGCAAGAGAATGTCGACGACCGGCGGCAGAAAGGTGCTCAAAAGAAGAAGAAACAAGGGCAGAAAGCACATTTCCGCTTGACATCGGGCGGATATGCATTATCTGCGCCTCAAAAAGAAGAAGGATCTTATCAAAGTCCTCAAAGCGGGAAAGCGCGCGCACGGACGCTCTTTGACCGTCGTATACTATCCTTCGGATGCCGTCAAATTGGCGGTGTGCGTGGGAAAGAAGTACGGCAAGAGCGTGAAACGGAACAGGATCAAGCGATTGCTTCGCGAAGCGTTCCGCACGATAGAAGGCAGCGTTTCTCCCGCTTGTTCTTTTTTACTCATCCCCAAAGAGGCGGAGGAATATTCCTATGCGGCGTTCAGGCGCGACATCGCATGCATCCTCAAAAAGGAGAAACTGCTTGCCGATCGGCCCGGCGCAGCTCACGAAGGCCAACTTCCGCTATCTGAAAAGGAGGGTGTTTAAGCCCTATTTGAAGGGCTTTTGCATGTTCCTCATCGGCCTCTATCAAAAACACCTCTCCCGCCATACCTGCCTCTATACGCCCACCTGCTCGGAATACACCAAGCGGGCGATCAACAACTTAGGCGTTTTCTTCGGCATCCTGTTCGGCATATGGCGCATCCTTCGGTGCAACCCCCTTTCCAAGGGTGGCTTCGATCCCGCACCGGAGCAATACTTCAAGGTCCGCTGGCTCTTATAGGGTTTTATACAGCGTGCGGACGGTCAAGGGAGATATTCTATGCAGCTTCTTTCCATCGTCATCCCCCTTTTGGAGGAGGGCTTTCATATCGAACTCAACTGGCTGGGGCATATCGTCCGCGCCATCATCGAATGGGTGGGGCCCGTCGGCCTCGGCGTCATCGTCTTTACGCTCATCTTAAAGCTCATCACGACGCCCTTCGACGTCTATCAGCGCATCAAGATGAGAAAACAGTCGCTCATCATGCGCAACATGAAGGACGATCTCGAAAAGCTGCAAAAGCAGTACGCCAACGATAAGCAGACTTACAGCATGAAGATGATGGAGCTGCAAAAGAAGAACGGTTACAGCATGTTCGGGGCGTGCCTGCCCATGATCATCTCCTTCGTCATCCTCATCGTGGCGATCTCGGCGTTCCAGTCCTTCTCGCAGTACGCCAACCTCAACATGTACGAACAGATGGCGCACGTGTATAATCAGGAGATCTTACAGTACGCGCCCGAAGGCATCGACTACCGCCTTTCTTCCGAAGACGAGAGCGTTCCCGTCGTGACCTGGGATTGGGAGAGCGGCGAAACGCACGAAGAGGGCGGCATCCTCTATACCGTGTATCTCGACGGCACCATCCACAGGATGCGCGTCGTTTCTGCGGACGAGAGCAAATGCATCTACTATGAGTATAACCTCGACGAAGATACGCTCAACAGGACGTATTACGTCGATACGGACAGGCTGTATACGAGCGGGCAGGACGCCGAAGCGAAGGCTGCCATCGACGCCATTTTGGAAGAGAGGGAAGCTTCCTCTTCCAATACGGACGCGCTCAACGACGCCTGCCGCGATTATATCGAAGACAAGGGCTCGCTTGCGGCGGCGAACTGGTTCCGCGCCGAAAACGATCCTTCCTTCCTCTGGATCAAGAACGTGTGGTATCCCGACGTCTCCTATGCCCACCCCATCCAGGATTACAACGAATTCAGCAAGTCCTTCTCCCAAAACATCATCTTGGCGAACGGACAGAAAGCCGCCATCGGCACCATCATCGACGCGGGCGAATATGAAAACCTGACGGCGCACCTCGGAGAAGAAAAGGAACAGGCGAACGGCTACTTCATCCTCATTGTCGTGACGATCGGTCTCATGGTCTTGCAGCAGTTCATCATGATGAAGAGCCAAAAGGAAGCCAACCAATATCAGACGGTAGACGGCCAGGGCGCGAGGACGCAGAAGATCATGATGGTCATGCTGCCCCTCATCTATGCGATCACGGGTCTCATGTGGACGGCGGCGTTCTCCATCTATATCGCCGTGAGCAGCATCATCGGTATCCTCGTCACGCTCATCTCGAATTTCTTCATCGACCGTTCCTTCCGCAAGAAGGAAGAAGAGGAACTCATCGCAAAGTACCGGCGCAAAGCTCCGTCGGCCGTTCAGCCGAAGAACAAAAAGCAAAAATAATCTCATATAAGAGGGAAATCAAATGGATCAGCAAGAGAACATCTTTGAGGGCAAAACGGCGGAAGAAGCCGTGAATGCAGGGCTTGCCGCCCTCGGCCTCAAAAAAGAGGACGTCGAAGTGGAAGTCCTCGAAGCGGGCAGGAAGAAGCTGTTCGGCTATGTGCCCGCCAAAGTCAGACTGACGCCCGTCAAGAAGCTGACGGACGGCGAGCGCGCCGTGGCGTTTTTGGAAGGGCTCTTCGAGCGCCTCGATAACGACGGCGTCGTCGTCACGCTCGCGGAAGAGAGCGAAAAGATCGTCATCAATTTGGACGGCGCGACCAAGGGCGTCATCGGCAGAAGGGGCGAAGTCATCGACGCCGTGCAGGTTTTAGCGGGCGCCGTCGCCAACACGGGCAGAAAGAACTATATGCGCGTCGTCGTCGACTGCGGCAACTACCGCGAAGAGCGCGAGGAGACCTTGAAGCGCCTTGCCGAAAAGCTCGCCGCAAAGGCGGTGCGCCTCGGGAAGCGCGTGCGCCTCGAACCCATGAACCCCTATGAACGCAGGATCATCCACGCGGCGCTCGTCGATTCCACCGAAGTGACGACGAAGAGCGAGGGAAAGGAACCCGCCCGCTACGTCGTCATCATCCCCAACAACATGAAGCAGTTCGACAGAAAGCCCCGTGGCGACAGGAACGACCGCGCCGGCAGGGGCGGCTATAAGAACGACCGCGGCGGACGCAGCGATCGCGGCGGCAGAGGCGGCTATAAGAACGACAGAGGCAGCCGCTATGGCGAAAAGCGTGAGTACCCCAAGCGCGAGCTCCCCGAAGAGGGAACGCCCGAAACTTCGGGCACGAGCTTCAAGCGTGAGGGAAGCTCTCTCCCCGGCTACCGCAAGGGCGGCTTCAACGGCTTCTTCGGCACCTATCTCGGCAACGTCCGCGACGACGCTTCCGAAACTTCCGCGCCCGAAACGCCCGATGTGAGCGGCACCGCTCCCGTCACCCCCGACGAAGAGTGAGCCCGCCCCGAGCAAACTACAAACAGACCACAAACGCAAAACGCACGGCACCCGCCGTGCGTTTTTTTATGTCCTTCCCGCTCGCTGTTCTTTCGCCCCGCGAGGAAGTCACCCTATTATAGCCTCCCCTGTGTAAGGGGTGAGCAATTGCTTCCTTGATCTAAAAATTCCGTATGATAGGTGCCTTCCCTGAGGGTGAGCAGGCGCTTTCTTGCCAAAGCCCCGGTGGGGCTTTGGCCGCCTGCGAGCTTGGAAATTTCCCATTGTGGGGAAATTTCCTGACCGAGCGCGGTCTCTACCGCGCGAGAAGGTGGCGCGTTGTCCGACGAATGTCGGCAACAGGACTGAGGGAGTCGCCTTATTTTCGTAAGTCCGCCAACGAAAACGGCAGTTCTCTCCCCGCGCGAGACGGTGGCGTTCCGTCCGCAGCTTGCTGCGGCGGGATGACTGAGGGAGTCGCCTCGTCGCCGTGGAGGCGCTAACGCTTCCGGATCAGCCCGCCGCGTCTCTTATGCCTCTCCCGCCCGCGCACGGCTCGCCGTCTTATCCCCCAAAAAACAAAAAAGAGCAGGCATCTTGGCCCGCTCTTTTTTCGCACTGCTCGTTAGTTGTTCTCGATCCAGGCAAGAGCCTTGGACTTGCAGTAAGACGTGATGTTTTCCGCCTTGTAGGGGGATTCCTCACCGCCGTTCGTGTAGAGGAAGTAGTCGCCGTCGGGGGTTTGGTACATCGTCGTCTCGTAACCTGCGGGATCGCCGACTTCCCCGAAGCAGACCTTCTTTACAACGGTTGCGGTATCGGTATCGAACGTCTTGGTCTTCGTCTTCTTGATCATGACACATCTCCTTTCCTTATATTTGTTGCCACTATTCTACACGTTTTTTATCCGTTCGTCAACAATATGAACTGATTTTTCGGAGAATTTTTGAAAAGGGCGGAAAAGAGTCAAGAAATGTTCGAAATATCACACGATTTGAGCATATCTACCATCATTTTGCCTTATAAGCGTACGACAAGGGGCGCTCCTCGCAGCTCATTAAGCATAGAGACGGTCGCGTTGCTCTAAGACGAGAAGGATCGCCTCTTTCAACACGCACGCCATCGCATAGACGTCGGAATAGCGCACGCGTTCGAGGGCGGGAAAGCCTTCCTCTCTCCCCGCTACGATGCCGAGAAGGCTCGCATCTCCGATGCTGCCGAGCTGCTTCTTTGCACCGGAGCCGGGATAAAGTGGAGATGAGCAAACTTTGATGAGACCCGTCTCCTCGCGGTTCCCAACGGCGGCGTCCACGGCGATGACGGGAGCGCGCGGGTGCGTCTTTGCGATGAACTCTTTCAAAGGGATGATCTCGCGTGCGGTCACGGTGTTTTTCATGCAGCCGTAGAGCGGGCATGTCGCATGTTCTTGTAAAAGGAGAGAGCCCGTCAGCGGGCCGAGGCTGTCTCCCGCGACGCGGTCGCTGCCGACGCACACGATCACAGGACAAACATTTGTTTTGTAAAGGGCGGCGCTCAAACGGCGCGCGACAGCGAGAGGCGCCAGCGCATTCATCGTATGAAAACACGGTTGAGAGGGGAAAAAATCGTCCATACTCTATTCATTGACAGCGTTCGCGATCCTCATTCGTTTTTTACACGGAAATCAACGACAAATCGCGGCTTTTGTGCTATAATGGCGTTACGACTTTGAAAAGGAGGTGCTTATGTTCAATTCCCTGCTCGCTTCATGGACGTGGACGATCGATCTCTTGTTTGTGCTTGCGCTCGTTGCGGGTACGGCGATCGGCGCGTATCGCGGGCTCATCTCGGGCGTCTGCAAGATGGCGGGAACGCTCTTTGCCATTATCTTTGCGGTCATCTTCTGCGTGTCCTTTGCAAACTTCCTCGAATCCGTCTTCCATATGACGACCGCAATTGCTAATGGATTAACAAATTCCTTCCACAATGAGGCGCTGTTAACTCCCCTTCCTTCGGAAATTTCGGGCGCAGACATCAAGTCGGCGCTGGAAGGGATGCAAGTTCCCCTCTTTTGGCGTTGGATCATCTCGGGCGCTTTTTCCTCCGTCGAGACCATCCCCGAAGGAACGACGCCTGCCATGATGCTCGGCAGTACGCTTGCAAAGTGGTTCTCCATCGCCATCGCATTCGTGCTCCTCGTTGTCCTCATCAAGCTTGCCGCCGTTTTGCTCGATAAAGGTCTGAGCGGGCTTGTAGAAAAATGCACGCCCTTCCGCGTCGTCAATCAATTGCTCGGAGCTTTTCTGGGGCTCGTTAAGGCAGGGATCGTCGTCTTCCTCATCCTTGCCGTGTGCAGCTGGATCCCCGTGGAAGGATTGCATACTTTTCTTTCCTCGACTGTCATCGTCGGCCCCATCTTTCGTTCGGATTGGTTCGCCGCTGCAACGAGCTATGCGATCAGCGGGCAATGGTTCGACGATTACATTTCTCAGTTCCTATTTTGAATTCCCTGTTTTATCGAAAACATCCTGCTTCGGCGGGATGTTTTTCTTATATATTTTACGCAGAACCACATTTTTTGCACCTGTTGTTTCACGTGAAACTACAAATTTTGACCGAAAATTCTTGTGTCGTTTCACATGAAACACGATCATGCCCAAAATCGATAGGTGCAAGCCTTGAAATACCGCAATTTGGGTGAAAAGTTTCATGTGAAACATGCCAAACAGGGATAAGATGGGAATCCTGTGATATTTTTGTAAAAAGCAAGAAATCTGCGGACAAACACTTGCAAACAAGCCCCTTCTATGGTAAAATAAAGAAACAAAACTTGCCCATACTATGGGCAGTAAACAAAGAAGGAGTTAATTTTGAGCAAGACAGTC
>ERZ1643251.3183-NODE-3183-length-15555-cov-4.399935_pt1 | contig 15555 bp, 11 predicted proteins | sample MGYA00579261_ERZ1643251 | MGnify/ENA primary metagenome ERZ1643251 (study PRJEB29033, sample SAMEA4952267) | chicken gut metagenome | biome: Broiler Chicken; feature: Gastrointestinal Tract; material: Caecum | place: Ireland | collected 2018 | study: Broiler...
TGTATTCATTGCCCTTTCTCCTTTCGGCTTACGCCTTGAACAGTTCTTTGAGCGCGTCCTCTTTGAGATCGCAACCGATCACGCACAGCCTCCCCGTGACCGCCGCGCTGCCGCGGCGCACGTCCGGCTCGCCCGGAACATAGTCGAAATGCAGCCACTCCCCTTCGCCCGGCACGATTCCCTTCGCGCGGAGCACCGTTCCGTATTTCTTCTCGTCCATGAGCGCTTCCAGAGCCTCTTTCAGCTCGCTTTCGCCGAAGCGGTGGGTGGTCTCCGTCCCCCAGCTCGCAAACACGTCGTCGGCGTGATGATGCCCGTGCCCGTGATGATGGCAGCCGCACCCTTCGCCCTCTTCGTGATCATGGTCATGGTCGTGATCGTGATGGCAGCATTCACCCTCTTCGTGGTCGTGATGGTGATGACAACATTCGTCATCATCGTCGTCGTGATGATGGTGATGATGTTCGTGTCCGCCGTGCGCCTCCTCCTCTTCAAATTCCTTGCGCAGGCGTTCCATTTCGGCGCGGAGGGAATCCTTCTGTTCCATGGCGGCGAGGATGTCCTTGCCCGTGAGGCTGTTCCAGGACGCCGTGACGAGGACGGCGGAGGGGTTATGCTGCCGCAGCATGGAAACGCAGGTCGCGAGCTTTTCCTCCGAAATTCCGTCCGTATGGGAAAGGACGATGCAGCCGGCGCTCTCCACCTGGTCGTCGAAAAATTCGCCGAAATTCTTCATGTACAGCTTGCATTTGCCCGCGTCCACGACCGTGCAGAAGGAATTGAGTTCGGCGTTTTCGAGATTCGCCCCCGCCACCGCCTTGATGACGTCGCTGAGCTTGCCCACGCCGGACGGCTCGATGACGATGCGGTCGGGGTGGTATTCCTCGGACACCTTTTTAAGAGCCTTGGCGAAGTCGCCGACAAGCGAACAGCAGATGCAGCCCGAATTCATCTCGGTGATCTGAATGCCCGCGTCCTGCAAAAAGCCGCCGTCGATGCCGATTTCGCCGAATTCGTTTTCGATGAGGACGACCTTCTCGCCCGCATACGCTTCTTTGATGAGTTTTTTGATGAGCGTCGTCTTGCCCGCGCCCAGAAAACCGGAAAATATATCGATCTTTGTCATAATACACCTCGTATATTTATAAACGCCGAACCCCGTTTTTCAAACGCGGCCCGGCGCCCTTTTTCAAATGCCTTTCAGAATGCCCAGTTTCCGTCCCGGAAGATCTGCACCCGCTTGCCCTCCGCCGTGACGCCGACGATGGACAAATCCGCGGAGCCGATCATGAAATCGACGTGGATCATGCTGTCGTTGATGCCGTGTTCCTTGCACTGCTCGTTGGTGTAATTTTCGTACCCTTTCAGGCACTCGTTGAAACCGTGACCGAGCGCGAGATGGCAGCTTGCGTTCTCGTCGAACAGCGTGTTGTAAAAGAGGACGCCCGAATTGCTGATGGGCGAATCGTAGGGAATGAGCGCGCATTCGCCGAGCATGCACGCGCCTTCGTCCATGGAGATCATCTGCTTCAACAGCTCTTCGCCCTTCTCCGCCCTGACCTCCACGGCTTTCCCGTTTTCAAAGCGGACGGAAAAATTCTCGATGAGCTGTCCCTGATAGGAAAGGGGTTTGGTCGCGTAGACGATCCCTTCCGCCGCGCCCGCCTTGGGGGAAGTGAACACCTCTTCGCTGGGGATATTGGGATTGAACGCCCTGCCCTTCAGAGTTTTTTCTTCCCCGCCGGCAAAGATGCCGTCCTCATTGAGCTGCACTTTGAAATCCGTGCCGTTCTTGCTCTTGTATTCGAGATATTTGAGGCCGAGCGAATTGAGGTAATCGCAGCGCGCTTTCAGGTCGGCGTTGTGTTCCTTCCACGCCTTCACGGGATTGCTCCCGTCCGCGCGGGAGGTGTAGAGAATGGTCTGCCACATCTTTTCCACCGCCTTTTTCGGGGGCAGATCGGGAAAGACCTTCTTCGCCCACTTTTCGCCGGGGACGGCGGCGATGCACCACTGGTGCCTGTTTTCGATCGCGTCGCGGAAGGGTTTAAGCTGCGGATACTGGGCGCGGCGCGCCTTGCTCATCTTCTCCTGATCGACGCCCGCCATGCCGTCGGGGTCTTCCGATTCGATGAACAGACGGCAGGAAAAATCCTGCGCCTTATACTCCCACTTCGCCTTCTCCCAGGGGGTGAGTTCGGACAGCGTCTCTAAGCTGCGGTATTCCGCGTTGACCTTGCCGAGCGGCTGATAGCTCCAATCGACGTACACCGACTTAGCGCCCGCCTTATAGCATTCCTCCGCGACCATCGTCACGAATTCGGGCTGATCCAGCCCCGCCTGAATGAAGACCGTCTGTCCCTTTTTGACGTTGAGACCTGTTTTCGCGATGAGTTTCGCGTATTTTTTCAGTTGTGAAACGCGCATCTTTTTACTCCTTTTCCGCTTTCGCGATTTGTCTTTCGAGAATGTCCATGGCGTAATCCGTCGCCTTTTTCACGCTGCCCGCTTCGAAGGGAACGGACAAGTTTGCCGCCCGGAGGGTGTCGAGATAGCCCAAAGAGCCGCCCACCTTGCAGAGGGCGAGATAGTCCCGCCAGCAGCTTTCGGGTGCCTCCGCCGCTTTTTTCTTGAATTCCATCGCCCCCATCGTCGTGAGGGTGTAATTGATATAGTAGAAGGGATAATGGAAAATGTGGATCTTGTGATACCACCATCCCCCTTTGCCGAAGAATTCGTCCCCGTCGTAATCCCGCCACGGCATATAGATCTTTTCCAGCTTATGCCATTCCGCCGTCCGCTCCGCGGGCGTCAGGCCGGGATTCTCGTAGACGATGTGCTGAAATTCGTCCACCGCCACGCCGAAAGGCACAAAGGTGAGCGCCTCCTGCAGGTGCTGGAAGCGGTATTTGTCCGCCTTGTCCCCGAAAAACAGCTCCGCATACGGATAGGCGAACTGTTCCATGGACATGGAATGGATTTCCGCGATGTCCGTCGATTCGTTCCACTGCGCGGCAAGGGGCTGGGTGCGCATCGCCATATATCCCGCGAACGCGTGTCCCATCTCGTGCGTCAGCACGTCCACGTCCCCCGTCGTGCCGTTGAAACAGGAGAATACGAAAGGTGCTTTATAATCTTCGAGCGCCGTCATGTACCCCGTCGAAGCCTTGTTGGGCTTGTTGTCGAGATCCATGAGTTCGTGTCCGAGCATGAAGTCGATGAATTCCCCCGTTTCGGGGCTCATTTCGTGGTACATCTTTTTCGCCTGTTCCACGAGATACGCCCTGTCTCCCACGGGAACGGCGTTGCCGTCCGGGAAGATCGCCTCTTCGTCGTAGCACATGACTTTATCGATTTTCAGCCGCTTTGCCTGCGCCTTATACAGCTTTTCGCAGAAGGGCACGAGCACTTCTTTTACCTGTTTGCGGAAGGCGGCGACCTGCTCCTTCCCGTAGTCCAGCCGCCCCTGCTGCATATAGCCGAGCGGGACGAAGTTTTCAAAGCCCATGTTTCTGCCCATCTCGTTGCGGATCTTCACGAGCCTGTCGAAAATCTCCTCCATCTCCTTTTCGTGCGCGGCGAAAAATTCCGAATATTTCTTCCACGCCCCTTTGCGCACTTCCCGATCGGGGGAGGAGAAATATTTTTTGATGCCGTAGAGGTTGCATTCCTCTCCCGCGAACGGGATGCGGCAGGCTGCCATGATCTTCTGATAGCGGTCGACGAGATCGCTCTCCTCCTGCATGAGGGCGATATTCTTCTCGGAAAAAGAATCGATAGACAGCTTTACGCTTTTGAGGAAAAATTCCCCGTACTCCTCATCGATCTCCCTGCGGAAGGGACTTTCGAGCAGGGCGACGTTAAACGCCTGCATGTACGGCATCACTTCGGGATAGCGGCGGTTGCAGTACCTGTCCTCCTCTTCGTAAAACTTGTCCGCCGTGTCGATCGTGTGGCGGACGGACGCGATCGTCACCAGCGTGGAAAGATGCCGGGAATATGCCTCTTCTTCCCGCATGCACGCCTTGACTTCGCCGTAATCCTTCGCGCTTTTCAGCTTTTTGGTCATCCCGGAATAAAACGCCTTGGTCCCTTCAAAATCGGGGCGCTCGTAAGAGAGTTCCGAAAAGGTCGTAAATTCTTTCATATCTCCGTTTCTCCTTTGCCTTTCAGCCGATGAGGTCGTAATTGACGCTCTTGTAAAACAGTTCCCATATCTTTCCCGCGTCCTTCGTCTGCCCTAAGATCCACATGAGTTTGGTGAGGATGCTCTCGTAGGTCATGTCGTAGCTTTCGAGCAGGGAAAAGCGGTCTTTCAGCCCCCGCCCCACGCGGTAAATGCTCATGTCGCTCCCTTCGCTCTGCACCTGCGTGGTGACGACGAGAGTCTTGCCCTTGTCCTGCCATTTGCCGATGACGTCGTAAAAGCCGTAATATTCTCCGTCCGGGATCCCGCCCGTGCCGTAGCCCGAAAGCACCACCGCGTCGTTCAGGCGGAAACAGACGTCCAGAAGCCCGCTGTCCATGCCCGGCGTGAGGCAGACCAGCCCCACTTTCCGGTTGAGCGAAAGGTAAAATTCGGGCGTTTCCCGCTTGGGTGCGACGATATACGGGATGATCTTTCCGTCCCGGATGCGCGCGAGTTCGGGGAAATCCACGCTGTCGAAGGCGTTGAAGCTCTTGGTGCGGATCTTCTTCGCCCGCGTGCCCGCGATGACCTTCCCCTGAAAGACGATGACGACGTCGGACGCCGTTCCGGAAGCGGCGTACAGAAAACTGTCCCGCAGGTTGATCCTGCCGTCCGTATCCTCCCGGTCGATGGGCTTCTGCGAGCCGGTGAGGACGATGGGCTTGGGGGAATGCTGTACCATGTACGAGAGCACCGCCGCCGTGTACGCCATCGTGTCCGTGCCGTGGCAGACGACGAAGCCGTCGTATTTGCCGTAATTGTCCCGGATCGTCTCCGCGATCTTTATCCAATGTTCGGGGGTGATATTTGTGCTGTCGATGCTGAAAATCTGCACGCAGTCCGGCTCGCAGAAATCCCGGATCTCGGGCACGCGGGAGAGAAGTTCGTCGGGCGCAAGTTCGGGTTCCAGCCCCTCCGGGCCGCTCCGGGAGGCGATCGTCCCGCCCGTCGCTATCATGAGAATTTTTTTCATAAGATTATCCTTCCCCCCTTCGGGGAAATTCATACGAATATTATAGCCTTTTTCGGCGGGATAGTCAAACGCGGGAAAGGCATATTTTTCCGAAAAGGGAAATTTTTGCGCCCCAAATGTCCCGTCAGCCCTCCCGGCGGCGCAGAATATCCCCTTCGGACAGGGAATACGGGCAGGAGACGCGATAGATGCCCTGCACCAGCCGGGCGTCCTCCGTCTCGGCTCCCTCCTTGTCCAGAATGCGCTCCGCCCGGAAGGACTTCCGGAAATTTTCGCCCGGGGAGAGAACTTCCAGCACATCTCCCTTGCGGAAACGGTTGCGCATCTCCGCCAGGACAAAGCCCTCTTCGCTTCCCAGAACGTTGGCGATATAGGTGCATTTGCCTTTGGTCTGGCTGTTTTCGTAGCCCACCGTCTGCGCGTTGTCCCCGAAGGCGTACGCCGCCGTGTATTCCCGATGCGCCACGTCGTCCAGCTCGGAGGCGAGCGAGGAGACGTCCTCCCCGTCCATCGCGCGGCGGTAGGCGTTTATCACGGTGGCGAGATAGTATTCGCTCTTCATTCTGCCTTCGATCTTGAAAGAATCCACGCCCGCCCGTTCCAGATCGGACAGATGCGCGAATAAATTGAGATCCTTGCTGTTGAGGATATACGTCCCCCTGCCGTCCTCCTGAACGGGGAGAAAGCGCTCGGAGCCGTCGGAGGGGCGGGCGAGCAGGGCGTATTCCCGACGGCACGCCTGCACGCAGGCGCCGCGGTTGGAGGGTCTGCCGTCCAGATAGTCGGACAGGAGGCACCTGCCGCTGTACGAGATGCACATGGCGCCGTGCACGAAGGCTTCCAGCTGCATTTCGGGGACGAAATCCCTGATTTCGGAAATTTCCTTTACCGACAGTTCCCGCGCGAGAATGACGCGGGAAATCCCCTCTTCCGCCCAGAATTTCACGGCGTATTTGTTCGTCGTGTTCGCCTGCGTGGAGAGGTGCAGGGAAAGGGCGGGGGCGGCCTTGCGGGCGGCGTACACGACGCCCGGATCGCTGACGATGGCGGCGTCCGCGCCCGATTTTTCCAAAAGGCGGAAATAGTCGGAAAGGGCGGAAAAGTCGGCGTTGCGCGCGAAGATATTGACGGCGACGTACACTTTCTTTTTTGCCGCATGCGCGGCGGAAACCGCCTCCGAAAGTTCGCTTTCGGAAAAATTGTCCGCAAAGGAGCGGAGAGAAAACGCCTTGCCGCCGATATAGACGGCGTCCGCGCCGAAATACAGCGCGGACGCGAATTTTGCCGGATTGCCCGCCGGGGCGAGAAGTTCTGCTTTCATCGTTCGTCCTTGTGTATGAGCACGGAAAGCGCCGCGCCGTCGCCGACGTCCAGCACGGACGTGACGAAATCGGGGTCGAGCGTCACCGCGTCGAGATATTCCCGTATCTTCCCGACGATAGAACGGCGCTTGGGGGGCGTGGGATTTTCCCCGCTCACCCAGCCGTACAGGAGGACGTCGTCCGCCAGAAGGACGCCGCCCTGCCGCAGCAGCCGTTTGAGGTCGAAAAGATAATGGATGTACTGCGCCTTGGGTCCGTCGAGAAAGATAAAATCGAAGGGACCGTCCATCATGGTGAGGATCTCGCCCGCGTCGCCGAGATGGCAGACCGCCCGACCGGACAAACCGAGCGAAGAGAGGTTCTCTTTCGCCTGCCGCCACAGGTCTTCGTCCGATTCGATCGTCGTGACCTGCGCCTCCGGACAACATTCCAGCATCGCCGCCGCAGAAAGCCCCACCGCCGTGCCGATTTCCAGAATGCGGGCGGGGCGGAGGGCGGAGAGCAGGGTTAAAAGAAAATGCAGCGTCTCTTTGTCTGCGACGGGGATGCCCGCCGCGAGCGCCTCTTCCCGAAGGACGGAAATCCTCTCCCCGACGGGCGGACGCGCAAGTTCCGCCGTGTATTTCATGGCGGACTTATACTTCCAGAACGGAAACGACGATGAGGGGCGACTGCTTGGTCTTTTTGAAGAGATAATTTTTCAGCGTCTTTTTGACAAACGCGGCGAGCTCCTCTTTATTGCCGTTTTCGTAATCGTACTGTTCCACCGCCTTGCGGACAATGGCGCGGACTTCCTTTTCCTCGTCCCGGTTGCCCGCCGAGACATAGCCGCGGCTTTCGATGACGGGATCGTTGATGACGTAATTGCCCGTCACGGCGATGGAGATGGCAAACATCCCCTCCGACGACATCCGGAGCCTGTCCTTCATGACTTCGCTCGTCCCGTAGTCCTCGAATCCCTCTCCGTCGATGAGGCGGGTGCCCGCGGGGAAATTCTCGCCGAGACGGATGCTGTCCTCCGTCAGTTCGACGCAGTTCCCGATTTCGGTAATGAGGATATTGCGCGCCGGCATCCCCAGCTCTTCCGCGAGCAGCGCATGCCGTTTGAGGTGACGGTATTCTCCGTGTACCGGGATGAAGAATTTGGGATCGAGCAGATTGTGCAGGATCTTGTGTTCCTCCTGACAGGCGTGCCCCGAAACGTGGATCTTTTCCAGGCTCTCGTACACGACGTTGGCGCCCTTTTTATAGAGGTTGTTGATGACGCGGTACACCATCCTTTCGTTGCCCGGAATGGGGTTTGCCGAAATGATGATCGTATCGTTGGGACCGATCGTGACCTTGTTGAAATCCCCTGCCGCCATGCGGGTGAGGGCGCTCATCGGTTCTCCCTGCGTGCCCGTGGAAACGATGACGAGTTCCCCGTCGAAGAGGTTTTTGCTCCGCTCTATTTCGATGAGGACGCCTTCGGGAATCTTCAATTCGCCGATCTTGACCGCCGCGTCCACCACCTTGAACATACTCCTGCCCGAAAGCGCCACTTTGCGGCGGTATTTGACCGCCAAATCGATGATCTGCTGCAAGCGGTGTACGTTGGAGGCGAACGTCGCGATGATCAGCCGACGGTTCATGTTTTCCGAAAAGAGATGATCGAGCGTCGTGCCCACCACCGTTTCGCTCATCGTGTAGCCGAGCCGTTCGATGTTGGTGGATTCGCCCATATAGAGCAAAACCCCTTCCCTGCCGAGTTCGGCGATGCGCGGAAGATCGATGGGCTCCCCCGCCACCGGCGTGAGGTCGATTTTGAAATCGCCGCTGTGGTAAATCAGCCCGCACGGCGTGCGGATGGCGAGCGCCACGGCGCCGGCGATCGAGTGATTGACGTTGATGAATTCCACTTCGAACACGCCGAGTTTTACCCGTTCGCCCGGCTTTACCACCCGTTCGGTGACGCTTTGGATACGATGTTCCTGAATTTTGTTGTCGGCGAGCATCAACGTCAGTTTCGTCCCGTACACGGGAGTGCCGGGATTGAGGTCTTTGAGAAGATAGGCGATGCCGCCGATGTGATCCTCATGCCCGTGCGTGAGGAGAATCCCCTTGATTTTATCCTTGTTCTGTACGAGATAGGAAATGTCGGGCACGACGAGATCGATGCCGGGCATATCTTCGTTGTTGGGAAAGGTGATCCCCGCGTCGATGATGACGATGTCGTTCCCGTATTCGAGCGCGGTCATGTTTTTCCCGATCTCGCCCACGCCGCCCAGAAAGAGGATTTTTACCGGTCTTTTCCGCTTTTGCGCGCGCCCCCTCCTCTCTTCGCCGTCCTCTTCGGAGCCCGGACGGCGGACGGGCAGCCGGCGTTCTTCCGCCGCGGGATAGCCTCCGCGCGGAACGCGGAACTGCGCCGCGCGCGCGGAAGACATGGGCGTACCGCCCGTGCCCTTCCCGGCAGCCGCCCTGCCTTTTCCGTAGCGGGCATTTGTCCCGCCGTCTGCGTCTCCCGACGACCTGCGGCCGTCGGACGCATTTCTGTTCTGTTGTCTGTTCACGTTTTCTAATTCTCTCCTTCAAGGGCATTTTTGCCCTTTCACGAAACAGAGAGCCGAAAATCGTAATTATCAGCTCTCCCTTTCGTCATTCTTATGTAGATTTGTCTTTTGAATATCAGTTGAAGTTCAGGTCAACTTTCTTTTCCTTGGTGACTTTGATCAGACCTTCTTCCAACAGCTGCTTGGTCGACTCGTGGCGGAATTCCTCCACGTAATCCACCGGCTCGAAGCCCTCTTCCTTCTCCGTCCCGAGTTTTTCGGCGAGGAATCCGACCAGACGAAGCGCTTTTTTGAGACCCGCGTCGCTCTTGACCTTGACCATGAACGGCGTGCTCTCATAGGCGCGCTGCCCGCCGACGTCCTTCTGGTGATAGACGGTCGTCTTGTATTCGGGATCGTTGGGATCGAGCGCCAGATAGAAGCACAGCGTCTTGCCGCAGATGTTTACCTTCGCGACGGTGTCGCGGCCGAAATTGAAGCGATCGCCGTGCCAGCTCAGGTTGGAATTGAGCCGCTTGTAGGAGGTGAGCTCGTTCTTGATGTCGCTGTAATACTGCTTGACGGCAGGATCGCTCTGCTTCATCTTCGCCGTGAAGCTCCTCTTCAGACGAAGGACGAGCCCCGTTTCCGCGTCGACCAGGTTGTTGTCGTCGCCCTCTTCATAGGCGGCGGCTTCCGCCGTCGTCACGGCAATCTCCGTTTCGATCGTCGACTGCGAGCTGGAAAGGATCTCCCCTTCCGTCAGCTGTCCGTCGTCTTCCGCGGGCGCGACTTCTTCCGTCACCTCTTCCGTCCCTTCGTCGGCCGCCTCTTCAGCGGTTTCCTCCGCGGGCTCTTCTGCGGGTTCGGTCGCTTCTTCCGCCGTCTCTTCGACGGGCTCCTCCGCAGCTTCCGCAGGTGTCTCTTCGGCTGCAACCTCCTCCGCAGGAGCTTCTTCTGCCTCTTCGGCAGGCGCCTCTTCCGCGGCTTCTTCGGTCACTTCCTCCACAGGTTCTTCTGCGGGGGCTTCCTCTGCCGCTTCGACGGGCGCTTCTTCCGCCGTCTCTTCCGCCACTTCTTCGGCAGGCGCCTCTTCCGCGGCTTCTTCGGTCACTTCTTCCGCAGGTTCTTCTGCGGGGACTTCCTCCGCCGTTTCTTCGACAGGTGCTTCTTCCGCCGCAGTCTCTTCGACCGTTTCGGCGGACTGCTCCATGACGGGGCACTGCGCGCGCATCTTTTCGACGACGGCGTCGGCGATCTTCTCCGCGCCCTCTTCGTCCACGAGGATATCGAAGGAAGGAACGGTCATCTTGTCCGCCACTTCGCCGGCGAGAGTCTCGTAATCGATCTCCGTCTTTTCCGGTTGAGGGACGACGATCTTCTCGGCGACCTTGTCGGACAGCGCGTCGTAATCGAGCGCTTCCGGTTCGGGCACGACGATTTCCGGCGTCGGAACTTTGACCTTTTCGGCGACCTTGTCGGTCACGGTGTCGAGGTCGATGGCTGCCGCCACGCTCTCCGCGATCGAACGGGCACCCTCTTCGTCGACGACGACGTCGTATGTAGGAGGTTCGGGCTGAGGGACGACGATCTTCTGAGACACCATCTCGGCGAGCAGGTCGTAGTCGATCTCTTCCGCCTTGGGCACTTCGATGTCGGGAATGACCACCTTTTCGGCGACCTTTTCGGAAAGACCTTCGTAATCGATGCTTTCCGCGACCCTGTCGGAAATGCCTTCGTAGTCGATATTTTCGGCGACTTTGCCGGAGATTTCTTCGTAGTCGATGCCGTCGGCGACGCTGCGGGCGATCTTCTCCGCGCCCTCTTCGTCCACCACGACGTCGTAATCGAGTTCGTTGGACATGCCGTCTTCGACGATTTCCGCAATGCGGTCGTAATCGACGGGATCGGGCATGACCGCCGCGGCCTTTGCAGCCTGGTACACACGGTCGTAATCGATCGCTTCGGGCTGCGGCAGCTTTTCGGCTATGGCAGCCGCCATCGCGTCGACGTCGAGCGGAAGTTTGTCCGCCACCGTCTGCGCGACGACCGCATAGTCGATCTGTTCGGGAACGGGCGCCTTTTCCGCCACCGTTTCGGAAATCCTGTCGTAGTCGATGGCTTCGGGCATCCGGGCAATGACCGCGTCCGCAAGCCGGTCGTAATCGACGGGATCGGGAAGTTTCGCGATGATCGCTTCGGCGAGCGTATCGTAGTCGACGGGCTCGGGATCGGCGGGCACGGGCATCTTGGCGACGATCATGTCCGAGAGTTTCTCGTAATCGATCTCCTGCGGCGCCGCTTCGGGCAAGGTCACCTTTTCGGCGACCGCCTGCGCCAGCGCGTCGGTATCCATCTCGGAAATCGCCTTGACGACGGCCGCGGAAATATTCGCCGCAAGCACCTCTTCGTCGGGCATGGCGGGCTTGATGCTCTCCGCCGCCTTCATGAAGTTTTCGTCGATGCGGCGATAGTCCACCTTATCGGGATAAGGAAGGGATTCCACCACCTTTTCCGCCGCGCCGTAAATGATGCGGTCGTAATCGACGGCGGCGGTTCCCTCCGCCGCAACCGGAGTTTCGCGGAGCATTTCCGCGACCTTTTCCCCCACTTCTTCGGCGATCCGGGTATAATCGATATTTTCCGCTACGGGGATAGCGGCGACGGCATCGAGAATTTCCTTGTTATGGGCGGCGATGCTCGCTTCCGTTTTTTCGCTGACGGTTTCGCTGATCTTTTCGTAATCGACTTCTTCCTGCGCGGGCAGCACTTCCGCGACCTTTTCGGCGATCGCAGTATAGTCCGTCTCGGTGCGGGAAGCGAGTTCGTCGAGTTTCTCTTTGATCTCGGCGAGCGCCTTGTCGATCTCTTCCAGAACCTCCACCTTTCCCTCTACGGTCTCGAGCTTGGTGAGCACGTCGTCCGTGAGAATGCCGGACAGAGACTCGTAGATCATCTGGTTCTGCTGGTACCCGTACTTGAGCTCACGCACCATGGACTGCGCGGTCTGCGCGTTGGTCTCCGTAGCGGAACCGGTCTCCTTCTGAACGGCCTGATACAGCGAACTCGCTTGCAGCGCGTTGTACTTCAGCTCGTTCATCAGTTCTTTTTTCATCTTTTGCAGATCGTACGAAAGTCCGTTGTAGAGTCCCTCGATCATGAGGGCAGTCTCATTTCCCCGCGGAGGTACGTTTGCATAAGCCTGAAAAGGGGGCTGCTTCTGGTTGTTGTTTCCGTAATCCGTCATATCACACCTCAATTTGTCTTATTGCTTGCGAAAAAATCGGATAAGCCTTAAAAGCTTTAATCGATACCATTTTACAACATTTTTGCGAAAAAGTAAATACCTTTCGCAAAAATTTTTTTCATTTTTTTTGCCGACCCCGCTCATCCTCCCTCCGGACTGCCGGCAGACGGCTTTTTTACGTTCATTGCGTCCCCGCCTCCCCGAAATGCTCCCCCCGGACTTTGGACGGCGCGGGCATGACGCAAAGACGCAGTTCCCCCGAAATTTTTTCTTTACGCCCTTTATTATAGCACATCTTAACGGCGCGGTCAAGGGTTTTGAGAAAAATTCTCTTTCCAAAGCATAAAAATTTGCTAAAAAGTTACAATTCTCACCTCCTCAACCTTTTTTTGGGCGTTTTTCCCTCCCCCTTTCGATACGGACATGGTCCCTGCCGCGCCGCCGGACGCCAAAAAAGACAGGGAACGATCGCGTCTCCTGCCCGATCGCACCCCGTCTTCTCCCTTCCGCGGATAAACGCGCTATTTTTTCCTGCGTGCGCCCGCCCCGACGTGCGGCGTTCCGTGGCTGCCCTCCGCGTTTTCCCTGTACCCCGGAACGGGCGTTTCGTCCTTCATCGCCATCACGTATTCCGCGTACTGTTCCTCCGTCATCCTGGGCACTTTGCCCCGCTTTGACGATTTGCTCATAAATCTGTCCTCCCGGAAAAAAGATTTCGCAATGAGTATCTCCCTTCCGTTCGGATTTTATTCGCGCTCAGAGCAAAATGCAGATCACCCCGCCCCTGCCCTCGTTGACGATGCGGGTGATCGTCCGGCGCATCTTTTTGCGGAGGTCGGGGGACATGCCGTCCGCCTTTTCCGCAAGCCCTTCCCCGACCAGCTCGCGCAGCGTCTTGCCGAAGATGTTGGTATCCCAGACCTTTTCGGGACGGGATTCGTACTCGGAAAGCACTTCCCCGACGAATTCCTCCCCCTGCTGTCTGGTGCCGATGACGGGATTGACCTCTCCCGACACCTCCACCTTTATGATGTGATAGCTGGGCGCCACCGCCCTGAAATGCACGCCGTACCCCGAGCCTTTGCGGACGAGTTCGGGCGGATCGAGCGCCATGTCCTCCGCCGACGGAGAAACGGTGCCGTAGCCGTTTGCCTCCGCCTCTTCGAACGCCTCCCTGATGCGGTCGTAACTCTTCTTGGACGCCGACAGGGATTTGGCGTACCTGAGCAGCGCGAAATCGTCGGGAATGCTCTCCCCGCACTCTTCACTGAGCACTTCGTGGAACAGCCCTTCGCGGACGCCGACGGAAAGTTCCGCCTTTCCCTTGCCGAGATCCATGGCGATCCCTTCGGGATTGACGAACGCGTCCCCCTCTTCGAACATTTTTTCGAGCGCGAGACAGTCCTTCATGCGGCACAGGGAAGGCGCGGCTTTGCGCAGCTTTCCGAGAAATTCCGCGACAAACCGATTGTCTTCGGGCAGCGCCCGCATCCATTCGGGCAGGCGGATGTCGACGCCCGTCACGGGGAATTCGAAAAGCACCGTCCTGAGGATCCCCCGGATCTCTTCTTCCGTCATGCTCTCGGCGTTGACGGCGAGGACGGGCACCGCGTACTTTTCTTCCATGGACGCCCGGAGCTGCGACGCGGAATCCGGCTCCCGGCAGTTGAGGAGTATGACGAAGGGCTTGCCGATCTTTTTGAGTTCGGAAACGGCGCGCTCCTCCGCGGGCAGATATGCGGCGCGCGGAATATCCGCGATGCTGCCGTCCGTCGTCACGAGAACGCCGATCGTCGAATGATCGCGGATGACCTTTTCCGTGCCGAGCGCAGCCGCCTGTTCGAATGGCATGGGAGAATCGCTCCACGGGGTCTTGATCTGCCGGGGACCCCCGTCCTCTTCGAAGCCGCCCGCCCCCTCCACGGCAAAGCCCACGCAGTCCACCAGCCGCACGGACGCCTCCGCCCCTTCGCGGACGGAAATCTTCGCGGCGTGCGCGGGGACGAATTTGGGTTCCGTCGTCATGACCGTTCTGCCCGCCGCAGATTGGGGAAGTTCGTCCCGCATGACCGCCCGCGCCGACTCGTCGGCAGAGGGAATGACCAGCTCTTCCATAAACCGCTTGATGAACGTGGATTTTCCCGTCCGCACCGGACCCACCACGCCGATATAGATATCGCCGTTCGTGCGGCTGGCAATATCTTCGTAAACGCTGTAATTTTCCATATACCGACCTCCGATTGCGCGGAGGTTCGCGCAAAAAGACCTCCGCATTTCAAACGCTACGGTTTAATATATGCGGAGGCAAATGCGTTTATGAAGGTTTTTGAAAAGGGAAGTGCGCCTTCTATCGGCGGAAAAGGAAAAATCAGCTCTTGGGGAGCTTGCCGAAGCCCTCTTTCAAAGAGGCGTCTTCGACGCGGAGATAGTCCTTGTCCCCCGAAAAATCGCGCGGTTCGTCGTATTCCCCGCCCAACGCTTCGATGGCGTATTTGAGTTCCTGAAATTCCACGAATCCGATCGAACGATCCTCTATCCGGTTCATTAAATAAGGAAGGGCGCGCTCGTCCCCGTAAGAGGCGAGATAGCCCGCGTGCAGGGGAAGTTTCTCCCCGCCCGCGAGAAAGGCGTCCAGAAGGATGCGGAAGACCTCTTCGTCCCGCGCCGTCACGCGGGCGAGAATTTCCAGCATATATTCCTTTTCCACCCCGTCCCGGTAAAGGGCAACCGCCCTTTCCTTCGCGGCGTCCGCCCTCTCTTTGAGCTTTTCCGCGGCGGCGTCCTTCACGTCCTCGTCCGCCTCTCCCGTCAGCAGGGAAAAATAGACGGGAAACGCCCGCTCGTCCGCGCCGATCAGGTTGATGACGTACAAGACGGTCTCACCGTCCCCTTCCGACAAGAGGGTCAGAAGGGCATCCGTGCAATCCCGCTTTTCCAATTCCGAACAGAGGAAATCGGGAACGGGAATATGTTCGGCAAGGTGGGCGGAAAAGGTAGAGACGAGTTCTTCGTCCGACATCGCCGCATAGTATGCCTTGGGCGTGGCTCTGATCTTCGCCACATAAGTATCTCCGAATTTCCGATAGAGGGCGGGAATGAGGTTTTCCCACTGCCGTTCGGTGTATTTGCCCTTGTTTTCTTCCATGTACAGGGCGAGCTTTTCGTCGAACAGCCCGTCCAGATCGATGGGTTTCATAATGTGCTTTCTCCTTATTATAAGCTATATTTATTAAACGTCTTAATGTGATATAGCCGTAATCATTAATAATATATTAAATTAAAAATTGAAAAAA
>ERZ1643251.3185-NODE-3185-length-15554-cov-4.568682_pt1 | contig 15554 bp, 14 predicted proteins | sample MGYA00579261_ERZ1643251 | MGnify/ENA primary metagenome ERZ1643251 (study PRJEB29033, sample SAMEA4952267) | chicken gut metagenome | biome: Broiler Chicken; feature: Gastrointestinal Tract; material: Caecum | place: Ireland | collected 2018 | study: Broiler...
AGAGTTCCTTTACACTTAAGATTATGCACTCCAGCGGGCGCTGCCATACTCCATGCCTTTGCGGTATTTCTTCACGTTCTTGCTCTTGCAGTACACCACCAGCCGCACGATCACGGCACCGGCGATACCGATACACAGGTCAAACAGGTGCAGGCTTGGCAGCGGGTTGGCAAAAGCCGCCGCAAAACCATCCGCAAAATGCAGGAGCTTCCCCGACAGGTCAGCACCAGCGGCCAGCCGGTACGCCTCCCCGCATTTCGCAAACAGGTACACAAAAATCAGATACGGGAGGTTCAGGATCAGCAATTTCTTTACGTCAGGCTTCACAGTTCCAGCCCCCTTTCCTTGATTTTCTCCTTGGCCCGCTGCTTGGTCTGGGCCGCCGCCTTTTGCTTCACAGCGGACAAAACCTTGCGGATAGAGGGCCGCTGCTCCTTGGAAAGCGTCTTGGCGGTAAACTCCCGAAACGCCAGATCAAGGTTATCTGCATCCTTGGCCTTGAAAATCACAACGTAGTGGGGCGGCTGGGTGGTCTTATCTTTTCGTAAGGTAAAATCCACGCCGTATTTCTTGGCGCATGGCTTGAACGCTCCAATGTTGGCCTCGGTGATCTCAATGTTGGAGAGATCAGCCCCATGCTTTTTAAGCTGCTTTAGGCTCTGCTGGCCGTGGTGCAGCGTGTTTTTGCCCTTGGCCCGGTGTTGCAGGTACTTTTTCAGCGCCGCTTGCAGCACTTGAGCCGTGAGCTTGCCCGTTTTCATGGACAGGGCAATGGTCTTTTGAGTAACTTCTTCCTGCAATCGCATCCCTCCTTGTCAGAAAGTCAAAAGCGGCGTCTAAGGCGGAACCACCAGACGCCGCAGGTAGATATAGGTCAAATCCGCACCCGCAGGCCGGAAAGGTCGTCGGCCCGGATGCCGACAAGATACCAGTTTTCGGCCATTTCAATGCGGGTGGGCCTCCATTTGCCGCCGATCATCACGTCGAAACACTCCCCGCAATGCAGGCCGCCGTAATAGTCGGCCAGATCAAAGCGGATGTCGTAACGGTCTGTTCGCTCGTCAAAAATCAATGCGCCCTGCTTCATAGGGTCGTCCTCCTTTTCTCGTTACAGGCTTTCGCCCTCGCCGCAGGAATAGTCCGGCAGGCCGGATTTAGGCTTTCCCCAATCGGGCTGTGCCATGTCGTGCGCGACAAGGGCCGTGTAGTAGTTGGAAATGGTGCTGGGGGCGTTGAACAGCATAGCCCGCAGGTATTGTTTGATATTGCGGACTTTCGTTGTGTTCTCCCGCAGACAGTCAAGGACAAAGCGGATATGTTCGCCGGTCAGCTTCATGTACTTGGATTTCACCAGCTCGGCAGGGTAGTCGTCCCCGGCGACACGGATTGTCTTTCGGGCGGTGCAGACGGTTTCCAGCATCAGGTCTACGATTTCGTCAAGCTGTTCACGGTCAATGCTCCTGTCCTGAATGAGATAGGCATACTCGATGTTCTCCAAAATGATTTCCCGATAAATCCGTACAGCCTCATCCTTTCCTGTCCTTTTCCGTTCCGGCGGCGTAGCCGCTGCCTCGCCCTCCATAGGGGCAGGGGTCGGGGATGGGATAGGAATGGAATGGGTACTTTGTCCATCTGTAATTATTTTTTCTTTTTTTGATAAGTCAGTTCTTTGTACTTCTTTATTTAATTGCGTTGGATTTTCCGACGCCGGATTATCCGATGTCGGATTTTCCAACACCGGGTTATCCGATGTTGGATTTTCCAATACCGGGTTTTCCAATACCGGCTGTTCGTAGATGGTATAGACCATATCGGCCATTTTGCCTTTTGCGTCACGGCCCTGCTCACGCCGGATATATCCAGCTTTTTCAAGCTCCCATACCGCTGTCCTGATCGCGTCGATGCTTTCCCGGTTGATATAGGACAGTCCTTTTAGGGTATAGTCCCAATCCTCCGGCAAGGACAACATCTGCGACAGCAGGCCCTTGGCCTTTAAGGTCAGGTTCTTATTCCGCAGGTGGTGATTTGACATCACCGTATAGCCTTTGTTCTTTTCCACACGGAAAACTGCCATAGCGTTGTTCGCTCCTTTCACTGTGAATTTGACCGCTGCATAGTCGGTCAGCTTGCCCGGCTGATAGGGACACTCTGCAAACTGGCAGAATTGATATTTCCAATCCGGGCGGTAAAATCGGCAGGTGCCGCAATCCTCCGGCGCGTCCGCCCCGCCGCCGTCGTAGTGATCGAAACCGGGCTTTTCCTGCATCAGCCGTTCAAACGCCCGGTCAGGGCCGGAAGTAAATAGCATGGCGTCGCCTCCTTTCTCTATTTGGGCATAAAAAAGCGGCGTCCTGTTCTCCCATGACGGGAAAGAGGAACGCCGCGTTTACGGTGTCGTATTCAATTTATGATGTGCCGTATTTGGGGTGGCGGGTATTAGCAGTATGGTTCAGCATATATGCGGCTCAATCCGAAAGTAGTAAATTGGTAGTAAATTGAGTTCTCATATCCTGCGAAATGCCCGTATTTCCGGGGCTTTCAGCGATAACCTAAAATTTTGTTCTAAAATCTGGTTTTTCGATTTTTACAGTGTCAATCATACTCTGCATCGAAATACCTATCTATCGACTTTACAGTTTTGCCGGGTATTTTGCACGACCGCAAATATACGCACTCCCCAGCGAACGGTATCCGCTATGCAGCGATTCGCTGTTTCACAAAAGAACCACGCAGAGGCGATAACTATTTCACCCTTTTCGCTATCCTTGCTTTTCAGCGCAAAAAACAGGTGATTCTCAGCCCTTAGATGTAAAAACAGGCGGCACCCAACCGAAGTTGAATGTCGCCTGTTTTGTCCAATTCTGCTTGGCAGATGCCGATTTTGTAGTTTTCTCAGATTACTGTCTTATCGGCACACGGCATAGGCTCCGCTTTATCATGTTTCCATCGCTTCCTTGCATTGAAGAGATAGCAGGGGATGCTGTGGCAGGAAGCCTTTTTACGGATTTTCTGCGCCCCTTCTTTGTAAGGGGGCTTCCCCTTGGGGCAATGCATCTTATGCTGCCAAATCCATTTGCAGCCTTGGGGCCTGCGATTCCCGAGCGCTCCCAAGGGTTTCTTCACAAAATAAAGCGGAGCCGAAAGGCTCCGCTTTATTTTGCTTGATGCTTGCGTTTAAGCTTCTTCTTCGAACTGATCCTTGCCTACGCCGCAAAGCGGGCACTCGAAGTCTTCCGGAACGCTCTCCCACGGGGTGCCAGGCGCAATGCCGTGTTCGGGATCGCCGGCCGCCTCGTCGTAAACATAACCACAAACCGTGCAGACATATTTCTTCATTTGAGGATCCTCCTTTTTATCGTTTAATGGTTTTGAGAGTTTATTGCAGCGGCTCAAAATCCTCTGCGCCGTGCTTGCACAGCGGGCAGACGAAGTCGGCCGGCAGTGTCTCGCCTTCATACACATAGCCGCAGATCTTGCACACAAACCCCTTCTTTTTCTGGCCTTCGGCCGGCTGGGGCTTGGGCTTGATGTGTTCGAAATAGTAAGCATACGTTGCGGAAGGCTCCGAGGAGAGCACATGCGCTTCGGTTACATCCGCGATGAAGATCGTATGCGTGCCGCAGTCTACCGCAGAAACCACCCGGCCGCTCAAAACCGCGTTTGCATGCTCCCCAAGATAGGCGATTCCGTTTTCCATGCGCGGCTCATCGCCGGCAAGCTTCTCTACATTGCGCCCACTCTGGAAGCCAAACTGCTGAAACACGCGAAACGGCGTGGATTCGGACAGAACGGAGAGGTTAAACGCGCCCGTTTTTGCGATCATATCGTGCGTATAATTCGCCTTGTTTACCGCAATGGAAATGCGAAGCGGCGTGCTGGTAACCTGCGCTGCAGTGTTGATGATGCAGCCGTTATCCTTTGCGCCATCGCGCGCCGTAAGCACAAACAGGCCGTAGCTGAGCTTGAAGAGCGCTGCGTTTTCCACCTGCGCCGGCGCTGGCGCAGCCGCCGCTTCGCGCACGCCCAACGATTGCGCAAGCGCATCGGCCAGCGCATCCAGCGCAGCAAGCTGATCCTCCTTGAGCGAGGAGCGTATGGTAAGCTTATCCCCAAGGAAAGTGATGTTCTTGAGCTTGGAGAGGATCTCGGTCATCAACTTGCCGCTTGTTGCAGCCCAGGAGCCGTTTTCCAGGATGGCAACGGTGCGGTTTTGCAGGTTGTGGGCAGCAAGATCCAATAGCGCCGTTTCCATATTGCAGAAGATGCCCGCGTTATAGGTTGTAGACGCGAATACCAGGTGGCTGCAACGGAACGCTTCCGCCACGATCACGGAGGGGTGCGTAACGGAAACATCGTACATTGCAATCTTTTTCACGCCGCGCTCCGCCAGCTTCGCCGCGAGGATGTTGGCCGCGTTCTCCGTGTTGCCGTACACCGAGGCATAAGCGATCATCACCGCCTCCTCCTCGGGCGTATAGGTGCTCCATTTCTGGTATTTTTCCAGGAACCAGGCGATGTTGGAACGCCAGACGGGCCCGTGCAAGGGGCAGATCATATCGATCTCCACTGTAGATGCTTTCTTGAGCAGCGCCTGCACCTGCGTGCCATATTTCCCGACGATGTTCGTATAATAGCGGCGGGCATCGGCAAGCCATTCGCCCTCAAAATCCAGCGCATCGGCAAACAGATTGCCCGAAAGCGCGCCAAAGGTGCCGAACGCATCGGCAGAATAAAGCGTTTTTGTGGTGACATCGTAGGTAACCATGGCCTCCGGCCAATGCACCATCGGCGCCATGAGGAAGGTGAGCGTGTGCCGCCCGGTAGAAAGCGTGTCGCCCTCTGCAACAACCTTGCAGCGCGCTTTTGCATCGAACGTGAAGAACTGCCCGATCATGGTAAGCGCCTTGGCGTTTGTTACGATGGTCACTTCCGGGTAACGCAGCACGAGCTCGTCCATCGTGGCCGCATGATCCGGCTCCATATGGTTGACAATGAGGTAATCCAGCTTGCGGCCCTGGAGCACATGGGCAAGGCTTTCAAAGAATACGCCGCTGACGCTCTTATCCACCGTATCAAACAGCACGGTTTTTTCATCGAGCATCAAGTAAGCATTATAGCTTACGCCCCGCGGGATGGGGAAGACGTTCTCAAACAGCGCGAGCCTGCGGTCATTCCCGCCGACCCAGAAAAGATCCTCGCGGATCGCAATGGCATTATGCATGGAAAACCTCCTATTCCGATTCGCATCGCGTAATCCCGTATGATTTCAAGTATATCATACCACAGATTGCCATCTGTGGTATGTTGTAATTGCAACATTTTCAATTTTTTCGTTATTGATAGCCCGTGGAGCCATAACCGCCCGCGCCGCGCACGGTTTCCGAAAGCGTTTCTGCCTCCAGAAATTCCGCCGTGCAATACGGCGTGACCACGAGCTGCGCCACACGCTCGCCATCCTGCACGGAAGCAGGCGTTTGCCCATGGTTATGCAGCGCAACCAGGATCTCGCCCCGGTAATCCGGATCCACCACGCCCACCTTGTTGGCAGGCGCAAGCCCGCGCTTGGTAGCCATGCCGCTGCGAGCATAGATGAGCCCCGCAAAGCCGCGCGGCAATTCCATGCAGATGCCGGTATGCACCATTTGGGTTTCACCGGGCGCAATCACAAGCTCGCCCTCCGGGATATGCGCATAAAGATCCGCGCCTGCGGCATCGGGTGATCCATAGGTTGGGAGCTTCGCCCCCGAGTGTAGTTTCTTTACGCGGATGGGTTCCTTCAACATGGCAATCCTCCTTTTCATGCATAGCTTTAACGGGAAGCCAGCCCTGCGCCGCCGCGCGCCCAGGGTAGCGCATCTGAAGCTCCATGGCAGGCAATTTTCCCTTTAAGCCCGCAGATTTTCATCTATGAAACCAATTGGATTATGCGGCATGATCGGGCGCGTGTCAATACAGGCAAACGCCATAAAATGCAGCGATGTGTTTCTGGAAGGTGCGGATAAAAACAAAAAACGTCAGCCATCCCAGCGTTTTGGATATTTTAACGCTGAATAAAATATAAGCAGAAATCGGTTTGTGCCTTCTGGCAAGCTTTTATAAAAGGGCAAAAATCCCTTTGAATCCCTTTGTTTTATATGATTGCCATGTGGGTTTGGACTTTCTTAGGAAAAACTAAAAATGCTAGGCGTGACATGCTTCTTCCTTCGCATGCTTTGCGCGTAATTGAAAATCAAAAGGTGCTTAAGAAATATGGAATGGCAACCCGAACATGGCTTTTCCCGTCTCCAGCTGGTGATATGATGGGTACAAACGCACACTATAAGCAGCGGATTCATTCTAGGTCGCAGCGCGGGGAATAAATTCAGCTTTGCACGAGGAGAGGCACATTACAGTCAGCCTGGTAAAGGTGAGCTTCCAGAAGACCTATTAAAGCAAATGATAGGCACTCTGAAAGCATGGACACGGAGCGATATAAGCATAGAACCGATGAAGATTTAGAGAAAACAGCAAATATCGTAGAGGGAGTTTTCTCAAGAATTTTGTGATTGTGTACTTTTGCGTGTACCTTTCAAAAATAAAACGCCTAAACTATAGTAGTTTAGGCGTTTTTCTTGGTGGAGATAAGGGGACTCGAACCCCTGACTTCTGCATTGCGAACGCAGCGCTCTACCAACTGAGCTATATCCCCACGATGCTTTTTGCTTCACAGCATGGAATATGATACATCAATTCGCACCAAATTGCAAGCCAGAATTACGCTTTTTTTGGTTTTCGCTTGCTTTTTTGCGGCAGCGCGCTATAATTAGTTCGGTAATGAACGATCTGGAGAGGAGCCAGCGTATGGATACGCCAGCAGAAATGCTGCTTGCCTGGCAGCGCCTCAGCAAACGCTATGCGCGCATGGAACTTGAGGTTTGCGCAAAGCACGGCCTTACACGGCTGGAAACCGATATCCTGCTGTTCCTTGCGAACAACCCGGGCTACGATACGGCGCGGGACATCGTTGCGGTGCGTATGATCGCAAAATCTCATGTTTCTGCTTCAGTCGAAACGCTGCTTGCCAAAGGGCTCATTGCCTGCGCGCCCGATGCGCAGGATAAGCGCAGGATGCATCTGCGCATCCTGCCTGCTGCAGAAGCCATCATCACAGATGCGCAGGCTATGCAGCGCGCTTTCCTGGAGCGCCTGTTGCGCGGGTTGAGCGATGCGGATTGCGCAGAGCTCAAGCACCTCCTCCTGCATGTTTCAAAAAACGTTTAAGGAGCAAGAAACCTTATGCAGAACGATAACACTTTTCTTGGAACGGAGCGGATCGGCAAACTGCTCTTCCGCCTGGCACTACCGGCAGTTACAGCGCAGCTTGTAAACATGCTCTACAACCTTGTGGACCGCATCTATATTGGCCACATCCCCGAAACGGGTTCTCTTGCGCTCACGGGGGTTGGGGTATGCATGCCGCTGATCATGCTCATTTCCGCTTTCGCAGCGCTTGTGAGCATGGGCGCCGCACCGCGCGCGTCCATCCGCATGGGGGAAGGAGATTATGCAGGCGCGGAGCGCATTCTAGGCAACAGCTTCACGCTGCTTCTGCTTGTTTCCCTGGTGCTTACCCCCATTTTTACATTGCTGCGCGAGCCGCTGCTGCTTGCCTTTGGCGCCACGGAAAACACCATCCAATATGCAAGCGATTATATGAACATCTACGCACTCGGCACCATTTTCGTGCAGCTTGCGCTCGGGCTCAACGCGTTCATCACGGCGCAGGGCTATGCCAAGATCAGCATGTTCACAGTGCTCATCGGCGCAGTATCCAACATCGTGCTGGATCCGCTTTTCATTTTTACCTTCGATATGGGCGTGGCTGGTGCGGCGCTTGCAACCATCCTTTCTCAAGCCATTTCCGCCGCATGGGTGCTTTCTTTCCTGTTTGGCAAACACACAACGCTGCGCTTAAAGGCGGAGAATATGCGCCTCCACGCAAAGCTGATTCTGCCCTGTGTGGCGCTCGGCCTTTCACCGTTTATCATGCAGGCCACAGAGAGCGTGCTTAACATTTGCTTCAACACCTCGCTGCGCACCTATGGCGGCGATCTTGCCGTGGGTGCGATGACCATTCTTTCCAGCGTGATGCAGTTTGCGATGCTGCCCCTGCAGGGGCTGACCCAGGGCGCACAGCCAATCGTAAGCTATAACTTTGGCGCACGCAACTGCAGCCGCGTAAGGGAAGGATTCCGAATGCTGCTCAAATGCTGCGTTGCGTATTCCTCTGTGCTCTGGCTTGCGGTAATGCTCTTTCCGCAGCTGTTTGCCGGCATGTTCACGCCGGATCCAGTGCTGATCGAGTACACCGTGTGGGCGTTGCGCATTTACATGGCAGTTTCTCTGATTTTCGGCGTGCAAATTGCCTGCCAGCAAACATTCGTGGCAATCGGCAATGCAAAAACTTCGCTGTTCCTCGCTTGCCTGCGCAAACTGATCCTGCTTATCCCGCTCATTTACATCCTGCCAGAAATTTTTGCGGATCAAGCCATGGCGGTCTACCTTGCAGAACCTGTGGCAGACTTCATCGCAGTAAGCGTAACCGCGCTGTTGTTTGCAAAGCAGTTTAAGCAAGCGCTTAACAGGCTTGAAACGCAGGCACAACACTGAAGGGCATAGAAGGGGCCGCAGCCAAACGATGCTGCGGCCTTAAAATGTTTTGGCGGGATTTCCATGACGCTGCGCCTGGAGCACAAGCAGCACATTATGCAAAGGGTTAATTCTTTCTTTTGTCCACTCCCCGTATACGCCGGCCAATCCGGTGAAAGCGAGAGCTGGCTTTTCTTTCTATTTGCTTATGCTGCCGGTTGCATATACTTTGCCCGGTATTGCGCCTCATCGCCATAGACCGTGCCGATGGAAAACGGCGTGTCTCCCACCCGCGCAAGCAGAATCGGCTTCCCGCCGTTCCATGCCGGCAACAAAAGCCGGAAGGCACCATCCTTCTTCGGCTCTATTAGGAAGCTCCGCGGCGTTCCATCTGCCCAGGCACCGAAAAGGGTAAACGATCCATCCCCATGATCCACATACGACCCTTCTTCCAAAACGCGACCATCGAGATACAGCACATATTCCCCAGCGCCATTCTCATCCGGCCAGCCCGCGGAAAGCTGCACGGCACCTGCTGGCCAAGCCGGAGAAAGAATGGTTTGCCTGCCATCTTCTTCTGAAACGGTTTGCATGGAGGGCGGCACGCTCGCATAAGCCCCACAGAGAACGGCAGGCGTTTCCGTGCGGAAAAACAGCAGCGGAACCGCAATAAGAAGCAGGATGCCGATCGCAACTGCAAAAGCAATGCGGTCTGCCCGGCGCTTTTGCCTGCTTTGGCGATCCGATTCGGCAAGCACCTCGGAAATGATCGTCTCGCACCCCTGTGGGATAGGATCCTGCACCAATTCACCCGCAAACAGCGACGAAAGGCTTAGCCCGAGCGCCGCAGCAAGCGGTTCGATCAAGGAAACATCTGGAAAGCCAATGCCCCGCTCCCATTTGGAAACCGTGGTATCCGAAATATGCAGCTGCGCGGCAAGCGCCTTTTGCGTCAGCCCCTTCTGCTTGCGCACCGCCGCGATCAGCGCGCCCGTTTTCTGATATTGTGCTTGTTTCATCGCCGCACACCCCCTTTGCTCCCGCCTTGCGGGAATTCCTTTTGCTGCGCACAGCATACGCCAAAACGCCCTTTTTGGCAACCGACGCTGCGTCAAGTCCGCCAAAAACGCCTGTATTCCTGCTGTTTTTCCATGCGCACGGAAATGCCGTCTGTAATACTGCCCGCAGCCCACAAACTAATTTTAGGCTCAGATATACGTTTTATGCTATGGCTTACTTGCTGTTTATTGCTCGCTCCGCTCAAACGAATCAAAACAAAAGAGGGCCAGCGCCCTCTTTGTTAAAAACGATATTCCGTTTACTTTTCCCGCTTCTGCATCACGCGGTTGAGCAGGGCAACAAAGCCCCAAATCACGATGATCACAGCGAAGATGCCAACCATTCCCTTGAGCAGGATGGGCAACGTAATCGCAAGGGTATCCGGATTCCAGGAAATCATGCAAGGCGCCTCCTTATAGCAGATTCTCAATCAAGGTAATGATCAGCCCGCCCGCAATCACGGAGGCGATCTGACCGGAAACGTTCGCGCCGGCCGCATGCATCAGAAGGAAGTTATCCGGGTCTTCTGCACGTCCCATTTTATGCACTACACGCGAGGCCATCGGGAATGCCGAAATGCCCGCTGCGCCGATCATGGGGTTCACCTTGTTCTTGCAGAACAGGTTGAGGAATTTTGCAAACAGCACGCCACCTACCGTATCAAACACAAATGCCACCAGCCCAAGGGCGATGATCAAAAGCGTCTGGGTGGTTACGAACAGCCCTGCCTTCATCTTAAACGCAACGGAGATGCCGAGCAGCAGCGTAATCAAATTTGCAAGCTCCTTCTGCGCGCTTGCAGAAAGGCTTTCCAGCACGCCGCATTCACGCACCAGGTTGCCGAACATCAAAAAGCCGATCAGCTCCGCGGATTTGGGAGCAATTGTGCCTGCCACGATCGTAACGAAAATAGGGAAGATGATCTTTGTGGCCTTGGGGACGGCGCCAGGGTGATACGGCATGCGGATCAAACGTTCCTTCTTCGTGGTGATCGCTCGGATGACCGGCGGCTGCACGATGGGCACAAGCGCCATGTAGGAATACGCCGCCACCATGATGGGCCCTTGATAATTGGATTTGAAGTAGTTGGCAACGTAGATGGAGGTTGGACCATCCGCTGCGCCGATGATGGAAATGGAAGCGGCATCCTTCAAATCAAACCCGAAGAGCATGGCAAGGCAGAGCGTGAAGAAAATACCGAACTGCGCCGCCGCCCCGAACAGGAACATTTTGGGATTGGAAAGCAGCGGCCCGAAGTCAATCATTGCGCCAATGCCGATGAACAGCAGCAGCGGGAACAGCTCGTTTGCAATGCCCGCGTTGAACAGCGTTTCGATGGCCGCCGTGTTCACGAAAGGCAGGTTGACAAGCACTGCGCCAAAGCCCATCGGGAGCAGGAGCGCAGGCTCCATGTCGCGCTTAATTGCAAGATAGATCAGCACGAAGCCGATCAGCAGCATCAGCCCCTGCTGCCAGGTAAAATTGAGCACATTGCCGAAGAGTTCGCTGAAAAATTCCAAAGTGCAACCCTCCTAAATTGTGGGAAAGATCGCCTGCATATTCGGATCGAATCGCATCCTCCCCTTTTTAACATAATTATCTTACCAAAATCAAGCGTATTATGCAACAGTCCTGTTCAAGCTAAGTGTATTCGATGAAAAAGGCCCGCTGGTTTCACGAAATGGCAAAACCTAAGTTCCAAAAGGCTGGATCTAGAGATTTATCATGCCTTTCTGAAAGCGTTTTTATGTTGCAACAATAAAAGTGAAACTTAGCAGAAGATGTCGCATCTAAATTTAAAGGAAGATATGTTGCTATGAAAAAGCGTATTTTTGCAGGCTTCGCCTGGGCAGTTCTCTTAGCAAGTATCGCTTTTCTTTCGTATGGAGTCTTTTCCAAATAGCCGGTGGATTATGCCGATTGGGTAGAACTTGCAGAAATAGAAACGTGCACAGAAGAAGCGCTCCGAAACAAAATGTTAGGCCAATGCCGCGCCGACATGCACGAGGGATGGAGCGAATCGGGCAGGGCCGAAAGCGAGATAGACCCTGGCATTTATAAATTTGAGGATATTTCATGCAAGATGATTTAAACATATGACTCAGATGGGCGGGCAATTGATTCAGAGCATATTATAAAATAGAGCAGCCCTGTTCTTTTGGCGATGCTGCCATGGGAATATGCAAAGAGGTTCCCTCCGCTGCTGGTAGAGGGAACCCTGCTTTTGTGCATTCTGTCTTATAGACTTCAGCTTTCCTTGAAATTCACACCTTCCTCGAACCGGGAGGCGCAGCAAAGCGCTTCGATTCCTTTATTTTTCCCAGATGGGCGCCGTAACAGCCATAAAATATCCCGCAAGCTCCTCCGGCGTCTGCTGCCGCTGGTTTTTTAACCACCACAGCACGGTTTCCACAAAGGTGGAAGAAACGAAATTGATCTTGAAATCCGCCGGGAGCGCGTCCTGTTCCACCTGCATGAGGCCAGGATGCCGAACGCGAATTAGGCCGTTTAGGCTTTCCTTAAAATAGCGCAAAAACAGCCCGTTGCTTTCGCACGAGAGAAGCTCCAGGATGTTGCCATCGTTTTCCGCCAGATGCTGGAACAGGTGGAGGAACGCGGAACCCGGTGCATTTTTGTCCGAATACCGCCCATGGGTGTGCGCTGCATCCATTGCAGAATCAATAATATGCTGGAACAACGCCCCGCACAGCGCGCGCAGCAGATCCTCCTTTGTTTCAAAATGCGCATAGAACGTGGTCCTGCCGATGTTGGCTGCATCGATGATCTCCTGCACCGTGATCTTGTGATAGCTCTTTTGGGAAAGCAGCCTGCTGAAGGCTGCAAACACCGCATCCCGCGTTTTTTGCTGGCGCCGATCCATAGTCTCCTCCCGAATAAATTGCAGAATCTGTCCGTTAGAGCACAAGCATTAGAAAGTATCCATTGCGCGCACGCTCATAACGCACATACAATAAAGCAGAACATTCTGTTCTATATTGAATATAGCATGCCGGAATGCAGCCTGCAAGACTGCCCGGCAATCCTTTGCAAAGGGAGGATGATTCCATGTTGAAGAAGTGTTCCGATTTCCTTGCGGGCGTGCCGATGACGATCGTAAGCGGCGTTTTTCTTGCCATCAGCCTTGTATTGATGCTGACGGAAGCCCCGGTGGCGGTGGATCCCGCCTGGGCATCCGTGCTTATTAGCGGGATCCCGCTGGTCTATCTTGCGCTCTGGCGGGTCGTGCACAACCCGGGCATCAGCAAAATCTCCTCCGCGCTCCTCATCTCCATCGCCATGTGCGCAGCGCTTGCCATCGGCGATCTTTTTGCAGCAGGCGAGGTAGCCTTCATCATGGCCATCGGCGCAATCCTGGAAGAAAAAACCACAGAGCGCGCCAGGAAAGGGCTCAAGCAGCTCATTTCCCTTGCTCCGCAGCAGGGCCGCCGGATTGTGGACGGCAAGGAAGAGCTGCTCCCCGTTGAACGGATCCAGATCGGTGATACGCTGCGCATTCTTCCCGGGGAAGCAATTCCGGTGGACGGCGAAATCCTAAGCGGCGAAACCAGCGTGGATCAATCTATCATGACGGGTGAGTCTCTGCCTGTAGATAAAGGGGTAGGGGACAGCGTATTCTGCGGCACCATCAACCGCTTTGGCGCGGTGGACATCCGCGCGTCCAAAGTAGGTGAAGACAGTTCCCTGCAAAAGCTCATCCGCATGGTGGAGGAAGCCGAGCGCAAGCAGGCCCCCATGCAGCGCATTGCGGACCGATGGGCGAGCTGGCTCGTTCCGGTTGCCCTCTTGATTGCCATTGGCGCTTACCTTGGCACGGGGAACATTACCACAGCCGTAACGGTGTTGGTGGTATTCTGCCCCTGTGCCCTCGTGCTGGCAACGCCCACTGCGATCATGGCGGCCATCGGCCAGGCAACCAAGCACGGGGTGATCATCAAATCCGGCGAGGCGCTCGAAAAAATGGGCAAAGTTGACACCATCGCGTTTGACAAAACCGGCACTTTGACCTTTGGCAGGCTGGAAGTCAGCGACGTGGTCCCGTTTTCAGAAGCGCTTGCGCCAGGCAGCCTGCTGGCCCTCGTGGCCTCTGCGGAAATGCGCAGCGAACATCCCCTGGGCAAAGCCATCGTTGCCCATGCAAAGGCAGAAGGCGCTTCCCTTTCGGACCCGCAAACCTTCCGCATGGAAGCAGGCAGGGGCGTTTATGCAGAGATAGACGGCGCAGCATTGCTCTGCGGCAATGAAAAATTCCTGCAGGGGAATGGCGTTGCGCTGGAGCCGCCCATGCTGGAGCGCTTGAACGCGCTGCGGGAGCAGGGCAAAGCCTCTGTGCTTGCAGCCCGCGGCGGCACCTGCCTTGGCGTTATCGCCCTTTCCGACACGCTGCGGCCTGCTGCAAACAGCATGGTGGCAAAGCTTGCTTCCATGGGGGCGCAGGCTGTGCTGCTCACAGGGGATAACCAGCGCGCGGCGGATTATTTTGCGCGGCAGGCCGGCATTACAGCGGTGCGCGCTGAACTGTTGCCCGAACAGAAGGTGCAGAGCATTGTGGAACTGGAGCAGGAGGGCCGGAAGGTTTGCATGATCGGGGACGGGGTGAACGACGCCCCCGCCCTTAAAACCGCCGATGTAGGCGTGGCGATGGGCAGCATGGGAAGCGATATTGCGGTGGAAGCTGCGGATATTGCGCTCATGGGGGACGATATTTCCAAGATCCCCTATCTCAAGCGGCTTTCGAATGCTACGGTCCATACCATCCGTTTTTCCATCTCCTTATCGCTGTGCATCAACTTCGTAGCCATTGCGCTCTCCTTGATGGAATTGCTGACGCCCACCACAGGCGCACTTGTGCATAATGCCGGCTCCTGCCTGGTCGTGCTGATTGCGGCGCTCTTGTGCGACAGAAAGTTTGAAGTATGACGTTGCATTTTGAATGGCATGGGCTTCCTCATATGCAGCGGGCTACCTTGGGCACAAAGCCTTCCCGCGAAAAAAGAAGAAAGGCAAGCGCGTATTGAGTTGTTTATTAAAGCGCACACCCTGCCCGCGAAGCCTCCCTGTTCCGGCATTGGGCCTTGCTTTCTGCCCGAATTGCCCATGCCCTTCCGCAAGGGCGATATGGCCAGATGCATTTTCTGCTCATGTATGCCGCTCCCATCCGCATTTTACCCCCCTCCAACCAAATTGGGATTGGGTATTTGTGTTCTCATAAGTGCAGTTACACTTGCTGGCATGCTCTATAAAAAAGAGGCGGTCTTCCACAAGGTACCCCAAAGATGTTGCGAGAGCTTGAAAATCTGGCCTTCTGCAATACGTTCTTCTACGCGGCCGCTTCCCAAAACCCCAATCGCGCAAAGCGCAGCGCGGCGCTTCCGCTGACTCCATACATATGGCAAAGCGCGCAGCCTTCCTCCGCACAATGGAGCAAGGCCATTTCATGAGAAAGCACAATTGCCCGGCATGATGGTTAAGCCATACACCGTTGATTCGGGCAACAGCCTTGCTTCATACCGCATGCAATCGTGCGATTGGATCGGCTTCGTCAACTTGGTTGAGTTTTCAATCCGCGCTCCCCGCGAGGAGAGCGACCCATTGGGAGTCCGCGCCTTCCTCGGACAGCCAATTTCAATCCACGCTCCCGCGAGGGGAGCGACGATAGGGTACGGTTTTATGCGTTGGATGCCGCACTATTTCAATCCACGCTCCCGCGAGGGGAGCGACCTGCTTGCCATATACTCAATCTATCTAGGATCCAATTTCAATCCACGCTCCCGCGAGGGGAGCGACGGTTGGCCAGCGTCATAATGCCGCCGTCAATATTATTTCAATCCACGCTCCCGCGAGGGGAG
>ERZ1643251.3188-NODE-3188-length-15543-cov-7.712035_pt1 | contig 15543 bp, 7 predicted proteins | sample MGYA00579261_ERZ1643251 | MGnify/ENA primary metagenome ERZ1643251 (study PRJEB29033, sample SAMEA4952267) | chicken gut metagenome | biome: Broiler Chicken; feature: Gastrointestinal Tract; material: Caecum | place: Ireland | collected 2018 | study: Broiler...
TCCAGTAATTGGGCTACTTCCCACTGTAAGCGAAGATATAGAGAACCTTAATGTGTAATCTGTTTCAACGTCTACATAAGCACCGTTATCTTGGCTTTGAAGAGCAAATCTTTTACCTACTGGGTTGCCGCCATTATCTTCCCTATAATTTGGAATATTTTCTGCGAAAACTTCATTTAAGTTTAGGTGAATATCTGTGTTTGGAGTGAATTCTAAGTATTCGGCTACGCCTGTGCCCGTTGGGTTAGCGCCGTAAATGTACGGATAGTAAACGTTAAGGTCTGCATTTGGCACTATTTTAATTCTGTAACTAAATATTACTGTTTGGTCTGCGCCAGAATAGCATTCTATTCTAATAAACTTTTCCGTTCCGTAGGTGTAAGTGGTTAAAATTCCTGTTGAAGAATCGAAGGTTGCATAGGCATTTGGGTTAGACGTTCCGTCTTCGTTTACAATTCTAAATAGGAAGTTTGTTTTGTTTTTATAGTATTCAGATATACCAAAAGTTGGTTTTCCTTCCGTATCTGCGCTACCTGGTTCTGGGAAATATATGTTTTCCGTTTTTCCGCCAAAGTAAGAATCGTAAACTTCTTCGTCTTGTAAATAGGTCATATCGTTTAATAGATATATATTTCTATTTAAGTTATTTATAAGGTTAGCATAGTCGGAATCTGTACGCTCGTCGTTTTGTGTGTTATACTTTACAAACTCGTAGCTTCCTGGAATTATTACAACGTTAAACCTTATACTTGCAACTCCGTCTTGAACTATTTCAAACGTGCTTTGGTTTGCGTTAACAATGGAAGAGTTTACAGATATTGTACTTGTTTCGTTGTTTGCCACATAGCTAGAACTATTTGCAAAGCTTAAGTTAAATTTGCCCGCATTTTCTCCTTCCGTTAACCTGCCGGCATCGTTATTAAATAGATATAAAATATCGTTATATGTGTATGTGTAGCCAGATACAAGCACTAAGTGAAGCGTATCTTCTTCTTGTGTGGAGTTATAGTTTGCAAAGGCTTTGTGAGTAATATCCCCAGACGTAGATGTTCCTTGAAGAGAGCCATTGTTTGCACTTAGGTCTGGAACAATAACGTTTGCAGATACATTGAACTTAATTTTAGCTATGCTTGTTAAGTTCCCTTCCGTACCATAAAGTATATAAAGTTCTAACGTTTCTGTTTCTGGAAGCTCTCCCCTTATTTCAACAAATGCACCCGTTGCAGTGTTATTGTCTATAAAATATCGCTCGGTTTCGTGCGTTGGGAGAATACTTGTAGGGTTAAAGGAAAGATTTAAGTTTTCAAACGACGTTAAAGTGCCGTCGGTATCAGTTTCTTCAAGTAATCTTTTTACTATATTAAGTAATGCGCTGTCTGCCGCAGAATATATTTCTATTCTTTCATATACTCCCGCCGATTGTGAGCCTTTTAAGTAAATTGTACCAAGGTTATATGTGCCGTCACTTTCTAAGGTGTAGTTTCCGTTTACTTCTACTTGCCTATTTGGCGTAACGTTAAAGTATAGGTTTTGCCTAAATCCAAAGCCTACGTTATTTGGGTCGCCGCCCGTATAAAGCGTTACTACTTGTTGCCCAAGTTTATCTGCACCAAAATTTATTTCAAGCGAAATGCTATTGCCGTTGTTATCTATTATAGCAGAAGAATAAGCTGTATTGAAAGCTTCTCCGTTTTCATTGCAAACTTGTATACCTGCCGCTGATGCGTAAGAATAGTTTTCAAACGTCAATTCTACATTAATTATATTATCAGAATAAACTCCCCTGTAAACTGGGTTTTCGCCAACACTTTCAGCCCCAGTTTGAGTAGGCGTTATTTCACTACTTGTAAGCACAATTGCTGGGTTAACTGTAAAGCCAATAACTTGATTTATAAATAGCTCTGGCACAGATGCCGTTATGTTAAAGTTTAAACTGTTACCAAAACTCTGCCTAATTTCTAAGGTATCTCCACCTTCATTAAAGCCAAGCCAATCGGAGTAATTTTCTATATAAGAAGCTTCAAAATCAGTTACATTGTAAAGGATATATTCCGTGCCGTTTAAAGAGTAAGTAATTCTAAATAAAGCTTGTGCTCCCTTTAACGTTACCATTCTATCTTCAACGCCAATTGTTTGCATATTAACAATAGTGTTAGAAGTGTAAACGTTATCTTCGTTATCAAAAGAGATATCTATATCAAATTCTCTATTTTCAGACCCGTCAAAATCAGATACGTATTCAATTCTACTTACATATCCGCCCTGCGACTCGTGGAAATAGAGCGTTGCAGAAGGATAGTCTGACGTAGAACTACTAAATTCAGAAGATTTTACATTTGTTCTAACAATTACAGTATAGTTGCCGTCTTCGTCTGTGCTAGAAGTTTCGGCATAGTTTACCATGCCAGTACCATCAGTTAAGTCTCCAATAAGATTGTTGTATTTATCATACACAAGAACGTTAAATCTGCCATCAGAATTGAAGAGTTCGCTTTCTAAATCTCCACCATAACCAGTTAATGCATAAGCCGTACTTATATCTGTGGCTATATATCTACCGTCTCCTTCAACTTGGCCATTGTCTTCTATTTCAATACTCTTTTCAATTCTTGAATTTTCCGACGTTACAATTCCGTTGTTTTCTGTGTTGCCAAAAACAATTTTATTTGGGTTGCCGTCGTAAACTTCAAAGGTCTTTTGTACGGTTGGGCTATCATAATCGTAACAAGATAGAGTTTCTAACTTGCTTTCAGTTTTTTGATATAAAAGCTCAAATTGAACTTTGGTGTCTTGCGTTACGTTCCTTGCTATAAATGGTACATAAATTGCGCTGTAACCGTCGCCTAAATCTCTAATATTACCTACGGATATTCCTAGTTTTTGATAAGTTAAAACGTTAGAAAGCATATCCGTGCTTGTGTTTCTAAACTGAATTGTGATTTCGTTGTTATTCCATGCGTCTATGAATATAGCTTCGTCGCCAGTGGCAATTCTTATCTCCATTACAAAGGCAGCAGTTTCCGTTGTGCCTGTAAAGGCGTAGTGGCTACTGTAACTAGAGTCTAACGCATTTTTAGCCCCTTCTATTGTGTAGTTTAAGTTGTAGTTTGTTAATTCTTGTGAAGATAAATTGCCTTTAACTCTTGTTAAAACGTCTTCGCTTGCAATAACATAGCTTGAAAGTGTTTTTAAAGTTTTTGTTATTGTAAATTCAAGCGGCTGGTTGCTGAGCGGGTTATCTTGACTTTTTACAAGGGTTACAACTTGATAGTATCCATCTTCACTAAGTATTGGCGCGCCAAGATAGTTGGTTTGAATTACAACGGCTATAACGTTAAACGTGCCCGTGCCCTTTGTTTCAAATTCGCCGGTGTCTACAATCTCCGCCGCCGAAGCATATGTTCCTAAACCATAGCTTTGGAAGAGCGAGGTAAAATTGAATAGTGAGTTGTCTACAACCCCGGAAATCATATCCGTAATATTTTCGCCTTCTACGCTTGTGTAGGCTATATATCTAATTGTGGTATAAGAGCCCTGAGTAATGCTGATATTGTTATAAAGGTTATAGCTTCTATGAACTATGTCTTGTTCATTTTCAGCGTCTTCATATTTAAGCGTTACTGGGTCTTCGTTTTTCCATGTTAGGCTTGTGGATACAACGCCTGCCGTAGACCAAGAGCTTGTTTGCCTTACCCTGTCTTCCGCTGGGAAGCTTTCAGAGAATTCGTTTTCATTTCCAAACACTCTTACTTCAATGTTGAAGTTTACGCTTGGGTTGTTTGCAGCTAACGTCCAGTAGCTATTGTTCATGTTTTGCGTGTTTGTGGTTGGCAAGTAATATATTGTATCTTCTGCCGCATCTATATCTTCGCCTGTTACAACATCGCCTTCCGGCGTTACACCAATCATGCTAGAATAGCCAGCTACTACCACTTCATTGCCGTTAGAGCCTTCTGGAAGAACTATTCTAATGCCCACGTCGGATAGCTTATAGGACATATCTACGCTTGTGTCCGAAGTATACACTTTAATGCCAAGCGAGTAATCTTCTTCGTTTGCAGAGTTAGCATACACTCTGGTAGTTTTATTGAATGGAAGCTGGTTACTTAAACTTGAAATTTCAAAACCTTCTATTGTTTGTGTAACAAAGTTCACATTTACACTAGAAGATTTTCCAAACGTAGCGTTAGAAGCCTGTCTAATTAAGTCTGCTTCCTCGGTGTAGAGAGCTTCGTTTTCTAGTTCTATTTCAGAGTTGTTGAAAACGTACGCCGTGATTGTTATAGGCTGCTCTGTTTGCATAAGCGCTCTAAATGTTCTTTTGCCTCCTATAACACCAAGGTCTTCAATGTAGTTGTTAACGTTTCCTTGTGACGTTGTGAATGCGTAGTAAACGGATTTTGTTTCCGTGCCGCCAAACATATAGGCACTTAATGCTGGCGTGAATTCCGGCTCTACTGTGAACGTGGAGTTTACCGAAAACGTTGTTGCTTCCACGCCGTTTACTTTTGCAACTGCCTTAATTGAATAAACTGGAACATCTACATTAATGGTGGTTTCCGCTTGGGTTACGCCAATAATGTCTGTTCTAGCAACAATTGTGGACGCTCCGCCCTTGTTCCAGTTGCCGCCCGTTTCGTCCATATATTCTTGCGTAACATAAACCTTGAAGGGTTCGCCAATGTTGGCTTTTTCCGGAATGCTTATAATGCCGTTAGAAATTCTTCCTTGCACAACAGGAAGAGTTTGATTTTTAAAAGAAAGCTGTACCCTTTTTTCAGTTACATCTTGCGTTGAACTTTGAATAGTTATTTCAAAGGATACGTTTCCGTTTTCATCCAGCGCGCCCACTTCGTTATACACGGACTGCTCAAAATATATATCTTCCGGCTCAATTCTTTCCTGGTCGAAATAACCTGTGGCAAGCATAATGCCATAGGTAGCTCCGCATACTCCTACTAATGAAAAAAATACAATTAAAAAAATTTTAAAAAATCTCATTTTAATTTCTCCAAGATTTATTTACATTATTTGCAATATTTGACAAATTAATTATATATTTTACACAATTTTAAGTCAAACAAATGGCGGTAAAATTGTTTTATTTTATATATTTTTTATATATTCATAAATTGACAGCGCTTTAAGTTTGTGTTATACTAAGAAAAACAAAGGGGAAAAGTATGGCAAAAAGTTTTTATATTCCAGTTAAAAGCGCAGAAAAAAATTCAACCAAAATAATTGGAAATCAACAAATTACTTTTGACGAAAAAAGAAAAAATAATATTTTTATTTCATCAAATAATAAAAATGAGCCTACAATTAATGCAGATTTAAATAAAAATATTTTAACAATTAAATTTGAACCGGGTTCGCCTGCACTTGAAAGAATGCTTAAAGTGGAAGGTGCGTTAAAATTTTTGAAAGCAGACGGCACTTTCGAGTTCCCTATTAAAAGCGTTACCGTAGACGGAAAGGAAAACTTTTCTTTTGAAATTGAAAGCATTAAATACACCTTTAATGTAACCGCAGACAACTTTGTAGTTCAAGATGAAAACAAGGTTAAAACGCAAATATCCGCCACGCCGGATAACGTTTTTAACGCAAGTTTAAGCGAAGACTTTTTTGCAAACCTTAACCTTGGCGCGAAAGCTCCTGCTCCAAAAATTAACGTTACTAGCCTTCCAATTCAAACCTTTGACTATTTAAATACTAACCCAGAAGTTGCAAAAAAATATGGCTTAGAAAGCTTTCATTTAAGAAATCTTCACCTTTTAAAAGTAGACGGGCAAATTTTAATTGCTAGGGGCAACACCATAACGCCTATTGCAGATAAAGACGTAGATAGATCAATTTTCTTTGCAGAAAACGGAAGCTCCTTCCGTGTGGCATTTGGTATGCAAATGAACAGAAACGGTCAGATTACGGAAGCCGTAGGCATGGCAAGTTTAAGTAGAAAGGAACTAGAAGCACTTCAAACTTTCCTTGGCCACTCCGATAAAGTTTTAACACAAGCAGAATATGACGCACTAAAAATTTACCCCAAAAACTTAGTTAGTTACAAGGAAACCACAAAACGTGCGGACAATGCAAGCCCATTGCCACCAAGGCCACCTAGGGATAGAACGGGAGTAATTCCAGAAGATACCATAGTAGACCCGCCACCACCAGAAGACGGCGGAAGCCCTGACGATACAGTAGAACCACCACCAGAAGATAAGGACAAGAAAAAGAAGAGCCCAGAACAAGAAGACGGCGGTAAAACTGACGACCATGTTGAACCAGAGCCACCAAAAGACAAAACTGACGGGCAAGATAAAGGCGGAGATAAAAGCGACGATACAGTAGAGCCAGAACCACCGAAAGACGGAGGAAAAAAGGGCGACACGATAGAGCCAGAACCACCGAAAGACGGAGGAAAAAAGGGCGACACGATAGAACCAGAACCACCAAAAGATGGTGACAAAAAGGGCGACCATGTTGAACCAGAGCCACCAAAAGATAACCAACATGATGACACCGTAGACCCACCACCTAGCGAGAAGCAAGATGATGGCGAAGGCAGAAATAAAGGCGACGGCGGAACGGGCGGCGGAAATGGTGGCAACGACGGCGGTAACGGCGGAGATGGCGGAGATGGCGGAGAGCACGGAATTGTACCATTCACCCCTAACCTTCCACAGCAATCGCCAGAACAAGAACCCGAAGAATCCGGCGACCCAACACCACTTAATCCAGGCGGAGACGGCGGGAATGGCGGAAATGGCGGTGGCAACGGCGGAGATAGCGGAGACAATGGCGGATCCACTAACCCAGAAGGAGAACCAGAACAAGAAGGCGGAAACGGACAACAACCTGCTGCGCCAGCGCAACCAGCTCCAGCACCTGCAAAATCTAAAAAACCAGACTTTAAAAAGGACGCGCTAAAAATAACGGGCGCGCTAACAAAGCTATTAGGCTTCGGCTTAATTATGGCATCTATTGCAGTGCCAGGGCTAGTATTTTTAGGCGCATTGCTCTTTTTAGGCGGATATATTTCAGACGACGTTGTAGACCTTGTTGAAACGATTTTAAAATATAGATACGATAAAAAAGAACGCAGAAGAAATCAGAACGCAAGACAGGCTGAACGTACGCAAGACCGACAACAAGAACAAGCACCAGAATTAAGCCAAGCACAAGAACAGACGCAAGACGAACAGCTTGCACTTACCGGAGAAGATAAACTTCTTTTAACAGACGGCAAGGAAAAATCGCAGGATTCTAACCCAGAACTTCCAGGCGGCACTCCACCACTTCTTGGCGGCAAGGCAAACGAACTTGGCTTAGACGAAGAAGGTTTAAGAGTTCAAGATGAATACGAGGCTGGCTGGGACATTGTACACCAAACTCACGATAAATACGTACAAGAAAAGAACGAATTATTTGCTGCAGCAGAGCAGGCTATAAGCGAAGAAAGAGCAGAAGTTCAAAGGCTTCAATCTAGAGCGGAAGCTTTAAGAGTAGCCGCAACCACACCAGAACAAAAATCCAAAGCTGAAAAGCTAGCTATGGAAGCATCTTCAAGGCAAGCTGCCCTAACAATAAAAGAAGCGGAATTTAATAAATACAAGGAAGAAATTGCTGCTATTGTAGAAACAGATATGGCACCAACCGTTAAAGGTATTGCCGCAGATAGAAAAGAAGTTGAAACCTTGCGCGAAGAAATTCTTGCACAAGAAAACGAAGGCGCTGTAAGGCTAGACGACGGAACGTTTTACTACGAAGCCGCATCGGATAGAAAGAAGAAAAGAGCAGCCGAGCAAGCTGCAACGGCTTCACAAGACATTTTAAGAACGGAGCTTAGCGAAGAAGAAAGAAAAGCACAAGTTGCACAGGAAGAAGTGGTAAGAGAAGACCAAATGGCACAAGCAAGGCACATAGAAGAAGAAAAGAAGACCTTAGTTGAAAAAATGAAAAAGGTTAATGAAAGCCAAGAGCAAGCTGTGCAACAGGATTCTGGCCCTTACGCAAAAGTTAAATCTGTACTTAATAAAATATCCCAGCTTTTTGGAAAAAATAAAACTCAGATTGCTGTTCAAAATGTAGACATGCAACAAAATTAAAAATAAATTTTAAGTGCACCTTTTGGGTGCACTTATTTTTATGCTATATTTATAAATAAATTATTTAAAAAAATATTAAAGCTTTTGAAAATTAATACAAAAATCGCCATTTTTTAATAAAAAAAACTAAAAAAATTGATATTTTTCAAATTTTTTCTTCATTTTTTTATTTTAGCGAATAAAAAAATAATCTCTGAACAAGATAAGTGTAAGCAAAAAAGCTTAAAATTTTTAAAAGGAGATTACTATGAAGAAAAAGTTTAAACTTTGGGCTACAATTGCTTCCCTTGCGCTTGCCGTTTGCATTATGGCAGTAGGCGTGTACGCAGCCGCATCTGTAAGCTTAAACGTAACCTCTACCGTAACCTTCAATGCACAGTCTGTATTCGTAGGTTATAAGGGTAAAATCGAGCGTGCTACAAGTGCAGAATTTTCATCGCCTGAAACATTAGTAGAGGAACACGAAGATTGGGTTACAAACGGCTCTACAACAAGCACTTCAAGCGGAACACTTACAGCTTGGACACCATCAGAAGTTAGTTTTGAAGAAGGAAAACAGTTCATTAGATACACAATAACCTTCCAAAACAACTCTGGCTTCAACATTAAGGTAACACCATCAAGCGTTCCAACTACACAGAGCGGAGTTACAATTACAGAAAACAACAAAGCTCTTGCTTCCATAGCTCCAGATGCAACTGCCACATGGACGTTGACCTTAGAGCTTACCGACGTTTCTGGCTCTGTTAACATTCAAGTGAACCCAGTTTTCACAATTACACAAGCAGCATAAATTTACCTTTTAAAAAATTCGCTAAATTCTTATGAAAATTCTAAAAAATTAGAAAAAATCATAAAAATTAGCGAATTTTTTATTATTTTTTTGTGAATTTTATGTATTTTTATCCAATTATTACATTATCTTCAAACCAAGAGTAAAAAAAGCTCTCTAAATTTTTGCCCGACGCCTTTTCAAAAGTACTTACCAAACTTTCCGGAGTGGCTATTTTATATTTATTTTCATTAAAATATTCTTTTAAGCATTTTTCATATTTTTTTGCGCCAAGTAACTCATAGAGTGTGTCGTGCATTAAATACGCTTTAACATAGGCGGTGTAAACATATTCCTGTTCGTTATCAAATTCATTAAGTGCTCTATTGAAAGAAGTATCTATTTCACCTAGCACGTTCGTGTAAATTTTTTCAAACACTTTAAAGTTGCTTTGATTTCTAAACGTAATCTGCTCTCTTGTTACATTGTAACTAGGGTTTTTATCATAAAACAGCGCTGTGCTAAATTCCGCCAAACCTTCGTCTAACCAACCATAGTTATATTGGTCATTCCCAACTATTCCGTACCACCACTGATGCGCAATTTCGTGAATTATTACCGTGGTGTAAGTTTCGTATGAGCCAAGGGAGTCTGAAATGAGCACAAGGTTTGGAAATTCCATTCCGCCATGAACAAAGCTAGCTTCCACTACGCTCAATCTTTTGTATGGATATTCTCCAAACAAGCTATTAAAAGTTTGAAGCGCAAGCACGCTTGTTTCTAAGCTCTTTTCCGGCTGCTCGTCGTCGTAATAGTAGTACGAGACCTGCGTGTTTCCAACGCTTTCCGTTAAAACTTCAAACTTATCTGAAAGCACAAACATAAAATCTCTTACGTTTTCCGCTTTTATCACGGCGCGAGTTAACTCTTCTTCTTTATATTCATTCACCACTTCTCCGCTTGAGGCAAGCGTGTATTTTTCTGGATATGCTATCTCTACACTATAATCTGAAATTTCGCTGTAAAAAGGGTCGCCGTTAGAGTGATAGCCGTTCATATCAAAATCCCCATGCTCGTACACGCAAAGAATTGGAAAGGCATTGCCAAAGTTTATAGTGTTCTCTCCTACGCCAATTCTATGGTTGATTTCCGGAAGCAGCGTTTCAAACTCCACGTTTAAAATAACAAAATCGTTGGGCGCAAGCGGATTTTCTAGTTCTAGTTTTAAAATGTTTTCATCTTCGCCCGTTAAACTAAAATTTTTGTTAGAGCTAATTATGTCTATATCTCCGTAACTTTTGCCGTTATAGTACGCTCTATTATAGTTCGCAAGGCTTACAACGCTTTGGCTAGACCCTTCGCGAAAAGCGTTTGGGTACAAGTGAAAGCATACATAATTTAGCGTTTCGCCCGTGGTGTTTGTATAGTTTACGCTCATTTCGCCAAGAAGCTTATGCTCTTCTTCCATGTAGGCAAGCTTTATTTCATATAGCGTTTTAACGTCATCGCTATTATCCGCGCAGCCAAACAAGCAAAAACCAAGTGTAAAAGGAATTAAAAACAATAAAAACTTTTTCATAGTGTATGTTATGAAGTCTTGTCCAGCAAAATGACAAATTAGCTTTGACATTTTCTACTTTTATGCTAAAATACTTCCACGAGGTTATATTATGGCTTTTTGTAAATTTTCATCAGAATACGTTATCAGCAAGGAAACCCCTGTGGACAACCTTTTTATAAACGAGTTTTTGCCTTACGCGCCGGCAGAGTGCGTTAAGGTTTATTTGTATGGGCTATATAAGTGCACAAATTCAAGTTCCTACGATAACACCATAGAAAATTTTGCAAAAGTGTTAAACCTAACAGAAGAAGAAGTTGAAGACGCCTTTTTATATTGGCAAGACGAAGGCTTAGTGCAAGTTTTAAACACCTGCCCCATAGAAATAAGGTTCATGCCGCTTAAAAACGTTATAAATAACACTAAAAAATATAAGCCAGAAGAGTTTTCCACCTTTAACCGCCAAGTGCAAGAAATTTTAGAAGGCAGGCAAATAACGCCAACGGAGTACGACGAATATTACTATTTGCTAAAAACAATGCACTTTCAACCAGAAGCTTTACTTATGATTATAAAATTCTGCACGCAGATTAAAGGCGCGAACGTTGGCTATAAATACATAGTAACAGTTGCAAAAAACTGGGCAAACGAAGGCATAACTACCACAAAAAGCGTGGAAGAAAGGCTTTTCACCTACGAACAGGCGGGCTCAGACCTAGAAAAGTTGCTTAAAATTTGCGGCGCAAAGCGTAACGCTACGCTAGAAGAGCGCGAAATGTTCTTAAAGTGGACAAAAGAGCTTGGCTTTAACTACAACACAATTGAATATGTGGCAAAACTTTTAAAGCCAACAAAGGTTAACTTTGAAAAGCTAGACGCAAGGCTACTTAAATATTACGAAATGAAGAAGCTATCTATTAAAGAGATAGAGGACTACGAAAAAGAAAAGTCTGAAATGTACACTCTTGCTAGGGAAATCAACAAAAAAATGGGGCTTTACTACGAAAATTTGGAGCCCGTTGTAGAAAACTACATTTCAAAATGGCTAAACCTTGGGCACAACTCCACTTCACTGCTTGCGCTAGCGGACTATTGTTTTAAAAATTCTATAAGAACTTTGGAAGGCCTAGACAGCACAGTTTTAAAGCTCTATAAGCTTGGAGTAGTGAGCATGGAAGCCATAGAAGAATATATGCAAGAGCTCATCTCGCTAGACAAGGAAATTAAAGAGATTTTAGAAAAGCTAGGCATATCTAGAATGGTAACCAACCAAGATAGAACTTACTACAAAACTTGGAAACAGGATTGGAATTTAAGCTCTGAACTTATAGCGCTTGGCGTGGAGATGTCCGCGGGCAAGTTCCAACCTTTGCAATATTTAAACAAGCTGCTTTCCAACTGGCACACAAATAGTGTTAAAACATTAGACGAAGCTAAAAACTATATAGTTCCAGAAAAAGCGCCGGAAAAAGTAAGCAAAAATAAAGGAAGAAGCTATAAAAAGGAAGAACTAGACGCACTTTTTGATAGTTTAGAGGAGATAGAACTTTAATGGAGAAATTTGTTAAAGATATTTTAGAGCAAAGAAAATTAGAGGCGGAAAAAAAGGCATCGGACACGCTTAACAAGGCGCTTAATGACGATGTTTTTAAGGTTATCTACTCTAAATACAAAGCTCTAATGATAGAAAAGGCAAAAAATGAGGTGTACGGCAAGCCTTTTGACAATAAAAAATTGAACGACGCCTTAGCATCATTAAAAAAGCGCTTAAATGAACTTGGAATAAAATATTCCGACATATCTCCAAAGTACACCTGCAAAAAATGTGAAGATACCGGAATTTTTGAAGGCAAAGAATGTTCTTGCGTAAAAGAAATAAAATCTAGCGAACTCCTAAAAAAGAGCGGGCTCAGTTTTAAGCCGCATACCTTTGAAGACAGCAATTTTAGCTTGTTCGATAAGCCCGAACTTTTACAAAAGTTCTACGACGTTATGAAAACGTGGTGCCAAACGCCAACCACTATAAAAAATATAATAATAAGCGGCGCTAGCGGCGTTGGAAAGAGCTTTTTACTTGAATGTATGCTCTCCGAGCTAATAAAGCAAAAAAAATATGTGCTTTACACCACGGCATTTACAATGTCGCAAAACTTATTAAAATATCACACCACTTTTGATACGTCTAAGGAAAGCATACTTTCGCCGTACTTAGAATGTGACGTGCTAATTATAGACGACTTAGGCTCTGAGCCAATTTTTAAAAACGTTTCCGAAGAGTACTTATACTTAATATTAAACCAGCGCCTATTTGAACAAAAACCCGTAATAATTTCCACTAACCTAACGCTATCAGAAATTCAAGACCGCTACGGCGAAAGAATATTTTCACGGTTAGTTAGCAAAAACGTATCCAAACTTTTTAAAATAGAAAACAGCGATTTACGCTTAAAAAAGAATTAATTTATTAAATTTTAATAAAATTTATTAAAAAATAGCCAAATTTTTATTATTTTATTAAAAAATGCGGAATATTTTATTATTTCGCATTTTTTAATTTATTTTTAAATTATATTTTTTATAATAATTCAATACCCTTTTCTTTGCAAGCTTTTAAAGTTTCCTCGTCCCAGTAGGAAGCTTGAACTTCGCCTATGTGAGCGCGGCCTAGTAAAAGCTCACATAGCCTACTTTGGCCAATTCCACCACCAATTGAAAGCGGTAAGGTTTCAGAAATTATACCTTTATGAAAATCATATTCAAGGCGCTCTTTCTTTTTTGTGATTTTTATTTGCTCTAAAAGCTTTTCTTTATCCACACGTATGCCCATGCTGGATACTTCTAACGGCGTGTCGAGCACTTCATGATAGAAAATAAGGTCGCCGTTTAATGTCCAATCGTCATAGTCGGGCGCACGAAGGTCGTGAGGTTTGCCGTCGGAAAGAGCGCCGCCTATTCCTATTATAAACACGGTTTTATATTTTTTTACAATCTCATACTCGCGCTCTTTTGGCGTTTTATCTGGATACATTTTTAAAAGCTCTTCGCTTGTTATAAAGTGTACTTTATCCGATAGCTTCACCCCTTTAAAACCCTTGCGCCCCACAAACTTGCTTGTGGCAACTATTGCCTTGACTATATCTTCTACCGTTTGCTTTAAGTAGCTAATAGTTCTATCTTCTTTTGAAATTACCTTTTCCCAGTCCCATTGGTCCACATAAATGGAGTGCAGTTCGTCCATTAAGTCGTCGCGTCTTATGGCAGTCATATCCGTATAAATGCCCTTATGCATAGGAATGTGATACTTTGCAAGCGCAAACCTTTTCCACTTGGCTAGCGATTGCACAACTTCAAGCTCCTTTCCGTCCTTTAAAATATCAAAACCAACTCTGCGCTCTACGCCGTTTAAGTCGTCTTGGAGCCCAGATTCTTTTGTTACAAATAGCGGTGCAGAAACACGCGTTAAGTGAAGGCGCTTTGCTAGTTCTCTTTCGAATTTATCTTTAATTAATTTTATGTATTTTTGTTTTTCTAACACTGTTAATTTTACATATTTTTCTTTTACTATTTCCATTTTTTATTCTCCTTGATTTTTAATTAATTTTTTAAATTTTTATTTTATATTTATTTTACTTCGCCCGCCACGGCGTTAATTATTTTAATATGATACATAAAACTCTCCTTAAATTTTTATAAAAAAACACCTTCTAGAGTTTCTAGAAGGTGTTAAAATTTTTTACTTATTTTTAATTTAACAACAAAAAGAAACCCATTTTAAATGCGTTTAGGTTATTATTGTTGTTATTATTTAAAAATAATTTTGCCATATCTTTCCTTTTTTATTTTATTCTATTTTAACAAAAAAATTGAAAAAGTCAACAATTTTTTATAAAATTTGCTAAAATTTTTAATAATTTAGCTATTTTTTTGTAAATTTTTCAACTTTTTATAAGCAGCCGAGATTTCTCCACTACATAACATTTTAGTTTCTATTAAACCTTTTCTTCTGGCATAAACTAAGACTAAAGTTAAAAATTTATTTCTTCCGGTCGAAATGACTAAAAGTACGCAAGAATTTTGAAAACTTTTGCAAGATATTACTCTATACCTGCTAAAAATTTATATTTTTCTTCTGCCAAAGAAAATATTTCTTTACATTCTTCTTCTGTAATATTTTTTAAGTTGCTCTCTTTGGGTTTACCCCAAACGCCGAAAATTTTTGGCCCTAGCCAGTCGTGATATTTTACGTCTTTAAAGAGCCCGAGTATTACAGAAAGGCTAGCTTTCTTAGGCGAGATAAAAACACACTTCATAGGAAGCTTAATTATACCTCTTAAAATTAAAGGAAAGTGGCGCGTGATGTTCGTAGGTGTAACGCCCGGGTGTACCACACTTAACTTTACTTTTTCTTCATTCTTTAAAAGCTCGGAAAGCGATAGCATTAAGCAGCGCTTAGAGTTTCCGTAAATTTTGTTGCGGCTTTTTGATGTGTTGTAGTCTACGTCATTAATATTGAACCTTGCAAATTTGTACGCAAGGCTTCCCACCACTATAACCCTAGCCAAACTTGAATTTCTTAATTTATTTAAAAGGCTTTTAGTTATAAAGTAAGGGTGCAAAAAGTTTACCTTAAACGGTGTGTTATAATCTTCGCCGTCTTCTAGCGGCAAGCTGTAAACGCCAGCGTTATGTATTATGGCGTCAATGCTCTCTAAACTTTCAAGCATTTTTACGCATTCTTTTACGCTCTTTTTGCTTTCTAAGTCTAAAACAACTTGTGTAATTTTAGCGCTTGGATATTTTTTTAATATAAGTGCTTTTAAGTTGTTGGATTTTTCCATGTTTCTATCGGCAAGCACTAAATCCGCCTTTAAATAGGCAAGGAATAGCGCTATTTCTTTTCCAAGCCCGCCGGTAGAGCCTGTTAGCACTACTCTTTTCCCTTCCAAACTTTTTGCATTCTTTTTAAGCCAGTTTTTGTATCTCATGCTATAAAGTTTAACATTTTTAGTTTAAAAAACAAACTATTTTAATAAAAAAGAGCGCTTTTAGCGCTCTCAGCTTGTAGACAAATTAATCAGACTGTTCATTTAACCGAGCGAGGCAAGGCT